>Ga0265292_1001686_pt1 | contig 18367 bp, 14 predicted proteins | sample Munlanlewell296A_FD_189080 | JGI IMG/M metagenome (GOLD analysis project Ga0265292, IMG submission 189080) | Leachate microbial communities from a municipal landfill in Southern Ontario, Canada - Leachate well 296A | ecosystem: Engineered > Solid waste > Landfill > Unclassified | place: Canada... | reverse complement strand
ACTTTCGGCGATACTGTTATCTATCCTTTAGCGGGCTTAAATGAATTTACAGCAGATGTGGATTTGCGACCTGATAAAGATATTATTGTCCGTATCAATGCTCTATTAGATACGATTACCGGAGTAATAAAATGGCAATTTATCTCATTAGATACGCTTACGATGGATTTAACCGAAGACCCGATGGGTGGATTTTTACCTCCAAATGTAACATCACCTGAAGGGGAAGGAAGTGTTTCTTATACTGTTGGCTTAAAGCAGTCGCTTACGCATGGCTCCCAGATTAAAAATAAAGCTGTTATTGTTTTTGATCTAAATCCTCCTATTCTTACTAACGAATGGCTGAACACGTTGGATACGATAAAACCAGCCAGTCATGTAGAACCCTTGAGTGCCGTAATCAATGATACCACTTTTAATGTGCAATGGTCAGGTTCAGATGACGGATGCGGGCTAAGGTATTACACCATCTATGTTTCAGAGAATGATAGTGCTTATGAGCCATGGAAGTCATACACCTCAGATATATCAGCATTTTTCACCGGTGAGTTTGGAAAAACTTATAAGTTTTTCAGCATTGCCTGTGACAGTGTGGGAAACATAGAAGATTCGGCAACCAGCCCTGATGCGGAAACACAGCTCCTTGTATCTGTTATAGAGAATACACCTGGTGCTAACTCATTGGCAATAATTCCAAATCCCGCCAATAATCAGGCGACTATTGAATTTGAAATAACTCAACCTGAAATGGTAACCATTAAAATTAACGATATACTTGGCAGGGAGAAAACACTGCTTGTTAGTGAGAATAAAACTGCCGGAAAACACAGAATTATTGTTACAACAACAGATTTTGAAAACGGAGTTTACTTTCTAAATCTAAAAACTGAAACATCATTCATTACAGAGAAGATGCTGATAGTAAGGTAATATATTCAAGTACGGAAATAAAAGAGATTTATACTTCGGCTGAATGAATTTGCAAAAAAAACACAAATTCATTCGCTCAGTATTACTGAATCTAAGCATCTTTGCATTTGCAAATTTGCCAAGATTCAGTATAAATAATAGATTTTGTGTTTGACATTTGATATTTTGCATCTCTGCCGCTGCGGATATTTGACATATTATTAGGAAAATTCGTTAAAAAAATATTTTTAGTCTGACCGAGTAAAATTTGGTCAGACTTTTTTGTTTTTTCAGAAGTAATACCGATACGGTATCTGTAATAGTCCAATAAATTGTAACTGTTCAGGTATTGAGTTAATGGGTTGGGCAACTGGTTTGGTAAAAAGTCAAAAGTATATGGGGAAAAAACCAATAACTAAAGACCATCAGCCAAACCAGCTGCTCAATCTTTCAACCTAAAACCAGATTTGGTTTGGTATAAAATGGAATATCAGACCGGCCTGGCGGCAGGCAGGAATTCTTGGGCAACCCGAACAATAACAATAAATTGGACTATATTGAATGTGCAATCGGTATAAGTAACTTTTTATATCTTTGGCAATTGATGACACGAATTATGAGAAAGGTAATAAAATATTTACTCAAATTTATCCCGAGAACATTTCTAATTAAGTTTAGCCCTTTGGCTACTAAAATATTCCCATTTTTTCTAAAAGGAGATAATGTACATTGCCCGATATGTAATAATAAATTCAGGAAATTCCTCCCTTATGGAATTAACCCCAGAAACAATGCATTATGTCCCAAATGTCTTTCCTTAGAACGACATCGGTTATTATGGCTGTATCTGAACAGGAAGACTGACTTTTTTGAAAAGGAATATAAGGTTTTGCATGTTGCTCCTGAGCAGGTTTTTCACAAACTATTAAAAAAACAAAAGAATCTGACTTATGTTACAATAGACCTTGAATCACCATTGGCAGACGTAAAAATGAATTTAGAAAAAATGACGTTCGGCAACAATGAGTTTGATATAGTATTTTGTAATCATGTATTGGAACATGTTGATAACGATATGAAAGCGCTATCCGAGATACATAGGGTTCTCAAAGAGAATGGATATGCGATATTGCAATCATGTATAGATTATGACAGAGAGAAAACATATGAAGATGCAAATATTATTACTCCCAAAGACAGGGAAAGAGAATTTTGGCAAAAAGACCATGTCAGATTATATGGAATGGATTATTCAAAGCGTTTAAAAAGTTCGGGGTTTGTAGTAGAAGAATGTAACTTCATAAATGAATTGAGTAAAGAAGAAATAGACAGGTATAAACTTCCAATGAAGGAAACTATCTTTATCGGAAGAAAATTATAAAAGCTTATAAGAATTGTTATATGAAAACTGATAAAAATTTCAAACGATATACGGTTACTTCTGCTTTACCTTATGCGAACGGGCCTATTCATATAGGGCACCTTGCGGGAGTGTATGTTCCGGCTGATATTTATGTACGTTACCTTCGTTCAAAAAGGAAGGATGTTCTTTTTATCGGTGGCTCCGACGAACACGGCGTTCCCATTACCATCAAAGCGAAACAGGAAGGCGTATCGCCACAGCAAATTGTTGATAAATACCATAACATTATTAAAAAATCTTTTGAAGATTTTGGTATTTCATTCGATATTTATTCACGGACTTCTGATAAAATCCATCACGAAACCGCTTCGGAATTTTTCAAAACCCTTTACAACAAAGGTGAATTTATTGTTAAAACTTCCGAACAACTTTATGATGAAGAAAACAAGCAATTCCTTGCAGATCGTTATGTTACCGGTACATGTCCGCATTGCAACAACGAAAAGGCTTACGGCGACCAATGTGAAAAGTGCGGCACATCTTTAAATGCCACAGATCTGATCAACCCGAAATCTGTTCTTAGCGGCAATATTCCTGTGATGAAAGAAACCAAACACTGGTATCTTCCGCTTGATAAGTATGAACCATGGTTAAGGCAATGGATTTTAGAAGAGCATAAAGAATGGAAAACTAATGTTTACGGGCAGTGTAAATCGTGGCTCGACCGGGGATTACAGCCCCGCGCCGTTACCCGCGACCTCAACTGGGGCGTAAAAGTTCCACTGGAAGATGCTGCCGGAAAAGTTCTGTATGTGTGGTTTGATGCGCCTATAGGTTATATTTCAGCAACTAAAGAATGGGAGGAGGAAAAAAGTCGGCAGTCAGCAACTCCCAAATTCCAAATTCCAAATCCTAAATCTCAAATCCTAAATCCTAAATCTAATTGGGAATTATATTGGAAAGACAAAGAAACCAAGCTTGTTCACTTTATAGGAAAAGATAACATCGTTTTTCATTGCATTGTTTTTCCCGCCATGCTGCATGCAGAAGGAACTTATATACTTCCGGATAATGTGCCTGCTAACGAATTTCTGAATCTTGAAGGCGATAAAATTTCTACTTCACGCAATTGGGCTGTGTGGCTGCATGAATATTTGCAGGATTTTCCGGGCAAACAAGATGTACTGCGTTATGTGCTTTGTGCCAATGCCCCTGAAACCAAAGACAATGATTTCACATGGAAAGATTTTCAGTTAAAAAATAACAGTGAACTTGTTGCCATACTTGGAAATTTTGTGAACCGTGTAATGGTTTTAACCCATAAATATTTTGAAGGAAAAGTTCCCGAAGCGAAAACGCTTAACGATTATGATAAAGAAATATTACAACAAATTACTGATTTTCCTTTAAAAATTTCGAGAAGTATCGAGCAATACAGATTTCGGGAAGCTTTATCAGAAGTGATGAATTTTGCGCGACTTGGGAATAAATATCTTGCAGACAGTGAACCATGGAAGATATATGATACAGATCCCGAAAGAGTAAAAACCATACTAAATATTTCCTTACAGATTTGCGCAAACCTTACCATTGTGATGGAACCTTTCTTACCTTTTACCGCTGAAAAACTTTTAAAAATACTCAACACCGGAAAGTTAATATGGGCAGATGCGGGTAAAATAGATATTCTTAAAGCAGGGCATCAACTTGGCAAAGCGGAGTTATTATTTGACAAAATTGAAGATGATGCGATAAATGCTCAAATTAAAAAACTGATGGAAACAAAAAAAGCAAACGAAGAAAATAACAGCAATACTATAAGCCCTGCAAAACCTGACATTTCTTACGAAGACTTTGCAAAGCTTGACATACGTACAGGGATTATCGTTGCTGCTGAGAAAGTAGCCAAGACTCAAAAACTCTTAAAGCTCACCATTGACACGGGTTTAGATAAACGTATAGTGGTATCGGGCATTGCGGAGTTTTACGACCCTGAAAAAATTATCGGGCAGGAAGTCGCTATTCTTATAAATCTTGAGCCGAGGACAATTAAAGGAATAAAATCGCAGGGTATGATACTGATGGCGGAAAATGCAAAAGGAGAACTTGTATTTGTAGCGTCAGCAAAAAGCATTGAGCCTGGTAGTACTATTAAATAGTGCTTGTTTATAAAGTCAATACAAAACGTCATTGCGAGGAGTTCGCCGCGGCGAACGACGAAGCAATCTATTGGCACACAATGATTAGATTGCTTCACTGCCTGCCCGTTCCCTGCCCGACTGCGTCATTCAGGCGGGCGTTCGCAATGACGACATTATATACAGCCCCTAAATAACCTGATGCTCGGACATTTTAGATACGATGAAAATATAAACTATTCTGTTTTTTCCTCAGGAAACGGAACCGACGAATATTTTATTACAGCGGCTTCTTCTGTTAACTCATCGTTTTCCGGAGAACTGACAGGCTTATATAAATCATTCATTTCGTTGTTTATTAATACCGGTTTATGCCCGGAGAATATCGTTTTTCTTCGTTTTTACACGGATGATATAAGTTCGGGAAAAGACGGGATTTTAAACTCTTTGTTTGGTTCATTATTTACGGAATGCGCCGTATCTGTGATTCAGCAGGCTCCTCTTTTTGGCGGAGGCATCAGTCTTTTTGCATACTGCATCATACGTAAAAGCGATGCGTTACAAAAAGAAAAACAAAATTATAATGCATGGCAGAACAGTATTTCAGTAAAAGGGAAGAATTATGAGCTATTCTGGACAGCCAATTTTTATAGCGCTGCTTCGCCAAACGTTTATCAGCAAACGACTCAGGTTTTTCAGACACTTACGGAAACGCTTGGGCAAAAAAATATGACGCTTCTTGACAACACCCTGCGCACATGGATATACGTGGATGATATTGACAGCAACTATTCTGCAATGACCGATGCGAGGAAGAAGTATTTTCTTGAACAGGGATTGAACAGCAAAACCCGCTATATTGCCAGTACCGGCATCAATGGAAAACCATTAAAAGAAAATTCTCTTGTTATGATGGATGCCTTATCAATCGGTGGACTTACCAAAGAACAGCTTATCCGCATGGAAGCGCCCAACCACCTTTGCCCCACCATTAATTATGGCGTTACATTCGAAAGAGGAACGCGGGTACGTTACGGCGACAGGTCGCATTTACTTATATCCGGCACCGCAAGCATTGATAAAAACGGGAACACGCTGTATAAAGGCGATATTGCAAAACAAACCTTACAAACGCTGGAAAATATTAAGGCTTTGCTTCACGGACAGAATGCAGGTTTCGGCGACCTCGCTTATTTTATTGTTTACCTGAGAAACAAGTCTGATAAAGATATTGTGAGAAAAATCATATCGGATGAAACGGAAAACGCTCTTCCTGTCCTGTTTGTTGAAGGCGCTGTGTGCCGTCCCGATTGGCTTGTGGAGATTGAAGGCATTGCGATAATTGAAGACAGGAATGGGTTTGGGGAGTTTTTGTGATGGAGTGTTGGGTAACTGCCGACGCTAGTATCATAAGAGATTGCTGGCTGCGTCTGTATCTTACAATGCGAACCCGATGCGGAACGCATTATGCAAGCACCAAGTTATGTTTAATTGTACCCCATTTTTATTATTTTATTTCGGTCACTTTTTCGTAAAGGTTAGGTAACTTATTTTGGCGTAATCTAAACTTTGTTCCGTGATTGTGTCCGGTTCTTGCATCAAAATCCACAAGTATGTTATTTTCTTCTAATGCTTGTAAAAACTTGTCAATACCGAATTTTTGGAGCATGAGTATTTTGTCATATAAGAAATATTCTTCTTCATTTTCTTTTTTGACTTGGGCTTGCAAATAAAAACAATTAATAAGTTTTGTTCCTGCTTTATGAAATAAGTCGTCAAAACCCCAGTAGGGTTGGGGATTAAGTTCACCAAGTCCGATGTGGTCATTGACTGATTTTAACCATTCTGCATGTCGTATGTCTACTGTTTCTGCGTCAAACGAAATCAATACTTTACTTTGTTGTCTGTCAATAACAACTTTAAAACCCCTGTCGCTTCTGCTCGCTCCGCTTATGGTTTGCCTGAAACTCATTTCGTTTTCAGGATATTTCTTTCCGGCTTCTTTGTATTGCCATCCATATTTTAGTAAAAGGATTTGAGGAACAAATTTCATTGCTCTTGGCGATGGCTCCATGTGAAACAATGTTGTCAATGAAGAAGAATTGGCTCTTTGGCATTTCAACTCCCATTCAGACGCATTTGGAATTGGCAGATTATTTTCAACAATGCCTAAAATATCTTCAACAGTATTACCTACACCACCGACATTTCCTGGTCTTGCATTTTTAATCCAACCTAATCCTTTCAGTTTTTTGAGTTCCTCAATCAACTGTTCTTTTGTAAAAAATTTCATCTGTAAAAAGTGTTATTATTTTTGCTGTGGTGGTTTCCAGAAATCCAATAAATATTCAAAAGTAGTTCCCATTGTAATATAATTACTCGGCCATCCAAAAATTCCAATATTATTTACAATATTTGTTCTATCCCAAATTATTGTATTTCTTAATTCATACCCTCTTTTACGAAGTTCCAGCACCAATGCAATATGCAAAGTAATTCGTTGGTTCTCCCACCACATATCAGGAATATTAATTACACAATGTCCTTTTTCTTTTAAGAGTGGGAGCAAATCTTCATATATGTCACCCATTGCAACTGCCCATTTATCTATATCGTAAGTTCCTAAATCTCTATCGTCTTGAGAATATTGCTCAACTTTTCCAAGTTGCTTATTATTCCTGTCTCTGCGGGATTTGTTTTTTCTTTCTCTGTTTAGAAGATTTGCGTAAGGAGGTGAAGTCCAGATTAAACTTACGGATTTCTTGTCTAAGTAGTTTTTTATATTTCTTGAGTCATCAAGTATTGCAAGTTGTTTAGAGTTGTTGAAAATATTTTGATTGGTGAGCCTGGATTTACATAATTCAATATATTTTTCTTGCAGGTCAACGCCAACCGCATTTCTGTTTAGGTCTTGAGCCGCAGCCAGAGTAGTTCCGCTTCCAACAAAAGGGTCTAAAACAAGTTCGCCTTCATGAGTAAAAAGTTCAATAATTTTTTTTGATAACGAAATTGGAAAAGTTGCAGGATGAAGATTTTTATCTCTTATATCACGGGTTTCATAATAGAATTGCCAAACTCCGATTTGTGATTTTAACCAATCCTTTGCTGTCAGACAATTTATTTTGTTCCCCTCACATTGACAAGTTTTTTCAAACCCAATCTCTAAATATTTTGAAACGGCTTTGACGTTATTTCCATTCACTTCATAAGCCACCAAATGTTCAGCAACTTTTTTTTCTTTTACCTTATTTACATAGCCATTCTTTGAAATGACTTTTGCTTTCGGCTTTTTCTCTTTTCCTTTTATCTGCACTTCATTTATTTTTATTTCAATTTTTCGAAGTTGATTTGTTATTATTTTTTTGCCATAAGTAAACGCATTTGCTGACTTCGGTTCGTCCATAATTACCCATTTGCTGACTGCTATTTTTTTCTGTTCAGGTTATATGCTGTTTCCAGTCTGTCCGCAAATCGTTCAAACAATTTTTGTCTCTCGCTTGAAAATATTTCTACCGAATTAATCATTTGACAAATTTAATGATTTTATCGTTTATATGCTTTTTTATTAAGTCTTACCGATAACGAATGATTTGTTACAGTTCCCATTTGAAATCCTTACAGCATCTGTTATAGCTGCTCTAAACACAATATCAATACCAAAAAGGAGCCCTGATTCAATACCTTTCTTTACCGATGAAAGCTCTTCATAGCTTAATCTTCTTTTTATTATTTCTTCTGCTTCCTGTTGAACCCATTCAACTGAAATCAAAAAAATATTTTCTTGATTTTCCATAAACAAATTTTAAAGTCCAATATCAATTCAACTCATGCAAATTTACGCTAAATATGGGTTATCTGAAAAGCTTCTTATTAACAATTAAAAAAACTTATTAACCTCATTACTTGGGGCGGGTTTGCATAATATCAATAATAAGATTGCTTCGGGCGGATACGCCCTCGCAATGACGTATCGGGTGCTACCCTCGCAATGACGTATTGCGCGTTCGCGAGGGGCAGGACTAAAGTTCTTGTGTATAGAGTGCTTGCATAACCACGACCTTAGCTTCGACTACCTGCCTGCCGGCAGGCACGGCGCTCAGCTACCAAAGGTTGTGGTTAATGAAACCCGCACGTAAATAAGGACTTCAGCCCTGATAAGTTTGTTGCGGTTTTTAACCTTCAAACAAATCTGCCAGTTCGAGCCAGCGGTTTGATTTTTCTTCCAACAGCTTTTCTATTTCGGCGTAACGTATGGCATAGTTCGAAAAATCTTCGGGACCGCCTTCGCCATTATTTATTTTTTCGAGGATGATTTTTTTTTCAGATTCTAACCGGCCTATTTCGGTTTCCAGATTTTCAAACTCGCGGGTTTCTTTGTAGGTAGGCTTGCGGCGGGTTTCGGAGTCCGGCATGTTGTTTTCTTTTTTCGGTTTTTTGGTTTTTTTCTGCCGCGCTCCGGCTTTCTTTTTACTTAATGCATATTCGGTATAATTGCCCGGAAAATCTTTTATTTTTCCTTCGCCTTCAAATACAAAAAGATGGTCGGTAAGATTATCCAGAAAATAACGATCGTGCGAAATGATCAGCAAACAACCTTTAAAATCGTTCAGAAAATCTTCTACCGCATTCAGGGTTTGAATATCCAGATCGTTGGTCGGTTCATCCAAAATTAAAAAATTCGGATTTTTTATCAGCACCATCAGCAGTTGAAGCCGGCGACGTTCGCCCCCGCTCAGCATTGAAACATTGTTGTATTGCACACTATGCGAGAAACCGAAATGATTCAGAAATTGCGATGCCGACAATTCCATTTTACCCAATTTTACACATTCAGCCACATCTTTTACCGCATCAAGCACTCTTTTATCTTCTTTGAGTTGAAAAGGCTCCTGCGAAAAACATCCGAAAACAATGGTCTGACCTACCGAAATTTTACCTTTATCCTGCCTCAGGCTTCCATTAATCAGGTTAATAAAAGTTGTTTTGCCAACGCCGTTTTTACCACAAACACCAATACGTTCGCCTTTTTTAAAGGTGTATGTAAAATCATCAACGGCAATAAAATCGCCAAATGATTTTGAGACATTATGCATTTCCAGTATTTTGCCTCCAATCCTGGTTTCGTTTGCCTGCAAATTCAAATTGTCAGCATCAAGGCTTTTTCCGGCTTTTTCCTGAAGTTCGTAAAATGCCTCTATGCGCGCTTTGGATTTTGTGGTACGGGCCTGCGGCATACGCCGCATCCAGTCGAGTTCTTTGCGGTACAGATTGCGGGCTCGTTCCAGTTCAATCTTCTCATTGTCGAGACGTTCCTGCCTTTTTTCGAGATAATACGAATAATTGCCTTTGTATCGAAACATGTTGCCGGTTCCCAGTTCCATGATCTCGTTACATACATTATCCAGAAAGTACCGGTCGTGAGAAACCAGAATGATGCTGAGATTTTGTTTATCGAGATATTCCTCCAGCCATTCGATCATTTCAATATCAAGATGATTAGTGGGTTCATCAAGTATCATCAGGTCGGTATCTTCGATAAGGACTTTTGCCAGCGCCAATCGCTTACGCTGACCACCCGACAATTCGAAAACCGGCTGGTTGATGTTGGAAATTTTAAGCCGCGACAGCACTTCTTTTATACGGCTTTCAAAATCCCAGGCATTCAAACTATCCATTTTATGAATGGCATGCTCGAGTTTTTTATTTAATTCAGATTGATTCCATGTATTGTTTTGATTTTGAATATGAATTTCATCGAGGATGGCTTCGTAGTTTTTTATTGCCAGAATAAATTCATTATCAGAATTTAAGATAGTATCAATCACCGATAGATTTTCATGAAAAAACGGGTTTTGAGGCAAATGCGAAATGCGGATATCGTTACGCATAATCACGGCACCGTTATCCGGAATTTCGCTTCCGGTAATTATGTTTATCAGTGTGGTTTTTCCGGTACCGTTTCTGGCTATCAGCGCCACTTTCTGACCTTTGTCGATGCCAAAAGTGATATTTTCGAAAAGCAATTTTTCGCCATAAGTTTTAGAAAGATTTTCAACGGTAAGGTAGTTCATTGTTCAACTAGCCTTTTGTTAATTTAGTTATTATCTTTTTGTGTTGTGGAAATTTGATTATTAAATCGTTGCGGACAGGGAGTTTAAAATCAAGGAAATCAAAGCCTGGAGATACGGTACAACCAACCAATGAATAATCATTTTTATTTATCACTGTTGCTGCAAACCAGGATCCGCCAGGCACAATAAACTGAGGAATTTGTCCCTGATCAATATCACGACCAATTACCGTATTCGAGTATTCTCCACCTGGAGTTATAATGTGAAGGCTGATTGGAGAGCCATCGTAAAAATGCCATATTTCGTCCTGGCGGATTCTATGAAAAGCGGAAAATACTTCAGATGTCAATAAGAAATAGATACAAGTGGAATAGTTTCTTTTTCCCTTATATTTGGAACCAAGGCTATCTTGTTTTATATCCCCGACACTTCTATAAGTTTCCCTAAAAAATCCTCCTTCGGGATGGGGTTTTAATTTTAAATTCAGAATTATTTTATCTAATCGTTCCATACCTTGTAAAAATAATTGTGGCAAACTGGCGTGTGCTTGCGGAGTGCGGATTTAAACCCGCTTTCCAAACAAGTAAGAACAAAAATAATAAATTGCCCTGACTGGCAGCAAAAGTTCCTAAACTTTTTAAAATTTATACCTATATTTGTGCTTTGATATTTGGCCTCATAGTTCAACGGATAGAACGGAAGTTTCCTAAACTTTAAATCTAGGTTCGATTCCTAGTGAGGCTACAAAAAAACCAGACGGAAGTTTCCTAAACTTTAAATACAGGTTCCCTGCTGCGTGACGCAGTCAGGCAGGGATTCCTGTCGGGGCTACAAATCAAACGTCATAAGTCTTGTGAATAAACAGGACTTTTTTATTTTTTTATGATAAATGCGAATCAAGAGTTGGAATATATTTAATAGAACACACCAGCCCGACAGAGTCGTTCTGGCGGGGATAACACTGATTCAACTGATAATCGCGGATAAAATCAGTGCAAATCATAATCATCAGCGTCATCTGCGTTCCATTGTATTTGATGGTGCTGAGTAGTTACTATTTTTTTATGATAAATATTTTTTCTGTCGGTGATTCTATTTTACCCGGAACCTATCGTTTTCATTCGGGTTTCACAAAAGCTATTAATTTTTCCAACAACGATAAGCTGCTCACCCTTGTTACCAAGGAAATCAGCAATGGACCTGTGAATATTGTGGTTTCAGATATAACAGCCTTTTCCTGTGAAAAAATCCGGTTGAACAAAGATGAATTGATTTGCGGCTTAAACAATTATGACCTGCAAAAAAGTCTATGTTATAATTCAGGCATTGAAGAAGGAAAAATCAATCAAATTTTTTTTTTGAAAAACATAAATAAATTACTGCCTCTCCTTGCCGGACATGCCGCCCCGCTTAGCATGGCTTTTGTTTTTGATAATCCGAGAAAAAATAATTTCCGCACATCTTTCGAAAAAAACTTTCTGAATAAAGTTAATTCTGCCGTTGAAAAAATAAAAAACGGAGAGATCATCAAAGGTGTTGAAATACTGCGTGGCTGTGGCTTCGGACTTACACCCAGCGGCGACGATTTTATTGCAGGTATGTTGAATGCCTTGTATATTCTTCAAATAATATCAGGAAAACAAAACCTTGCAGAATTAAGAAACAATATCAGTCTTGCTGCCCAAACAGAAAATATTATTTCGAAGAATGCGATTTCTTTTGCAGGTAAAGGACGATTTAATGAAGTATTTAAAAACCTGATATATTCCCTTTCTGAAAACGATGATGACTTATTAAAATATAACACCCTTCGTTTATTACAAACCGGCGAAACATCCGGCGCTGATATGTTAACGGGATTTTTATTTACCATTGTCTTTTTGTCATTCTAATTTAACGTGAGTTTTGGATTTCATTAATAAAATTTGGTTTATAATAATAGCATTTTCATTTTATATTGTTTGATTTTAGTGGGGTTTTGTGATTTAGTGATTTTGTGGCAAAAAATATACTGCCACTAAAACACAAAAACACAAAATTTCACGAAACCTAATTACTTTATTAACTTTGTTTTCAATCAGTTTAATCCAAAACTCACGTTAATTTTAATTTTTTAAAAATATGTTAATAGTCAAAGGAAAAATAATAAAAGGCGAATATTTCGATTCTGTGACGCTGATGCTGTTATCGAAAGAAATAAACAAAACAGAAGGAGTAACAGATTCTGCTGTTGTTATGGGAACCAAAGAAAACAAATCTATTTTGGAAACTTCCGGTTTGCTTATACCCGATTTCAGCGATACTACCGACAACGACCTGTTTGTATGTATAAAAGCGGAAAATGAAAAGATTATTGATGGCGTTTTAGGAAATCTTGACAGCCTGTTCAAAAAAATAAGAAGTAAAAACGACGATGCAAAAGATTTCTCTCCTAAAAGTCTTGACAGCGCCATTAAAATTTTACCCGGCGCAAATCTTTCACTAATCTCAGTTGCAGGAAAATACGCAAGCCGCGAAGCCATGAAAGCATTAAAAAACGGCTTACATGTAATGATCTTTTCCGATAATGTAAGTATTGAGGACGAGTTGGAATTAAAGCGCTATGCGGCATCCAAGGGATTATTAGTAATGGGTCCTGATTGCGGTACAGCTATTATTAATGGTACTCCTCTGGCATTTGCCAACGTAGTGAACCGCGGGAATATCGGAATAGTAGCGGCTTCGGGCACAGGACTACAGGAAGTAAGTTGTGTGATTTCGAACGAAGGCGCCGGCATATCACAGGCAATCGGCACAGGTGGAAGGGATGTAAAAAAAGAAATTGGCGGTATCATGTTTATCCGGGCGTTGCAGGCGCTCAACAACGACAAAGAAACCTCAGTGATTGTTCTTGTTTCAAAGCCTCCGCATGACGATGTTCTTGAAAAAATATGCAATGAAATAAAAAATATTAAGAAACCTGTTGTCTCTATTATGATCGGTGGAAATGATGAAAAAATCAAAGAAGCCGGAGCGATACCTGCATCCACGCTCGAAGAAACCGGTTTAATTGCTGCGGCACTTTCCAAAGGCAAGGATATTAAAAGTATAAAAACTGATCTGCGTAAAACGGAAGAAGAGATCAAAGCTCTGGCATCCGGTTATTCTAAAAATAAAAAGCAAAAATATCTTCGCGGGCTATTCAGTGGCGGAACATTGTGCGATGAAGCTCAGCTTATTTTCAAGGATACGATAGGGTTTGTTTACAGCAATACTCCTCTCAATAAAGATTATCAATTTTCGGATTCATGGAAAAGTCAACAGAATTGTGTGATTGATCTTGGCGAAGATGAATTCACCGTTGGTCGTCCTCATCCCATGATCGACTACACACTCCGGAACAAAAAGATAGTGGAAGAAGCTGCCGACTCTGAAGTTGCAGTGATATTACTTGATGTTGTTCTGGGTTATGGCTCTAACCTGAATCCCGCTGAAGAGCTTGTTCCTGCTATTAAAAAAGCTTTAAAAATAAATCCGGATATCACTATTATTTGTTCCATTACCGGAACCGATAATGATCCGCAGAACAGGATTTATATGAAGGAAGAGCTTGAAAATGCAGGCGCATTGGTGATGCGATCGAATGCCGCTGCAAGCAAAATGGCGGCTTATATCATTAAGACTTTGCAAAATAATTAATTGAACATTTTATTAATTTTATCAACTCTTAAAAACTAAAAAAAAATGTCAATCAACGAATTATTTGGCAAAGAATTAAAAGTGATCAACACAGGTTTATCCTCCTTTGCCGAAAACCTTAAGCATAGTGGAGTTCCAACTGTTCAGATAGACTGGAAGCCACCCGTAAATGTGGATCCGAAATATTTTAATATCATCGAAAGCAAATCAGGGGAAATTGCATACGCTAACCGTAAAGCAACTGATATCATTCTTAAGGGAATGCCTGTACTTACAGGTCTTGATATTGCTCTGAATGTTATTCCCGGAATGAAAAAAAACCTGATATTACATTCAGGTCCGCCCATAACTTATGACAGGATGTGTGGTCCTACAAAAGGCGCTATTATGGGAGCATTGATCTATGAGGGAATTGCAAAAGATATTACAGAGGCTGAAAAAATAGCATCTTCAGGAGAAATTGAATACGCGCCCTGCCACGAGCATTCAGCAGTCGGGCCTATGGCGGGCATTATTTCGCCATCCATGCCTGTTTTTATTATAAAAAACGAGACCTTTGGCAACTTTGCATATTGCACCCTGAACGAAGGACTTGGGAAAGTGCTGCGTTACGGGGCTTTTGGAGAAGATGTGATTACGCGCCTGAAGTGGATGGAGAAAGTTCTTTATCCTGCATTGAAAAAAGCTGTTGATAAAACCGGAAGTATCAATTTAAAAAATATGATTGCCCAGGCGCTTCACATGGGCGATGAAGTGCATAACCGTAACAGGGCGGGTACTTCTTTATTCTTCAGAACTATTGCTCCTGCTATCATGCGGACAACTGATAATTTTGAAGATGCTGCAAAGGTGTTGGAATTTATCAATGGCAACGACCACTTTTTTCTTAACCTTTCAATGCCTGCATCCAAAGCCGTTCTGGATGCTGCACGAAACATAAAGTATAGCAGCGTGGCTGTTGTGATGGCGCGTAATGGAACGGATTTCGGGGTGCAACTTTCCGGAACCGGAAACCAATGGTTCACAGGGCCTGCGCCTGTTCCGGATGCCTTGTATTTCCCTGGCTTTTCAAAAGATGACGCTAACCCCGATATAGGCGATAGCGCTATTACCGAGACAGGCGGTCTGGGTGGATTTGCCATTGCTGCTGCTCCTGCAATTGTTCAGTTTGTGGGTGGTTCAGCAAAAGATGCAATAAATTATACATTGCAGATGTATGAAATTACTGCTGTGGAAAATAATGTTTATCAGATACCGTATCTGAATTTTCGCGGCACACCTACGGGTATAGATGTAATTAAAGTAATAGAAAAATCGTTAACACCCTTTATTGATACAGGTGTCGCACATAAAAACCCTGGAGTAGGACAAGTTGGAGCAGGGGTATTAAGCGCTCCAATAGAACCGTTTATAAAGGCTTTTGAAGGATTTGTTGAAACATTAAAATAAGGGCATCTCTAAAAACAAAATTAGAACGTCATTGCGAGGAAGGTACGACCGAAGCAATCTCAATATTGAAGCACACGGCATAAGATTGCTTCCCATTTCGTTCCTTCCCGCATGTGCGGGATTCGCAATGACGATGAGGTTTTCAGAAGCGCCCATAATATTAAACATAAATATCAGGAGATTTAAAAATGAAAATCGAAGAATTTTTTAACGTAATGAACGAAGTAAAAGTTTATGACCTTACACAACGCTTAAGTATTCATACTCCGCCATGGCCGAGTTATATGCCTCTTGGAATACAATATTTTAAAAGGCTTGCGGGTGCACACATGGGACAGGGCGCTAACGGGCAGATCATCACAACCAGCAACCACGTGGGCACGCATATAGATGGTGAAATTCATTTCCATTCAAGTGGTCGCACAATTGGCGACACTCCGCTCGATTTCTGGTATGGTCCCGGTGTGGTTGTTGACATATCCGATCAGGTAGGCGATTACGACCTCTATACTCCCGAAATGCTTATGAATAAAGCCGAAATAAAAGAAAGAGATATACTGATTATTAATACAGGTTATCACAAATATGCATGGGATCAGCCTGAATCGGACGAAGTACGTTATTTTGTGAATCATCCCGGTCCCAGCCCCGAATTTCATAAATGGGCTTTAAAAATGAAAATTAAATGGATAGGCGTTGACTGCGGTAGCGCCGACCACCCGATGAATACTATTATCCGCGACTGGCACCCTAAACGTTTTAAAGAAGCCGAAGAAAAAATAATTGCAACTTATGGTAAAAAATGGGATGAATTATTCCCTCCTAAGGAATATTACCAGGTAATGCATATTAAATTATTTCCAAAAGGGCTTGTACATGCCGAAAACATTGGCGGTGAAATAGATCAGGTAAATAATAAAAGAGTTTGGATTGGATTGTTTCCGCTCAGAGGAATAGAGCTGGAATCCTCAATGTGCAGGGTTGTAGCGATTGCTCCGAAATAAATTTCCTTATATACTTCGGCTAAACGAGTTTGCAATATTTACTCACAAATTATCTATTTTTTAAGGTGTTCATGAGATCGCTTCGCTAAGTTCGACTTCGCTCAATATCCTTGCAAACTCAAACGCTCAGCCTGCCTTGCCGGTAGGCGGGAAAACCATATCCCATTAACTAAAAACCAAACCAACCGCCATGACTTAAAACCTCAAACCTAATTTCTTTCAGTATACATCAGATCAAGAATGACTTTAAGATCATCGGTGCTAAGTTTGTGATTCATCCCGCTAGCCTTGTTTAGCGCCAACGTATCAAAGATCTGTTCCCTGTTTTGTATGGTAATGCCAACGTCTTCAAGCCGTACAGGACATTCAATCTGTCTGAAGAACTCTTCGAACCTTATGATGGTTTCACTATATGTATCAACATCAAATAACTCTTTACCAAGATTTGAGATTCTTTCAGGAATGCGGTCTTTCATGATCTTCATCCACGCAGGATAAGCAATGGTGAGAGAAGCGCCATGCGGAATGTCATATAAAAGTGAAAGGACATGGCCTATATCGTGTACACCCCAGTCGCCGCCTGTTCTTCCTGCCATTGTAATTCCGTTCAATGCAAGGGTTGCAGCATACATGATCTTTTCACGCAGTTCATAATTTTTTAAATCCTGTAAAAGGGCAGGCCCGTAATCCATAGCCTCTTTGATAATAGAAATAACTATCCGATCGGACAGGGAAGCATCGCCTTTTCCAAAATATGCTTCAAGGCAATGAGTCACCAGGTCTGCTATTCCATAAGTTGTGTAATTTCTTGGGACAGATACGGTGAATTGCGGGTCGAGAAAAGAATGTTTCGGATAACATAATTGATTTCCCCAACCTAGTTTTTGTTTGGTCTTATGGTTTTGCAAAACAGCATAAGGATTCATTTCAGTACCTGTTGCAGCAAGCGTCAGCACTGCAACAAGAGGAATTGCTTTAGAAGGCTTTTTCAGTCCGCTGTAAAAGTCCCATGCACTGTGCGAAACAGGAATGCTGATGGAAATGATTTTTGCAGAATCAATTACACTTCCGCCGCCAACAGCAAGAACCACATCAACATTATTATTTCTTCCAAGCCTCGCTGCATAGTCAACATCTTCAACAACCGGATTTGATTTGATGCCGCCATATTCAAAAACTTCCGCGTTAATGCTTTTCAGTTGTGTTTTTACCAAATTGTAAATCCCGTTTTCTTTGATGGAATTTTTTCCATAAACCAGTAAGACTTTGTTCCCAAAGGTGGCAATGGTTTTCCCGAGATCAGATATGATATCTTTCCCGAAATGTAATTTGGTTGGATTGTATAAAATGAAGTTCTCCATAGAAGGATTTTAATCAAAACAAAAATAGGAAAATTAATGGAATTAGTGTTTGTATATAATCGTCATTGCGAACGTAACGTAGTGGAGTGAAGCAATCTCTTTGTTAATGCAGATTGCTTCGGGCGAAAAGCCCTCGCAATGACGTTTTGATTGAGTTTTCAGAGATATCAAAATGTCAATAATGATTACTTTTCTTTAACGAATTGAAATATTCAAACACAATTTTTCCCTTCGCTTTCCCAACAATCTTCTGCAATTCCTCAAGTGTAGCTTTTTTTATATTATTAACAGACTTGAATTTTTTTAATAACGCCTGCAATGTTTTTTCACCGACTCCATCAATTTGTGTTAACTCCGATCTGGTAAGCGCTTTTTCTCTTTTACTTCTGTGGTG
>Ga0265292_1001685_pt1 | contig 18373 bp, 15 predicted proteins | sample Munlanlewell296A_FD_189080 | JGI IMG/M metagenome (GOLD analysis project Ga0265292, IMG submission 189080) | Leachate microbial communities from a municipal landfill in Southern Ontario, Canada - Leachate well 296A | ecosystem: Engineered > Solid waste > Landfill > Unclassified | place: Canada... | reverse complement strand
CGAGTTTATTCGCGGCACGCCGCTGCTGGTGCAGCTGTATATCGCGTATTTTTTTATCGGCACCGTGTTGCACCTGCAGCCGATCACCGCGGGAATCGCCTCGCTGGCGCTCTTCGCGGCGTGCTATTTCGCGGAGATCTTCCGCGCCGGGATCGGCGGCGTCGCGGCGGGAGAAATTCTTGCGGCCCGCGCATTGGGATTCAAGGAAAGGCAGATCTACCGCTACATCATCTTTCCGCAGGCGCTGCAGCGGGTATTGCCCGCGATGCTCGGGCAGTTCACCTCCATCGTCAAAGACTCCTCGCTTTTGAGCGTAATCGCGATCACGGAACTGGCCAAGGCAGGGCGCGAGGCGGTCCTCGATTCGTTTAAGAGCTTTGAGATCTGGTTCACCGTCGCTCTTATATATCTGATGCTGAATTTATTCTTCTTCGGGGTCTTTTACCTATGCAGATTTTTGAGACAAAAGAAGTCCGCCTGAGCTTCGTGCGCGGGCACGAGGTGCTGCGTGGCGTCGATCTGGTCGTGAATCGGGGCGAGGTGGTCGTGATCCTCGGGCCCAGCGGTTCGGGCAAGTCCGTGCTGCTTCGCTGCCTCAACGGCCTTGAATGCATCGATTCGGGCAAGATTATTTTCGAGGGGACCGATCTGAACGATACCCGCCGGATGGCGGCGCTCCGCCGCAAGATCGGCTTCGTGTTTCAGGACTTCAATCTCTTTTCACACCTGAACGTCCTTGAGAACATCACCCTCGCGCGCGTGCTGCTCGATCGGATCTCGCCTGCGCAGGCGCAGGAGGAGGCGCGCAAGTTGCTCGCGAAGTTCGGTCTCGCGGAAAAGGAGCGCGCAAAGCCGCGTGAGCTCTCCGGGGGACAGAAGCAGCGCATCGCCATCCTGCGCGAATTGATCGGCAATCCCGACATCATGATCTTCGATGAGCCTACCTCCTCGCTCGACCCCACCATGGTCACGGAGGTGCTGGGTCTGATCGAGGAGATAACGCGCGAGAAGCGGACCACATTGCTGGTCACGCATGAGATTCGGTTCGCCAGAAGGGTGGCCTCGCGGATTATTTTTATGGACCAGGGACAGGTTGTGGCAAACACCACGGACATCGAGGGATTCTTCAATCGCCCGCCCACGGACGGCATCGCTGACTTTTTAAGCCACATCCATAGATAACGATTTTTCGCGGGCAGTTCATCACCCCGCCACCGGCATTCCACCGAGACCCCGCAGGAGCACGTCCAGCAGGCCCTCGACGATCGCCTTGCGGCTGATCTTCGAGTTGCCGAACACCGTGGTTCGCTAGTTGAATTCTAGCGCGGGCCGTAGCCAAACATCGGCTTGTCCGGATGGATGGAATGGCCCGTGTTTCCAAAATCAGCCATGATGCCGAGGCCCGTGAAGATCGACATGAGTTGACTACCCTTGCCGTTGAGCGATGTTTGCCTCGACGAACGGAATTCGTTCGAGGCAGAAACCGGAAGGTAAGGTGATCCGCCAAGCTCATCGAGCTTAAAACGACCCTTGCCCTCTGCCCTGACATATCCCTTCTCGAACAGTCCCCCGCGGGTCGTTTCGCCGAAGTGTCTGATGAACGATTCCCGTCCCTCATCGAGGATGTCATGAGGGCTTGCCCTCTCGCAATTTTGCCATCTCGCCAGCCACAGAAAGTATCTATCCCACTGGCGATAGACTGCGAAGGCCATCTTCCACCGGACCAGCCTTCTAAAGAAGGAGTTGGTGTTCACGAGATGGACGCTTTCGATCCCTCTCCCCCGTATGGGCTCCCGCTCAAATGTGAGCGTTACATCGGGCGGATCGTTGACATCAAAAGCCGGAATTTTCTGACCCTTGGTGAAGTCCACGACGATCGGCTGCTTGATCAGGATGAGCTTTTCGAGGTCTCCGCCAAGTTGATGTTGCAAGACAAAATAGGCGGATTTTCCCATCGCGACGACGACGTCGGTCAGCCCTACCGGGCGCTCGCCATCATGCACCAGTTGCGCATAAGTCCGGACGCCGCCCAGGATCGCTGCGAGCACAACATTGTCCTCCACTGGATGGAAGGCGCCAAAATCGATGCCGCTATAATCGATGACGGCTGTTTTCTTGCCATCCATCTGCGTTCTGGTCAGGGCCGCGACAACGCCCTTCCGGGTCGTCTCGCCAAAGCTCAATCTTTCTTCTCCAGGGATCGTTGCATAAAACGCCATGTACTCCTGAGGGCCCACGCGCTCCACCAGGCCTCCACCCTGCTCTGTAGCTGCCGCGCTAAAGCTGACAACCGCGTCAGCCTGAGTATTTGTTGGCTCATCTATCAGCGCCACGGACACGCTGAGGTCTGTGGGGGGCTCCGTTGGGGGGGTAAGCGTCAGTGTGACGCTGTTCAATGGTATCACGCCGGGGATCGACATATCGGTCAAACTCCTCCCTGTTCAGGCAATGTGTCTCCCTTCTGAATTATCGGCTTCAGAAGGGAAAAGTTGTGTAATTTTTTTGGAAATCTCTTAGATAGTCGCGCTGGCCAGCGCGAAAATAAAGATCTGCAGGGCGCAGATGAGGGGGCGGTGCGCAGCAAGGGCCTTCGTGAGGGCTGATGATTTGTACTTATGTGAATGGCTCATAAATTACAAATACAGTTCTTTTGATAGGCTGTCAACAATATGGTTCGGGATTATCGAGGTCCATAGCCCTTCTCCGGGGGGGCAGGGGGTGGTGGCTTGACTCCTTCAACATCGACTTCGATGCCGAATTGCGCCCTGAAGAACGCAAGCATTTCCAGCGTGCTCGTCTTGAGGACGGGGGCAAGGGTGCTGCCAGCTTCTGAGGAAGGCCTCGAATGAAAGAGACTTCCGCCGATATCGAATAGCGTATACCTAAAAGTATCACCGACTTTTTCAACCCTTACATAGCCCTTCTGGAGCATGTCCCCTCGCGTGACCTCGCCGAATCTCTTGATGAGTTGTTCCCGGGCACGGTAGACGATGTCATGCGGGCTCACCTTTTCCGGGTGCTGCCACCTTGTGAGGTAGAGGAAATAATCACTCTCGTGCTTGAAGAGGGAGAATGTCATTTTCCATTGTACGAGTTTCTCAAAGAAGCCTGGGCTCCATACCAGGAAGACGTCCTCTGTCGTCTCCCTCACGACCTCAAAACCCCTCCGGTGCTGATAGGCAATGCGAATCGTGAGGTCCTGCGGCTTGTTTACATCAATTCCATCGGGCAATATATTTTGCGTAAGGTCAATCGTGAGCGGTTGCGCGCCAACCGGTGTGCTCACGCTGTCAGGTGAAATGTTTGGAGGAGCACTTTCTCTTTCAGGCAGATCAGGCGGTGCAGGGGAATCGGCGATTGTTGCTATGGAGGGTTGTCGACGCAAAGGTTTTGGCGCCTTCTGCAAAAAGCTTTCAAGGTATGATTTTCCTCCCAGGTCGGACAGAAAGGTCGCATACGCGCTGTTTCCCATTGCCAGCACGATGTGTCTGAGCAGAGGCGAACTACCTTGTCGGAATGCGTTTTCAACAAACATTCTGACGCCGCCCAGGATAGAGATGAGCGCGAGATAGTGTCCGATCGACGGTATGCTCTCAAGCGTCAGGGCACTGTCCACATCGATCACCCCTGAATCAACCCCTTCCTCTGCCGCCCTCGTGAGCGCCCCATGCGTTGCCTTGAGCATACCTCGGGAAAAGGAGGCCTGAGGCGATTCGCGCGCGATGTGAACATGTGCGGTGATCGACCTCCGTTCATCCGAACCAACGCGGGAATCAATGCCCTCCGGGCCTTCGGCAAAACAGATGGAGGCCGCAGCCGGTATCGAATCAGCCGGAAAATCTCCGGCCGTGATTGAGATCGATGAACCCGTGTCCGGATCGGCCAGCGGGAGCATGACCGTTGTGTGAGGCAGAGGGGATAGAACCAGCACCGTCATCTTTGACTTCCTTCGCGGCCGCAGAGGCCGTTCATGATTTCTTCTATATCATCGCCTTTCGCCAGAAAAAGTTGCGTATAGAATGACCAATCTTTGATTTTTTTCGTCAGTTGATTCTAAGTGTTTGTTTTTCAAGGGGAGCGGTGTTCTGCCTCTGTGTCAGAGGTTTCAAAAAAATAAGCAACTTTCTATCGTCCCAGGCGATAACAGCTACAGATTTCACTGGGAGAGGGCTCTATGGGCATAATGCAAGGCACGTTGCCGTATGCTTCCTGCGCAAACCTGGCTAGTGAGGCCCTGCCGGCAGAGGTTGTGCCGATAGATGTGTCAGACGATTCCCTGCCTGATGCCGGCGATGCCTCTGCGCAAGGGCCTGCGGCAGACAGCGCTTCATCGGAGGGCGAAAGGGATCTCATTGCCGGCCGCCTCTTCGGGTCTGCAAACGACGCATTTTTGAGACCGGATCCGACACTCCTTGCCATGGCTGGCAAACTGATCGCGCAGCAAGGCAGCATGCGGTGTCCGTCGCCTTTGTCCGCCCCGGTCGAGCTGACTCTTGCCGCTGAGGTCGTGGCGTCGGTCGCAATAGGGGGATCAGCGCGTCCTGGAGAAAAAAACTCCCCGCAAGAAGGACTCCTGTGCTCAAGCCCTGGCTCCAAAAATGAGGTAATGCGCGTCTTCGATTCTCATGACCCCGACCGGATCACCCGATTCCTGGTCTCGCACTTTTCCAAAAACAGCACAGCAGACCTCAATACGCTCATGAACGACTCGAAATATCGCGACCAGACACAGGTACCCCTGCTCCGCGCCCTAGAGCACAAAAATGCAGAGGTTAGGCGTAACGCGGCTAGATATCTGTGCTGGAGACTGGAAAATGATCCAGCCATGGCAGATGTGCTGGCAGCACGTCTGAACGACCCTGATGTGTGGGTCCGGTTGACTATCGCTGGGCATTTGGCGGAAAGGCGCGACATCCGGGCGATTCCGCACTTCGTTGAAATACTGAGCGAGGGTCGCATCGACAATATGCCTTCGAATTGGAATGAAGCCGTGGGGCCCTTGATCAAGGCCTTAGATCATTCAAACGCCAACGTGCAACAACATGCAGCATACCTCCTTGGGAAAGGATCATACCTGGACGCGGCCGATGCGCTGGCAGCGCACCTCAATGATCCGGATCCAAAGACTGCGAGTGCTATGCTCCGGGCTTTGGGAAAACTTGGCGACCTGCGCGCTGTCGGCCCGCTTATAGAGGGACTCTCGCAGCGGAACGACCGTCCTACTTTCGGCTTTGGTAGGACAACCTCTAGCATGAAGAACCATCCCCTTGCAAAAATCCCAGAGGCCATTGGCCCTCTGATCGAAGCGCTGGACCACCCAAGCGCTAATACGCGGTATTGGGCTGCGATGTTCCTCAAGGAGGTTGGCGGGGAGAGGGTAATGGAGGCCCTTGCCGCCCATGCGACCGACACAGATCTCATCGTCCGACAGCAAATTGTTTATATACTCGCAACACTGGGGGACGAGCGGGCGATCCCACACCTCCTCGAATTCCGGTCCCATGAAGATGAGAATGTCTCACGCCGCGCATTCAATTGTCTCTACGAATATTCCGGGTCGATCAAGCCCTTGCTCCACGCGCTGGACCACGCCAACGAGCACGTGCGTGCTAATTCTGCCGAGGTGCTGATACGGCGATGGAATAGATGCAACGACGAGAAGGAAAGAGCCTCCCTGCTTCGGGAGATCAGCAACAAGGTCAACACCCTGTCGCCGGAGCGACGTCAAGAGGCAGCGGCGCGCTTTTTAGATGCAGGGATGACGCTCTCTTTGTCTGGGACCCCGGAGAAAGGGACACGTCAACGCCTTGAGAAGATCGTGGAGAAAATGGCGCGGGAGCTCTCAAAGCGACTCGGCCTTGGGAGGATCGGCAGCGTCGTAGATGCCAACTTCGATGGCTACGGTGAATGGTCTCCCGGAATAATGAGAATGAATATGGGGTTCTCCTTGGCGCTAACGCTCGACAGTGTGATGGCCATTATTCGGATTGAGGAGTTCTCGGACCAACGACAGTCCGACTTGATGCTGCGAGCGCTCAATTTTGTCGTCCATCACGAGATTGCGCATCTGGTAATATTTAATTCTCAACGATTTAATTTACCAGGGGATAATCCACATTCTTCCATCAACGCTGATAAATATCCCGCCTTTACTCAGGCTGAGGTTTCAGGTGAGGCCTCCGAGATCGAGATCGACGGCATGGCCTTTGACATCGGCCGCAGGGTCTATGTGCACGGCGACGGGGACGTGATGTTCGACGAGCAGACGCGCGAGGTCATCTCCATCCGCGCGGCGCTTGCATTCTTTGTGCTCGTGATAGATCGGCATACATCCGGGGAGCACCATATATCGAACGAAGTGATGGCACGCTTTGTGGCAGTGATGGGCGAGATGTCCGAGAGCAAGGCGATTTCTCTGAAGACACAAGAAGAACTGAAGGAACTTACAGAACGATATCGCAACACGGTCCTGGCTGGTGCCGATGCAACACAGAGAGGTGAACTGGTCAGGCAGTTTGAAGCACTCGTGAAGGACTACCGCGGCATCTTCCGCGAGGCAGCGGATGTAAGGATCGGTGTGTGACGAGCTGTCCCGGAAATCGCTGCTCTACTCATTACCCCGCCACCGGCATACCGGCAAAACCGCGCAGCAGCACGTCCAGCAGGCCCTCGACTCTTTGACCTTGCAATTTTCATCAATTTCATTAAACTAATCAATATGCGAGAAGAACTCCGCAAAATAACAGCTTTTGAGGCACGAACACACTTGGGAGAGCTGCTCGATGACGTGCGCTACTCCAAGAGGCCCTGTCTCATCGAGCGTCATGGTAAGCCGGTCGCGGTCCTCGTCGATTTCGAGACCTTTGAGCGAGGATCCGTGCGCGAACGATACAGCGAATGGATCTCGCGCGCGGTCGAACAGATCAAGGCGCAGTATCAGCCGGACAAGATTATCCTTTTTGGTTCTGCTGCCAAAGGAGAGATGAAAGACGGAAGCGACATCGATCTCTTGATCATCAAAGAGACCGACAGACGCAAGCTCGATCGCATAGATGAGGTGATCGATCAAATCGATGCGGACATCCCCGTCGAAGTGCACGTATTCACGCCAAAAGAGATCGCGGAGAGAGTCCGATTGAATGATTTTTTCGTCAAGGAGATCCTCCAGTCAGGACAGGTCATCTATGAGCGCAAAGAATAAAAAGTTGGCTAAAGAGTGGCTCGACAGGGCGAATAGCGATCTCGAATACGCCTGCGCCGGTGAAAGAGAAACAGGGCAACATCACGTCACCTGCTTTCTCTGCCACCAGGCCGCGGAGAAGGCGCTGAAGGGATTGGCGGTATTCAGCAATAAAGCTCCTAAGAAAACTCACAACCTTGGTCTGCTCATGTCGGAGATCCTTTCCGAATTCAAATCAATCATTCCCTTGCAGAAGGAAGTCCGGAGGCTGGATAAATACTACATCCCCGCCCGATATCCAGACGACATGTCGTTTGAATTCACGGCAGACGACGCAAAGCTGGCGCTCTCGGTTGCCGAACGTCTGATAGCTATCGTCATAGCGGAAATCGAATAAGTAAGACGATCACCCCGCCACGGGCATGCCGGCAAAGCCGCGTAGTAGCACGTCCAGCAGGCCCTCGACTATCGCCTTGCGGCTGATCTTGGAATTGCCGAACACGGTGCGCTGCACCATGAGCTCGCGGAACGCGCCGAGGATGATACACGCGCCGATGCGCGGGTCGGTCTTGCGCACGAGGCCGAGCTTCATCCCCTTGGAGAGGGATATGGCCGTGCGCTCGATCAACCTGTCGTAGAATTCGCGCAGCTTTTCGTCGATCTCGGGGTTCAGGCCCACCGCCTCGTTGAACACGATCTTTGCGGGCGCAGGATTATCGATGATCGTATCGACCACGCGCTCGACGTTCGCGCGCATCTGATCCGCAGGCGAGAGGGCCCCTCCCAGCTTGATCGTCTTTATCTGCTCGCCGATGTGTACGAGGAACGCGTCGAGTATCTCGCGGAACACGACCTCCTTGCTCTCGAAATAGAGGTAGAACGTGCCGCGCGCAATGCCCGCAGCCTCGATAATGTCGCTCACCTGGGTGGCGTGATATCCGCGTTTTGCGAAGCACTCGGTGGCGGCAGCCAGGATTTCATTTCTACGTTTCTGTGATTTCATAATGGCTCCATTTTTGCGACGCACATTTCAATAGTCAAGATGCTACTATTCAGGAGGGGGTACCCTGAGCGACAATCAGGCGCGGTTTTGAGCGGAGCGTATGAGGAAATTTCACGACGAGTAGCGGAGCGAATGGCGCCGTCGCTCAGGGCGCCCCCTCCTGAATAGTAACGTCAAGGTTCGCCATATACGTGCGCACAAGATGCGACAGATCCGCCTCTCCGTCAAAGAAAAGGGAGACGATGGGGACATTCAGTTCGCGTTCGAGTTTCTGGAAGATCCCGCTCGTGAGCGTGCCGGGCATGCAGCCGAAGGGCGCGCAGTTTATTATGAGCGCAGCGCCCTGTGCGGCGAATTCCACCGCACGCCCTACGGTGAGTATCGACTCCCCGTCGAATCGCCGCGGGAAGAACCTCTCGCCGGCCGCTAGCGTGCTCTTGATGGGCGGTTCGAGCCTGTCCTTTATGATGGGCAGCATGCGCTTTGTCAGCGCGCGCTCCTCGTGCATCATGAATGTGTTCTTGAGGGTCTTCTTGAGTAGTGTGACGAGCCCCATGCGATCCTCGCGCGCAAAGACCTTGTCCAGGAACGCGAGGTACTGCAGCCACTCGCTTATCGGCGCTACCCATGCCTCTCCGCCCGCGTCCTCGATCGTCTCCACGAGGCGCCCGTTCGTGAACGGGTTGAGCCGCACGTATATCTCGCCCACGATGCCCACGATCGGTTTCTTCACGGAGAGCCGCGGCACTGAGGCGAGTCTTGTCGCAGTTTCGCAAAGCGCTGTTTTGATATCAGCGCCGCGCTCGGTCGCATGTATCGCGCGCTGCAGCTCTCCCTGCATGATCGCGTCGAATTCGTCACGGTTGGCTGCGTATGGCCGCACGCGGCAGCGCGCCTTGTAGAGGAGATCCGCGGTGAGTATCGCGTTGAAGAGCCTGCGGCTGGTCTTCATGTCCGTGCCGTATGTGCCGGACTCGTCACTCCACGCCTCGATGTGCGTGTCTTTGTATCCTGCTTCATCGAGGATGAGCCTGTGAAGCGTGTGGTACTGGCCGAAGCGGCATGGGCCCTTGGCAGAGGGCATGAAGAGCGCCTCTTTCTCAGGCGCGTCGGAGTTGGCCAGCACGTGGAGGAACGCGCCGATAGTGGCGGGCGCGGGCACGCACTCTGTGCCGCGGCAATAAGACTTGGCGAGCGAGAAACTCTCGACCGTCTCCGGCGGGAGCGGCTGCGCCGGCATGCCCACGCTGCGCAGCGCTGCTGCCAAAAGCGGCGAGCCGTACGGATGCATAGGCGGAATCCAGAGGGTGCGATATTGTGCCTGGATGGCGGTTTCGGGTGACGCAGGACGGGTGGCCGGCGGCAGGACCCGAAACCGCTCTGCCTTGCACCTTATCACATCCCTGAACGCCTCGAGCCTTGTTATATAGCCAGCATCCGCAGTGTGCTCGTCGAGTTCCAGCATGAGCATGGGCTTTCCGCGCATGATCTGCTCCACGTACGTCTGGAGGAACGAGTCCGGGCCGCAGCCGAAGTTGGTAAGATAGACCGCGTGCAGCCGTTCATTTTTTGCCACAAATGCAGCGGCCTGCAGGATCTTGCGGCCGTATTTCCAGTACATGTTCTGGAATACATCCGGCACAGGGATATCTTTGAGCGGCAGCATCTCCGCCGAGAGGACTGTGATGCCTATGTCCGCTATTTTCTGCGGGAGGTTGAGGTTGGAGCCTGGGTCGTAGACATTGTACGGCCTGCCCAGGATCACGATGCCCTGGCCGCCCTCTGATTCGAGCCTTGCGAGCGCCTGGCTGCCGATCGATAGGCACTCTTCCTCCAACGCGCGCTGGTGCTCACGTGCGTTGCGCCACGCGCCGAGCATCTTCTTGGCATCAACGTCGAACGCAGTCGCGAGCTCGCGCGAAATCGATTGGGCAATGCGCTTCAAGGGCCACTGGAAATTGATCACAGGCCGGATGAGCGGCTTGTCTTCAGGATCTGAGAGCCCGGCCTCTTTTGCTATCGAGGGGAATGCGATATTGTATGGGCAGAAGACGCTCCGCTCGAATCCGTCGTCGTGCACATCGCCCTGCACGATGTAGGGGAGGAAGATGTGGCTGACCCCTTCATGTGCAGAGAGCTCGCGGATGTGGCCGTGCGCAAGCTTCACTGGATAACAGTAATCCGATCCGATCCAGTCTGCGGCGAGCGAGAGCGTCTCGTCATGTGTCGGTCTCGAGATGACCGTAGGCACGCCGAGCTCTGCAAAGAATCTCCGCCAGAGCGGGAGCTGGCTTTGGAAGAGCAGCGTCTGCGGAAGCCCGATAGAGCATCTCGACTCCTCCCCTTTGTAAGGGGAGGTAGGGAGGGGTAGATCCAGCGGGCCTTTTAAGGCGATCGCCTTCCTCCACGCCCGCTCGCGCTTTCTGAACGGGTCGAAGCAGCGGTTGACGCGCACGGACTTCTCGTCCGGGTCGCGGCCGCAGAGATAGCCCCAGCTCGGTGCCGCAGCAGGATCTGCATCGCTGCCTATGAGCGCGCGCGTGATGCGGCACCGGTTGGAGCAGAGCAGGCATTCATCGCGCGAGAGCTTCACCTCTGCATTGGCAAACGTGAGCCCTGCGAATGTTGTCTGCTTGCCTGCAGCCACGACCTCATCCAGCACTATGCGGGCGACTCCGTATGCGCCCATCACGTGGCAATATGGAGATACCGCGATCGGCGCGCCCACGAGTTTTTCAAACGCGGCGACAAGGCCGCGGTTGCGCGCAGTGGCGCCCATGAAACAGATGCGCTTCTTTGAATACGGCCTGCGGCCCACGACCTTGTTGAGATAGTTCTGCACTACGGAGTAGAGCACACTGCCCATGACCTCGCGGCGCTCGAACCCGGCCCTGATCAGCGCGTGCACGTCCTGCTCCATGAATACCGTGCAGCGGTCCGAAGAAAAGGGCGGCTCTGTGCCCATGACCGCGTCTCCGATTTCCGTGAGCGCGAAGCCGAGCTTTCCAGCCTGCTCCTCCACGAACGAGCCGGTGCCCGCTGCGCAGACGTAGTTCATGTTCGAGTCGTGCGGCGCGCCGTCACGCAGGGACACGAACTTGGAGTCCTGTCCGCCGATCTCGAAGATCGTCTCCACGTCCGGCGCCGTGGCGATCGCGCCGCGCACGTGCGCGGTGATCTCGTTGATGATACGGTCAGCGCCGATGATGGTGCCCACCATCTTGCGGCCAGAGCCGGTAGTGCCCACGCCGCGGATGTTGAGCTCTTTTCCGCGCACGGCGTTGGTGATCGCGGAGAGGATCAGCTGCGTGGCGCCTACTGGGTCGCCGGACGTGCGGCGGTAGAAGTCGGCCACAACGCGTCCTTCTAGGTCCACGACAGCGGCCTTTGTGCTCGTGGAGCCGATGTCGATGCCGATCGCAACATCGCCCGCGAGGTCTGCATGCAGCCGCACCTCGGTGGCACTCGTCTCATCAATTCCCCTCCTTTGTAAGGAGGGGATAGGGGAGGTAGACTTATCCCACCCTACCCCCCCGCTGTCTAAATATTGCTCCCTGCAGGAAAAATCCGGGTAACTCGACTGAGTGAGTTCAAGCTTTGAGCGCCGCGCGATCCCTGTGCTGTTGCCGGTTGTCTTGAGCGAATTCCAGTTGATTGGAACTGCCAATGGTTTTGCGGCCCTCAGCGCACCGCGCGCGGAGAACGATTCCGGCGAGTCCGGCACTATGAGTTCTGCATCCAGCTCAGCGCCCAGCCATCGCAGGACCTCGCGGTTGAGTGCGACTCCTCCGGAGATGATCACGGGCCCCTGCGGCCTGCGGCCGCGGAAGAGGGTGCCGAGCGCGGTTGCGACCATGCCTCTGCAGAGGCCCGACCACATCTCCGGGATCGAGTAGCCCTCCTGCTGGCGGTGGATGAGATCGGATTTTGCAAAGACCGCGCAGCGCGCTGCGATGCGCGGTGGCTCGGCGATGGAGAGATCTTTCGTCTTTTCTTCGTCCGAGAGCTTCATGCGCGCGGCCTGCTCGTCCAGGAAAGAGCCGGTGCCCGCTGCGCAAAGGGAGTTCGTGCGGAACCCGGCGAAGCGCCCCTCGGCGTCGAGGTCCACGATCGAGAGCGAGCCGCCGCCGATATCAATGATGTGCCGTGCGCCCTTGATTCCGTCTGCCGCAGCGACGAGTGCAACCGCGGGGTCCACATACGGGATGCCCGTGGCCTCAGCGATCCTCTGGCCGCCTGATCCCGTCACGGCAGCAGCCGTGGGTTCGCCGAACTCAGCGATGATGTCGGAGATCGCGCCCTCCGGTTCGCCGTGGTGTATTCGATAAGCGGTAAGGAGCTTGCCATCCAGGCCGACAAACGCCGCCTTCACCGCCAGCGCGCCGGCATCCAGCCCGAGCGCGCCGTTTTTCTGCTGCGCCATGATATCCCCCATGTCTGAAAAAACTAGACTGACATGTCAGTTTTTAGGGAGAAGTCAAGAATGAATGCTACCCATTGACATTGACAAGTGAACGTCGCCCGGGAGATGGGGATTGTATCGCTCGCAGGAGTTGGGTATAACGCCTGGAAGCCAGCAGGGCAGAAACCGTGATGAAACGAAGCGATGTAAAATATCTATATTACATCGCCCCGATCGAAAATGTTCCGTCGATCTTGGCGCATGGAATTTTGTGTCACAATTTGGCCAAAAAAATTAATCATCGATCCGTTGCTATGGAAGCGATTCAAGAAAGGCGCAAAGACAAGGTGATTCCTGGGGCGGGGAGGCTTCACGATTATGCGAATCTATATTTAAATGCCCGAAATCCCATGATGTATAAACTCAAGGGGAAGCACAAGGAACTTTGCGTTCTTGCTGTTGACCCAGCGATCCTTAATGAAGGAGGAGTTATTATCACGGACATGAATGCCGCAAAGGATATTGCACGTCCTTATTTGGTTGATGAAGGTCTTGAGCATATTGATAAGGATAAATTGTTTGCAATGTATTGGACACATGAAGATGAAGTTGAAGCAGCTAGGCACCGCGGATTGATGTGTGCTGAAGTGTTGGTGCCGAAACAGATTGCGTCCAATTATATTAAGGGTGTTTTTGTGTCGTGCAAAGAAAGTGAAGTGGCTTTGAAAATAACTTGCTCGGCACTGAAGATAAAAGTTAATGCAAATTTGTTTTTTCAATAAGAGAGGGCCATTATGGCGCAGATTGTAGTAAAGATCGGCGACATCCTTGAATCGAAGGCGCAGACCATCGTTAACACAGTTAACTGCGTTGGCGTCATGGGGAAGGGGATCGCGCTTGAGTTCAAAAAGAAGTTTCCCGAAATGTATGAGGATTATGAAAAACGATGTGCAGCTAACCAAGTGCACTTGGGAAAGCCTTACCTGTACAGATACTTGATAGGTCCTTGGATTCTCAATTTCCCAACGAAAGGGCATTGGCGTACTGTATCGCGCTTATCAGATATCGAGGAAGGCCTGAATTACCTGGAAAAACACTATAAACAGTGGGAGATCCAATCACTGGCAGTACCGCCCCTTGGATGTGGCCACGGACAACTGGAGTGGCGCGTCGTTGGGCCGATCGTTTATAACCACCTGGCTCGGTTGGATATTCCAGTCGAAATTTATGCGCCGTTCGGGACAGCCGACGCCGAGCTGCAAGAGTCGTTTCTCCGTGGCGCGGCAATCGAGGGTGATGCTTTGCATTCAAACGGCAGCAAGTCTCGTGTTCCTGCAACATGGGCGGCGCTTGCAGAGATCGTAGCTCGGATTGAAAGCCAGCCTTATCATTGGACGGTTGGGCGCGTGGCATTCCAGAAAATCAGCTACTTTGCAACCGCCTTGGGCATTCCCACGGACTTAAATTTTAGTCGTGGGAGCTATGGCCCGTTCACAAAAGGGCTTAAAAAAATTGAGTCAGCGCTTATCAACAACGGCTTTTTAAAGGAAGAATCTCTTGGTCGACTGATCGCTATTCGGCCGGGGTCGTCTTACCGCGATGCGATGAAGCCCTATCGAGACGAACTCAAACAGTGGGATCATATTATCGAGCAGGTCGTCGATCTCTTTCTTCGCATGCAGACTAGGGATGCTGAGATTGCGGCTACCGTGCACTACGCCGCAGTCTGTGATCTCGGCGCTTTGCGTAAAGAGGTGAGCGAACTTGAAATTTTCGATGAAGTGAAACGTTGGAAGCAGCGGAGGCGGCCGCCCCTTCACGATGAGGATATCGCCAAGACTATTAGGGACCTCAATATATTGGGCTTGATTCGAGCGCGACCGAGTAACGATCTGCCTTTGCATGAAGAAATTTGAAAAAAACATGTCTGAAAGTCGCATTGCGGTGCGGAGGGGCAGCCAAATAGTGACGACGATACGGCGAGTAGAGACGATGGTAAGACGATGACCGGGCGACGCTAGTAATGCGAGCTGGGAGCGATCATCGCATCAAGCCCCAGAGCATCTTGCTGATTTCCTCGAGTCGCGATTTGAGCGACAGGGTCCTCTCTGAGTCGATCAAGCCGAACGCATGCATGAGATCAACGCACGCAGAGACCTCGGCGGCTGATGCACGAGCGATCTCGAAAAATCTGCGGCGCTCGGCGTCGCCTCTCCTGTAGTTTCCCTCCGAGATATTGAGGATCACCGAGGCCATCGCTCGCCTGTGCTGATCCACAAGATACCCCAATCCCCTCGGCCACCTGGCACTCTCCTTGCTTAACTCCTCTGCCACACCCACTGACCTGCGGTAGCACTCCAGTTTCTCGTGCAACATATAACCTCCTCGGTTCGATTTTCGTTTCTGCCTCTCAAAATTGTGGGAGGCAGAAACGAAAACCGAACCAAAAGGAGGTAGTCATGAATCACGAGAAACTGGAGTGCTACAGGCAGTTGGTTGCAATGGCAGAGGAGGTTGCAAGGAGGATGGCCAGGTGGCCGAGGGGGCATGCGTACCTGAGCGATCAGATAAGGAGAGCGATGGCATCTGCTGTTCTCAACCTAGCGGAGGGAAACGGTAAGCGAAGGTACAGGGCCGAGCGCCGCAGGTTTTTCGAGGCCAGTGTGGGTTCTGTTGCCGAGGTCTCGGCTTGTTTTGATCTCGCGTTCATCTACGGCTTGATCGGAAAGGAGGATCAGGAATCGCTTAAATCGCGGCTCAGGCTCTCATACACAAAGATCAGGGCATTGCCCTGATCTTTGTTCTTCAATCTGCTTATCTCGTCTCTGTTCTCTTGATCTGTTCTCTGGATCTCTTCTCTCGGCCTTACCGCTTCAGCATCCTCTCATACACCGCGATGTACTCTTTTGCCGAACGCTTCCACGAGAAATCGCAGGACATCGCGTTGCTGATGAGCGACTTCATCTGCGGGGGAGTCTTCCATGCATCAAGCGCGCGGTCGATTGCCGCGATGAGCGCCTGCGGCGTGTAGTCCGTGAACTTGAAGCCGTTGCCGCGCGCCTTCTTTCCATTAAAATCAACTATCGAGTCGTCTAAGCCCCCGGTGGCGCGCACGATCGGGATCGTGCCGTACTTGAGGCTTATCAGCTGGTTGAGGCCGCACGGCTCGTAGTGAGAGGGCATTAGGAAGAAGTCGGAGCCGGCCTCGATCTGGTGCGCCAGGGCGTTGTCGAACGCGAGCTTAAGGCCTATGCGATTCGGGTAGTCGCCGCATGCGGCGGTCAGCAGGTCGTGGTATTTCTGCTCTCCCGTACCGAGTATCGCAAGCTGGACGTTGCGCTTCATGATCTCGGGCAGCGCGTCGGCCAGGATATCCAGCCCTTTCTGTATGGTGAGCCTGCCCACCATGCCGATGATCGGCGCTGTAGCGTCTGCCTTGAGCCCGAAGTGCTTTCGCAGGGCTTCTTTGCACGTGGCCTTTCCCTTTATGTCGGATGGTTTGTATTTGGCCGCGATGAACCGATCGCCCTCCGGGTTCCACTCCTCGTAGTCGATTCCATTGAGGATGCCGACGAGGGCCTTCTTGCGGTATGCGAGCGCTCCTTGAAGTCCCAGCCCCTGCTCCTCCGTGAGGATCTCCTCCGCGTATTTCCTGCTCACGGTGCCGATCTCGTCCGCGTACGCGATCCCGCCCTTGAGAAACCCGACTTTGCCCCAGTATTCGAGCTTGTCGAACGTGAAGTAGTCCCAGCCCAGTCCCGTGAGCGGCATATCCTCCTTGGGGAAGAGCCCCTGGTAGCCGAGGTTGTGTATCGTGAGTACGGTGCGCGTATGCGCGAAGTTCTTGCGCTGCTTATACAGCGTCTTGAGATAGACGGGAACGAGTGCGGCCTGCCAGTCGTGCACGTGCACGATGTCGGGTTTGAGATCCAGTGCGATCATCGCCTCGATGGCGGCGCGCGAGAAGAATATGAAGCGCTCCGCGTTGTCCGGATAGTCGCCGGTCGCGGTCTGATAGAGTTCCTCGCGATCGAAAAAGGCCGGCTGATCGATGAAGAATACGCGCACGTTGGGCTGCAGCGTTGCCATGAGCACGGTGCCCTTTATGCGCGCGCCTCCGAGCGGAACCTCTATCTCCAGAGGTTTGCGCGAGACAGGCCCGATGCCGAACTTTTTCGCGTCCATCTTCTTGCGATAGTATGGAAGTATGAGGGCGACGCCCTCTTTTGCAGCGGAGAGCGCGCGGGGAAGGGTACCCACGACGTCGGCCAGCCCTCCCGTCTTGGCATAGGGCACTGCCTCGGAAGCGATCATGACTATGTTCATCGATGTCCCTCGTGTGCGTCTATGGCAATTCCACTTCCTTCAGGAACTGCGCTGAAACCTCGGGCGCGGTCGGATTGATGTAGAAGCCGGAGCCGCGCTCGAAGCCTGCGAGCCTGGTAATGCGCGGCGTGATCTCGATGTGCCAGTGGTAGTAAGGCAGGTCCGGCATGTTTACCGGCGATGAGTGCAGCATAAAGTTGTACGCAGGGTTGCTGAGCGCTTTGTTGAGCTTCTTGAGCGTGCGCTGGAAGAGCAGCGTGAGATTCTTTATCTCGTATTTCGTCGCATCCTCGAAATGAGCGTCGTGCCGCTTCGGAAGTATCCAGGTCTCGAACGGGAATCGCGGCGCATACGGGCAGATCGCCAGGAAGTCCTCGTTTTCGGTGACGATGCGCTTCTGGTCCTCGATCTCCTGGCTCACCAGGTCGCAGAAGAGGCAGCGTTCCTTGTAGTCGTAATAGTTCTTCGAGCCGGTCATCTCCTCCGCCACGGATTTCGGAATGATCGGCAGCGCGATGAGCTGGGAGTGAGTGTGTTCGAGCGATGCTCCCGCGCGCTCGCCGTGGTTTTTGAAGATCAGGATGTAGCGGAAGCGCTTGTCCTTCTTGAGGTCCATGATCCTGTCGCGGTACGCCCAGAGCACGTCCTGAAAGCGCTCCTCGGGCAGGTCCGCGAGCTGCACGCCGTGGTCCGGCGTCTCTAGGATGACCTCGTGCGCTCCGATTCCGTTCATCATGTCGTAGATGCCGTCGCCGCGCCGTCCCAGCTCTCCCTCGATCATGAGCGCGGGGAATTTGTTCGGCACCACGCGCAGCGTCCATCCCGCCGAGTTGGGAGCGGTGCCCTCGCGGCGGTATGCCAGCACCTCGGACGGCGTGGACTGCTCGTTGCCCTCGTCGAACGGACAGAAGCGCGGCTTGTCGGACGGCTTTGGCTGCGACGCGTCCGGTTTGGCCAGATCGCTCGGCCGCTTTGAACGCTCGGTTGCTATGATGACCCACCTGCTGACGATTGGGTCTTTGCGAAGTTCAGGCATGTGTTACCTCCATAATTACGGAACGCTAGCTATATTGCTTCGATCGATATGCCAACTGAAAATTCTGCGATATTATTGTCAGTCCACGGGGGTTTCCATCCGAGCCAGATGGCAGAGCCCTGATAGAGCTTGTCAAAACCCTTCTCGGATTGAGAGACCGTTTCCACGGGCGCCAGCACCATGCGCTCCGCCTTTGCCGAGATGCGAGCCTTGAAGCCGAAGGCGCGATCCACGGCTGCGATCTCATGCACGCCCGAGAGCGTGCGGCGCTCGTCCATAAGCACGGTCGCGGGCTTTACGTCTCCCCACTGGTAGTAGCGGCCCTCGTCATGGCCGGCCAGCAGCGTGAAGTTGAATGCAGTGGCGATCCAGGAAGGCGCCGGCGCGTCGCCCTCTTTCTTTAGCCTGTATCGCACCGAGAGCTCA
>Ga0265292_1001684_pt1 | contig 18389 bp, 18 predicted proteins | sample Munlanlewell296A_FD_189080 | JGI IMG/M metagenome (GOLD analysis project Ga0265292, IMG submission 189080) | Leachate microbial communities from a municipal landfill in Southern Ontario, Canada - Leachate well 296A | ecosystem: Engineered > Solid waste > Landfill > Unclassified | place: Canada... | reverse complement strand
GGCGACTCTGCCGGTGGCTCGGCCAAACAAGGCCGCAACCGCGAGTTCCAAGCTATCCTCCCCCTTCGCGGCAAGATCCTCAACGTCCAGAAATCGCGCCTCGACAAGATCCTCAAGAACAACGAGATCCAAGCGCTGATCACGGCGCTTGGGGCTGGCATCAGCGAGACGCCAGGACCAAAGCTCACGCAGGACGTCGAAGTCGTCGAGCCAGGCGCCCGCAAGAAGGAGGACTTCGACCTGACGAAGCTGCGCTATCACCGCGTCATCATCATGACCGACGCCGACGTGGACGGCGCGCACATCCGCACGCTGCTCCTCACGTTCTTCTTCAATTACATGTATCCGCTCGTGGAGCGCGGCCACGTCTTCATCGCGCAACCCCCGCTCTTCAAGGTCAAGAAGGGCAAGACGGAGCGCTACGCGTTCAACGAGGCCGCCAAGGATGCGATGCTTGCCGAGATGGGCTCGCAGGGCGTCAGCATCCAACGCTACAAGGGTCTTGGTGAAATGAACCCGGACCAACTCTGGGAGACCACGATGGATCCCGAGAAACGCACGCTTGCTCGAGTGAACGTGGATGATGCTGCGGCCGCCTCGCAGCTCTTCGACGTCCTGATGGGTGACGCGGTGGAGCCGCGCCGCGACTTCATCATGGAGCAAGCTCGGAACGCCAAGAACATCGACGTGTAAGGTGTGACCCACATGCCCTACAACGCCAACACGCCAAGACGCGAACACGCCAACGACGCCCATGATGGCGTGTTCGCGTGCTCGCGTGTTCGCGGCATTGTCACGGCCCACCTGGGGGGATAATAGATAGAGAATCACGGCACCATCATCGAGCGCCCACTCAACGAAGAGATGCGCACCTCATACATCGACTACGCCATGTCGGTCATCGTCGGGCGCGCGTTGCCTGACGTGCGCGACGGACTCAAGCCCGTCCACCGGCGCATCCTCTACGCGATGTGGGACATGGGTCTCACGCCGGACAAGGCGTACCGCAAGAGCGCCCTCGTGGTGGGCGACGCGATGGGCAAGTACCACCCACACGGCGACTCCGCCATCTACGACACGCTCGTGCGGATGGCGCAGGATTTCTCGTTGCGATACGAGCTCATCGACGGGCAGGGCAACTTCGGCAGCGTGGACGGCGACGGCGCCGCGGCCATGCGTTACACGGAGTCTCGCTTGTCGAAGATCGCCCTCGAACTTCTTGATGACCTCGAGAAGGAGACCGCCGATTGGGTGGACAACTATGACGCGTCGCGCAAGGAGCCTTCCGTCCTCCCCGCGAAGCTGCCCAACCTCCTCATCAACGGCAGCACCGGCATCGCGGTCGGCATGGCCACGAACATCCCGCCACACAACCTGCGCGAAGTGACCGCCGCGATCAAAGCCTACATCGCGGACCCGCAAACCCCCATCATCGACCTGATGAAGCACTTGCCTGGGCCGGACTTCCCGACAGGGGGCATCATCTACGGCCGACAAGGCATCTTGGACGCCTACACGACCGGCCGCGGCGTGGTCAAGGTCCGCGCGAAGACCGAGATGGAGGACAAGAAGGACCGGCACCGGATCATCGTGACCGAGATCCCCTACATGGTCAACAAGTCCAACATGCTCCAGAACATCGCGGAGCTGGTCAAGGAGAAGCGCCTCGAAGGCATCTCGGACCTGCGTGACGAGTCTGACCGCGACGGCATGCGCGTCGTGATCGAGCTCAAGAAGGACGCCATCCCGGACGTCGTCCTCAACAACCTCTACAAGATGACGGCGATGGAGTCGTCGTTTGGCATCCTCAACCTCGCGCTCGTCGATAACCAGCCTCGCGTGTTGACCCTCACCGGTTTCTTCGAGAACTACTTGAAGCACCGCGAGGAGGTCGTGAGGCGCCGCACGGCGTTCGACCTGAAGAAGGCCGAAGAGCGAGCGCACCTCGTGCGCGGCCTCATTCGTGCAGTGAGCAAGGTGGACGAGGTCATCGCCCGCATCCGCGCGAGCCAAGATGTGGAAGCCGCGCGAGAGTCGCTGATGCAGATGGACTTCGTGCGCATCGACGTCCCCGGCTTCGCGCCCATCGAGGCTGGACGCTTGGACGAAGTCCAAGCGAAGGCCATCCTCGAGCTGCGCTTGAGCAAGCTCACGGGGCTCGAGGTCCAAGCGCTCAAGGACGAGATCGTGGAATTGTCCGGCACGATCCGCGCGCTCAATGCCATCTTGGCGGACCGCGCCGAGATCCTCAAGATCATAACGGGCGAACTGACCGACCTGTCCGAGAAGTTCGGGGACGAGCGGCGCACGCAGATCGTGGAGGCCACGGGCGAGATCGCGATGGAGGACCTCGTGCCCAACGAGCACGTCGTCGTCGTCACGACGAACGACGGGTACATCAAACGCATCCCGGTGGACGCGTACCGCACGCAACGCCGTGGCGGCAAGGGCGTGACCGGCATGCAGACGAAGGAGGAGGACTACGTGGTCGATCTCTTCCCGTGCACGACGCACCAGTACATCCTGTTCTTCACGAACAAGGGACGCGTGTATTGGCTGAAAGCGTACCAGATCCCAGAGGGCCAACGCCAAGGCAAGGGCAAAGCCATCGTGAACCTGCTCGAGGGCCTGGAGCCCGGCGAAAAGGTCGCCGCAGCACTACCAGTGAAGGAGTTCCCCGCGGACAAGTTCATCTTCTTCGCGTCAAAACTCGGCACGGTCAAGAAGACGTCGCTGGAAGAGTATTCGCGCCCCCGCGTCACAGGAATAATCGCGCTGGGCCTTGACCCGGGCGACGAACTGATCGGTGTTGGTATCACGGGTGGCGATGACGAGGTCATCCTCGCCAAGACGCACGGCAAGAGCATCCGCTTTCACGAGTCTGACGTGCGCCCGATGGGCCGACCCGCGACGGGAGTGCGTGGCGTGACGCTGGAGGGCGATGATGAGGTCGTCTCGCTCTCGATCGTGCATGACAAGAACGGGCAATTGCTCACCGTCACCGAGAACGGGTACGGCAAACGCACGCCAGTCGAGGAGTACCGCATGCAGGGACGCGGCGGCTCGGGCATCATCACGATCCAGACGACCACAAGGAACGGCAAGGTCGTGGCAGTTCGCGAAGTGAAGGACGACGACCAGGTCATCGTCACGTCCACGCAAGGCATGGTCATCCGCTTGCCCGTGAACACGGTGAGCGTGCTTGGCCGCAACGTGCAGGGCAACCGCATAATGCGGCTGGACGGCGCCGACAAGGTGATGGCGCTCGCGCGCCTCGCGCAGGACGACATCCCTGAGGAGTCCCTCACGGAGTCCGCCATCGCAGAGACAGAGGAAGCCGCGCGTGGCCCACCGCCGGCGGGCGTGCAGGACGAGGCCGAGCGTGACGAGCCGGACGTCGAAGAGCACGAGGATGAAACGTAGTCGCCGGGTTGCTGCTCACGCTTGCATGGCTTGCGTGATGCGGGCGGCCCCGGCTTCGAGCTTCTCCAGCGCGCGGTGACGCGAGATGGGAGTCTCGAAGAGCATCGCCACGAGGAAAGTGCCAGGGATCGCCGTGATGCCCAGGAGGCCGCCATCGACATCCACTATCATAGTGTACCCGATGGGCTTGATGTTGCCGTACGTCCAGACGGCGCCGATCTGGCCGTGGATGGTGGCGAGCGCGAAGCCCAAACCGTCCGCGTCGATGTCGGGCATCAGTCTCGCGGCTATGGGTCGGCCGTGATGATCGAACACGCCAGCCGCGATGATGCTCCCGTTCACGAGCTCCCGCAAGCACGCGTTCACGGCGGACTCCTTCTCTTGGGGAGGCGCGCCAATGGACGAGGCCGTGTCGTAAGCGTGAGGCATCAGCGTTTCCACGAGCGCGTACTCTGGGCTCGTGTTCTCCAGGAGGACGCCCATCCTGCGGGGGAGCTCGACGTCGAGGTGCTTGTCCTTCACGATGTAGTCGCCCGCGCCGTGACTGAGCGCATGGAACGCGACCTCCTCCGACTTCTGGTCGCCCAGAACGACGATGCGGATGCCCGGCGAGCCGATCCGCAGGAAGTCCAGGATGTCGAGGCCCGAGCCATCTGGCAAGTCGTAGTCTAGGATGGCCGCGTCGAACGAGTTCTCGCCCGCCTCGCGGATGGCCTCGATGATGCTGCCCACGCGCGTCACGTGCCAGTTCTCGCGCTGCGTGAGTGAAGCGTTGAGCTGGTCCGACTCCGCTTTGTTGGGGTCAACGAGGAGGATCCGCGTCAAGAAGGTGCCAGCAAGCGTTCTGCCGCAGCCTCGCTTTGAACCCACGCACAGGCCGCTTGGGCCACTCCGCGCACGCGAACGCTTATGACCACCCCCGGGACCTCGCCGGCGATGCGAGGCTTGCCCCTCTTGGTCATTGCGGTCGCCCTGGTCGCCGGCTGCACGTCCACGCCCCCCTCGGCCACGGTCTCTCCCGCGGCGACGCTTCCCCAAGCTGCCTTCGCGCGCGTGATCAGCGTCATCGATCCAAGTGGTGGGCAAGGAGAGCCCAGCATGGGCATCGCGCCCGACGGCACACTGTACGCGAACGGCCTTGCCGGCACGGGAGGACGCGATCCTGGCGCCGTGTACCGATCCCTCGACAATGGCACCACGTGGGAACGCATCGGAACGCCCACCGCGCCCATGCCGAACTTCGACCCCGACCTTGCCGTCGCGCGCGACGGGACCGTCTGGTTCTCTTCCTTGTGGCTGGGTTGCAGCAGTACGGCCGCTTCGAAGGACGCGGGCAAGTCGTGGACGACGAGCTATCTGGGCTGCGTTCCGGCGGCGGGAGATCGCCAGTACGTCATTCCCACGAAGGGCGGCACGGCCTACATCTACAGCCACCACGTGCCGACTCTCTACCAAGCCGTCGCGAAGACGACGGATTACGGCGCGACTTGGACGCCAAGCGGCTTCGCGGAGGGCGGTCCCCTCGCCATCGCGCAGAACGGCCAATCCGGGTGGGGCGGTGGTGGTTTCTGGAACGAGAAGACGGGCAGCGTGTTCGCGACGTTCACGTGGTACTCGGATATCGTGGCGAACAACGCGGGGACAGCGACGACCTCGTGGCTTCCTGCGGCCGGCGTCACGCGCGACGAAGGCAAGTCGTGGCAGCTCGCGACAGCGCCCAGCGCGGGGGGCGTCGCCGTCGGCTTGGGCCTCGTGGTCGGCGCGGCGGACGAAGCGGGGAACGTGTACCTCTCGTGGGCCGAAGCGAAGCAGAAACAGATGACCGTGTACCTCGCCGTCTCGAAGGACGACGGCAAGACGTGGAGCAAGCCCATCGTCGTGGACGATGACGCGGGAAGCAAGGTCTTCCCCGCCATAGCCGCTGGGGATGCGGGACGCGTCGCCATCGCTTACTATCACGCGGACCAGCACGACTACCCAAGCAACGTGCCCAAGGACACGCACTGGAACGTCACGCTCGCTTGGACCGCTGACGCGCTCAACGGCACCCCCACTTGGGAACGCGCGAACCTCAGCACGCACTCGGCGCGGACGGGCCCCATTTGCCCGGACGGCTCCACGTGCCAAGGCAACCGGCAGCTCCTCGACTACTTCGCGCTCAAGGTCACGCCCCAGGGGCGCGTCGCGAGCGTGTGGACGAGCACGGACGACGTGGCGGGGAAGACGGTCAACGTGTTCGGGATGACAGAAACACCCCTCCTTCGTGCGTCGTGATCGGCCTGGCCGTGCAAGGAAAGGGCAGGATGAACAGGATGGGCAGGACGAGGAGAACTTTGGTGCCTGTTCATCCTGTCCATCCTGTTCTTCCCACACGCGTCGCGACCCTCCTCGTACTCACCGCGCTCGTCCTAGCGGGATGTGTCACGCCCACGACGCCCGGGCCCCTTCACTTCGCGGGCCTCAAGTTCGAGACGCGGCTTGGGAGCTTCACGGCGATCCTCTTCGAGAACGAGACGCCAGCCTCGGCCGCATTCATGCAGAAACTGGTGGACGCGCACTACTACGATGGCCGCGCCTTTGGCCGCATCATCCCCGGCTTCGTCATCCAGGAAGTGGACCGGACGGGCGGCACAACGGACCAGAAGGAGCACGTGCGCCTCGAAGCGCCGCGCAACGTCAGCTTCAGCGCGGGGGCGTTTGGCATCGCGCGCGACGCTGACCCGGACTCGGGCGGGAGCGAGTTCTTCATCATGGACTTCGCGACGTCCTCGCTCTACGGGAACTACACCGCGTTCGCGCAAGTCGTGGGCGGACTTGACGTCGTACACGCCATCGCCCGCGAGAGGGCCGTGAACACTGGCCCCGCATCAAGCGTCGTGGGCGCGCCGCCTGGCTCCCCGGTCTATTTCGGTTTGCACGACCGAGTGCCCGTGGACCCAGTCGTCATGACGAGGGTCACGCGCGTGGACGTCGCGCTCGCGCCCAGCATTGCGGCGCGCTACCCGCTGCAAGTTGGCCCCTCCGTCACGACCGCGAGCATGCGCGCGACGCTCGAGTGGCCCCACGACCTCAACAATGCGCACTCATCCGACCTCACGTGGTACGTCGCGCCAAGGGGTGGAAACGGCGTGCAGGACCCGCCACTGCCAGACCTCGCGGGAGCATTCATCAGCGTGACTGGTCCAGCGAACGTGACCATCATGCCAACGGAGGACGCGAAAGCGCCGGGCATCCTGCGCTGGAGCTGGACGCCAAGCGGGCGCGGCGACTACACCTTGCGACTCACGAACGCCAGCGGGGAGCTTGCGGCGACGGTGCTGAGTGTCTCATGAGCCCCGAACAACAAGAGGCAAAGAGAAGGTGGGGGCAAAGCCCCCGACGTGATGCGCTCGCAGGCGCTGGGATTCACTCCGTTACCCACTTTGCGGTCGCAGGCGTCCAGTCCACCAAGTCGTCCTTGGTGAAGTAGATGCCCAGCTCGCGCTTGGCGGATTCGACGGAGTCCGAGCCGTGCACGACGTTGCGCCCGATATCAAGCGCGAGGTCGCCCCGGATCGTTCCTGGCAGAGCGTCCGCCGGCTTCGTCGCGCCGTTCATCGCGCGCACCACCGCCACCGCGTTCTTGCCTTCGAGGCAGAGCGCGACGACGGGGCCGCTCGTGATGTACTGCACGAGGCCCGGGTAGAAGGGTTTGCCCTTGTGCTCCGCGTAGTGCTCCTCCGCCATGCGGGTGGGCACTTGCATGAGCTTGAGGCCAACGACCTTCAGCCCGCGCGCTTCGTAGCGGCGAACGATCTCACCGACGAGGCCACGCTGGACACCATCAGGCTTGACCATCGCGAAGGTGCGCTCCGCGATCGTCATGCCTTATGGCTCCGTGGGGGCGGCTGGGACCTTCTTGGCCTTCTTGGCGGCCTTCTCGGCGTTGGGGGGCGTGGGGCCCGCTCCCTTCTCGAAGGCGGCAGTCCACTTCACGTTGCGGTTCACGCGCTTGAGATCGACAAGGTTCTTCTTGCATTTGTTCGAGCAGAAGTTCCACTTGGTGCCGTCCTTCTTGACGTACATCTTGCCCGTGCCGGGCTCGATGTCGATGCCGCAGAAGGAACAGGTTTTCTTGTCCATCCAGTTCACCGCATCCCGAGCTTCTTGGCCTCACGCGCCGTCTCGCGGAGCATGAGGATGTCCCCCATCTGGATGGGGCCCATCGCGTTCCTGGTGATGATGCGTCCCTTGTCGCGTCCGTCGAGGACGCGGACCTTGACTTGCGTGGCTTCTCCCGTCATGCCGGTGCGGCCGATGATCTCGACCACTTCGGCGGGGATGCCCGCTTCCGTGTCTTCTTCCGCCATTTGACATCACCTGCTTACTTGCGCAGAGCCGCGACGGCTTCCGCGATCTCGCCGATGATCTGCGCTCCGCGGCCCGCGTCCACGATGGCGACGCTCGCCGTGGGGACTTCGAGGCCGGCCGCCGTGCCCAGCTCCTGCTTGGAGGGCACGTAGGTGTAGGGGATGCCCTTCTCTTCGCAAAGGAGGGGGATATGCGCGAGGACTTCCTCGGGCTGGATGTCGCTGGCCATCACGATGAGCTTGGCCTGGCCGCGCTCGATGAGCTTCGTGACCTCGTTGGTCCCCTTGCGGACGGACCCCGAGTCGCGGGCGGCTTCGACGGCCTCGTAGGCCTTGTCCTGGAGTTCCTTTGGCGCTTCGAATCGGACGTACATTGGCATGTCTTCACGCTCGAGCAACGACGAAGCGGGACGGAAGGGCGCATGACTGCGCTCACCCTCCGCCTTGTGGCTTTCCCCGGGAAAACCCGGGAATGCCACCGGCGTCATCGGTGCGTTGGGCCGACGAAGGAAGGACCCCTATAAAAGAGCTGGGGTGGCGAGCATCAGCTGTGGAGTCCAGCTTGACGTCCAACGGCCGTCGCATGTGCGTGACGCGTGTCAGCGCCCGCTGATGGCTTGGATCGTCGCGCCGACGGCTCCCATGCCGTTCACGGCCCGCGCGCCATACCACGTCAGCGCCTCGCCATCCACGATCCGTACTGTGTCAGGCGAGAAGCCAGCGGCGACGAGTTCGTCCAGCGCGGCGGGCTTCTCGTGGAACGGGTAGGGCTCGGTGGGAAGAAGCGCCGCGACCGCGCCCGCTTTGATGGCGTCTTCGGGCGAACGCTCGGGATAACGTCCCTGCGCGTCGGCGAACACGTTGTCTGCACCGGCTATCGATAGCACTGAATGCGCGTACGTGTCGCGGGTGAGCGTCATCCATGGATGGCGCCAGATGGGGACGTACACGGACATGTGCCGCGACACATGACTTGACACGTGTCGCGCTGCTTCCTCGATCCGCGTGGCAAGCGCCGCCCCGGCGTGCGCGTGCCCCACCGCGGATCCCAGCTCCCGCGTCCAATGGACGCTGTCCCTCACGCTTCGGACGTCGCTGACCCAGACGTCAAGACCAGCCGCGCGCATGGCCTCCACGTCCTCGCGGCGGTTCTCCTCCTTCTCGCAGACCACGAGGTCGGGCGCGATGGCGACGATGCGAGTGACGTTGGGGTCCTTCGTGCCGCCCACCTTCTCGATGCCGCTCACGAGCGCTTGGGGGCGGGTGCACCACTTCGTGACGCCGACAAGGGCGCTACTGGCTCCCACTTGGGCGATCGTTTCCGTCCAGGAAGGAACGAGGCTCACGACGCGTTGCACTCGTCCAGCACTGGTGGGAGTGCCAAAAAAGGGCGCACCCGCCACCTTCATAGAGGAGTTGTGGGCGGAATGGCACCAAGATGGCGCGGGGCCTGCCTGCATGGGCGTACGTGGACGAGAGGCGCACGCACGACGTGCGCGCCGGCGTCAAGAAGGGGCCACCGCTTGCCTTCGTTGTCCGGGAGCGCGCGTTTGACAGCGACGACCCAGCCGAGGCGTGGGAGGCCTCGCATGTCCTATCCGAGCCTTGGGAATGGCGCGCACATCAGACGGCGCTGGAGATGCGGTTATCGCTCCTGGGCCGGTACTACCGCATGACGGCAGGACAACAAGGCTGGTTCCCAGTCGGCGCGCCGCCGCAGGGTCGGTCGCTCGACCTCTCGCCCATCTGCTTGGAAGATGACTCCCCGCTGGGCAAGCAGTCCCGCTTCGAGTTCCATCACTACGCACAGCCGGGTGAGCGGCACGCTGTCACTCTCACGGGCGTGCCGCAGGGGGAAGACCGCATGGCGCTCACGCGCCTCGACTACGAGTTCCCTGACGTGGCTGGCGGCAACCTCCGCGTCCTCCACGCCAAGCTGCCCATCGCGGTGTACCGCAGCATGCTCGCGGCACAGCACATCGAGCTTGGCGAACTTGGTATCCGGAAGGTGAGCCGCGACGAGGGAAGCATGGCGGGCGACCCGCGCTGGTGGGCCGCGATGCAAGCATGCCTCGACGCGCTCCTGGGCCGCCTCTCCGAAGGCAAGACCGGAAAACCGGGCGAGCCCCCCACCAGCAGGGACGCCTCGGTCGCCGCGACCATCAACCGCATCGAACTGTGCACGATGCAAAAGCGACTGAGGGGCGCGGCCGTCCGTGCTCGACGCTTCGAGACGGAGGACGAGATCGGCCAAGAACACGCGTGCCCAGTCGAAGGCAGGAGGATCGAAGTGCTCCTCGACGACGTGTCTCCCGACGTACTGGCGACGCTGCGCGAGCCGCGCCTGCGATCGCTCGTGCACCGCTTCCTCCCTGCCGGCGATGATGAGCGCCTCATCCGGGAGAACGAGCGCGCGATCCGCGACTACATGAAACGCAAACGTGCCGCCACGCGACCCGACGTGCAGCACCTCCTGAGCATCGTTGAGGCGTCCCTCCTCGTGCGGCACGCCCTCTCAAGGCGCGGAGCGCGGCTGGACCAGGAGACGATCGACACGCTCAAGCACGCGCCGGCGTACTTGTGAGACTACGGCTTGCGCGTGACGCGCTGGCCGCGCATCGGGCCGGGCGCGTTCTCGTTCATCTCGACGCGCGTGGGCCTCTCGACGTTCTTCATGCTCCACTCCCAGATGCGGAGCACGCCCGACGTGCGGATCATGACGTCCTTGAGCTTGACGATCTCGGCGCTCGTGTCCTCATGCGAGAAGACGCCGCTCCACGTGACGACCTTGTGCGAGACGCCAGTAGATGAAGTCGGCTCTTCCCAGCCAGAAGCGTTGTTCGGGAGGCCTTCAACGACGTTCCGGAGGATGATATCGTTCGCGTCGAACTCGACGAGCGTCCCGCGGAAGGCACGGTTGTCGGACATGACGACGACGATCTCGGATCCCACGAGGGGTTTTAGCTTGTTCTCGATGAGGGTCATGTGGACACCAGGCTACGTTCGTCCAGCAAGCCGACCGGGCCTTAAACTTGCCTATGGGCCAAAACGCTCTTGACGAGGTGCTTCCTGTGCCCCATGTGGCCACTCTCCCTTCCCGCTTCCCTGCCGCGTCGCGCTTGAGGTACATGGACGCGCCCATCCGCGATGTGCTCACCCCAGCGCGCGAACTTGAACGCCAAGGCCACAAGGTCCTGAAGCTCAACATCGGAGATCCCGACGCGTACGACTTCGCCCCGCCCGAGCCGCTCGCCGCTGCTCTACGCGAGGCCGCCACGCTTGGCCGCTATGCTGACTCCGAGGGCGTGCCCGATGTGCGCCAAGCGATCGTGAAGTACGAGAAGGAGTCGCGTGGCTTGGTCCTCGACCCCGAGGACGTCGTCTTCACTGCCGGCGTTTCGGAGGCTCTTCAGTTCCTCTTCGGGGCCATCCTTGAGGCGGGCGACGAGGTCCTCGTGCCCGGTCCTGCGTACCCGCAGTACCTCGGCGTCACGTGCTTCTACGGGGCCGTGCCTGTCGAGTACCCCTCGTCGCCTGCGAACGGGTGGATCCCCCGCATCGAGGACATCGCCGCACGCATCACGCCCCGCACGAGGGCCATCGCCGTCATCTCGCCCAACAATCCGACGGGCGCTGTGTACCCAAAGGCCATCCTCAAGGCCATCGCGAAGCTGGCGCACGAGCGCAACCTCGTCCTCATCTCGGATGACATCTACAGCGAGCTCGTCTTCGACGGTGAGACCGCGCCCACGCTCGCCACCGAGCCGGGCCCCTGCATCATCCTCAACGGCTTCAGCAAGAACTGGCTCGTGCCCGGCTGGCGCGCCGGCTACATCGCGTTCAAGCACGACGGCGAGCTGGCGGACATCAAGGAGGGCGTGCTCAGGCAAGCCCGCTCCCGCCTCTCAGCGTCGTACCCCATCCAGATCGCGCTGGCGAACGCTATCAGGGCACACGCACCGCACCTGCCCGAGCTTCGCCGCAAGCTGAGGGAGCGCGCTGACCTCGTCGTGAAGCGCGTGAGCGAGACGGAGAACCTCACGCTGGCCGCGCCCAAGGGCGCCTTCTACGCTCTTGTCGGCGTCCCGCATAATCCTTGGTCCACCGACAAGGAGTGGGTGCTCAACCTCCTCAAGGAGGAGAAGGTCCTAGTCGTGCACGGGAGCGGCTTCGGGCAAAGCGCCGCGGGCCACTTCCGTACCGTCATCCTCCCGCCACCAGAGACGTTGAACGAGGCGTTCGACCGCATCATCCGCTTCGCCGACAAGACGTCGAAGAAGTAGGGCCCCTGGGGGTAAACCCCCCAGACCCCCCTTTTCGCAGCCATCATATGCCCCTGGGCCCTGGTCAAGCACATGGCGCCAGGTGATGCTGCGTACCGACTCGCACTGACCGCGACCGCCGTCGGCCTGATCGGCTGGGTCGCTAGCCGGCGAGGCCTCGTGCCATTGTGGTCCAGCCTGGCCTTCATCGTACTAGCCTTCGGCCTCGTCGCTGCGGGGACCCTACAGAAGCGCGGCTACCGCGCGCCTCTGCCGGGGGACGGGCCGCGTTATCGCATCGCTCGTGACGGGACGGCAGCATGGGATGTGTCCTTGGTGCCGCCGGGCCAGCGCCTGACGTTCGTGCGCTTCGACTTCTTGGAGCAAGCACCGCCTGGCCCGATCAGCGATGCGGCCACCGCGGGTCTCGCCGCCGTCAGGGAAGGCATGATCCTCAAGGGAACGGCCCTCGAGAGCGTGCTGGAACGGCCCGCAGGTCGTGCGGGCCGATTCACCGCCGAGGTGCTTTTTCCAGGCAAGGAAGTGCCCATCGCTGAGGCAAAGCGCGCCGCAGAGCTGTTCGAGCGAGGCTTCACGGACTCGCTGCGGAAGGCTGGCGTGACCGGCGTGAGGCGCAGCGGCTGACGTCAGACGACCGTGATCGTTCCATTCAGCGTTGACTTGTGGAACTCGCAGTAGAACTCGTACGTGCCTGTCTTCGTGGGCGCCTTGAAGTCCAGCGTACGCACTTCGCCCCACGTCGTGCGGCCATCCGTCTTCACGTCGAGCGCGGGGATCACGATGTTGTGCTGGAGGTTCCCGACTCCAGCGTGGGGATCATAGTCGTAAAGCGTGAGGCGAGTCGGGGCACCAGCCTGTGCCGTCAGCACCGACGGATAGAACGTGTGCTCGACTCGCGTCTGCTCGATGCTGGACACGTTGAGGACGATGCCGGGCGTGTAGTCCGCGGGCGTCGTCACGACGACGACACCGATGCCCCACACGCCGCGATACGTCACTGAGATGGAGTACGTGCCGGCCGCAGGCGCGGTGAGGATGGGCACGAACTTCGCGGACTTCGTGAGCAACGCAGACTCGAAGACGAGTACCCCCCCGGAGTCAAGCATGCGCACCTTCACGTCGCCGATGGGCGCCTTGTCCTGGGCGGTGGGCTGGACGTCGATGGCGACACGCGCTTCACGCACTCCCACTGGGATCTCGAACGTCCTCGCCGCCTCGTGGCTGCGCCCCAAGAGCGCATCGACAGGGTCAGTGGGACTCGTGATGTTCGTCGAGAACGAGAACTTGGTGAAGGACGGATGCGACACGCTCAACGCGGGAACGCTCGCTGCCGTGATCGCGGGCGATGGCTCGTCCTTGGTCAAGCAGCCAGCCGAGATGGCAGCAAGGAGGACGACTACTGCGGCAAAGCGCGCGAGCATCGAACGACCGAACATGTGTGGCCTTGGATAGACTTTCCTGTGGTCCCGCGCCGAAGCGCCGCATCAGCGGCGCATTACCGGCGAAGCCGTTGGAACACCTTGTTCTTGAGGTCCACGATGCAGTTCATGTAATTGATGAACGGGGGCCGGGTGTGTGAAATCCACGAGGATTCCCGAGCGAAAGCATCGTTCGCCGGCGATGTATGCTCCAGAAGAACGCGATTCGATACGTCACACCTGAAGACTTCGACCTCGTGCTATCTACGGTCAGCTCAAGGGGATTTCCCTCGTGGTTTAGCCTGGCCCTCCGTATCCTCTTCGCAACGGGTTGCAGGGCCGCTGAGGTCGTTGGTAGCAAGGGACGCGAGGGACGCGAGGAGGAAGAGGGCGGCAGCTATCGTATCTCACGCATGAAGCCCCATCATGGCATCAGGGCGCGCGATATCATGCCCAACTTCCGCCTCTTCGTGGCGGGTAAGAACACGACTCCAAAGGGCCGCACAACCGCGCTGAAGCCCCGCATCGTGCTATGCGCCGATAGGGCCATCCACCAGGAAATAGCGGCTCTTGGGGCACAGCGGCGCGACAAGGACGCGAATCTCTTCCTCCCACGGAGTCGGGATGGAATACGGATGCTCCGCGTTGAGATGATCCGCCTTCGACCCATGCTCCCTGATCGCCTGTCCGATTTCTCGCCAAGATGGCTTAGGCACTCGCACGCGATCGCGGCCATGCGGGCAGGGGTGGACCTCGTGAGCATCCAGCGACAGCTTGGGCATGAGAGCTTGACGACCACGGCGAACACCTACATGCGATATGCGGGCCTGGATGACAAGCGATACTTGGCCGCTTTCGGCGGGGACCTGCCCCCGCTCGCAGTCCGTTCTTGTCCGTCGTGCGGCTTCGCATGGAGTGAAGACACCAAATCGGGAGCGCTGAACCTGACATCACGCATGGGAGTGGCGCTTCGGCGCTCTCGGTGACGGGTCACTTTTCCCTTTCCACGAGTGAAACGGGAAATGTCCACCCACGAAACGAGGCAGCGACCGATGCTAGACGATTCAGGCATACTGCGCAAAGGGGCGCAAGCGGGGGCGCCTGCATACTGGGTGGGTGATCGAAGACCTCGCCAGATGGGCCCGCCAAAAGGTCGTGGAAGTTGGATCGGAGGGGGCCCCAACCTCGGAGGATGTCGCTGATTCTCGGCGGACCAGAAAGAGGACCGAGAATCTCCAGTGGAAGCACTGGTCTTCTGCACCGAGGTTTCATTGTGAAGGAGCCGCCACAACGACCCTATGCAAGTCCTCGTTGGCGACGAGCGACTCAGCGCCTATCTCGCGCGGGTCGAAGGCGCGATGCCCCGGGATGTGGTCCTCGTGGGCATTGGGCGCGATGTCGGCAAGGCCTGTTGGCTTGGCCTCGTCCTCGAACGCGAGCTTTGCTATCATCAAAAACGCGTGAGTCTTGACTGTGTCGCTGGGAGCGGCGATGCGGACCTTGCGCGGATCACGATTTCCCTGGAGGGCAAAGAAAATGGTGGAGCCACACAAAGCCATTCTGCATGACGCTGAGCCCCGACGCGGGAAGACTACCCGTTTCCTCAAACTCGTAAAGGAATCGGGCAAGGCGGGGATTCTCGTTGTACCCTACGTAGGGGACCCGGCCGATCCGCAAGTCGTTTCTCTGGCGCGACAAGTCGAGAACCTCAATGATGAGCAGCACTTCAGGCTGAGAATCGTTCAACTTCTGGGATATCAAAAATGTCCCCGATTGACCTCGCTTGTAGGAAACCAGGAAGAGAGGGCAGACGACGACCTCGAAATGACGCTTGCTGACCTTCATGAGAGGTCATGTGGGACATTCGGCCAGTTCCTGAAGCGAACCGAGCGAGATACACAGCTTCCCGTGGAGGTGCGATTCGATGACTACGCTTCAAGCGTGGACGGGACAACCGCTAGTTCGAAGAAGAAGGAATGCTGCATCCATCAGGCCACGGCTCGTGCAATGCACCTCACACCTGGTGACCTACTCGTGGTCACACCAGAGAAGTTGCGCTATCTGTTGAAGGCACGGGGCGACTTCGACGCGGTCATCAAGCCGCATGCTGACGTTATCATCGGCTTCGATGAGTTTCACCTGCTTGCACGCTATGTCCAACTCGGTAGGCTCGACTTCACATGGGACAGGAAGAACGCTGGGCAGTGGTGGGAGGACGAGCCGCCGGAATCCTTCCTTCGGACGGAAGATTCTCGGGGAAACAGACTCGACGACCCTGAAGCGCGAGATGCGATCAAGGCGATGTTGCTGAAGCACATTGAGGTCGCAGAGAAGTTCCTCTCGACGGACAAAAGGGCCCACCACGATGAGTATGAACTTCACCGCCTCGACGGGCTTCTGGATCAGTTAGAAGAGGCACGGTCGCCGGAACAAATGCGGGAGCGCCTCTCGCACCACTGGAAAACAGGCAAGGACGCGAGCAATTCCTCTCGACATTCGTTCTCAGAGGATTTCGCGCTCGCGGTTCCCGATTTCTATCAGAAGTTCATCGCTCTCGTGGAAGAAGAGTATGGCCTGCCACGCGAGACGAACACGGACGCTGTGGTCTGGCCTCCAGTGGCTGAAGGTGAGCCGCAAAGGTCTGACGATCTTGGTTATGTTATCCAGGGCGCTCGCCCCCACGATCCGCGCGTTTGGGTTGAGTATGCGCGAGTCGCTGGCATCGCACCCAACCTCATGAAGCTTCGAACCTTTCACTCAGAACTCAGCAGCGTTCGGGGCGGTCTTTGGGGCTCGCCCGCGTGGGCGACTGTGGGAATTGAGGACAAGCGCGTGGCGGACGCGACCGCGAATTCTAAGCGTATCCGGGATTGGCTTCGACTGTTCAACCGCGCGCCGGAAAGATATCTGAACGGCTTGAAGAAGATGGAGAAGACGACTTTCCTGAAGTGGGTCGAAGCGGCTGAACTCTTCTACGCCGTGCTTGAGAATAGTGCTATGCTCGTGCCGACAGCTCAGTGGGAAGTCGAGACATGGGCCGATGAATACCGGCGCAAGAGCATCACGTTGCACGCGATCACCGCGGACGTTTCAAGCGACGGGGAATACTCCCTCCGCTTCGACCTCATCAGGCCGTTCGTTGACGTGGGAGCCGAAGTCCATCTCATGTCTGCAACGCCCGTTCCTGTCGCATACCTAAGACGAAGCGGGATCGAGGTCAAGATTGCGGACGATGAATGCCATCTTGGCCCCCCGCGCTCGGTCGTGGTAGTATGCGAGGAGAAGTCGCGGTCTATCACTCAGTTGAAGCACAAGAAAGACCGAGAAGAATTGCTCGCGCTTCTCTCGGCGCTCTCACGGAGCGCAATGGACCGAGGTCACGGGCCGATCACATTCTTCGCACGGACTAGAGAAGAGGCGGACTGGTTGAAGGAGGACGAATCCAAGGCGGCATTGGGAGGCGCGAATATCGATTACTGCCGATCGAAGTCAAGCGTGGGAGTCGAAGTCACTCCGCCAGTCGTCATCCTTGGTTGGCCGAGCCTTACTGTCACACTGGAAGCAGCCAGACTCTACGGGCCCCTTCCGGGTCCCGATTCTTGGGCAGGTCGATCCCCCGCATCCGTCCGGGCCTCGGCAGGCTTCCGGCGACTGATGGAAGTGCAAGAACTTGTCCAAGTCATCTACAGAAGCGCACAGCCAGACAAGACGACGGGGGTCATTCTGCTGAGTTGTGAGCGGCGACGGCGGGAGGAACTTGAACAGGTTCTCAAAGAGTGGGGCTACCAGAACATCAGGGTGGACCCCTTCCATAACAAGGATGGCCGCCCGGCGAAGGGTGACTCGGCCGAGGACCGTGCCGCAAGGGAACTGTTGACGGCCGCAGGGTACGAACCTCCCGCATGAAGCTCAGAAACCCCCTTACTACTACTGAGTCGCCCGCCGTAACGTACGTACAATAAGGGGGTTTTCGAACCCCGTCCAAATCCCCCCGCGTTCAAGCATAGATTCGAAGACCATTATAACCCTTAAGCATATTATGGCCTAATGCGAGACGGCCTCATCGCGGAGAACCACCTCGGCCACGTCGTTCTCGACCTCACCGCCCGCGGGATGAACCCTGATGAGGTCGCCGGGGTCCTCCAAGCTGACTTCGCCCTTCCTTCTATCTCTGGTCCCCAGGTCCAGACTTGGCTTACCAGGGAACTGGAGGATGACAGGACGAAGCGGGCCCTTGCCATCGCTCGGACGCGGGAAGGGGTTCAGCCCCTCTCCATCGAGCGGGCCGAGCGCGAACTGACCGAGGCAGCAGCGACCTTCCGGGCCTTCATCGACGAGACCGTGGCGGCTTACGCCTCCAGCCGCGCTACGTTGCCCCTTGACCTGCGCAAGTTCCTGAGCGAAGTTGGGTGCCCCCCGATGAGCGAGCGTCAAATGCAGGCGTTCCTGGGCCTTGTGCGCCGGCATTCCTTGGACCGCGCCGTGCAGACCGCGGCGACTGCATCGAAGGAGCTGCGAGGCTACCTGGACCTTTTCCTTCGCGCGCGAGGGCGGATACAGGAAACACCCACGGTCAACATCCTTGGCATCCAGGAGGCGACTGCGGACATCATGGGGAAACTGTGCCCCGAGTGCGCGGCACGAATTGCTGGCATAGCTCCCATCCCCATCCCGTCAGCCATCGTCGTCCCGTGAAATATCTCACTGATGGGATCACGTCGGCATCCCCTTAGGTTGCCACGTTGCGCGCTCCGGCGTCCATAGGGTTCTTTAGGTCGTTTCTATGGTTTTCGGTAACTGGTCACGTTCCTGGCAGTCTCTCGTGGCCGATGGCCGCGCCGGCGAATTCGAAGAACGACGTCTCGCGTAGCTTCGCGGTCTGAGCGACACTTTGGATGACCGCGAGGCGCGCTGCG
>Ga0265292_1001683_pt1 | contig 18391 bp, 17 predicted proteins | sample Munlanlewell296A_FD_189080 | JGI IMG/M metagenome (GOLD analysis project Ga0265292, IMG submission 189080) | Leachate microbial communities from a municipal landfill in Southern Ontario, Canada - Leachate well 296A | ecosystem: Engineered > Solid waste > Landfill > Unclassified | place: Canada... | reverse complement strand
TGCCGCGCAATCCTATATTACAGCCAAGCTTCTGCTCCAGGGCCTTCAGGGTCGCGTCGTGCTCGCCGGTCAGCTCGACGACTGTCTCATTGTCCAGTTCGATGCTCGTCTTCATCAATATCTCTCTGCTGGCGGCATCTTTCTAGCCACCCAGACGGTTTTTCACGATTGCGCTGACTACACGGCCATCGGCCCTGCCGCCCGCCTTTGCCATGACGTGTGACATGACCCTGCCTGTATCCCCGGGGCCTTCCGCGCCCACGGCGGCTATCGCTTCATCGACCACGGCCTTCAGCTCTTCATCCTCCATCGCTCGCGGCAGATAGGTATCGATTATCCGGGCCTCCGCCTCTTCCTTCAGGGCGCTTTCCTCGCGGCCTCCACCACGAAATGCTTCCGCTGCCTGGAGCCTGCGTTTCTTCTCGGTCGCAAGAACCTTGAATTCATCCGACTCTCCATATCCACTCCCGGCTTCTTTCTCTCCCATCTGAAGCCGGCTTAGAATCATCCTGAGAGCCGAAGTGAGCACCTTGTCCCGCGCCTTCATCGCGGCGATCATGTCCTTCTGAACCTTTTCAGTAATGCTCATAGCTGCTCCCCGATATCGAATCCGGCACTTTTTCCCGCCAGCAGGTGCCAGTGCAGGTGGAATATCACCTGGCCGCCGCCGCTGCCAACATTGTTGATGACGCGGTAACCGCTTTCCTTAACACCCAGCTTCTCCGCGACCCTTACCATGAACTCAAGCATCGACTTGCTGAACCGGGTGTCCGTAGCCGCGATGTCGTTCAGCCAGTGGATATGCCTTCTCGGAATCACGAGCACGTGAACCGGCGCCTTCGGGTAAATGTCCCTGATGGCGATGAATCCTTCTTCCTCGAGTACGAAATCCGCCTGTGCCTCGCCATTTATTATCCTGCAAAAAAGGCAGTTGTCAATCTCCTTATCGCCCACGTTCATATGTTCATCCCCCGAGTACCTTTCCCCAGATCCCTTCAGTCTTAACAAGTTCTCCGCAAACCTTCACCATGTCACCCGGCTTACCGCCTTCCGCGACATACCTGGTGTAGTCAGAGCTGTAGCCGGCGTGTACGCCCGGCCGCCGCGCTGACTCCAACAGGATTTCGTCCACACGCCCCAGTTTCCTCTGCCTGTGTTCGTCCTGGAGCCGGTCGGAAAGCTCCCTTAGTTTGCCGGCGCGCCGCCGCTTCTCTTGCGCCGGCACAGGATCGCCGAGCTCTTCCGCCTTCGTTCCAGGCCGCGGCGAGTATGAGAATACATGCACTTTTGAAAAACCCATATTTTTTATAAAATCTACCGTGTTCTCAAACGCCTGTTCATCTTCCGCCGGAAATCCCGTTATTACATCCGTCGTCAGGTTGATGCCGGGTACAGCATTCCTGGCGCGTTCCACCACAGCTGCGAACGAGGATGTGTCATAACGACGGCCCATGGCCTTGAGAACACCGTCATCACCGCTCTGGAGCGGAAGATGCAGGTGCCTTCCGATCACCTCGCGACGGGACATGACCTCAAGCAGTGAATCCGACACATGAATAGCTTCAACCGAACTCAGCCTCAGCCGGTTCAGCCCCTCAAGCACCGACAGTTCGTCCATCAGCGCCGCCAGGTCAAAATCGCCATCCCTGTAGCCGCCGGTGTTGATACCAGTGACGACTAGCTCCGAATAACCCGAAGCAACAGCTTTTCTCGCGCTGTCAATCACAACGCCCGACCTGATGCTGCGCGGCCTTCCGCGCACCTGGGGCAGGACGCAATAGGAGCACATATTGGCGCAACCGTCCTGGACCTTCAGGAAGAACCTTGTGCGATCGCCGGATATCGTTTCATTGTCCGTAGTTTCAGGGCCGTGCAGCAAGCCGTCGGCCTGCTCCCGGTCGACGGCGGCTGCCCGGGTTTCTCCGCCTGGCTTTGGAATCAACGCCGCCCCGCTACCAGTGCCAGGCTGCAGCACTTCGACATTCTTCCCCATGCCTGCGAAATCATCAGGATGCAGACGCGCCGCGCAACCGGCGACGAAAACCTTTCCGTCGGGGCCGACGCGCCTCAGCGCACGGCGCACTTCCTTGCGCGACTGCTTTTCCCCTTCCGCGGTGACACAGCATGTGCCGACCAGCGCCGCCGGGACATCAACCAGCTGCGCAAGCTCACGCGACAAGGACTGCATATCGGCGTAGTTGACCTTACAGCCGAGAGTATGTATCAATATCTTCTCCATCCTCAACCCAGCGCTCCGAGTTTATGCAATGCCAGGGCGGAGGCCGCCAGGGAAGCCGTCTCCGCTCGCAGGACCTGCCTGCCAAGGCTTACAAAAACCGCTCCCGAACCAGAAAAACCATCGAGTTCAGCATCACTGAAACCCGCTTCGGGACCGATCACCAGCGTCACCGGCTTTTCGCCGCCTTCGAGCGCCTGGCCCAAAGGCTCACCAGCCACTTCGGTCGAGAGTACATAAAACCGGCCCGGCTCCTCATCCATCCAGCCGCTCAGTGTTCGAGGTTGCTCAACGGACATCACCCGTTCGCGCTTCGACTGCGAGGCGGCGGACCTGGCGATCCGGCGCCACCGCTGGAGCTTTCCCTCCCCCGCGGACGGGCGCGCGGCCGACTTGTCGCCGAAGACGGGAACCAGGCGGTCGACGCCCAGCTCACTCAGTTTCTCAACGATCATGTCCATTTTTCTGCCCGACGGCAGTACCTGTACGACTGTAAGAGCTGTTTTCACATCAGAACTTTTTGGAACGATCTCACTTTCGGCGATAGCCTCGACGACCTGCCCGGCCACGGTGACTTTCGCCAGGAATACGGCTCCTTCCGGATCGGCGAGTTCAATGGCGTCGCCCGGCCTGATCCGCAGGACCTTGCTGGCATGGAATGAGTCATCCGGCTCAAGACAGATCGATGAGCCGCTGGTCAATGATTGGGATACAAAGAAACGATGGATGTGCTTCATGGATTACTCCCTGCCGAAGGCGCACCTGTTCATGCCGCTTGAGACGCCGGCGCGCTGCCCCGCCCTGTAGGTCAGCGGAAAGCGGCCCGGATCTTTTTCAATAGACCTTCGTGCCCGGAATAATTCCTGGCGCTGGTTGATTCGTCGAACTGGCGCAGAAGATCTTTCTGCTCGGCGCTCAGATTACGCGGGACCATTATGTCCATAACTATCTTGAGATCTCCCTGGCCGCGCTTTTGCAGGAAAGGCATGCCCCTGCCGCGCAGCACCTGGACCTCGTTGAACTGGGTGCCGGGTTTAATCTCGATCTCTTCTTCACCTTCAAGAGTAGGAACGGTAACCGTAGCCCCGATGGCCGCGTCCACGACTGTCAGGGGCAGGCTGAAGATCAGGTCGCTGCCGTCACGCACGAGCGTCTCATGTGGCTTGACGCTGACCTGGATATAAAGATCGCCGGCCGCGCCTCCGCCCTCGGAGACACTGCCCCGCCCAGGCATGCGCATGTTTTGTCCGTCAGCTATACCAGCCGGTATTTCAACCTCGAGGCTCTGTGTCTTTACGGCCACGCCCCGCCCGCCGCATGCCGGACACGGTTCGCTTACAGTGCTTCCCGCTCCGCCGCATTCACGGCAGGGGCCGTTACGTACAAACTGTCCAAAAGCGGTCGACGCCACGTTGCGCACCTGGCCGTGACCATTGCAGGCGGTACACGTGCTCCTGCTGGCGCCCGGAGCCGCGCCTGTTCCATCACAGCTTTCACACCTGTCGATGGCGTCGAACGAGACATCCTTTTTTATTCCGGTCGCGGCCTCATTGAGATTTATCTCAACGGCCACGGCGGCATCGCCCCCCCTGCCCGGACCCCGCCGGCCGCCGAAAAGGTCTTCGCCGAAGAAGCTGTCTCCGAAAAAGGAGCGGACGATGTCCTCGAATGAGAATTGGGAAAAGTCATGAAAACCGCCGCCTTTCAGGCCATCGTGACCATAGCGGTCATAAGTGGCCCTGGACTCCGGATTGCTCAGGACTTCATAAGCCTCGGCGGCCTCCTTGAACTTCACCTCGGCCTCCGGGTCGCTCGTATTGACGTCGGGGTGGAGTTCCCGGGCCTGTATCCTGAAAGCCTTCTTGATCGTTTTCTCGTCCGCGCTGCGGTTGATTCCCAGAACTTCGTAATAGTCACGTTTCAATTGTAGATTTCCTCGACTAGTCTGCTCAATGAACGGGCGGTTCCCGCCACGTTCCCGATCACCATATGATAGTCCATACGCGTAGGACCAAGCACCCCGACCGTACCCAGGTTCCTGTGCGCCAGCCCGTAGTTGGCGGCCACCAGGCTGCACCCGCTCATCGCGGCCGATGGTATCTCCCTGCCGATGCGCAGGTAAACATTATGCTCCGAAAGAGCGGATTTCAGCATGTCCATGATCTCATCCTGCCTGTCCAGCATCTCCATGAGCCTGCCGACCGAGTCACCGCCGCCAACTTCCAGCCGCGAGAAAAATCTGGATGTGCCCTCGATATAAAGGCCGCCGCCGCCGTCAGGCGATTCGGTAAAGACTTTCGAGACGGCCTCCACAAAAGAACGCTCCACAGATGTCAGACCTGATTCGGCAAGCTTGAGCATCAGCCGCCTGCTCCCCAGATCCAGCCCGCAGACCGCCTCGTTCAGGTAACCCCGGGCCCAGCTCACAAGGCCGGGATCGACCGGAGCGTCGAAAACCGCAAGTCTTTTTGCAATGCCACCGGAAGCCGTGATCACGACGATCACGACGATATCAGGGTGCAGCTGCAGGACCTCTACATGCTTGATGGCGGAGTTATCCTGCGAAGGCGCGGAGATCAACGCCAGCAGTCCCGTCGCCCTCGCCAGCAGGCTCGCGGCGTGGCTGAGAGCCTCTTCTATCTCGACATCAGGCACGCGGGCGTCATCCGCCAGGGTAATCTCAGTTGTACGGCGCTCGCGGAAAGAGTTATCGACGAAAAACCGGTAGCCCCTGTCGGTCGGCACCCTGCCCGCCGATGTGTGCGGATGGTCCAGATACCCAAGCGCCTCCAGGCGGGCAAGCTCGCTCCGCACCGTCGACGGCGCCAGGGAAAAATCGCCCTGCTGGCAGATATACCTCGAACCAACCGGTTTACCGGTTGCGACATGGTATTCGATAACAGCAGTCAGTATTTCAGCAAGTCTCGGAGTCAGGTCATCCATATCATTATCATTTCGCAGGAAGGGGTCCTCTCTAATCCCGTAAAAGGCGCGCGCATATTTCGTTTGCCACAAAGCGGCCCGCGCGCGTCAGATATATTCTATCACCTTCATTGACGAGGTATCCACGCTCCTTAAGCAGTCTTTCCTCGCCTGGATCTATCAGGCCTTCGACCTCATCACGCTTAAGGCCCGAGTCCATCCGTAGCCCGAGTGCCAGTTTCTCCGTCATTTTTTCCTTTTCACCCAGGTGCTCCAGCATCCGCGACTCATCCGGCCTGCCCCTGTCGCGGATGTAAAGATCGATGTCCTCCACGTTGCGCCAGCGCTCGAAACTCCTCGTGCTCCAGGCTCCGGCGCCAATTCCCAGATAGTCTTCCCCCTGCCAGTATGAGAGGTTATGACGGCACTGCCTCCCGGGAATCGCATAATTGCTGGTTTCATACCAGCAATACCCGGCTGCCTCAAGCGCTGTAGTCACGCTTTCGTAAAAATCCGGGCCGTTCTCACGCGCGCGGCTGAGTTCCTTTCCCCATTTAAGCGCATAAGCGCCGCCGTCCGCGGCTGAGAGCTCGTACCACGAGATATGCTCGGGTCTTAAAGACAACGCCTGCCTGATATCGTCCTCAAGCTCCCCCGCCTCCTGTCCCGGAATCGCGAAAATGAGATCGATGCCCACGTTTTCAAAACCGGCGCCGCGAAGCGATTCCATCGCCCTGAAAATCACGCCGGTCCCGCCGGCCCTTCCAAGGTTCTGCCTCAACCGGGTATCAAAACTCTGCACGCCGAGAGAGACACGGTTCACTCCTGAATGCCTGAGCCTGTCAGCCAGCTCCCGGTTCAGCGTTGAAGGATTCGCCTCGATCGTCACCTCTGCCCCCGGACCCAGGCTGACCGCGAGCGCCGCCATGATCTTCTCGATAAGCGTGGCTCCGATAAGCGTCGGCGTCCCCCCGCCGAGATATACGGTATCGAGGCTCGCCGGCCCCAGATCCAGACCCGCAAGCTCGGCCAGCAATGCGTCGACATACGCCGCCGCGCGGCCAATGCCATCCGCCGTGGAATAGAAATCGCAATAATCGCAGCGGACGGCGCAAAAAGGGATGTGGATGTAGAGATGTGAGGGCTGCATATCGGACGATGCCATGCTGGTCTGGAATTTCCTACATATGTTATTATTGCACTTGGCTTGGCAATAAACGAAGCCTGTCTCATACCCTTGATATATGACCTCAAATAAAGACTCAGACGTAGTCGCCGCCCTGGCCGGTCTCGGCCGGGAGATTTCCACGGGCAGTCTGGCATCAAGGGACTTCGACGTTCACGGAGTCAAAACCAGGCTTGTGACAAACTCCGAAGAAGTGGTGCTGGCGATGGAGAATTTTTTCCGCGCCTTCAAGGGTTCGGCGGATGACGAGCCGGACATCGCCGTCAGCCTGTTCGTGGTGGAATCGCTGGATGAGCGCATGGCGCCCATACAGCATGATGCGACGATGCTCTACGACTGGGGGATGGTGAAGATCTATCATTCCGGTCAGCTGCGTTTTCAGAAAGTCGATGCGCGGGCCAGGATAGCGGCCGACGTCGAACAGCGGATCTCGGTGGGCTTCGCCGAAAAAGACCTGTTACAGTCAGACTGGCTGATCACCAATCTGTTTTTTTATCCCCTATGGGCACAGTTGCTGAAAGAGTGCGGCCTGTTTCCGATTCACGCTGCCGGCCTGGTTAAGAATGGACGGGCGTCGCTGCTCCTCGGACGCAGCGGCAGCGGCAAATCAACGCTCTCCCTGCACCTCGTGCGCAGCGGTTTCGGTATCCTCAGCGACGATACCATCTTCCTGAAAGAGAAGGACGGAATCGTCGAAGCATTCTCGTTTCCAGAGGAAATTAACGTCACCGAGCAGACAATAAAGTTAATTCCGGAGCTTTCGCGGGTACAAAAGTTCACTGTGAACGATTTACGCAACAAGTCATCTTTTTCGATCGAGGAGATATATCCGGAATGTGTCGTTGATTCCGCGATACCGGCGGTCATGGTTTTCCCGCAAATTGCCGAGTCTGAGACGACCCTGGCAGAGCCGATTTCGAGGACCGAGGCCCTGGCACTGTCGATGCGGTACGGATTTTTTTTCCTCGACCCCTCGACTACGGGCCGGCAGTTTGAGATATTATCAATACTGGCAAAACAGACAAACAGCTATCGCATGTATTCGGGCAGGGATCAGAAGGAATTGGAGCGGGTCGTGACAGGCCTGCTGGAGAACGAAGAAATCAATAACCAGACATCCGGCGAGAGGAAGGAATGATTTCGAAAGAACAATACCTGATAAAGGACCACGAAGTGCTTTTTACTTCGATGGGAGAAGACGCCGTCCTGCTCCACGTGCAGCGGGGTGATTATTACAGCCTCAACAAGGTCGGGGCGCGTCTGTGGGTACTGACGGATGGTTGCAAGACCATCTCCGACCTCGCCGGACTGATTACCCAGGAGTTTGATATCTCGATGGAGCAGGCCGAAGTGGATATCATCGAGCTGGCGCAACAGCTGGAAAAAGAGGGCCTGGTTAAAGCCGTTGAAAATCCTGAGAACACTCAAGCGCCTTAAGGATCCGCGCGACCTCTGGCTGTTTCTCCGGATTCTGACAATGCTGCTCCTGCTGCCCGGGAAGATTCGCAGACTGAGCCTGCCCGACCTCCTGAATCAGATCGACCCGGGAATATCCAGCGTCACCCGCGATGATGTGCTGCTGGAAAAAACCGCCGGCTTCACGGATTCCCTGCTTAAGTACCGCGTCTTTCAGCACTACGGTATCTGTCTTTTGCGGTCGCTGATCCTGTTTAAGTTCCTGCGCCTTCAAGGCTGGCCGGTCGAGATACACTTCGGAGTCCGCAAGACAGGCGAAGGTGAGGCAGATATCACCGGCCACAGCTGGCTGGTACTGGAAGACCAGCCCTTCCTTGAACCTGAGAGCCAGAAACACGCATTCGCCACAACCTATTCATACACGGCATGACCGCGAAGGGATTATTCCAGAACCGGGTTGTTGCGACTGCGCTGGTTGCTGTCTCCGGCTTTGCCGGCGGTGCGGTTCTTGTGCCATCCATACTGGAATCAACCGGCACACGAAGCCTGGGTGCCTTTCTTCCTGCCGGCCTGTACGGCTGTCTGGCGTATGTCCTCTTCTGGCTGGCCTCCTGCGTCTTCCTCTCGATGCATTACAGGGAGGAATACAAAATCGTGATTCAACGTTCCGGCACGATATTTGCCGCAAGCCTTCTGCCCCTGATCTCCTATTTCCCTTATTTCCTGTATCGCTCCAATTTAAGCGGGGACTCCATAACCCTTCCGCCGCTTGGAACACGCCCGTCGGCGATCCTTCTGATTATCTGGTCCATGCTTCTGCTCGTGCTGCTGCTCCGCATGATCCTTGGGCCTCAGCAGAGCAGACTGCTCTCGCGCCTGACCCGCAAGCCTGGATGGACCCTGGCGATCATCATGGCCGCATGGCTCGTCATATTCTTCACCCTTGACGTAATCAAGCTGCGCTATATGCAGGTCAACGAAATCAACAGCGCCGTTTACCGCGAGGCGATGGTCAATACATTCGATGAGCGCGGCTTTATGTGGAGCAACCTTCTCTACAGCAACGGCTCTTCATTATTCGGTGTCCACATAAACCCGATCTTCCAGGTCATCCTCCCGATCTTCCTTATCTGGCCTGATTATCGATGGCTGCTTTTTATCAGCGATGTCATCCTGGTATTGAGTGCCTGGCCTGCGTACCTGATCGCACGGCGCCGCTTCTCCCCGGCGCTCAGCCTGCTGCTGGCGGCAATGGTGCTCTTCAACCCGATCATGACCGCCCAGCCGGGTTTTTCAGATTTCTCAGAGGTCCGCTTCATCCCGCTGCTTTTCCTCACCGCTTTCTACCTTTTTGAAATAAAACGTTTCTGGCTGTTTGCGGCGGCCTCTCTTCTACTGATGATGGTCAGGGAAGACATGGGACTGCTAGCGGCCATGTTCGGCATCTTCGCCCTGACGCAGCGCCGCTCCCTGAAATGGATAATCGGTCCACTGGCCTGGGGGCTCGGTTGGTTCGTATTAATGGGAGCCTTTGTCCTGCCGCGCCTGGGCCCCAGCAATGTCGCCATCAGGGCGACTATGAGATATGGGAACCTGGGCTCCAGCGGCAGCGAGATCGTCCGGACGATTCTCTTCAGGCCATGGGTGGCGCTGCGTGCCATGGTCTCGACACCATCGCACATCGGGGTCCTCTACGGAGTCGTGCTGATCTCTGGGACAGGCACTGCGTTCCTGACATGGGCTGCTGTCTTTACCCTTCCCGTACTCGCCGAACTCCAGCTTCAGGAAACGACGACCTTCGTGAATTTCATGGCTGTTCCCCTCGTGCCCACGATGGCAGTAGCCCTTTTTGCAGGCCTCAGCAAAATCGACCGTATCGGCCAGCATCGCTATGGCAGGGCCGCTGGCAGAACGGCATCGATCGCTGGAGTGTTCTTCGTCTTCCTCGCCTGTTCGGCGTTTCACACCTGGTTTAATCCAGATCTTTACAAGCCCCGTTATAACTACGACGCCGCCCTGGAGGCATTCAACAGAGTTCCGGAAGACGCGACGCTGATGATGCCCGAGTTCATGCTCGCCTATGGCCGACCCGATCAGGCGGTGCGCGGTTTTCCACAGGTAAAATACCAAAAAGATCTTGAAGGTCGATTCGTTCTGACTGAAGACTATATTATCCTCGACCGGCACAGACCTTCCCGGCTCGCAGGTTATAACAATTACTACAATAGCATCGACGAAGTCGCCGCAATTGTTTCAGCGTCACCCGATTTCGAGAAGGTCCTTGATCGGGATGATATTGAGCTCTTCATTAGAAAGTAAAACAACTAGACGGCAAAGTACCACGCATCATGAAAAATCGGAAAGAAGACTACTCGGTCTGAAAATGGCTTCGTTTCTGAAGCCATTACTTCCGCGCTTTTTAAGTTCCATAACAGACATCGTTTATGTCAATCACTGCCATACAAATCTTCTTTAGTGCTCAACGCCTCTCAAGAGATTCCAGATAGGAATCAAAACGGTCTACGAAATTGCTCCAGTCATAGATCTGAATATGTGACGCAGCGGCTTCACCCAGCCTGCGCGTAAGCTCAGGGTCGCCGGCCAAGCGGGCCATTGCTTCGACGAATGCATCAGGGTCGGGATCGACGAGATAGCCTGTGACCCCGTCAATGACACTTTCCTTCGGACCACCCTGGTTAACCGCGATAACCGGTTTGCCGAATCCCATCGCTTCGAGCACGGTCATGCCCCAATCCTCGTTGAGGCTGGGGAACAGCAGACAATAACTCGACCGGTAAGTTTCAAAAAGCTCCTCCTCCGTCGGGTCACGCCTGAAAATTACATCACCTGAATCGCCCGCGATTTGGGTGAGCATCTTGAGATATTCCTCACTTTGAAGCTCAACCTGGCCGCTTACGATAAGCCTAAAATCGTCGAACTCCGGGTAGCGCCGCTTGAACTCGCGAAATGACTCGACTGCCAGCTCTATGTTCTTCCACCACTTGATGCGGCCCACGACAACAAAATAGTTCTGATATTCCCAGGTCGGGCGGATTTGTTCCACATCCAGCCCCGGGCTCAAGACTTCGACTTTTTCAGCTGGCGCCAGCCGGGCCTTCAGGATACGGTTGCGCACCTCTTCGCTGTTGCAAAAAACATATCGATACTTCTTCCAGGCAATGCGGTCAAAGAAGCTGAAGACCTTTGAGAAAACAAAAAACGGCACTTTCATTCGAGGGTTCTCGTTCAGGTATTTTCGGTGGACGAACGGATCATGGATGACCTTCAGTGGTGTGTGGCAATAACAGACAACCGGGACGCTGCTATTACGGAACGTGATGAAATCGCCAAGGCCCTCGGATGAGACCACAAGCGCGTCATAGCCATCGAGGTCGATTTTCTGCCTGATAATCGTAAGCGCCGCACTGCTGACCGCCGAATAACCACGGCTTACCGGGACTTTTGATAGCTCGACGATATCCAGCTCTCCAAAATCGGGAAAAGTCTGCTCCGGATAATAATGGCTTGTGAAGATGGTCCAGTCATGCCGGCTGCGCCGCGCCAGCTCCAGCATCATCCGCTCAACGCCTGAGCGCAGGTATACCCAGGGATAATAGATAGCGATCTTCATTTAACCGATCGTCCGCGCCCATGCGAAAAGCGGCGCTTGAGCTTATCAAGGCCTTCGCGCTTTCCGACGATAGCGGCCAGCATCCACCCGATCGCCTGAACCACATATCCCGTTGAGAGAACGATACGGAAAACGGTGGTCGCGGACCTGGAATGATACCTGGCATAGAAATCTGCAAGTGCGGCTGCGTGAGAACCGACTGCCGCACCCTCCTGAAGCTTCATGCTCTGCCCCCCGAAATGAATCACGTCCACCTGTGGATTATTTACGACCTTCCAGCCTTTCTTTTTCATCCTGTAACACCAGTCGATATCTTCGCAATACATAAAAATCCCGGTATCAAACATACCCGTCTCCACGACAGCCTCGCGGCGCACCAGCAGGGCGCAACCGCTCAACCAGTCGAACTCCCGTATCGTCCTGTCATCGTTGAATTCATAGAGCCCGAGAGACCTTCCAGCCGGGTGCCTCAAATTGCGCGGCAGAAATAACTGGCCGGCCATACGCGAAATCGTCGGATAAAAACCCTTCGAATGAACCTGGAGCGTACCGTCGCTGTTCACCACACGAGGGCCGCAGACACCGACATCCGGATGGGTGTCCATGTAATCCACAAGAGACGAAAGCGCGCCCTCCAGTAGCTCCGCATCATTGTTCAGCAGAAACAGATACCTGCCTTCAGCTTTCTCCATACCCTGATTGGATGCCCTGGCAAACCCGACATTTTCCCTATTGATGATCCTTGATACTTCGAAGAATTCCTGCTCAAGCATGCTGATACTACCATCATCGGACGCATTGTCCACGACGATCGTCTCCACGGCCAGATTACCACTTTGGAGAAGGATGCTCTTCAGACAGCGACGCAAATAGTCCCGCAAGTTCCAGTTTACGACGATAACGGATACGTCTGGAGCATGCTGGTCTTCATCTTCCTTGTTCTGTGAACTCTTTTTATTCAACACGTCCCAATGGTAACAGCAGGCCGTAATGCCGTCCAGAAACAGCTTGCTGTTTTTAAATATTCAGATTCAGCTGCTATACTAAATCGATTGCCTGCCAGAATTATTTCCACAGGATATTCAACACCTCACTGACGGTTTAATAACTTTTATCATGAAAGGGAAATTCAAGGATGTCAGCAAATCAATTGTCGCCGCCCGGTGAAAAAGGGGCCTCAAATCCTTACCTTTTCGGTTTGCTCGTCTTTTTCACATTGTTGTTTACCGCAATTGCAGGCTACTGGTCAATACTCAATAACACCCTGCTCGGTGATGACTTTTCCGAGTTGAACCGTTTATATCAATTGCCGGTCTCAGAACTCTGGCGCCTGTTCGAGGTCTGCGTGCCAACATTTGTCAGACCCGTCCCCTTCTTCCTGTACTGGTTTCACTACCGTTTCTTCGGCCTTGATGGCTGGCCATCACATCTTATCAATGTGGTTTTTCACGCGGGCAGCGCGTTCTTCCTGTATTGGCTCCTTACTCGCCTTTCAATTTCGAGGCTGGCTTCCTTCATGGCCGCGTTATTGTTTGTGCTCTCACCTCTTGCGCCTGAAGCTGTAACCTGGTCTGATGGCCGCTTCGATGTAACGGTCCTCTTCTTCATGATGCTGACCCTTTGCCTCTACACTTTGACCTTTCAGAAAAAGAGCCGGCTTGCCTATAGCGCTGCGCTGCTTGCCGCCGCAGCAGCTTTTCTGAGCAAAGAGTCGGCAATCATACTACTTGTCCTTGTACCGGCTCTCGACCTTATGTTTGTGGAATTTCCACCTGGTGTGACACCCATTGAAAACGAAGAAAATTTCGGAATAAAAAGAAGAGTTGCCAGAAGCCTTGTCAGGGTATCACCATTCTTTTTACTTATTGGCTTCCTTTTCGTCCTGCGTATTATCATCCTCGGAGGAATGGGAGGATATAAGGAAGTGCAACGGTTCGGTTTTCCCAAACTTGGCGCCCCGGTTCACACGATCATCGCTATGATGGCACCACTCGACCAACTCCTGACATCGCGCAACACCATCTACGTGATGGCAGTAATCGTCGGTATCTTTTACCTGATCGGTCTGGTTCTGGTCGTGACAAGGTGGAAACAGGCTTCGGGTCAGGCGAAGCGTATCATCCTGCTCATGATCCTCCTTTTTATCACTTCAATCATGCCAACATATTCATCTTTTTTCATAGATGGCATGGGTTCCTACTTTGTCAACAGCCGCTTCTTCTACGTTCCGAATCTGGCATTCATAACTCTGCTTGTGATCGCACTCTTCGAATTCGGCCGGCAGACGAGGAACTGGCGCATCATCGTCACCGTGGCCCTGGCGCTTCTGGTACCGGTATATTTCTGGGGCCTGAATAACAACAACCGTATTTGGGAAAAAGCCGCCGTAATCAGTTACAACATAACAACTGACTTGCCGCGCCAAGTACCTGACCCGCCCCAGGACGCAATCTTCTACTTTCAGAACGCGCCCGATGGCCAGGGCGCTCACTGGTTCGCCAACGGCTTGCCGGGAACTGTAAACATGGTCTATACCAGGCAGGATATCAAAACTTTTTATCTTAATCCGGAACCGAAGTATCGCATTTCATCCAGAACAGCCGTTTACGGCAATCCGCCCACCGATGGTTACATCTTTTCATATGACCGGGATACTGGACACATGATACTCGTGCAAGAACCTGCCTCACCATAGAACCAGCGCTCTGAATAAATGCTCTTCAGCGCGCCGTTGAAGCGACTACCCGGGCATATATTTCTTCCAACCGCATTGATCATCCGCGCCACCTCAGGCCGTTATTCCCACAACCACCCGGTTGGGCGTTTGCCTTATCCCTTTGCATATGGCTACAATTCTCCTAATGCAACCACGTGAATATGACATCATGTTTAATCTGGAAAGTACGTACTGGTGGCACACAGGTATGAGATCCATCATGGAGCAACTGCTGGCGCCCACTCTCACCAGGGAATCAAAGCTGCTCGATATCGGTTGCGGAACAGGCGCCAAGATGCAGTTGCTGGCAGAATACTGTGAAGTCTGGGGTATCGACATACATCCGCGCGCAATCGAGCTGTGCAGCAAGCGCGGACTTGTAAACGTCCAGACGGGTGATGCCACTGCTCTGCCTTTCGAGAATGAGTCCTTCACCCATGCTATCTGCTGCGACGTCCAGTCAACCCTTGAAGATGATACCGCCTCCTTGCGTGAGGCATTCCGCATTCTCAAACCCGGTGGCTATTATTATGTTTCCGATCAGGCATATCCGGTTCTGCGTGGCCAGCATGACGTCTCCCAGGGGTCCTTAAGACGATACACGCGAAAACAACTTAGGGAGATGCTGGGAAATGCCGGATTCACCATTGAGAGGATGACGAGCGCCAACACAGTTCTTTTCCCACTTTTGGCTGCGGTCAGACTGGCGAGCAGGGCACTACACCCGCCATCAATGATAAGGCCTGAGGAGTCACACTCTGACTTGATGCCAGTGGCAAGTCCGGTCAACTATACCCTGCGTTCCATCCTCGAAGCCGAACGGGCGATGATCGGTAAGGTTAATCTGCCCTTCGGCCTCACTATAATTACCCTCGCCCGAAAACCTGAATCGGCCTAAACGGTTCTCAACCGGGTTGCTCTTCTAGTCCTGACTTAAGATATCTGCGAAAACAGGTCAACTCCAACTCAAACTTTGAGCAAGACAGAACGAGAGTATAATTCTTCCATCCTGTCGATCATCTGCGTTACGGTAAACTGTTGCTTCCACAAGCTCCTGGCAGCGGCCCCCATCCTCTCTCTCTCGTCGTCATCGTCCAGCAGCCGTCCAATCGCTAATGCCAGGGCATTGCTGTCGCCCACCGGAACCAGTAGACCGGTCTCTCCCTCAATTACGATCTCTGGGATTCCGCCAGTATCGCTGGCGACCATCGCCGTGCCGGTCATCGCTGCTTCCAGAAGCGTAAGCGGCAAACCCTCTGATAAAGACGGAAGAACCAACAGATCCGCAGCGGCGATGATATCAATAGCGTCGCTCCTCCTGCCGGCAAGGACGAAGCGTCCTGCCAGCGAGCCACTCGCTACCCGCAACTGCAGCTCATCCACCATCGGACCATCCCCCACAGCTACGAATCTCGTATCAGGCATACCCGCAGCAACCCTTTCGGCCGCGTCGATAAGAAATCCGACTCCCTTGTGATAAGCGATCCTCCCGACATAAGCAACCAGTCGATCACCGTCTTTGCATCCGAACTCTCGACGCACGGCCTCAACGACCTGCGGCTCAACGCATCGCTCTTCGATACCGTTCCTAACCACATGCACTTTGTCCGGAGCGATCTTTAATACATCAACTAAATCCCTGCGAGTAGCCTGGCAGACAGCAATCATAATGGTCGATCTTCGCGCCGTCAGCTTGTCGATGCCGCCATACTGGAGCTTCTTCAGCATACTTGCTGCGCGACTGAATTCACCCCGGTTTCCGGAGACAAACTGGGAGAAAGAGCCATGTACGCTCGAGACCACGGCGGGTCCTTTTTGAAATAGCTGCGCCAGGTCGACGAAGAAATGCGCCCGCGGCCCATGGGTGTGGACGATGTCAGGATTGATGCCGTGGATGGTTTTCCGCACCAGGTCTGCCGACTTTAATAGTGTCAAGGGATTTCGGCTCGCCCTCCGCCCGAGAATTGGCATGGAAGTGACCTTTATGCCCGCCCTGGCAAACTCATCCAGTAGCGGTCCCTCGTCCATGCTAAGCAGTGCGACATCGTGTCCACGCCCTATTAGCCCCTTCGAGAGCGTAAGCACATGAAAGGGCATACCACCATATCGAGTATTTGCGGCAACCTGCAGTATCTTCATCGTTTTTTATTCAAGTATTTTTTCCCATGCTGTAATGTTATTAGGGAAACCAGCTTTTCGTCATTCTGTAATATAATATACAGCGCGCCAGTACTTGCGGGTAATTTTTTCGATTGAGCATGGACAGGAATTTTATGGAACATCGGGAAGCATCAATCCACTCGACACATAACGCCGACACACCGCATGCAGACACACGCCCTGTTCTGGAGACCTGCAAGGGAAATCTCGCGGTGTTTCTCTCATTTCTTCTCATCGCAACCCTTGCATACTGGTCCATCCTTAACAATACCCTTATAGGAGACGATTATTTTTACACAGTAAAGGCTGGTGAATTACCATTATCCGGGGTATGGCATCTCTTTAGCAATCACCCAAGCTTCGTCAGGCCCCTCCCTTCCCTGACCCTCTGGCTTCAATACAAATTATTCGCGGTTGAAGGGACCTACTCGCACCTGATCAATATCGCCTTCCACGCTGGCAATGCCTACCTGTTGTTCTGGCTTCTGAAAAAACTGAGAATATCGGCGCATGCGTCCCTGGTCGGCAGTTTTATGTTTCTCATAACACCGGTTGCCGTAGAACCCGTTACCTGGGCTTCCGGCAGGTTCGACCTGATGTCCACATTCTTTATCCTTCTGGCGACAGGCCTTTATCTGATCTCAGTGCGGAATAAAAGCATCGCTGTCTATGCAGGTGCCATCGCTGCCGCTTTTGCTGCAATGCTCAGCAAGGAATCGGCCATGATCCTGGTGATTTTATTTCCTGCGATAGAGCTGCTCTATAATATTCTGCGCGAGGAAAATGGGTCGAAAAAGATCCCCCGGAAAAAACGCTTGGCCGAAAGCACCATCCGTCTGCTTGTCTTCTATGGATTATTCGCGGGATACATCGCCATGCGATTCGCCATACTTGGTCGTCTTGGCGGCTACAAGGACGTGCCATTCGTCGCGGTGCCTGACTTATTGACCTCTGCTAAAACGTTCTGGACTTTCCTGTCACCAGTCAATTCTCAGTTTGCGTCAAGGGCACTCCTGCTCGGAATCGGCGGTTTCTTCCTCCTGCTTTTGATTGTCTCACAGGGTCTTGTCCTCTTCAGATGGAAAAGCGCGACTAGCTCCATACACAAGGCATGGATCTTTCTGGTGATCTTCTTGTTTTCAACCATGGTTCCCGTCAACATACAGTTATTCAGATACGGAATTGGACATGACCTTAAGGACAGCCGTGAGCTCTATATCATAACGATGCTCGCGCTCTCGCTGATGATGGTCGGGCTGCTGGAATTCGGCTGGAAAAAGAGGGAATGGAGTATCTACGCGTCCGTCGCCATCCTGCTCCTTGCAATTCCCTGGCTCTGGGGACTTTCAAAAAACAATATCCCGTGGGAAAGGTCGGCGGTTATCAGCAACGCCATAATCGAGGATACTCTTGTTATGCTCCCGGATCCTCCCCTGGAATCCAGGATTTACTATTACGGAGTCCCGGAATGGGATGGTGCTTATATATTCATCAACGCACTGAGACACGCAGTTGCGGAAAGGTACGGACGTAAGGACCTTCAGATCAAGCAGATCACGTCGGACGAAAAAGACTTCGATTTAAATAAAACGGAAGACGGTTACCTGTTCGTATACGACCCGGCACAGCAGAAACTTATCCTGATTCATGGGCCTGAAGATAAATAATGAAAAAATTATTAAGTGGGATTGACAGATATAAAAGCAGCCTCATGCTTGGTACTGCTTTGCTTTCAATTGCGCTGATTGAGTACTGGTCAATTATCAGCAACGCTTTAATCGGTGATGATTATGGCATAAGAGATAAAGTGAGCCATATTCAATTTATGGAGCTTTGGCAACTCTTCAGCGTGTTGCAAAGTTACATGAGGCCTCTACCATTACTATATTGGTGGACTCAATATCAGTTTTTTGGTGAAAGTGGCTGGCAATTACATTTGTTTAATATTGTTTTTCATGCCGGCAATGCGTTTCTTCTTTTCTGTCTGTTAAAAAAATTAAGATTCTCTGGAATATCGTCGGCTTTTGCGTCCATACTATTCGTATCGATGCCGATAGCTCCCGAAGTTGTTGCCTGGCCAGCAGCAAGTTATGATCTTTTTGCTCTCTTTTTCATGCAATTAAC
>Ga0265292_1001682_pt1 | contig 18394 bp, 15 predicted proteins | sample Munlanlewell296A_FD_189080 | JGI IMG/M metagenome (GOLD analysis project Ga0265292, IMG submission 189080) | Leachate microbial communities from a municipal landfill in Southern Ontario, Canada - Leachate well 296A | ecosystem: Engineered > Solid waste > Landfill > Unclassified | place: Canada... | reverse complement strand
TGTAATCGGTAAACGACAATGTACAATTTTCGGTAAATAGGAATGTACAGTTTTCGGTAACACTAATGTACAGTTTTCTTTCTTCTGGGGCATGCCCCAGAAGAAAGAAAAGTCAACTTTGCCGGGTTAATTAAAACCGGCTTTTATGGACAAATATTTAAACAAGTTGATCATGTACCATCAAATTCACAAAATGGACCGAGATGGCTTCTCTCTTTCAAAAATCAGTCGTGAGCTTGTCATCGACCGGCGTACCGTCAAATTTTATCTTTCGATGAGCGAAATCCAGTACGAGCAGTTCCTTACCGAACACATCGAAAAGAAAAGAGAATTGGAGCCTTATGAAGCATTTGTAAAATGCAAACTGGAAACATACCAGGAAACATCAGCAGCCCAAATGCACGACTGGCTGAAAGAACATTACCCGAAGTTTCCAGGGGTAACATCTAAGACCGTTTATAACTTTGTAATGTGGGTAAGGCAAAAACATCACCTTCCCAAAACATGCCCTTCAAGGGATTACGAGGCTGTTGAAGAGCTCCCTTACGGGCAGCAGGCACAGGTCGATTTTGGAGAGTATAACCTGCGTAATAGTTTAAGAAAGCGAATAAAAGTTTGGTTCTTTACCATGGTGCTATCGCGTTCGCGGTATAAGTACGTTTTCTTTTCTGACTCTCCATTTACCAGTTATACAGCTATTGAAGCTCATGAGAAGGCCTTTGCATTTTACGGAGGTATCACAAAAGAAATTGTTTACGATCAGGATAAGGTGTTCCTGTCGGATGAAAATAAAGGCGATTTATTGTTGACCAGCGCGTTTAAGGACTATTGCAGGGAACGCACATTCCGGCTGTATTTTTGCCGTAAAGCCGATCCGGAAAGCAAAGGTAAAGTTGAAAACGTGGTCAAATACGTCAAGCAAAACTTCTTATACAACAGACCATTTACTGATGTTGCTTTACTCAACAGTGAATCATTGGCTTGGCTTGGCCGCACAGCCAATGCGCTAGTTCATGCCGGTACACATAAAATCCCTTATGACGAATGGTGTACCGAGAGAGGATCTCTGGTCCCTTTCATTGCCATACCCATACATCCCCCTTCTATTTTATATACAGTGAGGAAAGATAATACTATATCATGGAAAGGTAACTTTTACACACTTCCATCAGGAACTTATAAAGGACGAGGGACACAGGTTAACGTATCAAAGGATAATGCAGTCATTGTTATATCAGACCAGGCAGCCAAACACCTATGCACTCAAACCATTTCAACGGGCAAAGGCAATCTGGTTTCCAATACTGACCATAAAAGAGAAAAGTCGACTGGCATTACACAAATGATAACAGACATCTCTTGTATGTTCAGTAATCCTGAACTGGCAACAAGCTACATGGAAGATATCCGTGCTGAAAAACCTCGTTACGTGAGAGACCAGCTTATTCTTTTAAAGCAAACCATAGAGAGTACCGATACGCAAACTGCCGACCATACTTTACAATACTGCCTCCAGATGAAGGTGTTTAGCGCTAACGATTTTAAATCAGTAGCAGCAGGGCTTCTGCAAAAAAAATCATGGGAGAAATCCAACACACTCACCTCGCGGATCAATCCGTTGAATGGACAAAGTCCAAGTGCAGTTCAATGTCAACCAATGCAAAGCTCAATCATTGATTATGAACTGTTAATGCATAGAAAAGACTAACCATGGAAAAGAAACAAATCATAAATACCTATTGTCGGCAGTTTAAAATGAGTGGCATGATGGCCAGTCTTGACCAGGCACTCAGAGAAGCTGAAACGGGATCTATAAGTTATCTTGATTATACAATCAGACTCTTACAGTCCGAAGCCGTGCACCGCGAACAAAAAGATGCTGAGAAACGCCTTAAATCAGCCCGTTTACCACGGGCAAACGATTTAAACATGTATGACTATGCTTTTGATAATGGCTTGCCTAAATCGCGCATGACTCAACTTCGGGAACTTGATTGGCTCGACCAGATTTACAACATCATCCTCATGGGCCCTTCGGGGACGGGTAAAACATTTATTGCTGCCGGACTTTGCGCCGATGCTGTGCAAAAAGGGTACAGTGCTTATTTTCGTACAATGGATGACATCATTGGTATGCTCAAAATGAAAGACTTTACTCAATCTGCAAAGGCTGATTATAAACGACTTATGAAGGCAAGCCTTATTGTCATTGACGATATTATGTTGTTCCCTGTTGAAAAACCGCAGGCTGTTGCTCTGTTTAATTTTATAAACCAACTCTATGAAAAAACCGCTTTTATTATTACTACAAACAAGTCGCCGTCTGAGTGGGCGAAAATGTTAGATGATGAAGTTCTTGCTACGGCTTTGCTCGACAGACTTTTGTTCCGTTGCGAAGTAATTAACCTCTCCGGAAAAAGTTTTCGGATCAAAAACAGAAAAACAATTTTTAATGAAAAAATTTAATCTATTTTTGACTAAGTAAAATGTACATCCGTGTTGCCATTTTCTGTACATCCTTGATTACCGAAAACTGTACATTGTCAATTTCTGGTTACAACACAGATCGTGTCAATTAAGTCCGGAATTAATGGCTCAATCGTATCCGGAATAATCATACAACAATTTAATAACACAGCAATGAAACTACTGAAAACAGAGTTCCGTAAAAACGGACTATATTATACATTAATTAAACGTACTGATAAAATTGCCTTATTTCAATTAGGTTCTTCATCATCCCCAGATGGTTATGAGGTATGTAGGATATATATTATGCGTCCTCATAAGGCATTTGGGGTATACTTTGAAGAAGCTGAAGTAATATCAACCAATGATCAGTTTTTTACAGATGGCAGTGGTGCATTTAGGAGTCTAGACAACGCCCTGAAGCATTATGATAAACTATTGAATAAATTTGTACGTCATCTTACCGTTGTGCCTAAAAGCCCTTCTGATACTCCGGTAATAGGTGAGTGCCAGACAGTTGGAGATAATGCTTAAAAGAGCCAAGTACATAGGTACGTACAGTTACTTTTGAAGGGGGTTCAACTTTGATATAACAATAACAGATGCTTTTATTAATATTCCGTCTAAACAGAGACGTATGCTAAGACAGTATACCCTGTTTATAAGTGAGTCTCTCGGAATAGGGGCCAACCACTATGTGTTAATAGAAACGGGTATAGCTGTTTTAGGATACGTATAGTCAGATTTGAGGGCACTTGAGGTATGCCTATAATCGGAAAATAACAATTTACAATCTTCGGTAAAAACGAATGTACAACTTTTGGGAACAATGATGTATAGTTTTTAAGAGATCGTGCCTCCTATGGTTATATGCAATATGATTAGAGGCAATGTATGTGATTGACATACTGTATTATACAAAGATTAAAGTTATTTGGGGAATTGTGAGACTTATTTGCTAATATTATGACAAGCAACTTACACCTACCTGATTGTTTATTGGCTTTAGTTTTTTAAAGTATGAATTTATCCTGAATGATCTTATAATAAATCCTTTAAAACTTATTACCGATTATTGATTCAATCCATCTTAAATCTTAAGTTTATCAGGATATTTATTGCACAACCTTAAAACGCCAAATTTGATAAGCACCTTGTTTGGAACCTCTATCAGATGTAAAAAATATATAATTATCAGAGGTCCAATAAGGTGCAAAATCATCACTTTTATTTACTGTGTGTTGCTTTAGATTCTCTCCATCTACTTCGATTGTATAAATGTCACTATCAAGTTTATTAGGTTTTGTTAATTGAAAAACAATATTTTTCCCATCTGGAGACCAATTTGGCCATGTAGCATATCCTAAATCTGTGCCAGTTATCTGACTTTGACTTTCTCCATCATTTGATATGATACAAATAGTCCCAGTTTCTGATGTTTTCATTTTATTAAGTTCATATTTCACAAAAACAATTTTGCTGTCATCAGGTGAAAATTTAGGATAACTACCCTGTCCAATCATCTTGAGTTCACCAGATTCTAAATTTTTAATCCAAATTTGGTTTTCAGTAATTTTCACACCCTTAACATATGTAATAGCATTACTTGTTGTCTTATACTTTACGTAATATTTAGGTGAGGTACCTTTCTCAAAAACAATCATTTTACCGTCACTTGAAAAACAAGGATTATACTCATTTTCCTCAGTACTTGTAATTTGGGTAATTGCTTTACCCTTTGAAGCGTTAATATAATAAATATCAAAATTAGTTTTTGCAAGGTACTGGAAAGCAATTAAATCTTTAGATGAGCAATAGTTTGGACAGAGATTGAAATTATTACCACTTGTTTTTTGAATCAAAGCACTTGAAAGGACGTTATCTTTCTTGTAAATGTTATATGCACCATCATCATCTTGGGCACTGAAGACTAAATTTTTTCCATTATCTCCTCCGTTCGGGAAGGCACAAATTTTTTTAGAATCGGTAATCTTAGTTAGAGCATCAAAACTTTCGCCTTGGGATACCATTTGATATGATGTCACACAGCTATTAAAACCAATTGCAATTAGAGAGATTGCGAAAACAAGAATTTTTTTCATAGGTAGTTATGTAAAATTTAATAATAAATACGAATTTACAACTTGATTATGAGAAAAACAATTATATTTCAATCAACCATTTTACCAAAGACACAATACCTTACCAAAAAGACCATATATCATTTGTCTTACAAATAACTTTCAAATACCTTCAATCAAATTCAGTCTGGTGCGAGCCGTTGCGAGTAGCAGACCTTACAAACCCACGAGTGCCGATTAAAATTGGATGCCTACTGAAATGGCCAGGTACTAAGATAAAGTTTGAAAATAAATGAAATTGCAGTTTACTTTTTTAACACAGGCAACAGGATATTACTCGCATTCTTTGCATCATGATAAATACGAATGGCTGCCTTCTGGAAATCTTTCTGACCAGCCTCATAAATATTGACGAACTTTTGAGGGTTCAGGTCTACCAGAGGAAACCAGCTGCTTTGTATCTGCACCATAATGCGATGGCCTTTTTTAAATGTATGTGCTACATCTCCGATATTGAATTTTACATTTTCAATTTTGTCCGGCACAAATGGTTCCGGTTTTTCTAAGCTTTTTCTGTACCGACCCCTTAAAACTTCACCATGAACCAGCATCTCATAACCGCCCATCGGGTATATACTCAAAGGATCTTTATCGGAGTATATATTCACGCTATTGTAAGATAAGCTATCAGGAAAAACATCAATCAGTTTAACCACAAAATCAGCATCTGTTGACGAAATAGCGGTAAGCAGGTCGGGTGTTACAACACCTGTTACGGTAATATCTTCAGGTAAAATATCTGTTTTAAACGCGAGCACATCTGGCCTGCGTTCAGCAAAACGCTGGTCATCGGTCATGTACTCCCTTGTTCTTACAAAATGGACATCCTCGGTATAAGGAACAGGTTTTGACGGATCACTTAAGTATTCACTGAAACTAGTCACCGATTTTGGCCTGGTCCAATTCAACTTCCCGTCTTCCTGAAAATACAAAACCTTATCTTCTTTAGCAGCCGGAGGCCACTGGTCAAACTGCCTCCATTCATTGGCGCCTGTAAGAAAAATATTGGCTTCGGCAATTTTTGAAACGTCACCAATGCCTTTTAAGAAGTAATTGAAAAAAGGAATTTCCATATTCTGCTGATACCAAATGGAAGTGTTACTTCCAAAACCAATATTACCCAGGTGTGTACCATCGCTGTTTGCCCATTGTACGTGATACCAGGGGCCCATTATCAACTTATTAAATTCTTTGCCGGGATTATTTTTTTCGGCCGCCTTGTATGAATTCCATGCACCCCAATTGTCTTCTGCGTCAAATAACCCGCCAACCCATAACATGGCAGGCTGTAATTTTTTGGTTGCGTTTCGCGCATCACGTGCTTTCCACCATGCATCATAGTTTGGATGTGCATATAAGTCCTTCCAGAAACTGACACTGTCGCCCATTAATTTCGAAAAGGCAGGTAGAGGACCCGTTTCAAGATAGAATTTGTAGTTATCGTGAATAGGAAAGTCAATAGTATTAGGAGGAACGGAAGTTGGGTGCGGATGTGGTAAGCCAAATCCGCTACCCAGGGGGGAATAAAAACTGAATCCGTCCATAATAAAAAATGCTCCATTGTGGTGGAAGTCATCACCAATAAACCAATTGGTGACAGGTGCCTGTGGACTTACTGCTACTAACGCAGGATGATTACATGCTGCCGCCATTGTGGAATAAAAGCCGGGGTAAGAAATTCCGAATACACCAACCTTCCTATTGTTGTGCGGAATATTTTTTATTAACCAATCAATGGCATCGTAGGTATCGCTGGCTTCATCAATGTCTTTGTTTGTTCTTTTGTCTGGATTAAAAGGTCTGACATTAACAAAATCGCCTTCGCTCATCCACCTTCCACGCACATCCTGGATTACCATTATATAGCCTTCTTTAAGGTAGGCTTTTTGATAAGAGTTCCAGTAATCTTTCCACTTATCTTCTCCATAGGGTGCGCAGGAGTATGGGGTACGTTCTATTAGTATGGGATGATAATCCGAATTGTCTTTTGGGACATAAATGGAAGTAAATAATTTTATGCCATCCCTCATGGTAATCTGCCTCTCCATTTTGATGTAATTATTTACAATCCAGATGCTGTCGGCATTTTGGGCAAATAGAAAAAAACACCAGACGTTAAAGACTATGTAAAAAAGGAGTTTTTTCATTTGTTCAGGGTACTAAATTGTCATTTACTGATTAAATTGTGATAAAGTTATGAAAGTCTTGAACCCGAAGCAAATAAAATCCATCCGTCTAAACAATCCAGACTAGATTGATTTTATAATATACATAAAGAGAGCAACCCGAACACCTTTTTCCCTGCAAAAAAAGTTATTTAAGCGCTGATACTACATCATCCAGCAATTTCAATGTACCTGCAACCGGATCCCCTCCGGCTTCATATTCAACTGAAATATAACCCTTATATTCAGCATCATTAAGTACCTGAACACAACGGCTGATATCAACATCCGGAAACCGTGTCCACCGTTTTGCATGGCACATCGATTTGGCCAACGGAATTAATACCTCAAGGCCATTATACAGCATATATTCATGCTCCCAGTTACAAAAATCGGGGGAGGCTTCACAATAGGGACTATTTACTTCATTGAGAATAATTTTTATATTCATCGGATCTGCCGCCAATCCCCAGTGGTTCTCAATAGTAACCTTTACATCTGCTTTTTCTCCGTAATCAGCCATCTCTTTGAACGATTCAATAGCGTTTTTCAAATATGGCACAATCTCCATATTCTGAGGATATCCACCCTTAATAACCGATGCAGGAATAATCTGAGGTCCTCCTGTATTTACACGCATTGACCTTACGCCAATCATTCTTGCAGCATCAAGCCATAATTTTGCTACCCTGATCCCTTCACGTCTTGATTCCTCATTCAGATCGGCAATGTTACGGGGAGCATTATTTGAGATATGCACTGCCTTTATTCCGGTTAATGCTATTTTATCCGCAAGTTTATCCAGGTAACGTTTTGATGAGGGAGCTGCCGGATCAAAGTCACCGAGACGAATCTGCCCGTCTCTTTCGGTACGTGTAAACATCGAATCATCGCTGATATCTCCGAAAAGGGATGACCAGAGATCCATTGCAGTAATACCCGGATAAATATCCTTTGTAAACCGGGGGAAGTCAAGAAGGGTAATCTCACCATATTTCTTCTTTAGCTCAATATTCTCAGGAGATTCCGCTCTTCCGGAATAAGTCCTTCTTTTAAACAACTGGTTGACGGCATAAGAGTTAGAGGCGATTTGCTTTAAGCGCTCCTCTTTAGTTCGCTTAATGAACTCTTTTTTACTACCCGGCTCAGATGAAGCCAATATGCTAATCCCGGCAACCCCTATCATGCCTGCTCCGGCAGATTTTAAAAAACTCCGGCGCCCGATAGATGAATGCTGTGTTTCAATGTTTTTTTTCATATTTTTCCTTGCTGATTCTCATTATTATCAAATTTACAATTTGTTTAAACAAGATGCAATTATTAATTAAAAACCACCCACCCAGGAATTAACTCAGATAGATGATAAAAAGAGCATACCCGAACACCTTTAGCCTTTCAATCCCGCAAACAGCGAACAGAAGAGCCGCCTTGCCTATAGTAGTAGCTTCTGTTGACATTGCTTTTATCATTGAGAATGCTCCTGGACCAGGAGTAACTACCGTACCCAGAAGAAGTCCACCAGTAACCTCCGATTCCAACATAGAAGAATGAGCCATAATTGTTACGGTGGCCACCCGGAACGGCTGTAAAGCCCGATGCATTGGTAGCACCTGTGTTAGGACTTAACCAATGGGTTGTGCCTGTTTCTTTCAATTCTCCTCCGGCTAAACTTTCGCCTCCCAGGTAGGTTGTAAGTGTTGTCCATTCGGCATCTGATGGGACATGCCAACCCGTTGGGCATAATATTAAAGTACTAACAGTGTACCAATTGTACAAAGCACCATAAGTATTCTTATTGGCAGCTGCATTGTTGTACCAGCAATAACCAGGAGTTGATGTCCATGACCAGGTGGTATTATCCGTTACCAATGGGATGGCTGTTCCATCATTGAATTTGGTTGTTTTTAGATTGGAATCCATCCAAACCTGTGTACCAATTGTAACTGTTGAATAAGTATTGCCATCGACATCTGTTATTGTGCTGCCAGAACCCGCTGTCGTTGTAAAAGAAAGATTGCTTCCGTATGCTGTTCCTACACTGTTGGTTGCATAAGCCCTGACATAGTAAGTTGTATTAGCACTTAAGTTCGTAAGGGAACTTGTAAAACTACCTGTTCCTGTGCCGTCTGTGGTTTTTGTACTTAATGCTGTTGTTGGATTTGCTGATGTGCTCCAACATACTCCACGTGCAGTTACTGCTGCACCACCATCACTCGTTATGTTACCTCCGCTTGTTGCAGTAGTACTTGTTATTGAGGATGCTGCTGTGGTGGTAAGAGTTGGGACTACTGTTGCAACTGCACTTGTAAAACTTATCTGATTGCCATAACCTGTACCGGCAGTGTTGGTAGCATAGGCTCTTAAATAGTATGTTGTTCCTGGAGTCAGTCCGGTAAGCGAGCTGGTAAAACTTCCGGTTCCTGTTCCATCAGAGGTTTTACTATTTGAAACGGTTGGATCAAGAGATGTATTCCAACAGACACCTTTAGCTGTGATATGTGCTCCTCCATCATCTGTCACCTCTCCTCCTGAAACAGCAGTTGTATAAGAAATTGCAGTGACATCAGTTGTTGAAATAACTGGTGGTGTAGGTTTCACAATAATACAGGATTGAACAAAAAAGATTGACAGGATTAGCAGGATAACTCTTGAAATTCTAAATAAATTTTTCATAATGAATCATATTATGTTTAACTTATTCGGAATATATATTTTACCAAATTTACAACTTGTTTAAATAAAATGCAACTTTAAATAAAAAAACCCATCCACCAGGAAATAACCCAGATGGATGATTAAGATCGATAATGTCAAATGTCTGTTTCTTCCGGGAATTTTGGCACCATTCAGTGTTATTTGTTAATTTTTATTATACCCTTCGTGCCCAATTTAGTTTAATAATTACCTTTGAAACTGCTAATAAATATCAACAAAGTGATGATGGAGCTTTTATCAGATTGTTTATCAGGGTTTAATATCATTTCACTTTCTGATTTGCAGGCTGAAAATCTCCTTGAGAGAAGTGATATAAAATTCATAATGCCCCTTAAACGTTTTCCATCTCTGCTCAATTCTTTACAAAATCATTATCACTTGCTAAGGATTGATGGTAGATCTGTCCTTCCATACAGGACTGAATACTTCGATACACCAGGCGCTGATATGTATCTCTCCCATCATAATGGAAAACTTAACAGGTTCAAAATCAGGCGCAGAATGTACCTCGTTTCGGGATCAAGCTATCTTGAAGTAAAACACAAAATTAACAAAGGAATTACCCTTAAGAAGAGGATACCTGTTGAAAATATGGAAGGAATTTTGAAATTGGAAGAAAAGTCTTTTATTGAAAAGCACACACCCTATCCGGCAAAAGATCTGATACCAACTCTTACCAGCAGTTTTGAAAGACTTACGCTTGTTAATAAGACACATGAAGAAAAATGCACCTTTGACATCGGCCTGACCTTTTATTTTAATGGAAGGTCTGTCATATACGATAACATAGTAGTTGGTGAGATTAAAAGGAAAGAAAAAAACGAAGAATCGGTTATTCAGAAAACTTTGCACGATGCCCGAATATATTCAATCAGATTCAGTAAGTACTGTATTGGGATGGCGGTATTGACCCCGGGGATTAAATACAACAACTTTAAAAAAACAACAAACACAATCAGAAATATTACCTGATATTATATTTAAAAATTACAATCTGTTTTTAGAAATCATGATGAATCAAATTAATGTAATTTCTCTTGTTGATCCCGGCCTGCTGAATATCACAGATTTCTCCCGGCTACTGCTGAGGTTTACTTTCAATGCTGCTGTTATTCTGGTAATAATAAAATTCCTCTACTCCAGATATTCCAGGGAAAGTAACCGGAAAGAGTTCTTTTTCAGCTATTTTGCCATTGGAATAACCGTATTTCTACTTTGTTATCTCCTGGGGAATGTTAAACTTGAATTAGGGTTTGCCCTCGGATTGTTTGCCATTTTCGGCATAATAAGGTACCGTACCGATGCTCTGCCAATTAAGGAGATGACATATTTATTTGTGGTAATTGGGTTGTCAGTTATTAATGCTCTGACAAGCACAATTGTAAGCTATCTGGAACTTATATTTACTAACCTGATAATAATTGTCGCTTTGTGGATACTTGAGATTATGCTGATGCGAAGAAGCGAAAAGTCACTGGTTATTGAGTATGAAAAGATTGAAAACATACAAAACGGAAAAGAGGAAACTCTTCTCACGGATTTAAGGGCAAGGACAGGTATTCCTAATATTAAAAGATATATTATCAATAAGATTGATTTTCTGAAGGATACTGCAACTATTACTGTTTTCTTCGATAACAATTCCAATGATAAAACCGCTAAAAAATGAGGATTTTTGCAAAAAAAAATAAATATTTCATAGCACCTGTACTCTTTCTGGTTGCCTGTTTCCCGGAAACCAGGGGGCAGGAAAACGAATACTATCTTTGGACCGGGGTAAAGCTCTCAAAGGAAATCATCCCTGACTTAAAGCTGGTTATTAACCCGGAATTAAGAACTATGTTTAATTTTGAGAAGAAAGAACTTTTCATGGAAACCGGTTTAGGATTTGATCCTTTTAAATTTCTCGGGTTAGACCTCTTCTACAGGCTCAGCAGGGAGTATTCATCTGACGAAACAATTACCCAGCATCGTTTTGCTTTCGATATTCAGCCAAAAGCTGAAATAAACAGATTCTCAGTGGGATTAAGAATCAGGTATGCAAATTATTCGGAAGGTGGGTTAGAAACTGGGAATAGCGAGAAGTACTTTAGATACAGGTTAGAGACTGGATACGATATCAAGGGATCAAAACTTACACCCTACTGCTCATTGGAGCTATTCCACAACCTTCCTGATAAGGAAATTGATAAACTAAGATATCTTATCGGGATCTCTTACAAATTCAACAAGATCCACTCGATCGATAATTTTTTCATATTTCAGGATTACCCGGGGAAGAATAAAAACTGCTATATTTTTGGTGTATCATATAAAATAAGACTACAGAATCCATTATGGCAAAAAAGGGTTTAGTACTGGTTTGTATTATTCATCTTTTGCTGGTTTCATGCGAGAAGGAGCCGGATGATGGCACTATTAAAATTAAAACTCCGGACTGGTCAGAGGCAACACATGGAAATGACACACCTCCCGATTACTCTGTGGTGTTCATGGAAGCCAAGGTGCTGAAGTTTGAAATAATAATTACAGCAGACGATTGGACCAAAATGCAGACCGATCTTACTGCCAATATTAAAACAGGTAATCCTCCACCGCCTATTGATCCTTTGTGGGAACCTGTGTGGGTTCCATGTTCTTTCAGGTTTAACGGGAAGGAGTGGTACAAGGTTGGTATTCGTTATAAAGGAAATTCAAGCCTGAAAGAAACAGTAAACAAAAATATAAAGAAATACTCTTTTAAACTCGACTTCGATGAATTTGAGGACGTATACCCTGCAATAAAGAACCAGCGATTCTATGGATTCAAACAATTAAATATGGAAAACGGGTTTTCCGATCTTTCGCTGATGAGAGAGAAAGTGACAACTGACCTGTTTCGTGAGTCGGGCATACCGGCAGCCAGAACTGCTTTTTGTGAAGTATGGATTGATTTTGGACAAGGGTTAAAATATTTTGGTCTTTATACCCTGATTGAAGAGGTAGATGATACTGTTATTAAAACCCAGTTTACAGAAGGGGGCAACCTGTACAAACCTGAAGGCCCGGCTGCCACTTTTGCAGCAGGAACTTTCAACACTTCAAAAATGGATAAAAAAACCAACCTGGAAACGTTAAATTATTCAGATGTTCAGGCTCTTTACAATACCATTAACAGCGGATTAAGGACTTCTAATCCTGAAGCTTGGAAAGTTGAACTTAATAAAATATTCGACATCCTTCACTTTCTTAAATGGTTGGCAATCAATACTGTGATTCAAAACTGGGATACCTATGGGAAAATGAGCCATAACTATTACCTTTACAATAACCCTGAAACCGGGAAACTGACCTGGATACCATGGGATAATAACGAATCCCTGAATCCCGGCAAACAGGGAGGAGCATTAAGCCTTTCACTCAGCGAGGTGTCAAATGGATGGCCCCTGATTAGGTTCCTGCTGAACGACCCTATTTTAATGACACAATATAATAATTACATGCGCCAGTTTACAACAAGTTTTTTCGGTTATTCGAAAATGTCCCAGACATTCGACACGCATGCATCACTGATCAGAAATTATGCCATGAGTGAACTTCCCGGGTTCACTTTTCTGACCTCTCCTTCTGCCTTTAATCCTGCTGTTGAGGGTTTAAAGAGACATGTTCAGTCAAGACAAAACGCTGTAAATTTATACCTTGGCAACTGAATGTACCAGACCAATAAACTGGTAGAGTTAATATCTTGTTTCCAAAGTATAAAACACTATCTGTAAACAATGTAAAATCACCTTGTAATCCGAATAAACTTATCGCTTTGGAAGTACGAATACCAGTCCCTTTTCCCTGACTTTTTGTTGAAATACCAGCTTATGCTAAGTCCAGAAGAAGATAAAGAAACTTAAACTGTTAGGGATGGCCAGGGCTTATCAAACGAGCCTCGAAAACGACAAACTGCAACAGCTATCGGCTGATGAACTAATAAGAATGTTGGTAGTGTCATGTCAACTCAATATTGACGTATCGTGCATAAAAGTTTGAAAAAATAAGCGGATAAATCATTGCGGATTGCGGATTTTTGATTGCGGATTTGTTAACTTAAAGAGTAATAAAGAATGCCAGAAGAAGAACTCAAAGAAAGAATCAATTTCACAGCATCAGGCAAAACAATCCGAAATCTACAATCCGAAATCCGAAATCATCATAATTGCGACATAATAAGTTTGACTTAACACTAGTGTAATAATTATTTAATTAGTTAACTAATAGTAAGTGGTTCTCCGGTATAAGTCCATTGAAATGGTTTTGCCCTGGTTTTATTATAGGTTTTAACATATTCCATTAGTTGGTCTGCTAATTGGCTTGAAGAGTTCCATATACCACCTTTTACAACATCTTTGGTTAGGATATTGAACCAAATCTCCACTTGATTTAACCAAGAAGAATAAGTTGGTGTAAAGTGTAATTGGATTTTCCGTTTGCCTTTCAACCATTCTTTTACATCTTTTTGTTTATGGATTGAAAGGTTATCGGCAATAATATGCAATTTTTTATTTCTGTATTTCCTGTTAAGTCTCTTTAGAAATTTGAGAAAATTTTCTGCATTATTTGATTCAATAGTTTTAGCAGTAACTTCACCTGTATGGACTGCCAATGCCGCGATCAGGGACACTGTCCCATTTCTTTTATATGTTACGGTCTGTCGCCTTGGATTTCCTGTCCGTAAAGGCAATTCAGGTTGTGTCCTGTCAAGCGCCTGTATCTGAGTTTTTTCATCTACACAAATTACAATGGCATTTCCCGGCGGGCTCATATAAAGCCCTACAATATTTACCATCTTTTGCTCAAATTCAGGGTCTCTGATTTTTCCACACCAGTATTCAATCTTATGGGGGTTTAAATCTGCACGTTTCAATATCTGAAACACTTTTGATTGACTAATCCCAACTTCGTCCGCGATATGCTGTTGAGACCAATTGGTATACCCACCTTCTGGTTTGGTGCATGCCTTTTCGACAACCATTGCTTTTTGTTCGGGGGTAATAGTTTTTGGCTTACCACTGCGCTTCGCATCTTTAAGACCTTCAATCCGATATTTATGAAACCGCTTTCTCCATTTACTTATTACAGGACGGCTTTTCCCTGTTAATGCAATAATTTGGTCAAGTGACTTGCCTTCATCTGAATGTAATATAATCATCGCCCTGTCAACATAACGCTTCTCAAGCTTATGCGACCGGCTCATGGTAAGAAGTTCTTGCTTTTCTTCCATGGATAATTGAATTTTTTGTCCTATTCGTGCCATAGGACAAAGATAATAAAATATTAGTTAATTTACTTAGTAATTATTACACTAGCCAGATAACCTTTTGTTCGGGGGTATGAGCCTTTCCGATAATGTCTTTATAAAGATCAGGCCTTCTGGCTTTAATATACCTGAAGCCACCTGATTGTGTGAGTTTTTCGGGAGTAATTATAGCTGAAACATAGTCATCACCAAGAGTACGGCATTCGGCAATTATGTCTCCGAACGGATCTATTATCATTGAACAACCATTCTTCAGCTGGTCATCATCCATGCCTATCGGATTGGAGAACACAACATAAATTCCATTGTCGTAGGCTCGTGACGGGAGCCATTTCATTAACCAGTCTCGCCCTTTCATTCCATCAAATTCTAACCTGAGTGATGTCGGGTCAACTTCTCTGCTATCCCATAATTTTGGATCGACAAAACCAGCTCCTGGCCGGGTTGAAGGTGTACACATTGTTACATGAGGCATGAAAATGATGTCGGCTCCCAAAAGAGTTGTCGCCCTCACATTCTCAATAATATTGTTATCGTAGCAAATCAATATTCCGCATTTCCAGCCATAGAGATCGAAAACACAATACCCGTCACCGGGTGTTAAATATGGATTAATGAAAGGGTGAAGTTTCCGGTATTTTGCAACTAACCCGGTTTTATCAACACAAACATACGTCTTATATAACTTATTCTCACTGTCTTTCTCGAAAAGTCCGGCTAAGATTGCAATGTTGTTTTTTGCTGCTATCTGAATTAACCTCCTGACACTTGATCCGTCGGGAATAAATTCAGCAAGATCAAGCATCTCATCTTTTGAAAGATGCCGGGCAAATGTATAACCGGTAACGGAACATTCATGAAAAGCTATCGCATGGGAACCCTCAAGGGCAGCCTTTTCAGCCAGACTTTCAATTTTTGATAAATTGTAGTCTTTGTCACCACTCCTGTTCTCAAACTGAGCAGTCGATATTTTAATTTTATCCATTATAGCAGCCAATCAACGGCTGATTGGATTGGTATTAACTACTTTTTCTTTTTAAGAAGGAAGAATCCTGCAGCTGCTGCTAAAACAACAGCACCTGCTATTATTATTATAGTTGAGGAACTTCCTTTATCAGAACTCCCTATAGCTCCACTCTTCTCATCCTCGACCGGATAATAGAATTTCGGTTTAGCATCGGTATCCATATTAACTGTATCTTTCTTTGGTTTCGGCTGCTCCTGTGCAATTGCCATATTCATACCACCAAGAAGAAGGAGCGAAGTCATCGAAAACACTAAAACTGATTTTTGCATCTCTTAATTGTTTATAAATTATTTAATAGTATTTGCCAGTTCATCGTACTTCTTTGCAATGTCGGGGTTTGAGTTCCTGTAAGTATCAGCTAATGCAACTATTGCAGGTTTATACCGCGGACTCATTGTCAGGCACGTTCTGAGTAAATCCCGGGCCCTCATTATATCCCTGTCGACCAATAATTCCGATAATCCGACATAAGCTTCAAAGTACTTCCTGTTAGCCTCAATAAGTCTTTCATAATACCTGATTGCCTCATCTGTTTTATTTTGCGACCTGGCAATATTTCCCAGGTACATCAGGATAGGTTCGAAATCCGGATTTATCTCCAATCCCCTTTTTAAAACCGAGTCTGCCTTTTGGTACTGTCCATCGTTATATAAAGCTGCTGCAAAATTATAAAAAATCATTTCATCCTTATCATCAACCTGCAATACCTTCTCAAAGTATTTAATAGCATCCTTATTCCTTCCCTCATTTAAAGCATTATAACCATTGTAATCATCTTTCGATCTTCTCTCAATAACAGCGCAAACCGGAACTTTGTCAGCATATATTATATGTATAGTATTTTTGGGTGGCCAGATATTATTATTTAACTGGAATGGAGAGATATACCTGTTTACAACAATGGCATAATCCCAGTCGGACAGGCTCCTCTCTTCATATCTGAAATACGATGTTTCAATTTCAGGATGATCGCGAAACAACCATTGAACAGAGTAAGTTGCCTTGACTATTACATGGCTGGTAATATTTTTCTCTTTGAGATAATCAATCAGCCATTCAGATGCCTCAGTCTGACTAACATAATAATAATCAGTTTCATAATTTGCATAGGCTCCCTTTAATCCCCCAACCAGCTGATTATAATACAAATAATAGTATGGGTGATTAGTGATCATGAACTTCAGAGGATGAATCGATAAGACAGCAAACCAAGCTACCGCACCCCATATAAAATACTTTCTTTTCAGATCTTCAAAAAAGTAATGAAATCCTATTGCGGCTAATAAGACAATACCCGGATAGATAAAAAGAAACTGCCTCCATGAACTGTACAGATTCGATTTCTCATAAACCACAAAAACCATGGGAAACAAAACTGTGAAAATTACAAAACCATATAGAACAACCTTTCCATTTTTGAATAAAAGTCTTGAGAAAATACTGAATAAAATCAAACCGGTCAATACAATAAGAGGAATAGTGATTGACATGGATTTAGGCAGGTAATACCACGGCATATAATCGGACCATTCGACTTTCCCTTCAAATATCTGACGGAAGGTATCGGGGAAATGAGCCATAACGCGGTACGATCCGAGAACATTCTTAACAGGACTCTGGAGTGCATACGGCCATAATAAAATGCTTAATAACCAGGATACAATCGCAATGCCGGTTATCCAAAACAACTTTGTCCTGATTTCAATAAAATCAATTTGTTTATCTCTCAGATATTTAAACAGATAAAAGAGGAAAAAGAAAAAGAAAAGATAACAGATCGATAGTAACCCTCCTGCCCTTATGCTGATTGAAAAAGCGATACTGGCCGTTAGCAATATTATATTCAGGATTGAATTCTTTTTCCCTGAAACAAGAAACTTAAGAGTGTAAAAAGTACTTGCGATGTAACCAAGCGCAAATGGGATATCTTTCAGGTTATTCTGGGTATGTCCGATAAAAGTCGGGGAAACAGCAAACAGGATCATTGCAAGAATACCTGCCCTGTAACCCGCAAGCCACACGGCAAAAAGAGCTGTTATTAAAATAACAAGCCAGCCTGCAACAGAACTCATCAGGTGCCTGAATCCATAAACATCCTCAATGTTAAACCAATTGATCAGAATTGTGACCAGGTTGTCGTATGATTGGCCATAGTATTTCAGATTAGTAACAGGTGTATTCAGGGCAGACTGGTCCTCTCCGTGAGTAGCAAAATAGTTATAAACGGATACAGACTGATTATAATGCAGGACTTCATCGCATGTTATACCCGCATCCCTGCTAGTCAGCAGCATCAGTAAAAGGAGAAATGCGGAAGAAAAATAAATGATATATTTTAGCCTTGTCTCTTTCATCATTTTTCCAAACCGTCGTAAAACTTCTTGACAAAATAGACCGGACGGTTTTGTGATTCCTTATAGCTTCTGTAAACATATTCACCAAGGATACCCAGGAAAACCAATTGAATGGACCCTAAAAAATAGATACTGAGAAGAGTTGATGACCATCCAATAACCGCAAAACCATAGGCTTTGGCAATTAAAACATATATTCCTGCGCACATAAAAACAAGTGTGCCGATTGTCCCAAG
>Ga0265292_1001681_pt1 | contig 18396 bp, 15 predicted proteins | sample Munlanlewell296A_FD_189080 | JGI IMG/M metagenome (GOLD analysis project Ga0265292, IMG submission 189080) | Leachate microbial communities from a municipal landfill in Southern Ontario, Canada - Leachate well 296A | ecosystem: Engineered > Solid waste > Landfill > Unclassified | place: Canada... | reverse complement strand
ATTATCGTCCTTGTCCTTTAAATAATTCTTGCCGCGGGCGTAATTATTAAGAGTGCGAGTTAAGGCGGTTTTGAAACCAACCAAGTGCATACCGCCTTCAACCGTAAAAATATTATTGGCAAAAGCATAGGTCGTTTCTTTGTAATCATTCACATACTGCAAGGCGACTTCAATCTGAATAGCGTCAATCTCCTTGTTTACGTAAAAAACATTATCATGTTTAGCCTCATTAAAGTGATTAAGATGACGCACATAAGACGCGATACCGCCTTCAAAATAAAAAGTATAACTACTGTCACTACCCTTAAGGCGGCGGTCGTTAATGATAATTTTAACACCCTTGGTCAAATAAGCTTGCTGGCGCAAATGATCCAGAATATATTGCCAGTCAAATTCCATAACCGTAAAAATCTCCGAATCCGGAGTGAATGTTATGGTGGTGCCGGTGCCGCGAGCAGCCGCTACTGATTTTACTTTGCTTTGCGGTTTGCCGCGTTTATATTCCTGAACCCACAACTTGCCATCACGCTTAACTTCAGCTTTCATCCAAGTGGACAGCGCGTTAACCACCGAAACACCCACACCGTGCAAACCGCCCGACACTTTGTAACCCTCGCCGCCAAACTTAGCACCCGCGTGCAACTTGGTTAATACTGTTTCCAAAGCCGAAACCTTAGTTTGCTTATGAATATCCACTGGAATACCGCGACCGTCGTCTGATACGGTAACGGTTGAATCCGGCAAAAGAGCAACCCGTACGGTCATAGCGTGACCGGCCATTGCCTCGTCAATTGAGTTATCCACCACTTCCCAAATCAAATGATGCAAACCCTCCTTAGCCGTGTTGCCAATATACATGGCCGGCCGTTTGCGTACCGGCTCCAGCCCTTCTAAAACAGTTATCTGCTCGGCAGTGTATCCCGATGACTTTTTGGCTGCTTGCCCCGTACCGGAGCCCCGCCCTAGGCGGGGTAAACTCCGCGACTGGTGCGGGGTGTAACTCGACGACTTCTTGGCGGCTTGCTTTTTTTCTTTTTTTACTTGCGTTTTTGCCATACTTAAAGCTATTTAAAAATTAATAGTTATTTTAAGAACGAATAACCGCGTCAAATTTGCTGATTAATTGCTTACAAATCTTATCAATAATCTCATCCACTTCCTCGGATTTGAGTGCGCGCTCATTGCTGCGGAAGGTTAAGTGGAATGCCAAACTACGCTTGTCTGGCCCTAACGCCGACATCTCGTACACATCGAATAATTCAACAGCTTGCAGTAACGATGATGAACTTTTAGTCAATGCTTCTACTTCTGCCCAGGTAACCATACTAGGAATAATAATTGATAAATCCCTAGACTGTAATTCGTTTGCTGGCAAACCTAAAAACGATTTCTTGGTGTCCGGCGGCGTTAAATTATCAAGACTAATTTCAGCCAGCGCTACTATAGGGTTAATACTCGAACGCTGCACAGTGATAACATCAATACCACCAACAAATTTGCCATCCACTATAATTTTTGCCATATTTTTACCAATTGGCTCAAAATAAAAATTTGTACCCAAATGAACTAAAATTTGCTCCACAGATCCTTTAAGCAATCTAAAGGATTCTAATAATCCTCCTGCCGGCAAACGCTGACATAATACCAGATGATATGGTTGCTGGGGTAATAAAGACGAATCGCCTTTGACTCCATCTGACCAAATACCATCGGCAAAAGAAAATACACGACCTAGTTCAAAGATCTTTACTGAATCATGAGGAAGTAGTAATACATTTTTAATAAGTTGCTCAATTATATTAGGTAGAAGACAGGGTCTAAGGTATTTTTTTAAATCATCTACCGGATTAAGCAGTTCAACTAGTAAATCAGTTTTAATATTAAGTCCTTTATAAACATCTTCCGATAACCCAGTAATCAACTTTTCGCTTACAAAAGAATAACTTAAGGTTTCATTCCAACCTGCGCCAACTAAAATATCCCTAATTTTCCAATGTAGTTGCTGGTTGGGGTCAACCAATGGCGGCGCAATCGGCCAACTAGGCAGGCTTAACGGAATATTGCCATAGCCGTGAATGCGCGCTACTTCCTCTATTAAATCCTCGGGAATAGTAATGTCGCGCGTAGCGCGCCAGCTGGGCGGCGTAACTTTAAAAATTTTAGCAGTGCCAGTAACTTTAAATCCTAACCGCTGCAAAATATCTTTTACCTCGCTAACCGCAAGCTCCGTGCCAATCCGGCGATTCAGCCAAGCCAGCGGCAATTCAATCGCTTCCGGTTCAAGCGGTTTAACATAAACATCTACCACTCGGCTCGCCACCTTAACACTCGGACAAACTTCGCTTAATAACTGGACAGCGCGGCGCAAGGCTAATTCCGCCAAGTTCGGATCCAAGCTTTTTTCAAACCTGATGCTGGCTTCGGTACGCAAAACCAAAGTGGTTTCGCTCTGCCTAATATTAATCGGGTCAAAAGTGGCTGATTCAAAAACCATCCGAGTCGTACTATCACTGACGCCACTAAACTCATCACCCATTATCCCGGCGAGGGCAATCGGTTTCTTAATATCAGCAATCAATAAATTATTTTTATTAAGTTTACGCGCTATGCCGTCCAAAGTGGTAATTGTCTCCCCTGGCTTGGCGGCGCGGACAATAATCTCGGGTGTAGCTAATTTATCTAAATCAAAAGCGTGAAGTGGTTGCCCTAATTCAAACAACACATAATTGGTTATATCAACGATGTTGTTTATGGAACGCGCGCCTAAACTGTTCAAGGCTTTAACCAGCCACTCCGGCGATGGTCCAACTTTTATACCCTCAACCGCTACCGCCATATAACGCACCACTTTATCTTTGGCCTCAACTTTAACTTTAAGGTCAATATCCTTACCCGGCTTAATAGGCGGCGCTTTTGGTTCATGGCATTTAACTCGCCAGATGGCGGCCAGTTCGCGCGCCAGACCCAAATGCCCCCACAAATCAGGACGATGCGTTATGGATTTATTGTCTATTTCCAAAATAATATCAGTTTGCCCCAAAGCTTGAGCCAACGGCGTGCCGGGCACAGCGGTAAGATGCGACAAATCCATGATCCCATGCTCTAGAGCATGGGAGTCCTCAATACCAAGTTCTTCGGCCGCGCAAGCCATACCGTGCGATTCTACGCCGCGAATTTTGGCCTTTTCCAAAGTTACCCAATCACCTTCGCCGTGCCATTTAACCCGGGCACCCACCTTAGCAAAGGCTACTTTCATACCAACTCTCAAATTAACTCCTCCACACACCACTTCGCACACTTCCTTACCAGTATCAACCTTGGCCAAACGCAACTTATCCGCATTAGGATGAGGATTGATTTCCCTTACTTGCCCCACTACAACCTTATTGAGTTGTTCCAATTGGGCAACCACCTCCTCCACTTCCACGGTGCTCATGGTTAAAATTTCCGCCAAGTCTTTGGCTGAAATTTCCCGTGGCGGAGTAACAAACTTTTTCAAAATGTTATAAGAGACTTTCATCAGAAATTAAAAATTGAAAAATCAAAATTAAAAATTACAAATCCAAATTTTAAAAATTTTATCGTATTTAATCCTTTCTCCATAAATAAACAACAATGGAAAAAACTGCTAATGACAAAATTACAATGTCTCTATTTACAATTCGTAATACAATAGAGTTACTATCAGCTAATCCGAGTAATTTAATCAAAGACAACACCGACATTGATACGGTAAAAATAATTGCTACCGCTGCTATAGTAAGTAAATATCTATTGTCTTTCATAATTTATTTCAAGACTGTTATAAAATTACAAATCAAAATTTTAAAAATAATGAGACCATTTTACATTGTCATTTTGATTTTTTCATGCCAGAGGCAGATCCGCCTTTGGCGGAGATGTTTACATTTTAAATTTTTAGAACTGTTTCAAAAATCTTAAATCACCAGAAAGCAACAACCTAATATCATCAATCTTGTATCGCATCATTACGAGACGCGACAGGCCGAGCCCAAAAGCAAAGCCGGAATATTTTTTAGGGTTGATACCGCCATACTGCAAAACTTTAGGATGCACCAAACCGCAAGGCAACAGCTCCACCCAGCCGCGCTGTTTACAAACACTACAACCTACACCGGCACAAATAAAACACTTAATATCCAGTTCAAATCCCGGCTCCACAAACGGAAAATAACCCGGCCGCAGTCGCACCTCCACTTCACGCCGGAAAATACCTTTAAGCAGTTCTTTCATGGTGGCAATAAGATGGCTGATTGATATATTTTCATCCACCACCAAGCCTTCCATTTGCCAAAAAGTATGCTCGTGCGAGGCGTCAGTCGCTTCGTAACGGAATACTCGTCCCGGCACCACTGCCCGCAAAGGGGCGCCGTACTTTTCCAAAGCTCTCACCTGCACCGGTGATGTATGCGTGCGCAATAACCAACGATTAGCCGGCGTACCACCTTTAACCCCACCACCTTTTTTCAACATTAAACCCGAAGTATCAGCTACATCTGACTCAACGCCCAACCCCTTACTGCCACCCCCAGTTTGAGAAAAGGTGTGGGGGTAAACATAAAAAGTGTCTTGGGTGTCGCGCGCCGGATGCCAGGCCGGAATATTCAAGGCTTCAAAGTTGTAATATTCACTTTCCAGTTCCGGGCCATCCAGCACCATAAAACCCATTGACTTAAATAATTCCTCCAATTCGCGCTGAACCTGCATTACCGGATGATAAGTACCGCGTTCTGGCTTAATGCCCGGTATGGTAACGTCTAGTTTGGCGCTGGCGCCGGAGTCAACTCCAAACTGTTCCTCAATTTTGGCAAAAGCCAATTCCAATTCAGTTTTTATCTCATTGGCCAAGGCACCTAAAATGGGTTTTTCCTCAGCCGCCAAATCACGCAAATTCTTAAGCAGTTCGGCTAATTCACCCCGCCGACCTAAATATTTATTTTTAATCAACTCAAAATTTGGTACATCTGACAAACCTTTTAACTCGGCTAACGCCCGCGCTTTTAATTGCTGAAACTTATCTACTAACAACATAATTACTAATTAAAATTAGACGGCGTTCTTTTGACTGTTAATAATATATATTCCAACAAAGACAAGCCGCCGACTAAGGCTAATAAATTCCACCAAGTGAGAAGCCGATTGGCTTGCAACAACAGCGTTACCGCAACCACCACGGCCAATAGAATCCCTTGTCGAAATGAGGCGGCAACTTGACGAAACAAGACCTCCTCCCGGTGGCGCCACCATCGCCAAACAAATCCCAGCAAAGTCATAGTTCCGCCGATACTTAAAAAAACTGAAATATAAAATAACCCTAATCCAATTTGACCGGCTCCTTCCGGATTAATGTAATTCAAAACTAAAATCAGGGCTACTCCGGAAATTAAGGTCCCAATAACCATCCACACCAGGTAGTGCTTAAGTAACATATTTGGCTAAAATAAAACAAAAAATAGGCTTGATATTACCTATTAATTGTAGCACTTTTTTCACGTTCCGACAAGTGCTAATTTATACCTTAATTATGGTTATTTTTTGTGTAATATTAGCCAAAAATACGCAATCTATACACCTTGCCATTAAAATGACTGGTTAAGGCGTCTTGCAACTCCATTTCGGCCATTTTTAACTCACTGGCAAAAGCGCTGGAATAAAGCGCCACTTCTAAAGTATTGCCCCGCAAAGTCAGTTTACGAAAGGCATTGCGATTTGACTCGCCCCAACGCCTTACCACCTCGTCTTTAAACACTTGAACTACCGCGGCCGCTTCAACCGCCTCGCCAATTCCCTGTTGACGCAACCGGTCAAGCAAAACTTTTTTAAGTTGGTGAAACATAGTTAATTGGAATCTAGAATTAAGAATTATGAATTATGAATTAAGATAAAAATATCAACTATTCCACCTATTCCACCATTCCCCGAAGAAGTAGGAACTCTACGGGGCACAGCGTACGAATTAGACCTAGGCAATCATTCTAATATTCTTAAGAATTTGAGAATGGATAATTCAAAAAGTAATAAGTTATTTTTGTATTTTTCGCACAAAACCTTGAGTAGCATCAACTTCTACTTTATCACCATCTTTAAATACCAGTGTAGCTTGCGCTGTGCCTACCACGCAAGGTATCTTGAGTTCTCGCGAGGTAATGGCGGCGTGGCAAATTAAACCGCCGGTGTTAGTTACAATCGCCGCCGCTTTCCTCATGGCCGGAAGCAAATCAGGGCTGGTAGCTTGGGAAACCAGTATATCGCCCTGTTTCATTTTTACCATATCTTTTGGAGTCTGAATAATCTTAACGCTACCTTGAACCTTACCAGTGAAAGCACACTGGCCCTTAACTTCAGAAAGATGTCGGTAATCTTCCTCCAGGTGCAAGGTACGCGCAAACAAACGCGCGCTGGCACCAACTTTAAAACTACTACTGTTCACTTTATTAATGAAAACGGAATAACGACGTCGCTCTGCTAATTCGCTCACCGGCGGTAAATTTTTCTCAACAAATCGCTCTACTTCCCAGGGACGTAAAAATGGCACCAGACGCCAATCGCCAAGATGTTTCCGACGTGCCACTTCCCGAAAGTACGGCTCATAACAGTAGAAACTATGATACTGCATATCTTTGCGATAACCTTTTTGCCAAATAACGTACTGGGCCAACTTTATCAAAAAGCGAGCCCTGACCTTAAAGCCCAACCGAGTCATTAACTTATCCTGTTTATGTTTAAGTTCCTTAAGTTCCTCTGGTAAATAAAGATTCTTATTATTTTTACGAGCCGCTTCAAATTCATGTTTAAATTGTTCAAGTGTGGCCGCTGGCCCAAGATACTGATAATCCAACCAGCAGTATTTGGCATGCAGACGGCGAAGCGCTCTTTCTACCTCTCCAGCAGAAAGTCGCGCGGAACGTTCCGCTAACTGGGCAATGACATACTCCTTACGCTGTCGTAAACTCATTTTTGTGACGCCGGTCAATAAAGACCAGTACTCGTTAAAGCGGGCCGGATTACTCACATAACCCATCAACTCCTGACGAATTCTGTTGGATAAATGATTTCTCCCATCTAAAACAACTCCATTCGCCACAATACTAAACATCTGATGCCAACGTTGCAACCTAGTGACATCATTTAAGACACGCGCTAACTGATGCTTAGTATAACTTGCCAATGGTAAAACCAACAACTTTTCTCCGGCTAAAAAGAAATGGGTTGTATAATAATCAATTTTCTTATATAACCACGCGCGCCATTGACTATCATTAAGCAAGCGCTCAGCGTTGTAATTAGCGGCGGCGTCAAATTCTTTATCGTCAAATATAAACTTACACACGCCATCTTCCATCACAAATATGCATTGAGTGATATACTTACCAACGCCCAGCCGGGGAAAATCATATACAAAACCGCGGCAATTGTAACTGGAAAAGAACCAATGCCCGCTATAAATTCTTTCAAATATTTCCCAAGCCATAAAATCTTAAATCTTGTCTAAACTATACACCCAACCGGGCTGCCAGTGCCATGGCGCGGTCACGGCATCAACTAAGGGTACGCCCTTGAGCCAATGATCCAAACCATATTGCGTGGCACGGTGACCTATAACCATAACGACTTTACCATCATAGTCTTTTAATAAATCCAATAAAAAATTTTTCACTAGTTGAGCGGCTTGCTCATAACTTTGGCCATTAGGAAATGGCTGTGTTATATAACTCCCCCGCATTGGTTTAACTTGATTATATGGCTGCCTGGTATAATCTCCATAATCACACTCTCTAAGCCGCTTGTCTTTTATGATGGAAATATTTCTTTCTTTAAAAGCTAGCTCAGCAGTTTTATAAGAGCGCTGTAAATCTGAACAGAACACGGTCGCCAGTTCGTCATTTTGATGTCGCTTACCTAATTCAACGGCTTGACTCTCCCCCAAAGGCGACAAAGCTACATCATAAATACCTGAGGACAAATCAGCCTCGTTGTCAAAAGTTGTGCCGTGTGATTCAAAAATTATCGTGACCATAATTGTTCGGATAAAAATCATTCTAAACCAACTATTCCACCATTTCCGCCCTAGGCGGACGGGCGTACGTCGTAGATCCACCTCTGGTGGAAATTAGACTTAGGTAATCATTCTAATATTCTTAAGAACTTGAGAATGAATGTCAGATATACTTTGTTGTCAGATGCACTAATCATTATCTTTCCACTAATACAAAGCTTCTACAAGTTGTACTGAGGAAGGATGCCATTTCAATTTTTGTTGCCGCATAGATTCTTTAGCTTCATCCATTGACATCCACCTAACTTCGCTTACTTCATCTTTAGCAATATCAATTCTATCAGTAGGCTTAAGATTATATTCAAAAACATGAGAAAATTCATTTAAGGTGGGAAACTTAACCAAAACTTCGCCCATAAACTTAAATTCCTTTTCAGAGGCCACTATACCGAGTTCTTCCTTTAGTTCTTTAACAGCTGTTTCAGCATAATCTTTTCCATAACCAACGTGGCCCCCTACACTATGACTCCAACAGTTAGGATACATACCCTTAGTTGCACTTCGCTTCTGCCAAAGATAGTTGTTGCCATTTTTTACGAAAATTACAACAATTCTATAAATTTTGTCCGGACTATTATGGGCAACTCCTCTAGGAATTGATCCTATTATACTATTATTGCTGTCTACTTCAATAAGAAGTTCGTCCTGGGGATCTTTAGTTAATTTGTTTGACATACTGGTACTTTATAGAAAATTATATTACTCCAGTTCCATAAATTTACAATCATGCTGGCGGGTTTGCTCATGCGCTTGCATAAACGAATTACTCTGAATCGTCTGAATTATGTTATTGATATCTTTTATATATTCGGCCTTAAGTTTGGCGATTTCAGCTGGGGTAGCTAAAAAGGCTTCAGAAAATTGATTAGGTTCCAGGTACCAATATTGCGCCTTAGTAACCCGCTCGCGCAAGAATTCTTCAGCGGCGATTTGGTAAATAATCAACTGGTCTTTATCCACCTTTTCCAAGCCCTTTCTCGGCTCGTTGCCGGTTTTATAATCAATAATCCCAAGTCCGCCTTCAACTTGGTCCAAGCGGTCGATTTTACCCACAAATTTATGCGAACCGATGGCGATTTTAAAAAACTGTTCCAAATACTTAGGCTGGGGCGGCTGCTGTACGAATTGCGCGTAAAAATTTTTAAGCTGTTTGGGGCCGCGGATTTTTTTATACTTTTCCTTGTCACTGGCGTCAGCATACCAATCGTCCAACCAGGCTGTTTTGTAAAAATTCATTAGCTCTTCCCAGGTCGGCGCCGCCGTTAAACTGTTTTTAGTCGGCTGGACAAACAAACTGCCTTGTTGACTCCGTAGCTTAGCCTGCCATAGTTTTAAAAATTGCTCCAGTGTTCTATGAATAGTTATGCCAAAACTCATATTGCCCGCGCCCGGCAACGGCAATTTTAATAAATAACGATATTTATATTCCAATGGACACTTGCGAAAAGCCGACACCGAACTGAAAGAATATGTGTCAGGTAAAGGATAAACCAACGAAACATTCTTAATTACTGCCGGCGAATTTATAATTTTTTGCAAAGGTTTACTTTTCTCAACCTCACTGACTAAACCAAGTTCATACAAAAAACGCGATGGTTTGCGAGTAGTTTTTCCAAAATAATCCTCCGCCCGCGACAGGTACAAACCGTCGCGGGCGCGCGTCATCGCCACATAAAACAGCCGCCGCTCCTCCTGCAAATGGACATCGCCAGCCGGCAAAATTTCCTTAATCAATTCCACCGGCAGCTCAATCGGATCGCGCCGCTCGGTTGAGGGAAACCGGCGATCAATGAGTTGCACCAAAAATACATATTTCCACTCCAACCCCTTGGCCGAGTGCACGGTAATAACTTTCACGGTTTCCGGCCCTTCGTCGTAATTTTGCGGCAGTTGACCCTCCTCGCCTGACTCTAATTCCAGCGCCAAATAATCCATAAACCGATTTAAATTGTGTTCCGACGATTCGTTTTCAAACCTTTGTAAACGCTGATAAAACGTATTTAAATACGAAGCGTCGCGCATCAAAGCCGGATGCGACACCCGCTCATTAATTCCCAAATCCTGCACTAATTGCACATAAACTTCGCCCACTGAACGCTGGCGCGCCATTGAGGTGTGTTTATCTAACAAAGTTACTAACTTATCAATAATTTTTAAACCATCGTCGCTCACTCCAACCGTGCGAGCTAACTTAACCGCCTCAAATAAAGATATCGTTTTACGATTAGCGTAATAAGCCAGAGCGGCGATATCACCGGCTGGCAACAAAAAAGGCTCCATGGCCAGCACCCGATAAAGGGCGGCTGACTCGTGATAATTACTTAATAATTTTAAATAATTAATAATATCCAAAATAATCGGCTCACTGTACAAACCTCGATTAGCCACATAGTCAAAGGGCAGTTGGCGCTTTTTTAAAGCCTGCAAAAACAACAGCGCCGATGAATTAGCCCGCACTAAAATAGCAAAATCGCTCCAGCTCCCATTGGTTTGGCTTTGCAACGAGACAATTTTATCTATCACCGCTTCGGCCTCGGCGTCAGCCGTGCCATAGCATTTATAACCAATCTCACCCAAACCGGCGCGCGCCGCCATTAACTTTTTGGACAAACTTTTGCCTTGTTTGGCCAGCTTCACCCCAGCACTAGATCCGATGGACATCGGATCAGTGCGGGGTTTCGGCTCGCGTACAAAATCTTGAGATAAATCAATGTTATGTTGGTCGCGTAGCCTCACCCCAGCACTAGAAAGTTCACCTTTTTCAACTTTTAATTTGGTATCATCAAAGCTTTCAGTGCGGGGTTTCGCTACGCTATTAATATTATTCAATTGTTCGCGTAGCTTCACCTCTAGCCGATACGGGTTATTAAGCTGAATAAATTCATAAGCCGTATCCAAAATATTCTGCTGGCTGCGGTAATTGGTAGTTAAAAACACCTCCTTGGCCTTGGGATAGTCGCGTTTGAATTCTAAAATGTTGGAAATTGAGGCGCCCCTAAACTTATACACTGATTGATCATCGTCCCCCACCACTGCTAAGTTATTGGCCGGCGCGGCTAATAACTTAATAAGCTCATACTGGGCGTAATTGGTATCCTGAAACTCGTCCACCAAAATATACTTAAACTGCTCCTGCAGACGCTGTAAAATTTTTGGTCGGCGCTGCAATAGTTTAAGGGTATAATTTATTAAATCGCCAAAATCCAGCGCGCCTTGCTCAAGTAATAACTTTTGGTAGGTATTATAAGCTTCGGCCACTTCCAACAGCCGGGCACTCTCCGCCTCATCAATTTCATTATCACCTCCAATCTTTTTACTCTTACTCTTACTCTTACCTTTACTTTTACTTTTAACTTTCCCTTTCTTTAAAAATTCACCAGCGCCGGTATCTAATTTTTTATCCTCGGCGTATTTTAAATAATCCTCTGACCAAACCGCCTCATCCTTGGCGCGCGAAAAATGCTGTATGAGCGCGTGAATAAACTTGGTCGGATTGCCTAAGGGACGGTAATAATCAAGCTTAAACCGGTCCAGATTATGCCGTACCAGCATCCATTGTTCAGTTTGCGTTAGCACGCGAAAATCATTAGGCAAGCCTATTTCCAAGGCATAATCCTTTAAAATCCGCTCGCCAAAAGAGTGAAAGGTTGATATCCAAGTGTTGACATAACCCATAGGCAATAACTTATCCACCCGCTCCTCCATTTCCGTAGCGGCCTTATCAGTAAAAGTCAGCGCCAAAATCTGCTCCGGTTCGGCCAATTTTTGCTCTATCAACCAGGCTACCCGTTTGGTTATAACCGTGGTTTTACCAGTACCGGCCCCGGCGACAATGAGTAACGGCCCGTTTTTATGCGTCACCGCCTCCAGTTGAGCTGGATTTAAATCTTGTAATAAATCAGCACTTTTATCTTTCTTTACCATAACAACAATCTAATTAGCTCCTTTCTCAATTAACTGCTCCACTTTCAATTTAGCTGCTTCCAAAAGCTGCTTAGCCTGCTTACGTGCTTCGTGCGACTGGCGGACTAAATCGGCAATTTTTCGCTGATAGTATTCCGCATCCAGCCGCTTCGCTCCTTCCAACTGCGATTTTTTGATTACCGAATACTGCATAGTTATTCTTGATTATCTCTCTTTTTAACCAGTCCTTTCTCATTATCGGGGAGTTCTTCGTAAAACCCCTCGATTTCTTTCGGTTCAGTGATCATCTTTTCTGCAATAAAATTTATCAATTCAAAAAGTTTCAAAACTAATTCCGGTTTTTCTTCAACATTAATTTCGCCCGGATGAACGGCATTATTTCCGGTAATCCGCAAAATATCCAGCGACTTTTGAATTTGAGAGTTTAAACCTTTCCTAACAAGGCTCTTTATATCTTCGTTTATATTGTCTCCCTTTTCTCCGAGTTGTTTACATAGCTTTTGAAGAGCTAATCTTAAAAGTGCAGCCGATGATCTCGGAGAATTATTAAAAATGGTAGCTGCTTCTAAGTAATCTTTTTTAATATCTTCTGATAAATCATCATTGGGTAAATCCACAACCATCTCCTTTGGATATAAAATTTTACTATCAAGCCAAATTATTTTTTTATCACAATGTTCACACTTTGAAATAGTCCATTCCTTATCTAAATTTTCCTGAAAATCAGATACACCGCCGCCAATAAAGGTATTGCCCCAAATGAGTTTCGCTTCTATGTGCGCCCAAGATTGTTTGGCAAATACACCACAATGCGGACAATGAAATTGTCCTTTTGCGTATTCTGGTTGATAATACTTTTCTTTTTTCATAATAATACTCAAAAGTTATTCCCAAAAACTAAATTTTTGTTCTTTAGCGAATTTTACAAATGTTCATTTAATGTTAAAAACAATCTAATATTTCCATCTGTTGTTTCCAGCCCTTTTTTGCCATCTTCAAATACAATCAATTTCTTTTTAAATTCCGGGTAATAAACATCTATCATTTTATGGTGATTGGGGCATGTAATAACGATGTTATTTGGAGAGTTTAAATCAATATCTTTATATTTTGATTGTTCGCTGACCGGAACAATATGAGAGGCTTCTATGTAAAAACCTTTCTTTGTTGGTATTCTTGAAAAATTATATCCGCAAAATTGACAATGATAACCATATAATTTTTTAAGACCGTTCATAATTTTTTTATTTCTAAAATGAACTTTTTGTTTTCTAACTACTGGTGCTTCTTGTATCTTTGTAAGGTCGGTGATAATTTTTCTCTTAAATTCGTCACTACCCAACAACAAATGAATTTCATTATCATAGTATTTAATTTGAGACCCTAAATTAAAAAATTCCAAAGAATGTTTTGCGTTATTGATCCAATTTTCGTAATCCCGTTTATACTCTTTTGGCAATTTTTTAGCTTCAGCCTCACTAGTAATTCTTTCGCATTCTTTCTTTATAAATTCGTCTAATTCGTCTTTTTGCTCTTTTGTTAGACAACGATATTCCAAAATTAAATCAATAACTTTCTGGATTTCGCCTTCATTTTTTATTTCAGAAACAAAATACTGAAATTCTTTAAATAATAGCTTCTTTTGAATTTTATCATCAGACAATATTTTCAATAAAATAGGGTAAGGGACGATAGAATAAGTCAGCCTATCTTTTTTCATTTCAAAATCAGACAGAAAATCATCCATAGAAAATTCTTTATTCTCATAATCTAAATACTCTAAGGCTTCCTGTGTAAGTTGGACTTTCATTTTTTGTCCCTTGTCGAAACGTTTAATAAATCCAAAAATGTCCAAATTTACTAAAACTTGTTTTCTTATTGAAAGAGCACTTCCTATTCCGCCCTTGCGACTCATCTCTTTATTGAGTTTCTTTAAATTCTCATCTGTTGCGGAGAAAAATCCTTTTTGGTCAGATAATTTTCTTATACCTAAAAGAGCTTTAGTTATGCTATTATGCGTGGTTTTTTCTGCTTGAACTAAATGCCAGCCCCTATAGGTATTTTGAGAAATTAAATTTTTGAAATATTGTCTTAGTTTTTCCATAGTAATTAAAATTTACCAGTTTTTAATCTTTTATTCGCTAATAAAACATATTTTTTATTTGAATCACAACCTATAAAATTTCTACCTAGTTTTTTTGCGGCCAAAGCAGTAGTGCCCGTTCCCATAAAACAATCTAAAACTAAATCTCCTTTATTGCTACTTGCTTTTATAATTCTTTCTATCATATCAAGCGGCTTAGGCGTGAAATGGGGCAATTTTGGCGTCTTTCCATTGATTTTATTTTTGTGTCTCTCGCTAGATATATGCCACACTTCACCACACAATTTACCTTTTGGATTCGGAAACCATCTCTTGCCACCTTTTAATATGCCCCTTTCTTTAGCATATAAAATTCTTTCGGTAGATTCATAAGGAACTCTTATATCATCAAAATTAAAGGCATAATTATCGCTTTTTGTGAAAAACAAAATTGTTTCCTGACCGTTAGCGTATTTTTTTGTGCCATTAGAAAGACCGTCTCTTTTATCCCAAGTAATCCAGTTTTTAAATTTTAATCCGTTCTTTAAAATGTGGGGCAAGATAAAGGCACAATTAAGAGGAGTGTTAAAAACATATAAACTCCCATTATTTTTTATCTTTGGAATTAGCGCGTTTATCCAAGAAAATGTGAAATTCAAAAAATCTTCCCGAGATTTAAAAGTGTCCCAAGTGTCTTTATTTAGAAAATACGGTGGATCTACAATGGCTAAATCAATGGATTTATCGTCAATCTTTTTCAAAAATTCAAAACAATCCGAGTGATAAATTTTATTAATTTTTAACATAATTTAGGATAACGACCCTAATTTCAAATTTATAACTTTTTCATAACTTTTAGAAATTTCATAACCAACAAAATTTCTTTTTAGCTCTTTAGCGACTTTTAATGTTGTTCCAGAACCGGCGAAAGGGTCCAATACTACATCTCCGACATAAGTAAATAACCGAACACATCGGCGCACTATTTCTTCTGGCATAATTGCTGAATGCTCTCCGAACGCTAAATCTCCTTTATTTGGAACGGGAATATTCCAAATTTGTTTTGTGAATTCAACCCACTCTTTCTCACTCAATTTACTTTTTTCTTTTATCTGTGCGGGTAAGTTATTTTGCGATGGTCCATCCTTTACATAAACCGTTATAAACTCAATTGTATTTTGAGCGTAAAAATTTCTTGGATAAGGATAGCTACCGAACATTAATTTTTTTCTTGGATTGGTTCTATTCCAAATATAAACATCAAGTAAAAACACATTTGTTCCATTCAAAATTGAATGTTGAATGTCACTGTTTATGTCAAAAATATGTCTGTTGAAGTGTGTTTGGAAATCTTTTTTCAACATCGGCATTAACGGAGTATTGACGATCAATTTGCCATTGGGCTTTAGAACTCTCTCACACTCTTTCCATACAGCTAACATTTCTTCAATATATTTTTTATAATCAGAAACATCGCCGATCTGACCTTTGATTTTTTCGGCTCTTTTGTTTTTTTGGTAGCCGTCCAAAGAGTAGTCCTTGATATTAAAATATGGTGGACTCGTAACAATCAATTGAACAGAGTTGTCAGGCAACTCTTTCATCTTTCTTGCGTCTTTAAAATAAATTTTGTTTAAAAAGTCCATAATTATTTTATCAAATGATTTATTCGTTTTTACTTTGCTTTTTTGTTGGCATAATTTATTTAACTGACTTCCATTGGTCCTTACTAAATACTGATATGACTTTCCCTCTGAGCCGAACTTCGTCTGTAAAAAGGATGTTCTTGTAGTTTTTATTTTCGGGCTTCAAATACACATACGGCGGCTTGTCCTCGGACATAAAGCGTTTGATAGTCGCCTCGCCATCTTTTTCCGCAAGCACGATTTCGCCTGATACAAATTCTTTCTTTATTTGCACTAATACCACATCGCCATCGTCAATACCGGCGTTAATCATTGAGTCGCCGGAAATACGGAGCATAAAAATATCCGACTGGAGCTTGGATACATCGCTTGATAGCGCTTGCCACTCGCCGGTAATTTCTATCGCTTCGGCTGGCATTCCAGCTGTCGTTACGCCAAGAAAAGGGACGAGTTGGGGCGCGCCGAGTATCTCATATCCGAGTGGCAAGATGGCGAGAGTTCTCGCGCCTGTTTCTTTTTTGATAACATTTGATTTTTTTAGCTTCTCAAGAAGATCAGCAATTGACTGATTTGAGGAAACGCCTAACTTTTCCTTCATTTCTTCAAAAGTCGGGGGGTAACCAGTATCTTTTATATACTGGTAAATGATAGAAAGTAGCTGTTTTTGCCTCGTAGTTAGCGGATTGTTCATATATTTAATGATACCCGACTATTTAGTCGGGTGTCAAATATATCCTGTGGATAACTAAAAACTGCTCTTTCAATCAAAAAAATAAGGCAGTACCACTACTGCCTTAAAATTCTCTACTCCTCCACTTTTATACTAACGCCTTTGCGCTCACGATGCTTGCGCGCCACTTTCACGCGGGCCAGTTCCTTTTCCAAACGCGCGGCCAAAGCAGTGTAATCAGTTGTTTCGGCGGTACGCTGCTGCCGCATCAACTCCCCGGCCCGCTCACGCGCCTGCTCGGCTCGCTCAATATTAATCTCCTCCGCGTGTTCAGCCGTATCGGCCAGCACCACCACTTTCCCCGGCTGGACATTAATAAAGCCGCCGGAAACCGCCATGGTAACATCGGCGCCGCCGACCACAACTTTTATTTCGCCCGGCACTAAATTAGCCACTAATGGTATATGCTCGGCCAATACCGTAATCTCACCCATTTGCGTGGGCAAAGTTACGCTCTCTACCGCCTCCGCGCTAAATACCACCCTCTCCGGAGTTGCGATTTGAAAATGAAACGTTTTGGCTGGCATGAATTTAGAATTACGAATTAAGAATAGAGAATGGGAACGGGAATGGAGATCCTGAAATCACCGCCGCAGGCGGGATCCCGCCAGCACGCCCCGCCACAGGCGAGGCTCCGCCGAATGGCGGGCCGAGGGAGGCGTGGACAAGTTCAGGATGACACGAGAGCTAGAATCAAAAATAACTCAAAACTCAAAAATCAAAAGTAAAAACCACAGGTTAAAAATAAAAAGTTTTGACTTTTGAGCCGCAGTTTTGTCCGCCAGTGGCGGATGACTTTCCCTCGACCTGAGCTCGGGACGAAGGTTTACTTTTAACTTTAAACCCATGATTTAGAAATTAGAAATTAGAAATTTTCTGTCCCTAACCTACCACTTCCTCAATACTGCCTTTCATATAAAAAGCCTGTTCATTCTTACTGTCATGCTTGCCCTCTAATATCTCTTTAAAACTGCGGACCGTGTCCGCGCGCGGCACATACTTGCCCGCCATACCGGTGAAGACCTCGGCCACAAAAAACGGCTGTGACAAGAACCGCTGAATTTTACGGGCACGGGCCACGGTCAATTTATCTTCTTCAGCCAGCTCATCCATACCCAAAATAGCAATAATATCCTGCAGGTCTTTGTAGCGCTGTAAAACCCGCTGAACTTCGCGCGCCACCTCGTAATGTTCCTGGCCCACTATCTGCGGGTCAAGAATAGTGGAGTTTGAATCAATCGGGTCGACCGCCGGATAAATACCAAGTTCGGTTAAAGCTCGCGACAACACCACGGTTGAATCTAAGTGGGCAAAAGTAGTGGCCGGCGCCGGGTCGGTCAAATCATCAGCCGGCACGTAAACAGCTTGCACTGAAGTAATTGAGCCATCTTTAGTGGAAGTAATCCGCTCTTGCAGCTCGCCCATATCAGTTGCCAAAGTTGGCTGGTAACCAACGGCCGATGGAATACGGTTTAACAGCGCCGAAACTTCCGAGCCAGCTTGAGTAAAACGGAAAATATTATCAATAAACAGTAAGACATCTTGTTTGGCCTGGTCGCGGAAGTACTCGGCAATCGTAAGGCCGGTTAAACCAATTCGGGCGCGCACTCCGGGCGGTTCATTCATTTGTCCAAAAACTAAAGAGGTTTTATTAAGTACGCCCGATGTTTTCATTTCGTGATAAAGGTCATTGCCCTCGCGCGAACGCTCACCCACGCCGGCGAATACTGAAAATCCGCCGTGTTCGGAAGCGATGTTGCGGATAAGCTCCATAATAATTACGGTTTTACCAACACCGGCGCCGCCGAATAAACCAACCTTACCGCCTTTAACAAACGGACAGATTAAATCAATTACTTTGATGCCGGTTTCAAAAACTTCGGTCTTGGTGGATTGGTCGGTAAATTTCGGCGACGGCCGGTGAATCGGCGCGGTT
>Ga0265292_1001680_pt1 | contig 18399 bp, 17 predicted proteins | sample Munlanlewell296A_FD_189080 | JGI IMG/M metagenome (GOLD analysis project Ga0265292, IMG submission 189080) | Leachate microbial communities from a municipal landfill in Southern Ontario, Canada - Leachate well 296A | ecosystem: Engineered > Solid waste > Landfill > Unclassified | place: Canada... | reverse complement strand
AAATGATAGAATGTTTCATGACCTGCCTCCTTGGTGTGGCTCTGTATTTGGGAACTGGGTTCCCAAGTATAACCCACGTTGCAAGGGGCAGGTCACTTGATTTTCAACTGTCAACCATTATGTCTATCCATCTTATGACACAACTGTAAAAAGCATTGTTTACGGGCGCTCTTTGATATATAATTAATACACCTTGGATAGAAAGGAGCGAAAGAATGAATACTCGTATTGTATCCGACCCTAACATCTGCGGGGGCGAACCGTGTGTAAAAGGGACCCGCATCCCTGTCCATATCATTCTCAGCCATCTTGCCGCGGGTGAAAACTACGAAACGATTCTGAGGAATTTTCCGCGCCTGAAGAGTGAAGACATCAAGGCATGTCTTGAATATGCCTCGTTTCTCGCGACAGAAAAGCTTGCAGTGGCATGAAGATCGTTCTTGATGAAAGCGTAAGCTATGGGCTTGCCGAAGTCCTGCTTCGCGATGGTCATCAGATCGTTGCCATTGCGGAGGCGGCAACGTCCGGCAATACCGATGAAGAAGTATTTAACCTCGCCTGTAAAAGCAAATCTGTTCTTATTACCAGAGATTACCACTTTACAAATCCCCTGAGATTTCCTTCGGAAAAGACCGGTGGAATCATTTATATCAGACATGGGAATCTGACCTCGGAAGAAGAGATTCTGATGGTCACGAAATTCTTCACGAATCATCCCCCCGCCGAATTCAGCGGCAGATTGGCGACGTTATACAGAGATAGTGTAAAAATTCGCTGAGGATCATGTCAGGTCTCAATATGGCTTGCAATTTATCACTATACTATCCGCGTATTTTTTCTGTAAACGGTATGTCCGCCTGACCAAACCCTGACTTTATCCATCTTATACCTTGATTTATCAAATAAATCATGTTACATATGCATTACCATGACACTTCGTGAAATTCGCACCTATCCGGACCCTGTGCTCCGGAATAAAACTTCCCGTGTAGAGCGCATCGACAGCACCCTCAACCGTCTGATCGAGGATATGGTGGAAACCATGCACGCTGCTCCCGGCGTCGGGCTTGCGGCCAACCAGGTGGGGGTGCCGCTCCAACTTGCAGTGATCGACCTGAGCTTGCGGGAAGACGAAGAACAGCGTCACCCGCTTCTCGTTATCATCAATCCCGAGATACTTGCCATGGAGGGGTCGATCATCGAAGAAGAAGGCTGCCTCAGCATCCCGGACTACGCTGAGAAGGTCAAGCGCGCCGCACGGGTCAAGGTCCGCGCGCAGGACAGGACGGGCAAGCAGTTCGAGCTCGAGGCCGAAGGCCTCATGGCAAAGGCCCTCCAGCATGAGATCGACCACCTGAACGGACTGTTGTTCGTGGACAGATTAAGCCCGCTCAAGAAGAGTCTCTTCAAGCGAAGATTCAAGAAGGCGCTGCTGGAGAAGGAATAGCTCTTTAGCAAGCTCCAAATTACAAATCCCAAGTTCCCAATAAATACCAATATCCAAATAACAATAATCAAACGTTTGGAATTTGGTGCTTGGTTATTATTTGTTCTTTGGTGCTTGGGATTTGGAGTTTGTTATGAGACTCATCTACATGGGAACACCGCAGTTCGCGGCAGAGCCGCTTCGCGCCCTGGCTGCAGCCGGACATGATATTGCCGGTATAGTCACGCGGACCGACAAGCCGGCCGGCCGCGGCCGGACCCTTGCCGCGCCGCCGGTCAAACGTACAGCACAAGAGCTGGGGCTCGTTGTATTTCAGCCCACGCGTGTAAGGGACCCGGAGTTCATCGGAATTCTCCGGAAGATGGAACCCGACGCGATCATTGTAGCAGCGTATGGACAGATACTCCCGAAAGAGATCCTGACGCTCCCTAAATTCGGCTGTATCAATATTCACGCTTCGCTCCTGCCCGCGTACCGGGGCGCCGCGCCCATCAACTGGGCGATCATCCGCGGCGAGCACGAGACCGGCAACACCATCATGCTGATGGACGAGGGCATGGACACGGGCGCGATCCTGATGCAGGAGAGCCTCCCCATTGGCCCGGAAGACACGGCGGGCGCGCTGACAGAGAAGCTTGCAGCGCTCGGCGCGAAGCTCATTATAACAGCATTGCCGCTTCTCGCGTCAGGAAAGCTTGCTCCGATCGCCCAGGACGGAACGAAAGCCACCCTGGCGCCTCTTCTTGCAAAAGGAGACGGTCTTATCGACTGGGACCTTTCCGCCCGGGATATCCACAACCGCGTAAGGGGACTTTCTCCCTGGCCCGGCGCATACTCCTCTCTGGACAGGAAGATGGTGAAGATCATCGCAACAGGGGTGCTTGACGGGACCGGCGAGGCGGGGTTGCTGTACGAAAGGGACAAAAACACCCTGGTGGCGGGCACCGGCAGCGGCCTGCTCCGCATCCTGACCATTCAGCCAGAGGGGAAAAAGCCCATGACCGCAGGCGAGTTCATGCGGGGACACCGGGGAATAGTGGGGGAAAAGTTTACCAATTCATAGCGCGGCCTCTGGCCGCAGCCAATGCAAATTGCAAAATTTAGGTATGGCCACCGACCATGTGTCTTTGTTCTCCCTTTTGACTTTTGCATTTTGCACTTTGACTTTTGCATTGCGTCTTTAAAACCATGTCCGAACCCAAAAAAAGAATATTCATCGGCCTCATTGTCTTCACGGTTATGTTCATTACCGCGGTCGCCGTGGTGATCTATCTGATCCCCTACGTGGGGCTCAGGAACATCCATCCGCTTGCGCCGACGATCGTACTGTACGGCATGGCCGCGGCGCTCGGCCTCCTGATCCTCGGCGTGGGATTGTTGATCCTCACGCTGGTCAGGGGCAAAGAGATCTTTTTCGCGTCGCGGCTCCGCGGGATCGTGATCGAGGTGCTTTTTCCCATCATGATCGTGCTGGGGAAGCTCCTCGGCCTGTCCAAGGAGAAGGTGCAGCAGTCCTTCGTGGAGGTGAACAATCTGCTCGTTCGCGCGCGCTACGCGGAAAGCAGGCCCAAGCGCGTCCTGCTGCTGATGCCGCATTGCCTCCAGTTCAGCGATTGCGCGATCAAGGTCACGAGCGACGTATCAAAGTGCCAGGCATGCGGCAAGTGCAAGATCAAGGACCTCGTGGAACTGGCCCGGAAATACAACGTACACCTCTCCGTGGCCACGGGTGGAACGCTCGCCCGGCGCAGGGTGGCGGAAGCAAAGCCGGAAGCGATCATAGCCGTTGCCTGCGAGCGTGACTTGACAAGCGGCATCCAGGACGCCTACCCCCTGCCCGTGATCGGGATCCTGAACGATCGTCCCTTTGGTCCCTGCTTCAACACCAGCGTAGATCTCACCCGGGTCGCTGAAGCGCTTGATTTCTTCGCAGGCGGCAACCGGCCGCAGCCAATGCAAAATGCAAAATGATAATTTGTGTCCGCGAAAAAAATCTGATTTAACCGCAGAGTCGCAGAGGGCGCAGAGAAAACCAATTCATTTTTGTGGCTATTCATCTAATCTAACATCAGCTCTCTGATATCCATCTTAGGTCATCCCCGAATGTTTCTATCGGGGATCCGGTTCTTTACGTATTTTAGGAAAACCATATTCCCGATGAATTCCCCGGGAATGACAGTTTAGTAATATGGGCTGCCGAAGGGAAGGTCATAATGCTGAATAGTTGCGAATTTAATTCCTTAGTTACTCCGGAGGAAGAGCATACGTTGTCATGCCTATGAATGACGCGAACCGCTCACCGAAGACCGGGGCTGACTTTCGCAGAGGGGATAAGGATATCCCGCGGGAGACGGCGCTCACGATCCTTTGCCGTGCCGAGAACGGCGTCTTTATCGATACGCCGCTTGCCCAGGCGCGACAGAGCCTGGATGCGCGCGACAGCGCGTTCCTGCTTGAGCTCGTGTACGGCGTGCTCCGGAATCGAGCCCTGCTTGACTGGACACTGAATCAATTTTCCGTCCAGCCCGTGGAAAAAACGGACGTTTGGACCCGGAATATCCTGCGGCTCGGCGCCTACCAGATGTTCTTCCTTGACCGGGTGCCGGTGAGCGCTGCCGTGAACACGGCAGTGGATCTCGCAAAAGAGCATGGCAACAAGCACGGATATGTGAACGGACTGCTCAGAGGCCTGGACAGAAAGCGGAGCACGATCAAGTATCCTGAATCCGGGGATCCGGTCGCGCGCCTGTCGATGCTCTATTCGCACCCGGCCTGGCTCGTGAAACGCTGGGTCTCGCGGTACGGCGCTGAGGCGGCGGAGACGCTGCTTGTGGAGAACAATCGTCCCGCGCTGCTCACGATCAGGACAAATACGCTTAAGACGACGCGGGCCGCTCTCCGGGCCGCACTGGAAGCCGAGGGGGTGCAGGTCTCGGAGACAACCCGTTCTCCCGCCGGTCTTGACATTCTTTTCTCACCGCAGTGGCTTCGAGCACTTCAGGCCTATCGGGACGGCTGGTTCATGGTCCAGGACCAGGCGGCCCAGCTCATCAGTCTGCTGCTCACGCCTCAACCAGGCGAGACGATCATGGATGCCTGCGCGGCCCCCGGCGGCAAGGCAACGCACCTGGCCGAGCTCATGCACGACCAGGGCAGCGTCGTGGCGATCGAGCTTGATGCCTCCCGGATCGCGAAGATCCGCGAGAACAGCAGGAGGCTCGGAACCACGATCATCTCGCCAATGCAGGGTGATGCATCGAAGTATCATGCAGGGGTCTTTGACAGGGTGCTGATCGATGCGCCCTGCTCCGGCCTCGGCGTGCTGCGCAGGCATCCCGACGGCAGGTGGAACAAGGAAGAGCGGACGGTGAGCGAGCATACGACGCTCCAGAGGCGGATCCTCGAGAACTGCGCTGTCCTGCTGAAGCCCGGCGGGACGCTCGTTTACGCCACCTGTACCACGGAGCCTGAAGAGAACGATGACGTTATAACCTGGTTTCTCACGGGACCGGGAAGCTCTTTCAGCATCGATGATCCTCGCCCTTTTCTTCCGCGGGCTGCTGCAGCGCTTGTGGATGCAAAGGGCCTTTTCAGGACGTTCCCGCAGGCGCCGGAGATGGATGGGTTCTTCGGCGTGAGGATGGTGAAGAGAAGATAGGTCAAGGGGCACGTTAAGTCAGTTCGGAGTTCGGAGTGTGGAGTTCGGAACTGCAGGGGAATAGGGCATAGGAATGGCAGGCCCAGAAGTTCTTGCATTGTAATTTTACTGTGGTAAAATGCGAGTTCTGACATGGAACGGTTTCTCAAAGGTCTGGGTTTATTCATTGCACTCATCGGCGTGGGAATTTTGAGTGCATTCGCAGTTGTCGCGCTGCTTCTTCGACAGGAAGAAGTGCGCATGCCTGACCTTACGGGACAGGACATCGTGAACGTGATCGAGACGGTTGCCCAGCAGGGATTGCAGCTCAAGGTGGACCGGCGGGAAGCTCATCCGACCCTGCCGAGGGACGCGGTAATTTCCCAATCGCCGGCGCCGGAGGTCGGGATAAAAAAGGGCCGGCAGGTGCGCGTGGTCGTCAGCCAGGGGCCGAGTGACACTCAGGCGTTAAAACTGGTGGGGGAAAACTTTCGCAAGGCCGACATGATGATACGGCAGGCGGGTTTTTCCCCCGGAACGGTGTCAAGGGTGTTCTCGGACCGCGTGGAGCGCGATATGGTGATCGCGCAGGGGCCGGAGGCCGGGAACCCGCTTGAAAAAGGGAGCGGCATCAGCCTGCTTATCAGTGCGGGCAATAAAGCGCCGCTGTATGTCATGCCGGCGCTGACGGGGAAAAAAGCGAAAGAGGCGCTCAGGATCATCGACAGGATAGGCCTGCAGCGCAGGGTCATCACGAGGCCCCCCGGGAACGAGGAAACAGGAACGGACCGGATCGTCATCCAGCAGAAGCCGGGGGCGGGGTCGCCCGTTGCCAGGGATGCGACGGTTGATATTGTGGTGAATAGATAGCGCGGCCGCGGGCCGCGCAATTGGAAATTGGAGATTGGAAATTTTAAATTGTAAATTTGAGAAATCGAACAAAGCCGATATCACTGTGCAATTCATTTTGAAATTTTCAATTTGCAATTTCCAACTTCCAATTTTTATTTTTAGAGGAATACCATGACGAAAAAAATAAAAGTAGCTCCTTCAATCCTGTCCGCCGACTTCTCCCGGCTGGGCGAGGAGATCAAAGCGGTCGAGGCCGCCGGCGCCGATATCATCCATGTCGATGTGATGGACGGGCACTTTGTGCCGAACATCACCATTGGCCCGCTGATCGTGGAAGCGGCCCGTAAAAGCACGAAGCTGCCGCTCGACGTGCACCTGATGATCACCAACCCGGAGCTGTACATTGCCGATTTCGCGAGGGCGGGGGCTGATTATATTGCCGTACATGTGGAGACCGCATTTCACCTGAACAGGCTGATCCAGTCGATCCGGGAGCACAAGGGCGTGAAGGCGGCGGTGTCCTTGAACCCCGCGACGCCTCTTTCGAGTCTCGATTATATTCTGCCGGAACTCGACATGGTGCTCATCATGTCCGTGAACCCGGGCTTTGGCGGCCAGTCGTTCATCCCCTCGGCAATTGACAAGATCCGGCAGCTCCGGAAGCGGATCGACGCACTGGGCCTGAAGATCGAGATCGAGGTGGACGGAGGAGTGAAGCCTGAAAATGCGGCACAGATCGCCGAAGCGGGCGCTGATATCCTTGTGGCAGGTTCGGCAGTATTCGGCAAGAAGGATTATGCGGCTGCGATCAGGGGCATCAGGGGAGCATGACGGCTCATTGGAAATTGAAGATTGGAAATTGGAAATCTTAAATTGACGCCCTGTTTATTTACATTGTGCAATCTCAAATCTTCAATTTTCAATTTATTTGTAAACCGGAGGTTACCTTGGCCATCAAAAAGCAGACCATCAAAACACCCTTCGAACTCAAGAACGTGAAAGATCCGGTTCTGTACCGGGACATGTTCCCCTATTCAAGCGTGCCCCGGGTGGTGCTCGAGGACCGGATGATCCAGACCAATATTCCGAAGGATATCTGGATCACGGACACCACGTTCCGGGATGGTCAACAGTCGCGGCCGCCCTATACGCCCAGGCAGATCGCTGACATCTTCGACTTCATGCACCGGATGAGCGGGCCTCAGGGCGTGATCCGGCAGACCGAATTCTTTCTGTACTCTGAAAAGGACCGCGAAGCAGTGAAGCTCTGCATGGAGCGAGGCTACCGCTTTCCCGAGATCACGGGCTGGATCAGGGCGAACAAAAAAGATTTCAAACTGGTGAAGGAGATGGGGCTCAGGGAAACGGGCATTCTCACGTCATGCTCCGACTATCACATTTTCCTGAAGCTCAACCTGTCCCGCAAGGAAGCGCTCCAGCAGTACCTCGATATCGTTGCAACGGCGCTGGAGCAGGGCATCATTCCCCGCTGCCACCTCGAAGACATCACCCGGGCGGATTTCTACGGGTTCGTCATCCCCTTTGTGCAGGAGCTGATGAAGCTCTCGGAAGCGGCCAAGATCCCGGTCAAGGTCAGGGCCTGCGACACCATGGGCTACGGTTTCCCCTTCCCGGGCACGGCCCTCCCGCGCGGCGTGCCCGAGATCTTTTACGCCCTGATCCACGACGGCGGCGTGCCGTCGGAGCAGCTCGAATGGCATGGCCACAACGATTTTCACAAGGTGCTCGTCAACGGCGTGGCCGCGTGGATGTACGGCTGCTCGGCCGTGAACGGCGCGTTGCTGGGATTTGGCGAGCGTACGGGCAATACGCCCATTGAGGCCATGATCATCGATTATATCAGCCTCACGGGGAATGATTCCGGCATCGACACCGCGGCCATCACGGACATGGCCGAGTACTTCAGAAGGGAATTGAACTTCCCGATCCCGGCCAACTATCCCTTTGTGGGTTCGGAGTTCAACTCCACGAGCGCCGGCATCCATGCCGACGGCATGCTGAAGAACGAGGAGATCTACAATATCTTCGACACCTCGAAGATCCTGAAGCGGCCCATGGGCGTGATCATCACCGATAAATCAGGCATCGCCGGCATTGCCCAATGGGTGAACAGCCACCTCGGGCTGGATTCGGACAAGAAGATCGACAAGCGCCACCCTGGTCTTGCCAAGATGAACAAGTGGGTGATGGAACAGTACGAGCAGGGAAGGACCACGAGCATCTCCCACGACGAACTTCTGGAGCGGGCGAAGAAGTCCCTCTCCGAGTACTTCATCTCCGACCTCGACAGGCTGAAAAAGAAAGCGTCGGAAGTGGCGCGCCACATCGTGGAGGGGTTTGTTGAGCGGCCGGAGATCCGGTCCATGGATCCCGCAAAACAGGAGCCGGTGATGGAGAAGCTCCAGCGGGAAGACCCGTACATTCAGTTCGCCTACGTGGTGAATAAAGAGGGCAACAAGATAACCAAGAACATTACGGATATCGAGAACAAGGCCAAATATGAGGTTGCCGGCCTGGGCGACAACTTCTCGGACCGGTCGTGGTTCATCAATCCGATGAAGGACGGCAAGAGCTTTGTGTCGGACTTCTACACCTCGAAGATCACCGGCGCGCTCTGCATCACCGTGTCGGCGCCCATCGCTGATGATGCGAGCACTATCGTCGGTGTATTCGGCGTGGACATCAGGTTCGAGGACCTGGTACGGGCGGAATAGGGCAGGCGATCAGACAACAAGGGATGCGGGTGGAACGGGATCAGGAAGCTTCGTTCATCCGCATCAATGTCCGCTGAACGCCAAAAGGAAAGACGAGATCATCTTCAGTTTTCCCGTGATGACAAAACCGGACAGAACATTCATTCAGACGCTCGAAACCGAAGCAGGAAAATGGCTCGAAGAGGGTATCGTCGAGCCGGAGCAGAAGGACCGTATCCTCGAAAGGTACGCGGGCATGAAGGCGGCCGAGGACAAAGCGGGGCCGACCAAGCTCATCACCGCGATCTCGGTACTCGGTTCCCTCCTGGTGGGGATCGGCGTCCTGCTCTTCGTTGCTTCGAACTGGTCCCGGATCCCGAATGCGGGCAGGCTCGCGATCATCTTCATTTCGCTCCTCGCCTCCTACGGCACGGGTTTCTTTCTTCGCTACGAGCGCCGGAACTCTCCGCGCGTCGGCGCGGGGCTTATCCTGCTCGGCTCGCTCATCTTCGGGGCGGGGATCTTCCTCATCGCCCAGATGTACCATATCTCGGTACACTATCCCAACGGTCCGCTGATCTGGGGGCTTGCCGCGCTGCCGCTCGCATACCTCCTGGGTCTGAACTCACTCCTGTCGCTCGCGATCATCGATCTTCTCCTCTGGCTCGGGATGGAGGCGACCTTCTCCCTGTCCTTTTTCAGCGCCTACGGCAACATCACGGTCTTCATCGCGCTCTTTCTCATGGCAGGCATTACCCTGTGGGCATTCGGTCTCATGCACCGCGGTTTCCCGTCCCTCGAGCACCTTTCCGGCCCCTATCTCGGCATCGGCCTGTTCCTCACGCTCGCCTCCGGTTATGTGCTCACCTTCGCGTTCATGCAGTGGCATTTCGGCGCGTCTGCGCTCAGGTATTTCTATTACGGTTTCACGATCCTGTTCGCTGCCGCTCTCACGCTCTTCATCGTCAAAGGGGAAAAGGGGAAAACATGGATAGCCGAAACGGTATTTCTGGCCGCCCTGTTCCTGATCGTGCTTCTCTTTTGCCTTACCAGCAAGGGCTTCCTGGGGACGTCACCTGAGACATATTCCACCGAGTACACGCGGCGCGACCAGGGCTACTCCATGCTGCGGCTGGCCTTCAACCTCCTGTATGCGCTCCAGATCATCGGCGTGATCGTACTCGGCTACCTCAGGCGGAACAGGGCCTACATCAACCTCGGCCTGGTCTTCTTCGTCCTCGAGGTGATCGCCCGATATTTCGACTTCTTCTGGAAACTGATGCCCCGCTCACTCTTCTTCATTGGCGGCGGTCTCCTGCTTCTCGCCGGCGGTATCGTGCTCGAAAAGAAGCGGCGCACGGTGCTGGCATCGTTCAACCTGGAGGCCGACTGATGCGCATCAAGTTCATCCTGATCGTTTGTCTCCAGGTGCTGCTGCTTCTCGGCATCATCGCCTACCGGGAATACTGGATCGCGACGGGCGACAAGGTGGTGCTCAAGACCACGCCCGTGGACCCGCGCGACCTCTTCCGGGGCGATTACGTCAACCTTACCTACGAGATCACCAACCTGCTTCTTGACAGCGGTTCGCAAAAGCCTGATTTTCTGCCGGGCCAGTCGATCTATGTCAACCTCGATATGATTGCCGACGGCACGTCGTTTGCCGCGTCGGTCAGCAAGGAGCGGCCGGCGAGCGGACAATACATCCAGGGAAGGGTGCGGAATGAATACCGGGAGTCGAAATGGAACTTGACGTTTCAGGACGATAACGGCGTGAAACGGGAGGTCACCCACTCAGGGATGCAGGGATTGAAGAAAGGCGACGCGATCACCGCCTGCCTTGACAATCAGGGCAGCATGCTCTCCTATAACAAGGACAACGCGGCATATAAACAGCCCTGCTGGCAGGGCATCCAGCCAGTTCACGGGATTGTCGGGGAGATCACGGAGATCAGGACCAAGAAGGTGAATGTGCAATACGGGATCGAAAGCTATTTTGTGGAAGAGGGGAAAGGGATCCAGCTCGAGCAGGGAAGGAATGTTCGCGGGCCGATGAAGGTCGAGGTGTCGCTCAGGAAGGACGGCAAGGGGATCATATCCAGGCTGTTGCCGGACAAACAGTAGGTTTGGCAGCCGGTGATGCCTCGCGAGGAATGACGGAAGGGAAGAACCATCGTCATTGATCATGAATCCATCGAAAGAATACATTCCCGTCCGCTTTTTTGGTATACTTTAGGTGGTTATAGACGCATTGTCCAGATTTACCGTGAGCAGGGATCGACGCGCTTCGGGTCTTCCGGCAAGCGGAGAGACCCCCGCGCATCGTGCATGAACGTGGTCCCCAATGACAGAGAAAAAAAAACATCCTGCCCACGATCCCCATGACGGTTCCAGGAATACCGGCGCCGTGCCCCGGGAATTTCCCCCGGTGAATGACCCTCCGGACCGCACCCAGGTGGAAACCGCGCTCAGCGATAGCAAAAATTTTCTTCAGACCATTATTGAGACCGAGCCGGAATGCGTCAAGCTCGTTGCTTCCGACGGAACCCTGATCATGATGAACCGCGCGGGACTGGAGATGATCCAGGTGGATTCGCTCGATCAGGCCAAGGGCAAATCGATCTTCCCCCTCATTGCGCCGGAATATCGCGAGGCCTTCAGGAAACTTACGGAAGAGGTCTTTCAGGGCAAGCCGGGTACCCTGACCTTCAAGATGACCGGCATCAAGGGCAGGCAGCTTTGGCTCGATACCCATGCTGTCCCCCTTCGCAACGACAAGGATGAGATCATCGCCCTTCTCGGGATAACCCGCGACGTCACCGAGCAGAAGAAGGTAGAGGGGGCGCTGCTGGAGGAGAAGAAATTCTCCGATGCGGTCATCGACAGCCTGCCCGGGCTGTTCTATATCATTGATGAGTCGGGGAACGTAATTCGATGGAATAAAAATTTTCAAGAGGTGTTCGGTTATTCACCAGAAGAGATGACAAACAAGAATGCGCTCGATTTTTTCCGGGAAGATCGGGAACTGGTCAGCAGCAAGATACAAGAGGTGTTTCGCAGCGGCAGCGCCTCGGTTGAAGCAACAATGGTTACGAAGAACGGCTTATCCATATCGTTCATGCTGAATGGATTCCGGATGATCATGAACGACAAGCCGTATCTTGTGGGAGTGGGCATCGACATTTCGGAACGGAAACGGCTTGAAGACCAGCTCCGCCAGTCGCAGAAGATGGAATCCATCGGGACCCTTGCCGGTGGAATCTCCCACGACTTCAATAATATCCTGACCGCGATCATCGGATACGGAAGCCTTTTGCAGATGAAAATGAGGGATGACGACCCGCTCAGGCACCATGTTGATCAGATCCTCTCCTCGGCCAACCGGGCGGCAAGCCTGACCCAGGGTCTGCTCGCCTACGGCAGAAAGCAGGTACTGAATCCCCAGCGGGTCAACCTGAACGACATTATCATGAAAGTGGAGCGATTCCTCGCGAGGCTCATCGGCGAGGACGTGGAGTTCAAGTGCATCCTGACCGATAAGGATGTAACGGTCCTTGCGGATGCCGGGCAACTCGAGCAGCTGCTGATGAACCTCGTGACCAATGCTCGCGACGCCATGCCGGACGGCGGATACCTGTATATAGAAACCCAGCGTATTGACCTGGACGAGGACCTGGCAAACGCCCACGATATCCGCACACCCGGGACGTATGTCCAGCTGATGGTCACGGACTCGGGCATGGGTATGGATCAGAAGACCCGGGAGAGGATCTTCGAACCCTTTTTCACGACAAAAGAGGTGGGCAGGGGCACGGGCCTTGGACTGGCCATGGTCTACGGCATCATCAAACAGCACAACGGCTTTGTCGAGGTTGAAAGCGAGATCGGAAGGGGGACCACGCTCAAGATTTATCTGCCCGTCGCGCCACGGGAGAGGGAAGGAACACCATCGGTCGATCTGCCTGAAGTCACAGGAGGCACGGAGACCATCCTCGTTGCCGAGGACGATGAGACCGTGAGAAATTTGATCACCAGCGTTCTCACGCAGTTCGGCTATACCGTAATTCAGGCGGAAAACGGGGAGGATGCCGTCAAAAAGTTCATGGCCAACCGGGGCGCGATCAAACTGCTCCTTCTTGACTTTATGATGCCGAAAAAGAACGGAAAGGAGACCTATGATAAGATCAGGATCTTCGAGCCCGACATCAAGTCGTTGTTCCTCAGCGGATATGCCGCCGATATCATGGGTCAAAAAGGGCTGATGGAAAAGGGCTTGAACGTTATTTACAAGCCGATACTGATGAACGATCTTTTGCGGAAGGTGCGGGCGATCCTGGACGGGAAATGAATTCAGCGCCATCCTGATGGGAAGCGGATTTCTTTCGGATCATCTCTTCACTATTTCTCTATCCCCTCTCAAGAAAACCGGGTCTTCCGGAACAATCTGTTTTCTGAAGGTTATCTCTGTTGGCACTTGTTCCACGTGTGCATCAATTTTTTTGGGCAGCTCATCACTCGGCCGCCCCCGATTAAGGCATTCGAGGGCAGGCTGTGCATGCCGGGCATATACAGTACCTCAGCCCTGATATGCAGGTCTCGCAGCACTCCACCCTCGCCCTTTAAAAAAGGGCTCGGCCGTGTCTGCCTTGTCTTGTTCTCGCAACAACGATCTGTGCAGCATTGCTATGCGCGTCTCTCGCGTCAGAGCTACCCGGCGCAGGGGAAAGGCAGAACCAAAAAGCTTTACTCCAACCCCGCACGAAGGGGATGTGCAAAAAAATGATCTCCTCCTCATGATCTGAGTTAAGGTCAGATAAAAGCAACCCACACAAAACCCGGAAGACCCTCATTTTTTATCCGCCGTTATCATAAGTAAATCCGCCCCTTCAGTGTCCAGGTTCTTTTTTCTTCATGCCGGGGATGAACAAAAAATCCTGCCCGAATTGTTTTGCGCGCGGCGTCCCGGCTATAGTATAATCCCTCCATGTCCAGGAAGCTCAAGGAAAAAGTCGATGCCCTGCTCGCGGCGGAGCGCGGAACGATCGTGAAGGCCCGGGACGCTGAAGTAACGGTCGCGCTGGCCTATCCCAATACCTACCCTATCGGCATGTCGAACCTCGGCGTGCACCAGATCTACTCCCTACTGAACAACCGTCCCGACACTGCGTGTGAACGTGTGTTCCTGCCTGATGAGGATGATGCTGAAGAGTATGTAAAGACCGGCACAAAACTGTTCTGCCTCGAGAGCAAGCGAATGGTGAGGACGTTCGACATCCTGGCCTTCTCCGTGTCCTTTGAACAGGACTATGTTAATGTGCTCACGATGCTGCGCCTCTCCGGCATACCCGCGGACAAACGCAAACGGACCGGGGACGATCCGCTGGTGATCCTCGGCGGGATCTGCGCTTTTTTCAACCCTGAGCCGCTCACGGACTTCATCGATCTCGCCATCGTGGGGGAGGGTGAAGAAGTCGTGGGAGAGTTCATTGATGTGTACAGGAAGAACAGGGGGAAAGGGCGGCGGGAGCTTCTGATCGCGCTCAGCAGGATCCCCGGCGTCTACGTGCCGGAGTTTTACGAGGTCATGTATCATGAGGACGGGACGATCAAGGAACGCAAGAACCTTGAACTTGCTGCTCCCGACCGCATCGTCAAGAGGACGGTCAAAGACTTCGACAAGGCGCCGGCGGCAACCGTCATCCTTACCCCGAATACCGAGTTCAGCGACCGCTATCTGTCGGAGATCACCCGGGGATGCGGCAGGCACTGCCGGTTCTGCATGGCGGGTTACCTGTATCTCCCTCCCCGCAACCTGAGCATCGATAAAGCCGGTGAGCAGGCAAGCAAGGCGGACGACCTCTGCGGCAGGATCGGACTCGTGGGCGCCGCTTTGTCCGACTATCCCGATATCGACGATCTCTGCGCGCGGATCGAGGGGGGCGTCTCGGTCTCATCGCTGCGCGCTGACTCGGTCAGCGAGACGCTGATCGAACGGCTCGCGAAGAGCGGACACAAGACCATCTCGATCGCCCCCGAGGCGGGATCTGAGCGGCTTCGCAACGTGATAAACAAAGGCATTACGGAAAAAGATATCCTTCACGCCGCCGATATGGTCTTTCGCCATGACATCCCCAACCTCAAGCTGTATTTCATTGTCGGACTGCCGACGGAAACCCCGGACGATGTGGACGCGATCATCAGGCTCGCCCTCGCCGTGCATGAAATTCAGCTTACACACGCCAGGCCTCTCGGCAGGATCGGCAGGATCACGCTCTCGGTGAACTCCTTTGTCCCGAAGCCGTTCACGCCGTTCCAGTGGGAGCCGATGGAGACAGTCGAAAACCTGAACAAAAAGCTGCGCTCGCTTGAAAAGGCGGTAAGGACGATCGGGAACATGAACATCATTCACGACCTTCCGAAGTGGGAGTATATTCAGGCGCTGCTCGCGCGCGGCGACCGGAGGATCGGAAGACTGATCACGGCCGCGCATCAGAACGGCGGGGACTGGAAAAAGGCGGCGAAAACAACCGCGATCGATACGGATTTTTATGTGCATCGACGGCGCGAGTTCGATGAGCGTCTGCCCTGGGATTTTATTGACATCGGTGTGAGAAAAGAATATCTTATCAACGAGCAGCAGCGGGCGCTGGTGGAGAAATTCACGCCGCCGTGCAAGGTCGGCTCGTGCAAGACCTGCGGTGTATGCAGGTAACTGCTCAGGTTCAAGGTTCCCTGTTCACGGACTTCGGCGAACTCGGTCGAGCCGTTCAAAGTTGGAAAGCCATGAACCCTGAACCCTGCATGATGACTATCATAGATGAATACCGTTAAACCACATCAAAAAAAATGCGCTGATTCCGGTAAGGCCGGGGGTGATGAATTTTTTTCGATCCCAGCACTCGACAAGGCAACCGGGATGATCCATGCCTTTACCACGAGGCAGGGCGGGCTGGGCGCAAGGAACAACGGCACCAGGCATCCGGATGACTGGAAAACGGTGGCAAGCGCTTTCGGGATCTGTATTGACCGGGTGGTGACCGTGGAACAGGTGCACGGTGAAAATATCGTCACGGTGGACGACTTGAACGTCCGGGATGTCCGCATTGTTCGTGCCGATGCCCTGATAACCGATGTGCCGGGGATCGCCATCGGCGTCGAGACCGCTGACTGCGTGCCGGTCCTGCTGTTCGATCCAATGAAGCCCGCCGTGGCCGCCGTGCATGCCGGCTGGAAGAGCACCGTAAAAAAGATCGTCCAGAAGGCCGTTCACCGAATGCACGAAGAATTCGGATCAGAACCCGCGCAATTGATCGCGGCGATCGGACCGGCCATCGGGCCAGAATGCTACGAGGTGGACGAAATCGTGATGGAGCGGGTCAGGGAGGCATTCTCGTTCTGGACCGAGGTCTCCACTCCGCGCGGGAATGACCGCTGGAGTCTTGACCTGGTAAAGGCAAACAAACTGGAGCTGCTGCAGATCGGACTGGCTGAACAGAATGTGCATGCGCTCGGACTCTGCACGTCATGCAGGCGCGACCTGTTCTATTCATTCCGCGCCGAGGGCAGGACCGGCAGGATGCTGTCGGTGATCATGATAAAACCGTAAAAGATTTACTATCCGCAGATTGCGCAGATTATCGCAGATGTGAACAAACCATATATGAACTTATTTGAATTTCTAAATCGGTGTCAATCCGTGTTCATCCGTGGTTAAATGGGTTTGCAGGTAATATGTCGATAGCGGACAACATCAAGACGGTGAAGGACAGGATCGCATCCGCTGCGAAGCGCGCGGGTCGCGATCCGGCGGCCGTCAGGCTCGTGGTGGTGACGAAAACCATTGATCATGAGCGGATCAAAGAGGCTGTTGACGCGGGAGCGGCAATCCTCGGCGAGAACCGTGTGCAGGAAGCGAAGGAGAAGATCGAAACACTCGGCAGTGTCGCGAGCTGGCATTTGATCGGCCACCTGCAGGTAAACAAGGCCAGACACGCGGTGAGGCTTTTTGACCTGATCCATTCAGTGGACAACCGGGAACTCGCGGCGGAGATCGATAAACAGGCCGCGAAGCTCGGGAAGGTGCAGAACGTTCTGGTCGAAGTGAATATCGCGGGAGAGGCGAGCAAGGCCGGCATGGCAGTAAAGAACGCCCCCGCTCTCGTGAGGGAGATCGCGAAACATGGCAACATCACCATTCAAGGCCTGATGACCATTCCACCGTTCTCGGAGAATCCTGAAGACTCAAGGCCTTATTTCTCTGTTCTGCGGGAGCTGGCCGAAAGCATTGTACGGGAGAATATTCCCGGCGTATTCATGCGGGAGCTCTCGATGGGGATGAGCGGGGATTTCGCGGTTGCCATTGAAGAGGGGGCTACCCTGGTCCGGGTGGGGACGGCGATATTCGGGGAGAGGGGTTAAAAGTTCGGAGTGCGGAGTTCGGAGAGTGGAGTGAAAGGCGGCGAAAGCTACTGGAGGATCTCATGTTGATAGATAAAAAGATCGCGTTCATCGGCGGGGGGAACATGGCCGAGGCGCTCATCAAGGGCTTGATCGCGGCGGGAACGACGAAACCGGACCGGATCCTGGTCACTGATGTTTCGGCAGACAGGCTTGCGCATCTTCATATGACCTATGGCGTTGCGCAGAAGGGTAATGTTGAGGCCGCGCGAGAGGCGGATATCCTCATCCTCTGTGTGAAGCCGCAGGTGGTCGAACGGGTCCTCGCGGAGATCGTCGCTGTTGTTGATGATAAAAAGCTCGTTATCTCCATCGCCGCGGGCATCGTGATCGCCAAGATAGAAAAGGCATTGAAGGAGAGTTCCCACGTGGTACGCGTGATGCCGAACACGCCGGCGCTTGTTCTTGCGGGCGCGGCGGCGCTTGCGGGCGGGAAGAACGCGACGAGCGGCGATCTTGCCCTGGCACAGAGCATCTTTAACTCGGTTGGCAGGGCGGTGATCGTGGAGGAAAAACTCATGGATGCCGTGACCGGGCTCTCGGGCAGCGGTCCGGCGTATGTGTTCATGATCATTGACGCATTGTCCGACGCCGGGGTGAAGGCGGGCCTGCCCCGTCAGCTCGCGCTCGAGCTGTCGGCCCAGACCGTGTACGGCGCGGCCAAGATGGTGCTCGAGACAAAGGAACATCCCGGCAAGCTCAGGGACATGGTCACGTCCCCCGGCGGGACGACCATCGAAGGTCTTCATGCCCTTGAAAAGGGAAAGCTCCGCGCCACGCTCATGAACGCGGTCGAGGCGGCGACGGCAAGGAGCAGGGAGTTGGGGAAGTAGGGCAGTTGGGAGTTGGAAGTTCGGAGTTGGGAGTTGGGAGGAAAAACAGGAGGCGCAATGTTTGTATTTGGAAATGTTGTTCTGGGAATTGCCAAGGTGCTTGATGTCGCGCTGAACATCTATATGTGGGTCATCATTATCAGGGCGCTCATCTCGTGGGTGAACCCGGACCCGTACAACCCGATCGTGCAGATCCTGACAAAAATGACCGAGCCAGTGCTCAGGCCGATACGCAAGCTTGTTCCGCCTTACAAAGTAGGGATCGATTTTTCGCCATTGATCGCCGCGCTTATTATTCTGTTCCTGCAGTACGCGCTGATCAATACGCTCTATCGCATCGGAAACTCGATGGGGTAAGTTATGGGCGCTCCCCGCGCCAATTTCCTGGGCACGCAAGAAAGGTGACAGGAGAAGGAAGAGGCGATAGTTTTTTGCACATCCCCTTCGCGTCCTGAACGA
>Ga0265292_1001679_pt1 | contig 18415 bp, 14 predicted proteins | sample Munlanlewell296A_FD_189080 | JGI IMG/M metagenome (GOLD analysis project Ga0265292, IMG submission 189080) | Leachate microbial communities from a municipal landfill in Southern Ontario, Canada - Leachate well 296A | ecosystem: Engineered > Solid waste > Landfill > Unclassified | place: Canada... | reverse complement strand
GATCACATGCCGCCACGATCCGTTCCCGTAAATCCATTGAATATTGTTTCATTCCCCTTTCATCGGACAAATGTACAATAATTCTTGAATTGCTCTAATGCCGGTTTTTGCCCATCAAGGGGCTTGCGCGCTACCCGATTAGCTACCCAATTTGCTTCCCTGGTTTTTTCCCCAGATACCGGCAGGTCATCGGTTCCAGTTTTGAGCATTTTTTCTCTGTCGATTTTTCTACCCAGAATAGTTACGGATTCGGCGTTACTGCAATCACTCCGGCGGGTCCGCAGGCCAGGTCGATCGTGCCGTCGGATGTTGTTACATCGGTGATCTGGGAAGGCATATCTACAACCTTATTCAGAGTCAGCGTTTGATTGTCCGCTAGTTTCCAGATCAGTGCTTGACCGCTGTACGTGGTTTGACTGATGACGTAACTGCCGACGATATCGGCAATCTGGCCGTTGCCGGCGTATTGATCATTAGTGGCGATTACGAGATTCGCGGGATCGGCGATATTGATGCTGACCAGATTAAAACTGCCAAGGTTGCAATCGTCCGTTTGGGCTTGAACGGCAGGTTCGGCGTATCCGTAGCCGAAACTGTAAAAGTTCCCCACAGCCAAGATGGCTGCATTGCCTGCGAAATGAACTGTTCCAGGCGCTCCCTCCGGCAGATCGACACTGCTGACCAACTCCCCCTGGCCATTGGTTATCCGGACTGAATGGAACCCGATGCCCAGACCGGTATCTGTCCATTGCGGATCAACGGTAAAGACAAAATCGTCCCGCAGTCCGACCGTAATACCAGGGACATTGACCGGATCGCTGATTTTTGGATTGCTCAAATCGCTGCAATCAATCAGTTGAACATGATAGGCGGCGTTGGGTTTGTCACTGCCGTTAACGAGACGGGACAGGAGAGGTTTGCCAACAACCTGACCGACCGTGCTGAACACCGTGTTACCCGCGGCACCGACCTGAAGGACCATATCAAAACTGCCGTCGTTGATGTCAACCGTGCTTGCAATTTTCGGATCGGCGGGATCGGCTAGAGAAATGATCTTAAGCTGCTTTTCAAGGAACGTCGGGGCAGTGATGAAAACCAATCCACGATTGGCCAGGAGCAACGGGTTATTCTGATCGCTCTGCCAGCAGGGCATCGGTATCGGATTTATCCAGGGCATGGCAACACTCGAGGAAACAGAGTCCATCATAACGCCCCCCAGATAAGGTCCACCCCACCAATCTTCCAGGCGGAAGTCAAAATCTTTATCCGCGGTAATCGTTAAATTCGGCAGCGAACTTATGTCGAGAGTTACCACTTTGACGCTGCCGTCGTTATTAATACCGGTCAAAACCGCCAATCCACCGTCCACAATCATCAGATTGGGATTAAGGATATTAAAGGTCTGATGGGCCAGGATTTGCGTTCCATTCGGATCGCTCGCCGCCAGCACTTGTACGTTAACGGCGGGATTTGTGTAATCATCGTTACCAAGAACCAGCCGCAGCCCGTATTGGCCCGTAACTTTCCAGGCGAGGATGTTTTCCGCCAAGCCCAACATGGCTAATTGCTGCGGCGATTTTCGATCTACGATATTCAGGGTTTGAAGGGCCTTTTGGCTTAAAACCCAAAGAACGTTGGAGGCAAGATCCACGCCCGAGCGGATGGCGGCTCCACGATGTTCGATGGTGGCAAGCTCGGTCAGGTTATCCGCGGAATAATCAAGCATCATAAGTTCATCTTTATAAGACCCGTTCTGCCAGGTGTTGAAAGGCACCAGGATCAAATGGGCTTCGGGGATGACTGTGAATGCCTTTTCATCAAAATTCGCGACGGAAGATGTTGCGTAGCGCTGCCCAAGTACCGCTCGATCCAGTTCTTTCGGGTTGGCGGGGTCGGATACGTCATAAAGCATCACACTGGGCCGCCAATCACCGATATCATTAATCCCCACCGCCACAAGACGATTTCCGTCGCTTTGAAGATACGTGGAATACCCAGGCGCTTCGAGATATCCGCTGATTGTGGGCAAGGCAGGATTTGAAAGATTGATCACCCACAACGGGTCCCTTTGCTCGAAGGTTACCACATAAGCCTTTAAACCGTCAAACCGCACTGCCCGGAGGGTTTCATTTTGAATGATTGCGAGATCGCCCAGAGCTTGAATATCGTCCGGATTGCCCAGGTCAAACGTGAAAAGGGTTACCCCATTTTGCGGGGCGAGCCAACTATTCTGTTCGGCAACCACTCTTAAAGTGCCGTTGTCGGCATCGAGTGAAAAGCGGTTCAATATATGCCCATTGACTTGGCATGATCCGCGGAGAACGATTTTTCCGGCAGGATCGGTGATATCCACGTACTGAATAGTTGTTACATCAGTGTTCCAGTCAAAACCGGCGACAAAGATTGCATTTTGAGCGGCGTGAATATATTCACCCTGACCAGGAAGGTCTTTTTGCTCGACGAGATGAACGTTTTGAGGATCGGCGACATAAACAGAAGCGACAAAACCGTTCGATGTGTCATCCATATAACCACCCCAGTAAGGCAGGTCGTTTCGGCCAGCCAGATATATGACGTCCCCCACCCGCCGGGTTTCGCTGACATATCCATCAATTTCAAAAGTATCGATGGCAGTAAGGGAGTCAGGGTTTGACACATCGACCATATAGATTTTGCTGCCCGATTGCTTTTCCGGCTGAGCTTGGGCATCGAGGCGGCACAGGGAATAATTTTGCACTATAATCGCACCAACGTTATTTGTTACATACATTTCAATTGGCTCGCCGGTAAAGCTGAAGCTGCCCTTTAAAGTTGGTTTGGACCAATCGGCAACGTCAATCACACGCAGGCCACGGTCGTGGTTCAAAACGTAAAGGGTTTGTCCGATCAATTTGACAACATCGGCCTCCTCAATTGCTCGAACGGCTTGCTGCGAAGCATCCGTAGCAGTTTCCTGCAGCGTTGCCAGAGAAATACCACGGCCGGTTTGTTCCGCACTGACAACGTCAGCGGAAATGAATGTGTTTGATCCGTTATTGTCAGGTGTACCGCAACCGGCTATTAAGAAAAGGGTAAGGCCAAAAGACAAGACCAAAAAGGATTTTTTGCACATTTCCTCGTCCTCCAAAGACCTTTACAGGCGGGTATATACTGTTGAAAATAAATTTAACTTCATTATATCACGGTAGTTAAGTAAAACAAGACAATTTTTGAGATGTTTTTTCATCAAACCACAAAAATAGTAAGAATTTGCTTGCATTGTGAATTGCTATTTGATTATATTTGACATAGGCAGTCGAGCTGTTATATAATTCACAGAGTGATTTTAATAACAGCTCGCTTTTTCGTGCGACATTGACCGTGCTATGATAAACGTTATTTCAGATAAAACGATTGGCAGGCTCAGCCAATACCGACGAATGCTGTTACAGTTAAAACAGCAGGGCGTTAAGCATTTATTTAGCCATCAACTGGGCGACGCGACCGGTTTGACGGCGGCCCAGGTACGGCGTGATTTGATGGTGATCGGTTTTACCGGTAGTCCGTCCAAAGGCTACCATGTTGAAGAGTTATGCAACAAGATTACGAATTTCCTTGACGGCCATGAACATCAGCTTGGAGCCATCTGTGGAATCGGTAATCTTGGCAGGGCGATTATGGGATATTTTCCAGGCCGAAAGTCCAGTGTGGATATCGTGGCGGCGTTTGACGTCGATCAGGCGAAGGTCGGACGGGTTATTGTCGGGCGCCGGTGTTATCACATCGATGAAATGGAAACGATATGCCGGCAGATGAATATTTCGGTGGGAATCATAACCACCCCGGCCGACACCGCCCAGGCGGTCGCGGAACAACTGGTTCGTGGAAATGTAAAAGGGATTTTGAATTTTGCCCCGGTCGTTCTAAAGCTTCCGAAAGATGTATACGTGCAGAATATGGATGTTTCTATGGTTTTGGAAATCGTGGCATTTTTTTCGGGTCAAAAAAAATAAGTTTTTAAATCGCAGGAGTGAGAATAAATGACCGTAACAGCTTCACATCAACACCAGAAATTGGATATTAGCGAGATTCTGGGCCGGTACCGCGGGGGCGGCCGAGAGTCGCTGATTCCCATACTCCAGGACGTTCAGGACGTGCATGGATATCTTCCGAAAGAAGCGGTAACGAAGGTCGCGGAGTTTTTGAAACTGCCTGCTTCGAAAGTGTACGGGGTAGCGACTTTTTACAACCAGTTTCGATTTGAGCCGGTCGGACGATTTCATATCCAGGTCTGCCGAGGAACCGCCTGCCATGTGAAGGGTTCTGCCAGAGTTTTAAGCGCTGTGGAGCGTGAACTTGGAATTAAGGCGGGAGCCACGACTCGTGATGGCATGTTCAGCCTGGAAGTTGTGGCGTGTATCGGGGCGTGCGGATTGGCCCCGGCGCTGTGTGTATCGGGAAAGGTGCACGCCAGAATTAACCCTGATGAAATCAAATCATTGCTCAATCAATATAAAAAGAAAATTTCACTCGAGGATAAAAAATAATGTTCATGCTGGAAAATGAGACCATTTTACGCTGCTGCGACCTCTGTAAACATAGCGCGGATAAACCGTGTCCGAAGCTCATCGATTGTTTGGCCGACGGGCCAATGTGCCATGAAGACCCGAAGTGCCGGCAGATGCGTCTGGACTGGAAGGCGAGGCTTGATCGGAAGGTCGTGGAAAGCCCGGTGATTTTTGTCGGGGCTGCGACCTGCGGGTTGGCGGCCGGTGCGGATGAACTTTTAACGGAAATAAAAGATTATCTCGACGAGCGAAAAATCGACGCACGGATCATCGAGGTTGGATGCATCGGATTTTGCGCCGTTGAACCGATAATTGATATCCAAATGCCAGGGAAGACTCGCGTATCCTACATGAATGTGACCACGGAAACGCTGCCCGGCATTCTTGCTGCCGCGTTCGAAGGCAAAGCGACAAAAGAAAACATCCTCGGCCAGTTCCGGTCGGATGGAATTGATCCTTATCCGAACATACCGTTTATTGACGAGCATCCTTTTTTTGTTAAACAGAAACGGTGGGTGCTGGCGAATTGCGGGATCATCGACCCGACGAGCATCGGCGAATATATCGCTCGTGGTGGATATCGTGGGTTTGCGTCGGCCATTCGCGATAATACACCGGGCGAGATTTGCGATATGGTGGAACGATCCGGACTTCGCGGCCGAGGCGGCGGAGGGTTTCCGACCGGGAAGAAATGGAAATTCGCGTTGGAAGCGGTGGGCAAGCAAAAATATGTGGTATGCAACGCGGACGAAGGCGATCCGGGAGCGTTCATGGATCGTGCGGTGATCGAAGGCGATCCGCATCGGGTGCTGGAAGGATTGGCCATCGCGGCTTACGCGATCGGAGCTGACCATGCTTATCTTTACGTGCGGGCCGAGTATCCGTTGGCGATTCGGCGGTTGATTAAGGCGATCCAGCAGGCCCGAACCTGGAATCTGATCGGGCGAAACATTCTTGACAGCGGATTTAATCTGGAAATCACGATCAAGAAAGGAGCGGGAGCGTTTGTCTGCGGAGAGGAGACGGCGCTTCTGGCGAGTATCGAAGGTCGGCGCGGGATGCCCCGTCCACGCCCCCCCTTCCCGGCTCAGAAGGGACTTTTTAACAGTCCGACCGTTATCAATAATGTAGAGACGTTGGCCAATGTGCCGGTGGTTCTCCGGGACGGTTGGGAGGCGTTCGCCGCTGTCGGAACAGCTACTTCCAAAGGCACGAAGGTTTTCGCGCTTTCCGGAAAAGTGGTCAATACCGGTCTGGTGGAAGTAGCGATGGGGACCAGTGTTCGAGAAGTTGTTTTCGATATCGGCGGCGGGATTGCCGACGGACGAACTTATAAGGGCGTGCAAATCGGCGGTCCGTCGGGCGGATGTATTCCGACCAAGCTCCTGGATACGCCGGTGGATTATGAATCGCTAAAGACCGTGGGCGCCATGATGGGTTCCGGCGGGCTGGTGGTGATGGATGATACCACTTGCATGGTCGATGTGGCCAAATTCTTCATGCAATTTATTCAGCGGGAATCGTGCGGTAAATGCATTCCCTGCCGTGAGGGGACACGCCGAATGCTGGAGATTCTCAACCGGATCACTCATGGCCGGCGAAATGAAACGCCCCAGCAGGCATTGGAACGGTTCCAGAGCGTGATCTATCTGAACCGGTTGGCCTGTGCGATTAAAGATACGTCGCTGTGCGGGCTTGGCCAAACGGCGCCCAATCCGGTGTTATCGACATTGACACATTTCCGCGAGGAATATGAGGCCCACATCTATGAACGTAAATGTCCGGCAGGGGTTTGCAATGAAATGCTGAACTATCGAATCGATTCCGCAAAATGCCGCGGATGCACCCTTTGCGTCAAGCAGTGCCCGACCGGAGCGATCATGGGCGCACCGAAGAGTCCGCATTATATTGTCATGGAAAAGTGTATCGGTTGCGGGAATTGCGCACAGGTTTGTAAGTTTGCGGCGGTGATTAAGGAGTAGTCGAGTAGACTAGTAGAAAGAAAATTACGGGAGTGAAACGTGATAACGATCGAGATTAATGGTCAAGCGGTTCAAGCCAATAAAGGTGAAATGATCCTTCAAGTCGCCCGGCAGGCGGGATTTAAAATTCCGACGCTGTGCTATATGGAGAATTTTACGCCGACCGGAGCCTGTCGGATTTGCGTCGTCGAGGTCGATGGTATGCGGAATCTGGTTCCTTCGTGCGCTTATCCGGTTTCGGAAGGGATGAAAATCCAAACGCATTCACCGCGGGTTATTCTGGCTCGTAAGACCATTGTGGAACTGCTTCTGGCCAGCCACCCGGACGAGTGTTTGTATTGCGTGCGAAGCGGGTCGTGTCAGTTGCAGGAACTGGCGGAAGAACTTGGTGTTCGGCAACGGCGATACCAGGGTGAAAAGAACAATTACAAACCCGATACATCAAGTCCGGCCATCGTCCGCGATCCGGCCAAGTGCATCCTTTGCGGTAAATGCGTGCGCGTTTGTGAAGAGGTTCAGGGGGTCGGCGCGATTGACTTTATCAACCGCGGCGCGTCGGCCAGAGTGGCGACGGCGTTCGATCAGGGCATGAATGTTTCTTCCTGCGTTTTCTGCGGACAGTGCATCAAGGTCTGCCCGACCGGAGCGCTTCGCGAGAACAGCCATCTGAAGAAAGTTCTCGACGCCCTGCATCATCCGGATAAGTTCGTCGTCGTTCAACACGCGCCAAGCGTTTCCGTTACAATCGGTGAAGAACTGGGCTTAAAGGCCGGCAGCGACATTTGCGGGAAAATGCACGCGGCGCTCCGCCGGTTGGGGTTCAAGCGTGTTTTCGATACGTCCTTTACGGCGGACCTGACGATTATGGAGGAAGGCAGCGAACTGATCGACCGGATTAAAAACAAAAAGCCCCTACCGCTCCTGACTTCATGTTCGCCGGGGTGGGTAAAATTTGTGGAAGAATTTTATCCGGAATTTATTCCGAACGTTTCTACGTGCAAGAGTCCGCAGCAGATGATGGGGGCGATCATCAAATCGTTCTTCGCCGAACACGAGAAAATCGATCCGCGAAATATTTTCAGCGTGTCGATCATGCCCTGCACGGCCAAAAAGTTTGAAGCGGATCGGCCTGAGATGAAACAGGATTCTCTGCCGGACATCGACGCGGTGCTGACCACCCGTGAGATGGGAAGGATTTTACAAATGTTCGGGATCGATATTGAGAATATGCCGAATGAACAGGCGGATTCGCCGTTTGGTCAGCGTTCGACGGCGGGGAAATTGTTCGGAGCTACCGGAGGCGTGGCCGAGGCGGCGGTTCGGACCGCGTATTTCCTGCTGACCGGCAAGGAATTGCCGATTCAGGAACTTAAACCGCTGCGGGGTTTCGACCCGATCAAGGAAGCCCATTTGAGCGTGGGTGATCTTGAAATCGGGGTGGCGGTGTGCAGCGGTCTATCCAACGCTCGAAAACTTCTCGACCAGATCCGGGACGGACGGACGGATATTCACTTCATCGAGGTTATGACCTGTCCGGGCGGATGCATCGCGGGCGGCGGTCAGCCGATTGGGACCGATCAACAGGCGGTGGCCAAGAGAATGCAGTCCCTTTACAAGATCGACCGCACAGAACAACTTCGAGTAAGTCATCACAATGAAGAGATTCAGCGGCTTTATCGTGAGTTTCTGGGCGAACCCAACAGTCACAAGGCTCATGAATTGCTGCATACACATTATGCGGCGAGAAAAGTGCTTATTTGAGAATTTTGGATTTTAGCTTTTGGATTGAAGAGAAGATATGCCTCTGATTACGACCATACGTGAACGATGCCGGATGTGCTTTACCTGCGTTCGCGAATGCCCTGCCAAGGCCATTCGGATCGAGGCCGGTCAGGCTATGGTCGTAAAAGAGCGTTGTGTCGGCTGCGGGAACTGTCTTCGGGTATGCAGTCAAAATGCCAAACAGATGGTGGAATCGATTGATGAACTTGAAACGTTGTTGGCGGCGGGCCAGCCGGTCGTAGCGTGTCTGGCACCGAGTTTTCCGGCGGGTTTCCCAGGTCTGGACCCTGGGCAGGTTGTCGCCGGGGTTCGCAAATTGGGATTTCAATCTGTATGCGAGGTGGCCTTCGGGGCCGATCTTGTGGCCGAGCAATATCGCAAACTATTGAAGGAAACGAATGAACACCGGTTTATCGCTACTTCCTGTCCGGCACTGGTGGAGTTTGTGGAAAAATATTATCCGGAACTGGTTTCGTCGCTTGCGCCGATCGTTTCTCCGATGGTGGCTATGGCTCGGGTCATTAAAGCATTGCACGGTAAAGATTATCGAGTGGTTTTCATCGGACCCTGCATCGCCAAGCGACTTGAGGCCACCAGCGATGAAGTTAATGGTGAAGTGGAACTTATTTTGACATTTATGGAACTTCAGAAACTTTGGCAAAAGAAAAATATAAATCCCGCCGAATTCGCGCCGGACCAACCGGATGGTCCGCTTGGCGGGCTGGGAACGTTGTTTCCGATTGCCAAGGGTTTGCTCCAGGCGGCGGGGGTGGAAGACAATCTGCTGGCCAACGATGTCATTGCTACCGATGGGCGCATTAATTTTGTCGAAGCCATCAAGGAATTCTCGACCGGGGCGTTGGATGTCAAGCTTTTGGAAATTCTCTGCTGCAACGGCTGCATTATGGGGCCGGGAATTTCCGCCAATACTCCGTCGTTTACCCGACGAGTCGCGGTAAGCAACTATGCCCGAAAACGTGTTCGCCAGACCGACCTTGACCAATGGAACACCCAAATGGCGAAATTCGCCGATCTGGACCTTACGCGAACTTATGCTCCGAACGATCAACGGATGAAATCGCCCAGTCTGCAGGAACTGCGAGCGATTTTGCGCCGGTTGGGAAAAGAAACCGAGGCCGATGAATTGAATTGCGGAGCCTGCGGGTATGACACCTGCCGCGAACACGCCATTGCCATTTTTACAGGTCTGGCGGAAAGTGAAATGTGCCTGCCTTACAGCATCGACCAGTTGAAAAAGACGCTGTTTGAATTGAATATGTCCAACGAACTGCTTGCCGACACTCGTGAAGCCCTGGTTCAGGCGGAAAAGTTGGCTTCGATGGGGCAATTGGCGGCCGGCATCGCGCATGAGGTGAATAACCCGCTGGGGGTGGTGCTGATGTACGCCCATTTTATCCTGGAAGACCTCGGTCACGACATTAAACATTCCGAGGACCTCAAGATGATCGTGGAGCAGGCCAACCGGTGCAAAAAGATTGTTGAAGGTCTGCTTAATTTCGCGCGGCAAAACAAGGTTATATTGCTCCCGGTCGATTTTGGGGCATTGATCGTAAAAACGTTGGGAATGCTTCGTCCGCCTGAAAAGGTGAAGGTTATTTACCAGATCGACCCGGAGACAAAGATCGCGGAAATAGATCGCGACCAAATCGCACAGGTTTTGACGAATCTGGTCACCAACGCGTTTGCCGCCATGCCCGACGGCGGAACGCTGACAGTCGGAACGCACGGAGACAACAATCATGTTTACTTGAAAGTCGCGGATACGGGGCTGGGAATCTCGGGGGATAATTTGTCGAAAATATTTGAACCGTTCTTTACCACCAAGCAGATTGGAAAGGGAACGGGATTGGGTTTGGCCGTCACTTATGGCATCGTAAAGATGCATCGGGGCGATATAAAAGTTATCTCGAACGCCGATCCGACGAAAGGTTCGACGGGAACGACTTTTACCCTCGTGCTGCCCCGCAAGGCCCCGCAGGACTACGATGCGGGCGGCGCTATTGAGCTTAATCAGGAAGAAGAAACAAAATCAGGAGAAAATACAAATGCCTAAACGGATTCTACTCGTGGATGACGATATTGATTTCATCAATGCCAACCGTCTGCTTATCGAGCAGGCGGGTTTCGAAGTTGTCGTGGCCCAGACGGAAAAAGAGGCTTTGGACCAGTTGGAAAAACAACTTCCGGACTTGGCCGTGGTGGATTTAATCTTGGAAAATGTCGACGGCGGGTTTAATATTTCATATCAGATCAAGAAACGTGACCCGAATATTCCCGTGATCCTGGTCACCTCGGTGAGCCATGATTACGGATTTACCTTTGACGCGGACACGGACGAAGAGCGGTCGTGGGTCAAGGCGGATATGGTGGTCGATAAACCGGTGCGGTTTGAACAGCTCCTGAGTGATATTAAACTTTTGCTGAAGGAATAAAGATGGCTGAGGTTCTTCGAGTTTTGGTGGTCGACGACGAGCCTGGGATGCGAACCGGTGTGGCACGGGCACTGCGCAGCTACAAGGTGCTCTTCGATCAGTTAAACGGCGAGGTAACTTATGAAATCACCGACGCATCGACCGGTGAAGAGTGCCTGGAAATCTGTCAAAAGGCAGACCAGCGGCCTGATATTTTGCTTTTGGATTACAAGTTGCCAGGGATCAGCGGTCTGGAAATTCTTGACCGCGTGGTCAAGTACCGGCCTGAAATGCTGACCATAGTTATCACCGCTTATGCCTCGCTGGAAACGGCCATCACCGCCACGCGAAAAGGGGCCTATGATTTTCTCGCCAAACCATTTACCCCGGACGAGCTTCGTCACACGGTGCGAAAAACCAGCGAGCGTCTTTTGCTGGAACGCAAAGCAAAAAAGCTTGCTGAAGAAAAACGTCAGTTGCGATTTGAGATTATTTCCATGGTGGCCCATGAACTTAAAGCCCCCCTGGCCGCCATTGAGGGATATCTTCGGATCGTTTTGGAAAAAGCGGCGGGTGACGATCCCAAGGTTTACCAGCAGATGCTCGAGCGCAGTTTGATCAGGTCACAGGGGATGCGGAAAATCATTCTCGACCTGCTGGACCTGACGCGAATCGAAAGCGGGCAGGTCAAAAGAGAATTAATGGATATCGACGTCGTGGAATCCGCCCGCACGTCCATCGAGACGCTTGGCCCGGAAGCCAAAAACATGAACGTGAATGTCAGTCTGCATGCCGGGGAAAACTGTCGAATGATCGCCGACCGCGGTGAATTGGACATCATTTTCAATAACCTGGTGTCGAACGCCATTAAATATAACCGCGAGGGCGGGACGGTCGATATCTCCGTAAAAAAAGAGGATGGCCATATCGTCATCAGCTCCACCGATACAGGAATCGGACTGGCGGAAGAAGATATCGCCATGCTTTTTCGTGAATTTACGCGAATAAAAAATGAAAAGACCAGAAATATTCTGGGCAGCGGTCTGGGTTTGTCGATCGTGAAGAAATTGGTTGAGTTTTATCATGGGAAAATCGAGGTAAACTCCAAACCTGGTCAGGGCACGACCTTTACGATTACTCTTGGGTCGGGAAAGTAGAAATATGGATTCGATAAAAACAGCGGAAACAATAAAAGAACTACTCTTACAACCACAACGAAAAGATTCCGGCAGTCCGCAACAGGTCCGTGAATTACTCGCCAAAGCCCGGCTATTGAAGGGATTGACGCTCGACGATACCGCCGTTTTGCTTGATGTGGAAGATGAAGACCTGCTGGAGGAAATGTTTCAGACAGCCCGTGAGATCAAAGAAACCATCTACGGAAACCGCATGGTCATTTTCGCACCGTTGTATATTTCCAACGAATGTTCGAATGGTTGTTTGTACTGCGCCTTTCGCACCGCCAATAAAGCCATCCACCGAGCGACTTTAAATCAGCAGCAGATCGCGGAAGAAGTTCGTATCCTGCTTCGGTCGGGGCAGAAGCGAATCCTGGTCGTCGCCGGTGAGCATCAGAAAAAAGCCGGCATCGAATATCTCGAAGAATCCATCGCCACCGCTTATGCCACAAAGGTCGAACGAGGAGAAATCCGTCGATTGAATGTGAATTGCGCCCCGATGGAAATTGAGGATTTCAAGCGACTCAAGGCGGCAGGGATCGGGACCTATCAGTGTTTCCAGGAAACCTACGATCCACAGCTTTATAAGATCATGCACCCGACGGGACCCAAAAGCGACTACCTGTATCGTCGAACGGTAATGGAACGCGCGATGAAGGCGGGGATCAATGACGTCGGCATCGGCCCCCTTCTCGGATTGGGCGATTACAAATTTGAGATTCTTTCCACGCTCGCCCATGCCATTGAATTGGATCAAGTGTTCGGCGTCGGACCACACACTATTTCCATTCCACGGCTGGAACCGGCCACCGGGACACCCCTGGCGGACAATCCCCCAAAACCGGTCAGCGATAAGGATTTTAAGAAAATCGTCGCCGCCTTGCGAATGGCGGTTCCCTATACCGGAATGATTTTATCAACCCGTGAAGCACCGGGATTGCGGCGTGAAGTCTTTAAACTCGGCATCAGCCAAATTTCCGCGGGATCGCGCACGGACATCGGCGGATACAAACAGGGTGATCGAAAAGACGGCCAATTCAGCCTGGGCGACCATCGACCCCTGGAAGAAGTTCTTTATGAGCTTTTAACCGATGGTTTTGTTCCAAGTTTCTGCACCGCCTGTTACCGCCTCGGACGCACCGGACACGATTTTATGGACCTGGCCAAGCCCGGAGTGATCAAAAGCTACTGCCACCCCAATGCCCTTTTAACGTTAAAGGAATATCTCGAAGATTACGCTTCCCCGAAAACAAAAGAATTGGGTAATAAAGTCATCGCCGAACAATTAGAACACATTCCGTCACCCCAACGGCGACAGAACGCTATCGAGAAATTAAAGAGCATCGAAACCGGCCACCGGGATTTGTATTTCTAGGTTTTACAAAAAGCTATTTGTCGCAGCAATCTCCCGTATGCTCAGACGCACCGTGCGAATGCTTTTTCCCCACGGAATGGCAACTGCAACCACCCGTTGCCTTCATCGACCGGTAAAGACAAAAACCCGCGAGCAAACTTGCAGCCACCAGCACGCATATAACAATCATTGCTCCCATTAAGCACCAACCTTTCATATAACAACTAACGTTTTTTATTCCTGGTACATCGGCAAATTCAGCGATGGCACGGGAAGGGCTTTCAACAACTGCCTCTTGGGTTGAGGGCTAAGCCAATATTGACGGTATTCGCTGGGCGTCATGTGCATCACCGATTTAAACAGCCTCACAAAGTGGGCGGCGTCGCAAAATCCCCACCGCTGAGCGATGGCGGCCAGTTTCAGGTCCGTTGACCGTAAATCATAAATGGCTCCAGCCAGCCTTCTCCGCTGGCAATATTTTCCGAAAGAAACACCAATCGCGGACCGAAACATTTGCGAAAAAGACGATCTGCCCATGTGGGCGGCTCGGGCGGCTTCGATGATGGAAACGTCCCGGCAGTGGCTATGCTCCAGGAGCATTAACGCTGGCAGAAGTTTCTGGCGTTGATGAAATGGTTCGATCCGTGGCGCAACCTTCGAGGGTTCGCTGATCCGCTCGGCAAAATACAACAGATATTCCTGCAACGCCAAACGGGTGCGAATCAGCCAGTTTGCGTCATGCCCGCCTCGGATAATCTTCAGCAGTTTCCTGGCCATCGCCAGGGCAAAATTCCGATCTTTCGCCGAGGAGGCATTCGGACGGCGGTCCGGGGTAACTTTAAACAACTTTAACCAATCAAACGCACTAAACGGTTCGGGGGTATCAATAAATTCGGGCATGATTTCAATGACCATGTGCCGGGCGGGCGGTTTAGTCACCTCGAAGCCATGCGGTTCCCACAATCCGGCGAACCACACCTGGCCGCGGTCGACATTAAATGTGTGCGAGCCGAACCAACGTTTGGACGCACCTGAAAGGCAAATCCCGATCTCCAAGCCGACGTGAATATCGAAATGACATTGCGTCTGGTTTGGATACACGTTGATCCCGAACGCTATCGGATGCTCCGCGTCAAACGGTATATCGACCCACTGAAATTGTGATACCTCTACGTGTGCCATGATTGATTTCAATTATACCCATCGGATAAAGAGTCTTAACAAGGTTTTTAAAAATGATTCAAGATCCAGCCACCGGTTCGCTATAACTAGTTCCTGTTGCGGAAAAAGATTTTTGAACAATTGACAAAAAGATCCTGTTCCTTTCTCATTGTTTTTGTGTTTAACGCATGATAAGTAACAGGTTTTTTATGTCATTTTTGACTGAAAACTTTTCCGCAACAGAAACTATCTACTTGTACTTGATGCCGGCTATTTCTTCTCAATATTGGACTTTGGGAGAATTATGGAGTATAGTTCTGGAAATTAAAGGAGTGACAATGAAATCGCGAGTTAGAGTAAGCAGATGCGTTTTGTTTATATTGTTTGCGGCGACCCTCGGTACCGCCCAGAATACGACCACTTCCGCCCCCGCCTCTCAGCCTGCGGCGAGGCATCACAAAAAAACACCGACCACCAAACCCGCCGTGACCACTGTCCCCCAACGGGCACGATCACTCGACCAAGCCATCACCATGGCCAAGGCGACCAACAAAGACATTTACCTGGTATTTACCGCCAAGTGGTGCGGTTATTGCCGTAAATTTGAAAAAGAGGTCCTCTCCACTCCCGAGGCCAAAAAGGCCTTGGCGAAAGTCATCTTTCTCCGGCTCAATTTTGATACCAACAAAGCCTTCGCCAGGAAATACCAAATCGACGGCATTCCCGCCGGCGTCTTGCTGAAACTGGAAAACAAAAAACTCAAGGTCGTCGACAAACACATCGGAGCATTGACCAAATCCCAATTTGTTCATTTCTTTGATCGCGTCAAAAAATGATTTTCCGAGTTTCGAGTTGACGTTTAAATTGTCTTTTCATTTTATGATAATGGAGCAATTAATGAATATTTGGCGAATAGAAATTTCACGTTTGACGGCCTTTAATGATCCTCATGCCCAGTCTATTTTGCATGATGTCCGCGATTTCGGGATCGATACGGTCGGCAACGTTCACCATCATCGGATTTTCCTGATCACGTCCGACGCCCCGGAAAATCAAATCCGGCAGATCGTTTCCGAACTGCTGGTGGATGCCGTTTCCGAGCAGGCGCGGATCGAGCTTAGCGCTCCCGCCCATCGGGACGGCAATACGATGGAAGTTCATCGTCGTCCCGGAGTGATGGACCCTGCGGCCTTATCCACGGAATCCGCCATTCGCAAACTCGGCATCGACGTCGAGCAGGTCCGCACAGCCAGGATGTATATCTTCGAAGGCACACTAGGCGATGCCCAAAAAAATCTCATCGCCTCCAAAATCATCGCCAACGAATGTATCGAGCAGGTTGTCTTCGGCTCCGCCGGAAGCTGCCCTGCACCCCAGCCCCACGAATACAAATTCAACCTCCGCCACGTTCCTCTGCTAAAACTCGGCGACGAGGGACTGACGAATCTTTCCAAAAAGGCGGACCTGTTTTTAAATTTGCCTGAAATGAAGGCGATCCAAAATTATTTTTCCGCCATCGGCCGCGACCCGACCGATATCGAACTGGAATCCATCGCCCAGACCTGGTCCGAGCATTGCGTTCACAAAACGTTAAAAAGCGATATCGAATATTTCGGTCCCGCCGGAAAAAAAGTTTATAAGAACCTGTTAAAATCCACAATCGCCAAGGCCACCGAGCAGTTGCGGAAAAAATGGTGCATCAGTGTTTTTGTCGATAACGCTGGCGTCATAGAGTTCGACGACAATTACGGTATCTGTTTTAAAGTCGAGACGCACAATCACCCCTCTGCCATCGAACCCTACGGTGGAGCGTCCACCGGCATCGGCGGAGTCATCCGCGACCCGCTCGGCACGGGCTTGGGGGCAAAACCCATTGCCAACACTGATGTCTTTTGCTTCGCCAGGCCAGATTATAAACTCGAAGACCTGCCCAAAGGCGTGCTGCATCCACGCCGCGTTTTTAAGGGCGTCGTTTCCGGAGTCCGCGATTACGGAAACCGCATGGGCATTCCCACCATCAACGGGGCGATCTGGTTCGACGACCGTTATCTGGGTAACCCGCTTGTGTACTGCGGTAATATCGGATTGCTGCCGAGAGACAAATGCACCAAGGCATCGGCCCATTTGGGCGATTACGTTGTCGTCGTCGGTGGAAAAACCGGCCGCGACGGAATCCACGGGGCGACCTTCAGTTCCGGAGAGCTTACCGACCGCTCGGACCAGGAATTTTCCCACGCCGTCCAGATCGGAAACGCCATAACCGAAAAGAAAGTTGTCGATGTCGTCCTCCAGGCCCGCGATCACGCCGACGGCTGCCTGTATAGCGCAATCACCGATTGCGGAGCAGGGGGGTTATCGAGCGCGGTCGGTGAAATGGGCGAAAACCTCGGCGCTGAAGTCGATTTGGAAAAAATCCCTCTCAAATATCAGGGCCTGCGCTACGACGAAATCTGGATTAGCGAAGCCCAGGAACGAATGGTCATCGCCGTCCCGCCCGCCAACTGGCCGAAGGTAAAAGCCATCTGCGACGCGGAAGACGTCGAAGCCACCGTCATCGGCACGTTCGCTGATCATAAAAAACTTATCCTCCGCTACCAGGGCAATCAGGTCGGCGAACTGGAAATGGATTTTTTACATAACGGTCTGCCCAAATCACGAAAACGGGCAACCTGGTCGCCCAAACAATTTCCCGAACCGGCGGGCAAAACCGAAAATCTCAGCCAGGTTTTGTATCGTCTGCTGGGCCACCCAAATATCGCCAGCAAGGAATGGGTCATTCGCCAATACGATCACGAAGTCCAGGGCGGCTCGGTCGTTAAGCCTCTGACGGGCGTTAATGACGGTCCGTCCGACGCCGCCGTTTTTCGTCCGCTGCTCGCATCGAATCGAGGTATCGCCGTCGGCTGCGGGATCAACCCGAACTTCGGACAGATCGATCCATATTGGATGGCCGCCTGCTGTATAGACGAGGCGATCCGAAACGTAGTCGCCGTTGGCGGCGATCCCCGCGTTTGCGCCATTCTCGACAATTTTTGCTGGGATAGCTGCAACACTGAGGAAAAACTCGGCACACTGGTCCGTGCCGCGGAAGGCTGTTTTACCGCCTCCAAAGCCTTCGGCACACCCTTCATTTCCGGCAAAGATTCCCTTAACAACGAATTCGTAACCGAAACAGGCGAGCGTATCGCCATCCCTCCGACTTTACTAATCAGCGCCATGGCCATCGTTCCCGATGTTCGTAAATGTATCACCATGAGTTTTAAAACCCCCGGCAGCGGTATTTACATAATCGGCCTGACCAAACCCGAACTCGGCGGTTCGCACTACTTCGCCCTCGACGGTTTTATCGGCAACAGCGTCCCCAAGGTCGATTTCAAAATCGCCAAAAAAATCTTCGCCAAGGTCTTTACCATGATCCGTCAACGATTGCTCACCGCCTGCCACGACTGCTCGGAAGGCGGCCTCGCCGTCTCGCTGGCTGAAATGGCCTTCGCGGCCAACCTGGGCGTAAAAGCCGACCTAACGGTGCTTTCCCAACAAGCAAACATCCCGCAAACCGACATCCTGCTCTTTAGCGAATCGCCGTCCCGTTTCATAGTCGAAGTCCCCGCCGAAAAGGAATCGCAATTCCTGAAAGCTGTAACTGGTTTACCCGTCTGCAAACTAGGAACGGTCGATCCGGCCCCGCAGCTGGAAATAATCCACGAAAAAACCATAATCAATGAACCCTTGAAAAATTTAAGTCAAGCCTGGAAAACCGGCGTAAAAATCCAGTAGGGGCGGGGCTTGCTCCGCCCTCTGGTTTTCTCTCCAGCGAATTCCGGAATTTCGAATTTCACAAAGTTTCACTGAAGGTCTGCCATGGAACATCGTATACCCCTGGATCGGATTTGGCAATCTTTTGATTTCGGATAATGTCGGGCAATAAAATGTCGCTCATCACCGGCGGGATCGTCAATAACGCATGGTTCGGCTTATC
>Ga0265292_1001678_pt1 | contig 18423 bp, 25 predicted proteins | sample Munlanlewell296A_FD_189080 | JGI IMG/M metagenome (GOLD analysis project Ga0265292, IMG submission 189080) | Leachate microbial communities from a municipal landfill in Southern Ontario, Canada - Leachate well 296A | ecosystem: Engineered > Solid waste > Landfill > Unclassified | place: Canada... | reverse complement strand
TATTATTATGTTGTCAAAAGTTATAAAGAAAAAGGAAAAGTTAAGCAAAAAGTTCTTTGTTATATCGGCACAGCCGAGAATTTGCTTAAGAAATTAAAAATTAAGTATTAAATTTACACATAGCTTTATAGAGTATAATTATATTTATAATCAATTAAATTTACAAAGAGTTATGGAATTGGAGAAATTATTTTTAAAAAAAGAGGAATTGCCAATTTTGCATGAAAATTGTTTTCAGGTTCCAATTCATCCCAAACTTCTAAACCCTGCACTAAAAATAGATGAAGAGATTGCGCAGAGAATTTTCCCAAAAGTCGCTGAAGAATGGTATGGCGAATTGAAAAAATATTCTCCTAAAGATAGTCAGAAAAAAGAATGGATTGATAATGTCTTTTTAAAGGAAAAACCAAATATTGATAAATATTTTAATCATCAAAGTTTTAATTTTTGGCAAGATGATGTTAATTTTATGGATAATGGTTTTGTTCAATGCTTCTCAATAAGTAGAAATGCTGGGGGAAGTCTTTACTTTAATGAAGATGAATTTAATTGTCAATCATTTGGTCATCTTTATATTAAATTTTCAGAAGATAAGAAAAAAGAATTTCAATTTGATGAAAAGAAAATTTATGTATATGCTTCTCACAATATAGATCATTATCCCGGAGCATTATTTCTTAGAAATTGGGCAATTGAATATATGAACGAAGTTTTCAAACAAGTTTTTTGATAATTAATTATCTGTAACAGTTCTATTAATTAGTTGCTCAATATTTTATAGATTATATTTACACACGAATGATTTTAGCTGATAATTATATATTCAAATCACAAGAACTTCTTCAATTCTTCACTAAAATCTTCCTCACTCCTTGCACCAACGAAATTTGTTACAACTTTCCCATTCTTTAACAAAACAAAATTAGGAATTGATGAAACATTAAATTTCTGAGCAATCTCTTGCCCATCTTCAACATTAACTTTTCCAACTTTAAGTTTTTTTCCGAATTTATCTTCAATTTCTTCTACTATTGGCCCCATCATAACACAGGGCATACACCAATCCGCATAAAAGTCAATGAGAACATTTCCTTCTTTTATGAATTCATTGAATTTGCCATTTGATAGTTCAGTTACCATTGTTTTTATAGAAATAATGTATTTTTAAGATTGTTGGTTTTTGATGTAATTAAATTAAACTGCCATAGATCTTTTAATTGCTGGATGGGGATTATAATTTTCAATAACAAAATCGTTAATGGTTAATTTATCAAATGGCTTTTTTGCAATTGTTAATTTTGGCAGAGGTCTTGGTTCTCTAGACATTTGTTCTAATATTGCTGTAACGTGATCATATTTTTCTTCATTCTCATCTTTAGGGCAGTTTTTATTAACCCAATCTAAAATATCTAAATATCCACATCTTTTATCAAATTTTGTCTCTATTTCCATAGCAAATTTAACTTTATTTTGTAATTCTTTAAAGTTTTCTTTATACCATTTAGTTCTTTTTTCTAAACCTGTATAAAAATGAGAATCTCCAAAAGTGTGAATAAATGTTTTTGGAATAAAACCTGTTTCTTGCGCAACAATTTGAGTAAGTGCTGCATAACTAGCCAAATTAAAAGGAACACCTAAAAAATCATCACAACTTCTTTGATAAAGTTGTAATTCTAATTCTCCTTCTTCATTAGCAGTAGCCTGATAAAGAACATGACATGGAGGTAGAGACATTTTAGGAGTATCTCCTGGATTCCAAGAACTAACAATATGTTTTTTTCCAGTTGGATTCTTTTTTAAACCATTTATCAAATCGCTAAATTGATCTACTTCTATAAATTCATTTTTATCTTTATCAAAATATTCCCATCTTCTCCATTGTTGGCCATAAATAGGTCCTGCATTTCCCCATCTCATTGCAAAATCATGATTTTCTTTTATTCTTTGAGAATATTCTTCCATTGCTTTATCCCAATCAGGAGAATATTTTACAATTCCTTCAGGAAAAATTCCTTCTTTCACCATCCCAGGTAGATTATAATCAAAAGCATTTCCTCTCCAAACAGGAACATTATTTTTTTCAAGATATTCTAGATTAGTATCTCCTGCTAAAAACCATATTGTCTCATGAAACATTGATTTTGCAGCCATCTTTTTTGTCGTTAAAAGAGGCCATCCCTCTCTTAAATCATATTCATTTTGATAACCAAATAAAGAAATTAAACCAGCTCCTTTACTTCCTCCTTTAAAATTAGAACGCTTATGTGTGAATATTGCTTTAGCATGATCAATATATTGTTGAACCATTCAACTCAAAACTAAAATTCTTTTATAAACATAATTGCAGTTTGATATGTATATTATGAAATGTCTAAATCTTTTTAAATAATGTAATGTCTAAAAGAAAATGGTTAAAAATAAAATCAAAACTCTTGGTGATTATATTTCTGGTGGGGAGCACGAATTTCTAGCATTTATAAAAGATAGTGCTTCTTTAGCTTTTAGCAATAGGTCTAATTATAATACCCATGGAAATGATTTAGGAACTACTCATTTCGGTGTATTGGTTTGTAATAGAGAATTAGAAAACAAAAGATCTGAAGAGAATGACAGAGCAAAGTTTTTCTATAAAGATAAACCCATATATAATAAAGATTCAGATATCTCTTTCAGAGATTTTAGTTATAATGCAAAGGTTATTAGTGAAGTTCCATTATCTCTTTCTACTAGCTTTTATAGTGGAAGACATTTAGATAAGGGAAGCAAGGAATTTAGAAAAGCTAAAGAGCTTTTGCAAAAATATGGAATTTATTAATGTATATTATGAAATGTCTAAATCTTTTTAAAGAAAATATAATTTGAGGCAGTATGACATTAAAAGAAAAATATGAATATGAAATTTGTAAGGGAGTAGAATATGTTCAGAATGAGGAGAAGAAAGTTTTAGATTTATTAAGAGATGTTAGAGCAAGTGTAGCTCTCTTAAGACCAGATGTTGAAAATCAAAGATTGGACGATATTTTAGAAGTGGTTGAAAAAGGAAAATGGATTCTTCAAAAAAAGGTTAATCCAGAAAAGCCGGCGGTAGAATTAAGTTATAATATAGATCTTTCAGAAGCAAAGCAAGTAATTTATAATTATAGAAGAAATTCTGAAGGAGGATGTCAATCTTGTAAGAATTTGAGAAGATTTTTTAAAAATATGGAGACATATAAATATTGCAAGATAGGAGAAGATGAAAGTTCTGTGTTGAATCCCCCTGTTTCTAATCTTTCTTCAAAGATTGAGAAATTCTATAAAGAGGGATGTGGTGAAGATAAAGAAGTTAAAATCAAAACAAAATTAGAAGAACTTTTAGAGGGGCAGAATTAATTCTGCACTTCCTTCTTCCCGTCGCTTGTAACCCTTCCCCCTTGATGTTGTCCCGAATATGCTCTTTTTATATCTCCCACTACGGCTTCATATTCCACACTAAACATTCTCGCCCCAAGTTCAAATATAAAATCCTGATTTCCTAAATTTTTTATTCCAAATGTAAGTTCTCCTTTATATCCAGGATTAGTTCCTGTAAAATGCAAACTCATTCCTCCTCTTTGCAAAGAACTTCTTGGAAAAATTTTTGGAACTAAATATCCTTCTGGAAGAGATTCATCATATTTTATTTTTTCAGAAGGAGAATGAATTATTTCCATCGTTGTCACAAGATAATATTCTCCTGACTTTATTGTGAATCTTTTGTTTCCATCTTTCTTTACATCCCCAATTGTTTCAATTTTTGAAGAATATCTTTCCTGAATTCCCAATAAACTCTCACCAATTATATTATGGATTTGCCCAACTCTTAAATCAAGAACAGTTCCTTCTGGATTTTCCAATTCTCTCTCGCTAAGTCCTTCAATTAAATTATATCTTCCATTCAATTCTAAAACTTTAAGCGCAGATAGTATCATTTTGTTTTTTCTCTTTTTTTATTTGTAAAAAATGCAGCAAATTTTACATTTGCTCTTTTTTATTTGAATTCTAATTTAATATAAAAGGATTTGGATTATTTATTATGTATTTTCCTTAAATATACTATATCTTTTTCTAAATTCCAATCCATCTTTCTAACTTTTATTCCTGCTTCTTCAAATAATTCTTTAGCTAATTCAGATTTTTTATACTCTTCAAACCATATAACTTCAATTATTCCTGTTTGAATTATCTCTTTTGCACACGGAGCACAAGGGTAATAGACTGTGTATAATACAGAGCCAATTAAATCTTCTTTTGAAGCTCTTTTTATTGCATTAGATTCTGCATGAGCTCCTCTACAAACATCTTTCCCTTTTTCTTCAAATTCAACTCCTTTCTCATCTTTTCTACATCCTCTTTCAAGACAATTTTCAATCTTACTTGTAGCACCATTATAACCAGAAGCAATTCTATGATTAGCCTTTACAATAACAGCTCCTGCTTGTAGATATTGACATGTAGAACGAGTAGCAGCCCACCAAACTTCATGTGCAAAATATTGATCCCAGTCGGGCCTGTCATAATTGTCCCTTTTTTTCATAAAAGAACAACCTTTAGACTCTTTTTAATAATTATTGTGCTATCTTATCTTAGTATTGGGGATATGCTTCTGTGCTTCAATCAAACATTCTTCAATATGCTTTGATGGAGTTTCATGGAATTCTTTTGAAAGATTTTCTTTCATGAATCTTTTGTTCCCACCCTTCTTATCAATTGCCTTAAATGGCTGTAATATATATTTAATTCCATCTTCTTTTGAAGCCCAATCTGAAATTAATTCTGCAGTTTCTCCAACTTCTTTAGGAGTCATCCATCTTGGTTTTTCATTTTCATAAACCAAAGAAACAGTTGTTCTAAATTCATAATCTGGAAACTGGGAAACAATTGATATGCCTTTTCCAACATCATCCCTTATATCAATAAATTTTTTCCCTATTATTAAAGGATATAACTGCACTGGTCCTTTTACATCCATTGCAACATAATCAACTAATTTTTCATTTTTTAATTCTTGCAATATTCTATAATTTGAGCCATTTGTATCAAGTTTAACTAAAAATCCCAAATCTTTTATCTCTTTTACAAAATTCTTTAATCCTAATTGCATAGTTGGTTCACCTCCTGAAATTGTTATTCCATTATACCACCCGCTTTTCGATTTTATCTTAATATTTTTTAAGAAAGTATCTATTTCCTCTTTATCAATTATATTACAATTATTCCCTGTTAATTCAGGATTATGACAATAACCACAATTATAATTGCATCCTGATGTGAAGATTACTGGCCCATATTTTCCAGGGTAATCTATTGTACTTTCATATATAAGTGAAGCTATTTTCATTTTAGGGATATTCATTTATTCTCTTTAAAATCTCATCACCCACTTCTTTTGGTTTTATTAAATCAGAACGACCGCCATTTTTTGAATATGCTGTTGTTTTCTTCCAATAATCATTTTTTCCTGCAATAACTATACTTGGAACACTATCTAATGGAATTCCATACATTGAAGCCTTGACCAATCCTTCTCTTAATTCCCCGTCGAGATAATAAACTTTAAAATCAACTTTATCGTCAACACCCAATTCCTTTAATTTTTTCTCAATATTGTTTTGAGTATTTTCGCAGGATTTGCAGTTGGTCTTCCCAAATTGATAAATTGTTAATTTACCATTTCCAGATGGATTATATAACCAACTCATATCCCTCCCTTTTGATGATGAATAAAACTCCTCTGCTTTTTTTCTGTCTTTATAAATCTGCTGTTGGGAACCATTCCAATGACTTAATCTACTATTGTAACCAACAATTCTTGTCACGGCAGAAATTGTTTCCTTGTTAAGAGTATCATATGAACTATTTGTGCATCCATCTATTGTACATAACTCTTTGTCTCCTTTCATTACATTTCCACATTCATCACATTCTGTATATGTTGGTGAGAATACAAGTTGTGCACAATTAGTATTCTTAAGAGTATTTTCAACTATATTTTTTATAACTTCTTTGTCTGGTCTTTTTTCACCAACCCAAGCATGAACAATTGCTCCTGAAGAAATCATCTCATGGAAATTGCTTTGTCCATAAATCCTGTCAACAAGGCCAACATCTGCATCGGGGGCAAAATGAATAGAATTTGTATAATAAGGATTTTCATGTGTGCCTTTGATAACCTCCCTTGCTAAATTACCATATTCTTTATTATCCCAATCTACTTTTGCAAATTTTCTCGTGGTAGATTCTGCAGGTGTTTCCTCAATTGTAAAAAGTAAACCAGATCTTTTTTTGAAATCTTTTATCTTATTGCTCATAGCAGAGATTAATTCAAGTCCCATCTTGTATGCATTTTCGCTTTCATGCAATTGTTCTCCTGTTAAAGTTTGAACCGCTTCATTAAGACCTATACATCCAATAATATATGTTGCTTTATCAAGTACAATATAAGGTTTTCCATCATCAACTGGCTTTCCAGCACCTCTTAATGGACTTCCATCGGTATCAAGAAGTTTTTGAATATATGATTTTTTCTGAATATGTGCTTTATATGCAATTTCCATTGAATTTTCAATTTCCTTAATTGTTCCTTCTAATCCTTCATCTTTTTTCTTTGATTTATATGCTGCCTGAGGAATATTAATAGTTATATTTTGAAAACCCACAAAGCTAAGTCTTTCGGGATATTTTAACATTGTTTTATCTTCTACTTTAGTCTTTAATCTGCAACATTGTGCAAGAATAGCATCATCTCCTCTATCAAACATGAAATATACACTCCCATTTTCAGAAGTAACTTCTGCAGCATAATTCATAAGATCTATCTGATTTGGATTTTCAAAGGTTCTCTTATCTACATGAAAATCACATTTTGGGAAATGAAATGGACGTCCATACATGTCTCCTTGTTTCCACACCTTCAAAAGAGCCTTTGCAAATTTTTGAGAAGTTTTTTCTAAATCTCCATAAGTAATAATATGCCCTCCCTTATATTCTTCCATTAATTGTGAATCATCCGCATCACCATTTCTTAAATCGTCAGGATTATTAGGATTATTAAATCTTGGAACATCATCAGTTCTTAAATCTCCTTTTATATGCCCACTTTTCAAAATAATTTTATTGACTCTTTTTACAGAATCATCCGGCATTTTAACCATATATTCACCCCCAACGCCTATTGCAGGAACATTCTTGAGGTAATCTGGAACTCCCGCATGAACATTAAAATCAATAAATAATGTCTGTCCTCCACGAGAGAATGCATTTTGAGATGAAGCGAATATAAGATTTTGTGCAGTTTGGTAAAATTCCTTTTCACCGACTTCTTTTAATTCTTTTTTTTCACTAATTTTTTCAAGGTAATTTTTATTATTCTTATCAAAACTAAATACACCTTGTTCAATTAATTTTTCAAGATCATTTTGTTCTATTGATAATTCTAAATCTCCTGTCTTCCCTTTTATAACATTAACAACTCTGTTTAGAAGAGGGGAATAAAATATATTCAAAAAACCAAATCCAAGTGCTCCCGCATAGTCGCTTTGCTTTGAAGCCAAAAAAGTCTGAACGTGCTGATTCAAAACAGCAGCAGAGTTTGGAGGAGAAGATTTGGACTCAAGATTGTTCATTGATTTATTTAATCCATATTTTTTAATAAATTCCAAAGAATGCGAAGAGCAATAAACCCTGTCAATGTAACCCAAATCATGAATATTTATTGTGCTTTCCATATGCGCTTTCTTGACATCCTCACTAAATACTTTATTTAATCCATATTGCTTAAGTATTGTTTCGGCAATCCCAAGATTAACAGCTTCTGTATTGTTTGTAGCGACATTTGAGTTTTCTTGACTTTTACTTAAAATAAGTCCCTCCAAATCTTTTGTCGGAATTCCGAGAAGTTCCTGCATTTTTCTCTCAGTATCCAATCCTTCTTTCCTAAGAACTATATCAACAATCCCTCTTATATCATAAGTATTTAATTTTCTTACCCCTCTTTGATATAAATCTACAATAATATTTTCAGTCTGTTTTGCTATGTTTTTTGCAAGATCTTTTGATAAATTTGCTTCTTCCTCAAGTTGGCTTACAATTCTACTTCTCTCCCATTTTGAAACTCTTTCTTTACCTTCAGATTCAATTAGAAGAAGTTTATCTGTAGAATCTACACTGCCATTTTCAGATTCAACAACAGAAAAAATATTTCTTGCAATTTCCCTCTTTGTTTTATAACTATTGTACGTTTCTCCTACCGAACCATAACCCATATTTTTAGCAACATTAATTATTGTATTTTCAATATCACTTATTTTTAATACACTCCCATTTACCATTTCTTCAAGAGTCTTCAGTGTTTTATCATAAATTTCGTTAGTTGCTAATTCAATCTTGTTGTCTTCTGCATATATTTGTTTTACAGCTTTATTAATTGCCCCTCTTATTTTTGAAGAATCAAACCTGTCTTTTTTTCCCTCTCTATTTATAATATAATTTAATTCCACCATCTTATTATAAATCCTTCATCTCCTGTTTAAAATCTTTTATATCCTTGAATTGCCTATATACAGAAGCAAATCTTATATAAGCGATATTATCCACCTTTTTGAGCTTCTTCATTATTATTTCCCCAATTACAGAACTTTTAACCTCTTTTTTTCCAGGTTTTCTTATTTGTTCTTCAATTTCATTTATCATTTTTTTTATTTTTTCTTGTGGGACAGGAAGTTTTTCAAATGCCCTCCCAATTCCCGCTTCAAGTTTTTTTATATCAAATTTCTCGCGTCTTCCATCCTTTTTTATAACATACAAATCACTTTTCTCTATTTTTTCGTAAGTTGTGAAACGTTTTTTGCATTTCAAGCATTCTCTTCTCCTTCTTATTCCATCTGGAGAATCTCTCTTGTTTGTTACGCTTGATTTTGTGTGAGCACAGTATGGGCAGTTCATTTTCATTTAAAGGGAGAGGTCATTGTAGGAGAACCGTTGGTTCTTCCCACATACAACAGGTTGTATGTATTGACCTCTTTTATTACTACAGGTTGTATAAAGTAAATTATACTAAAATAATAACTATTTAAAGATTAGCTATCACTAAAAGAAAGCAACAGCCGTATACAACTTTTTTATTATAATCTATATGTTTTATAGAAACAAAATCCAATTATACTAACACAAATAAAAATAATTATATACTTAAAGCAGAAGATTATTTAGTTGTAATTAATTATGGACTTGGAGATTCTTCTGGAGCAGCTCCACCACATATCTCTTGCAAACTCACTGGTTGAATTGAATTATTTTGCCATGTTAAAACCTGTAAATTTTGAGTCTGCCATTTTGCAGTTTCCTGCAAAGATGCATTATAACCTAAACTAAAAGCATTATTCAATTTTTTATTATCAGCACTCTTATACATAAAATAACCCCCAACTATGGCTAACATCACAACTACAGTAATTATAATTGCTAAGATCACTCTCTTATTTGTTCTATCACCTGTGTTAATCATCTTAATACATATAAAAAAGCATATATAAATATTTCGTTTTATAATTTTTCAAATTTAAACAGGGCAAAACTTTTTAAATCAATTTGCCCTTATGGAAAATAAATAAAATGGGAAACTTATCTAATCTAATCACGCAATTTTCTGCACAATTTGGTATTTCTGTTTGGATACTTGTTGTAATTGTAATTTGGTCTGTTGTATGGAAACTTCTTGCATTATGGAAATCAGCAAGGAAGAATCATGCTGTTTGGTTTATATTGCTTGCATTTATAAATACAGTCGGAATATTGGAAATACTTTACATTTATGTCTTTTCTGAAATAAATAAAAATAATTTCAAAAATAAGAAGTCAAAGAAAAACAAGAGAAGATAATCTTGTTTATGTTAATTATCTGTAACAGTTAAATTCCATTGATTATTTTAAACTTATAATATTATTATTATTACAACAACAAGGTTAAATTAGAGTTGATTATAAGATATACTTTTATAATTAAATTATATGATTTTACTTTAATAATTATATTTGTATATAGATCTACCCGCAAACAATCTTAACTTCTTCAATTATTTTTTTAATTTCTCTCTCAGACAAATTTGTTTTTTTTATTAAATCCTCGGCAGAAAAATTTAGAATATTCTTAGCAATGACAATTTTTGCCATAAATAATTTTTCTTTAGTCTCTTCATTAATGCTCTTTAATATTGTTATAGGATATAATTTCTTTAATTCTATAAGTTTTTGCAGACTTTTGTTCTTTGGAAAATTCCAACTAGTAATTTTTAATCCAACTCCTCTTGCATAATCTTTTGCATCTTGAGAGCATTTTGTATTCGTTACAAGCCAAGGCATGTCTGGTTTATCTCTTAAATCAAGAAAGCGTGCGTAAGTATATAATGCAGGATGAAGATTTGTGGATTTTCCTAATTCATTATGATATTTGCATTCAATCATATAACTTTTTTCTTTTTTGGCAATAATATCAACTTCATGGGTAATTATTTTTCCTTTAATAAAATTTCCAACTTTTGTTTCATATCCATAATATTTTAATACATCTCCAAAAAATTGTTCAAAAGGAAAACCGCTTGGTCCAAGAGCCATTATCGCTCTCTTTAAGTCATATCTTGCGCGTATATCTGGAAAAGATTTAAGTTCATAGAGTATAATTTCAAGAATCTCTTGTGTAGTTATATCTTCATGATATCTTCTCTTTACAACATCTACAATTCCTCTAGCAAGTTTAGCAGAACCTCCTGCTTCAAGAATGGTATTATAAATTTTTTGAGAACTAAACTTCTCTCCTAATCCTGAAGCTTTTATTACCCTTCGCATGTATAAATAAGAATATGAGAGAATTTAAAGTTTTTTGAATATGCTTTATTATATAAATTCTTAAAAAGAGAACTTTATTTTGTATTTTATGATTAATAAATTCAGAGAATTATTCAAAATAGAAAAACCCATAATTGGAATGATTCATTTAGCAGGAGATAATTCAAAGGAAATAAGAAAAAGAGCATTAGAAGAACTAACAATCTACGAACAAGAGGGAGTTGATGGAGCAATTATTGAAGATTATCATGGTCCTGCTGAAGAAATTTTTGAAACATTAAAATTAGCTTCAAAAAGAAATTTGAATATAATTCTTGGAGTTAATGATTTAAGAAATCCTTATGCTGATTTTTATGCAAAAAGTTTAGGAGCAAAATTTATTCAATTTGATAGTGTGCAGAATAAAGACTTGCATATTGAGCTTTATAATAATTACAGAAAAAAGTATCCAGATTTAATTGTTCTTGGAGGTATTAGGTTTAAATATACTCAATCAACAGGAAATTCTCTTGAACAAGATTTAGAAGAAGGTAAATTAAATTGTGATGCAATTGTTACAACGGGCAGGGGAACAGGAATTGAAACCCCTTTAGAGAAATTAAAACAATTTAAGGATTATATTAAAGAATTTTCATTAATTGTAGGTGCAGGAGTAACTCTTTATAATGTTCTCAAACAATTAAAAATTGCAGATGGAGCAATTGTTGGAAGTTATTTTAAACCATCTGGTAATACAAATTCTCCTGTGGATAGAGAAAAGGTAAGAGAATTTATGTATGTTGTAAAGGAAATAAGAAATTCTAAAAAATAAATAATCATAAATGTTCAAACTTTTTTAATTTCTAATAAGCTGATTTGGATTTGGAGTATAATACTTTCTTCTAGACCCGGCCCCAGCTATTATTCCCAATAGAAATCCTACAACTAATGAAGAAAGTATAACATTTTTAATATTTGAAAAGAATACTCCTAAAAAAGAAACATCCATGTTTCCAAGTTTCAATATCTGAGGCGTTGGACTATTTGCAACTTTACTATAGATCAAAATATATATTACAATGAATAAAATAATAGAAAAGAACATTCCCCATTTCAACCACCTCATCTTTGCCATTATAATCATAGGTTAAAACTATTTTTAAATATGATTAAAAGAGATAGAATGGTTATTTTTTCATATTTTCTTTCTTCTCAACAAATTGGCATTGGTTACAACTGTTATTGATGACGCAGCCATTGCTATTTCTGCAAAAACAGGATGTAAAACTCCCGCAACAGCAAGAGGAACAGCAATTATATTATATGCAAAAGCCCAGAATAAATTTTGTTTTATTTTTGAAAAAGTTGCCTTTGAAAGATTAATCGCCTGAACAACTCCAATTAAAGAACCTTTTGTAAGAACAATATCACCAGATTCAATTGCAATATCTGTTCCAGTCCCCATTGCGATGCCCACATTCGCTTGTTTTAATGCAGGAGCATCATTTATACCATCCCCCACAAAAGCAACAAATGTCTTTCCATTTTCAGATTGTAATTCTTTTACTTTTTCAGATTTATCCTCTGGAAGAACATTAGATATTACTTTGCTTATTCCAACCTGTTTTGCAATAGCATTTGCTGTTTTTTCATTATCTCCAGTAATCATAATTGTAGTATATCCCTTATCATGCAAATATTTTAATGCTATTTTTGAATCTTCTTTTATAGAATCAGCAACCGCAATAATTCCTAAAACTTTTTTATTCTTTTCTTCAGCAAGAATCATTGTAGTCTTTCCTTCACTTTCATATTCTTCTATTCTTTTTGCAATAAATCCAAAACTAATTTTATTTTCTTGCATTAATCTCTTGTTTCCTATAATATATTTCTTCTTTGCAATTATTCCTTCAATTCCTCTTCCCCTTAGAATTCTGAATTTATTTACAGATTTGTAATTCTTCAAATTTGCATAATTTACAATTGCCTTTGATAAAGGATGTTCTGATAATTTTTCAAGGCTTGCAGATATTTCTATTAAATCTTCTTCTCTAATTCCTTTGGCGGTTTCAATATTTGTTACTTCTGGTTTACCCTTTGTAATCGTCCCTGTTTTATCAAATACAATTATTTTAACTTTCTTCATTGTTTGAATTGCTTCCCCCTTTCTTATTAAAATTCCTCTCTTTGCACCCATTCCAGAACCAACAGTTAATGCAATTGGAGTTGCTAAGCCTAAAGCACAAGGGCAAGATATAACTAATACCGAGATGGCATTTCCTATTGCAGAATTTATACTTCCAAATATAGCCCAATTAATAAATGTGAGAATAGAGAGAATTAATACTGAAGGAACAAATATGTTTGTTATTTTATCTGCAAGCCTTTGAATTGGAACTTTTGAACCTTGTGCTTCCTCAACTAATTCAATAATATGGGCTAAAAAAGTATCTGAACCAATTTTTGTTGTTTTAATATATAAAATCCCATCTTGATTTATTGTTGCACCAATAACATTATCTCCTTTTGTTTTATCTACGGGCAATGATTCTCCTGTAACCATTGATTCATCAATTGAAGACTCGCCTTTTATTATAATCCCATCTGTAGGAATTTTTTCACCAGGTTTTACAATAAGAATATCATTAATTTTAACTTCATATATAGGAATTTCAATTTCTTTTTTTCCATTCAATATTCTTGCATTTTTTGCTCCCAACTCTAAAAGTTTTCTTATTTCTTGTCCCGCTCTTCCTCTTGCCTTTGATTCAATGTATTTTCCTGTTATGAAAATTGCCATAATCATAGCCGAAATTCCAGAATAATTCTGAACTTGAAATAAGAAATTAAGAATTCCAGTTGAATAAGCGACAACTGTTCCTAATGCAATTAGAGAATCCATATTAAAATAGAAAGTTACAAATCCTCTAAAACCAGATTTTAATGTTGAAAATCCAATAATAAATATTACAGGAAATGCAAGCACAAGCAAGATAATTGAATTTATACTTTCTTCAAAGAACATAACCCCAAGTATCATTGGAAGATACATTAAAAGAATTATGGGTATAACTATTGCCCAAGCTGCAATTAACTTATTTCTCCAAGTTTTAGCTTCTTTATATTCTGAACTTTCATTATTTTTCATTTTATTTAATAGAAATTTATTTATTCAATAAAAATTACTTTATATCCCGCCCTTGCAACTGCTTTTTTAATATCTTCTTCTGATATATCCCCTTCTGTTTCAATTATTGCTTTTTTTGTCATTAAGCTTATTGAGACTTCTTTTATTCCTTCAATTTTTCTGAGACTTCTTTCAACATTAGAAGAACAAGAAACACAATGCATACCCTCAATTGTAATTTTTCTCTTCATATTATGCTCCTCCGCAACCGCATCCGCCCCCAGATGCTCCGCAACTTCCTCCACTTGAAGGAGAACTTTCAACATAAACTGGTTTGCTTCCATCATTTTCCAATACAGTAAAGGTTCCTTTGTACATATTCATTGAACATACAATATTAAAAGTTCCAGCTTTATATGGAGTAAATTCTACAGTATTACTTTTACTAGTAAAACTCTTTCTTACATTAAATGAAGATATAACAATAGACTTAGAACATCCCGGCATTTTAGACATATCTGCTTCTAATCTAACAGTAACTCCTTTTTTTAATTCAGAAGGACTCATTACATATCTTCCATTTTCTACTGAAAGTTTTACAACTTGAATTTCTCCTTTAGAGTTTAATATATTTTCATTTTCATTTATTTTTGCATTGCCAGAACCTGCGAAAATGAAAATTCCAAAACCTAAAATCAATACAAAAGTTAAGAATAATATAAATTTATTATTCATATGCATTTTCATTGAAATAAAACACTCCTTGGTCCATATGACATTAACCATATTGTTATTGCAGTTAATATGAAACTTACCAAAACAAGCACAGAATAGTCTTCCTTAATTTCTCTTTCATTTCCTTTCATTTCTTTGTAAACCATATAATTCAATGCAAAAACTATAACAGCGGAAATTAAAAATAAAATAATTCCAGCAAGCTTTAGATTATCATTAATAAGCATAACAGCAGTCATAGCCCCCATTAAACCCCCCATAAATCCAGACATTAAGCCTTCCATTACTCCCATTATTCCACAGCATTTTCCATTCCATACACCAATAAATATTCCTACAGCCATTCCAAATATACTGCCATAGAACATTCCATTTGTAGCTCCTATAAAGAATCCTGCTAAAAATCCAGATATCATTCCGAGAGTCATTCCAATCATCATTCCAGATACACAAGCAAATTTTCCATAAGCTCTAACTTGTCTTATAGAAGGGAATATAACCGCATAACTTAATATTGCAAAGAATAAATAAAATCCATATTTAGGTAAAAAGTCTTCAATATATTTTAATCTGTAGAAATATAAAATTGCAAATAATCCAAATGAAATTAAAAGTGAATAGAAAATTGTTTTAATCAATTCTCCTTCTACTTTCTTTCCTCCGAGTTCTTTTATGAATTCTTTAAATGTCATAGTTTTTATATGAAAAATATGTTTATATGTGGTTTGGAGAAACTAGTTACATGAAGAATTAATCTTTCAAAACAACTATATTATTCATTCCCCTTCTTTTTCTTTCAACTAATTGCTTTGCTTCAAGTTTATCCAAAAGTCTTGTCGCCTTAACCTTTCCAATTTCAAGTTTTTCCATTAAAGAAGCTTGAAAGACTGCATTTCCTTCATTTAAAAGCAAATCAATAACTTTTTTTTCATCTTTGTCTAATTTTGAAAAATCTATCTTTGTTTTTTTATTTTTTATTTTTTTAATAACAATTTTTTCTTTGGGTTTTAAGAATGTTATGAACAATCCAATTATTAATATAATTCCTGCAATAGCTAAACTTAACCAAGTTTGTGTTTTTATAGTATCATACATTGAACAAGAAGGTCCATGAGTACAAGTTGTTCCTACTATAGTTACAAGAGCTGAATTGAAAATCCATATAATAATTCCAATTACAAGCGCAATTCCAATGATTAAAAATCCTACATTTTTATTTTCCATCTACGAGTTTTCCCAGCCGAAGCTGGAAAATTTTTTATTTTCCATATATATCTTATTAATATTTTCTTCCAAAATCTTCAAGTTGAGTATAAAGCATTTTTAAATCCTCTATTCTTTTTTTGCTTTTCATATGAATGTTATAATAATTGTACATCTTTTTTCCAGATTCAACTATCCTATTTATATTTTCATAAAGAGCATAATCTCTCTCATGTTTTGGAAGCACTTCAAGCGCATTTACAAAATTTGCCATGCACAAATTAACCCCATTAATAAGAAGGAGAATTTCTTCCTCTTCCATTTCTCCAGTCACAGAATCTTTATTCATAAGTAAGAATCTTGCCGTATCATCTATGTTTGATTTTAATGTGGTTGATATTACACTCAATTCATATATTATTGAGTCTTTTGGCATTTTCTTAGATTGAACGTCTTTAAAAAATCTCACAAGATTTGTATTTGATATGAAAAGGAAATTTCTTATTCTGCTTAAATATTGATCATTTGATAATTTGTGTATTTCTCTAAGAATTACATCCTCTTTAACTGAAACGACCTTATATACAATCAATCCAAATAAAATCCATCCTATCAAACCTTCTATGGCAGTCAACACTCTCACAAAACCAATGGCAGATATGTCTCCATACCCTATAGTTAATATTGTAACAAAACTAAAATATATAAAATCAAGTATGTCTGTTACAGGTTCTCCAGTTCTTGAATTAATCAATTCTCCAGGAAGAAAGTAATATAGAAATCCAAACACAACAGCTATAAAAATCCACACCAAAACTAAATTAAAAGTTTTTTTCAATTGTTCCCTTGAAGGTTTAAAAATTATTTTCATCTTTTATCTTTCTTCTCCTCTTTACCTTTATAATTCTCAATAGCCTTATTTAAAGCCTCTGTAGCGAGAGTGGAACAATGAATCTTTATTTTGGGAAGTCCTCCGAGAGAGTCAACAATATCTTTATATTTTATTTTTTTAGCTTCTTCTAAAGTTTTCCCCTTGGCAACTTGAGTAATCATGGAGGAAGTTGCAATCGCCGCAAGACATCCAAAAGTTTTGAATTTTATATCCTTAAGAATTTCTTTTCCTCTTTTGTTTTTTCCAACTTTAATAAAAACTTTCATAATATCTCCACAACGAGCATTGCCCACTTCTCCTACTCCATCGGCATTCTTTATTTCCCCCATGTTCTTGGGATTCATGAAGAGTTTCATTACTTTTTTGCTGTAGTTGAGCGTCATTTTATTTTAATCCATTCTTTTTTATCCATTTAATACAATTATCTGTTAATTTATCAAAGTCTTTTTCTTTTTCCCATTCTTTAGATATAAATTCTCTTAATTTTATATGATTTGGATAACCATTATCTTTAACAATCCATAAATCAATAAATTTTAAATTTAATAAAACAGTTAAAGCTTCTTTTAAATCATGAGTTTTATTATATCCAATCTCTTTTTCAACTTTTTTCCACCAATCTGTATTATGTAAATGAATGTGCATTAATTCATGTCCTGCTGTACTCATTGCACTAAGTATGCTTTCAAATACTTTAACATAAAAAGTTAGGTGTTCTTTGTTATAATCATAGGGACATCTGGGAGCAAAAGTTAAATAAGCATTAACTTTTTTGAAATTAATCTTTCTCTTAGTTATTTTTTCTAATCTTTCAAAATACTCCTTTTCTATATTTTTCCATGAAATGTTAAAAGCTTTTTTAATATCTTTAATTAGAATATTCTTATGATATTTATAAAGCATCTTTGTTAATTTTTCTTTACTTTTAGAAAATTTTTTACCTTTACACATATTTAAAACTTCGTTTGATATTTTTTTTGAAAAATCATAACCATAAGCTTTACCTTTGTTACAAGTTTCCCAAATATTATACAAATCTTTCTCCTTATCAAACTTAAAAATAACTTTTGGAATCATTTTCTCTTCCCTCCTCTTTTGCTTTTACTTTCTACCATTGTAGGTTCTTTTTTAAAGAATCCCACGTTCATCTTATCAATTAACTTATCAATTTCTTTATCGCTCATCCCATGAACTTTACAGCCCTCTTCAATAGTTTCTCCCATAGACATAGGACACCCAACACAACCCATCCCAGATTGAAGCAAAAGCCCAGCTAACTCTGGCTTTTTCATCAATAGTTCATTCATATTTGTTTTTTTAGTAATTTTCATTTTATTATTTCTTTTATCTTCCCAAATTTTATTTTATTAATCTTCATCTGCAAACATCTCTTCTTCTGCATCTTCAAGAACCACATCTTCAAGTTCTTCTTCACACTCAGATTCGTTCTTCAAATTGCAGGAATGTTTTTCAAACTCTTTTTTCTTTATTTTTTCTTTCTTCATTACATCTGCGGCGAGGATACCCAAACTTTTAAGTTTTGGGAGGAATCGCCGTTCCCCATTAAATTTAATTCTTCTGTTTGAATATTAGGAAGAGTCGAGATACTCGACTCCTCGAAATAAAC
>Ga0265292_1001677_pt1 | contig 18433 bp, 15 predicted proteins | sample Munlanlewell296A_FD_189080 | JGI IMG/M metagenome (GOLD analysis project Ga0265292, IMG submission 189080) | Leachate microbial communities from a municipal landfill in Southern Ontario, Canada - Leachate well 296A | ecosystem: Engineered > Solid waste > Landfill > Unclassified | place: Canada... | reverse complement strand
AAATCTCAAGTCTCGCTCCCGCGGACTCGGCTGTGGAAAGGCACGGGCGCAATCGTCACACACAAGCAACAAAAACAACGGCGGCACGGGTCGGCGACAACGTCCGAGCCCCAGGACTCCGCCTCCCGGACCCCCTCAACAACGAACCCGCGCCCAGCCCAGCTCGGCGCACACCTCAACCCCCAGCCCCCCAGGCCCACGGCCTCCCCGCCGGCCAGAAAGACACATGGGCGCACACTCCCCGGAGCCTCTCCCAAGGCTGGACCGCCTGGCGACACCCAGCGACCCGCCGACGCGCCCAACTCCCTCAATCGATGCGTTCCATACGAAGCGGGGGTGAAGTTTCGGCCAGCCCGCCGAAGCTTGATATAGAAACCGCGCCCAGCTCCCCGCTTGGTGGGCCCTCGGGCCCCCATGGGGAAACCTGAGTCATGACCCAGCAGACGCAGAACATCCACGTCACGTTCCATCTCGGCGCCGACAAGTCCGACATCGAGAATGCCACGCCGTCAAGCAAGATCGGCGAGCTCAAGGCCAAGGCCATGGGGGACCTCGAGATCGTCGCCACGGGCGGCGTCGAGTACCACGTGCAGCACGAGGGCAAGACCGTCACGGACGAAGCGCAGGACCTCAACGCCCTCACGGGCGGCAAGAACCCGAAGCACCTCACGTTCCACCTCAAGAAGGTCCTCACCGGCGGGGCCTGATGGATCCAAAAGTGAGCAACCTCCTCCTCGACCGCAGGTGGCCCAAGGTCGAGCAGGTCGTGCGCGAGCAGGGCGGCGACCCTGCTACCGACGTCTGGCGCAAGGATCTCGTCGTGCACGCCCGCATTCTCGCCCGACCCCGCGTCGAGGAGACGCCGGAGGGGCCCAAGGAAGCCCGCGACGCGTACGTCTTCCGCATGGAGTTCAATGACTACGACGAGCACGGCCCGCGCACGTACATCTGCAACCCCGAGCCGCCCCACGAGACGAGCACGAACATGAAATGGTACCCGGACTTCACGTCCGGCCACCCGTTCACGCGCGCCGACTTTCTCTGCATGCCCGGCGACCGGCGTTGCCAGGACGCCGGCAACCATCCCGAGTGGGCGAAGAAACCGCACTACCACCCGGACGCGATCATCGCGAGCCTCTCGGACACCCTCAATTGGCCCACCTACAAAGGGAGACGCAAGGATGACGCAGCTGCGTAGCAAGGTAACGACTCGCCCCCACTTCGAGCGATACATCGTCTCTGAGCACCTCGTCCGCCAGATGGAGGCATGGTTCCAGGAAGCAGGCGCGCTCGGCGTCGAGGACGTCGCCATCGTAGCGGGATACGCCACCAGCCGTCCGGACGGCGTCGCGATCACCGCGCTCCACCCGAACGCCGAACGCCACGCAGGTTGGTTCGAGCAGCGCGACGCGCCGGAATGGGGCGAGCTCTACACATTCGCGCAGCCCCTTGGCATGCACTACCTGTTCCAGATCCACACGCACCCACCCCGATACGGGACGCGCCACAGCCCACGCGACGACGCGGGCGCCTTCAGCGACCAGCGCGGCTTCGTCAGCATCGTGGCTCCAGACTTCAGCCTCCACGGCCTTGACCTCCACGACCGGAAGGTGACGGCGCACGAGCGCGTCACGCCCACGATCGAACACCCGACTGGGTGGCGCGTGTGGCCGCACGAAGAGCTCGTCCGCCGGCTCGTCATCGTGCCCAGCCACGTCAACTATCAACGAGGCGAACCGCAGGCGGAAGAAGCGTGACGAATCCGCACGACCGCACGCTTCGCCTCGCGAAAGCCGTCAAGATCGAGACGGATCGCCTCATCGAGCTTCGCGAGCTCCACATCGCGATCGAGCTGGGCGACGACCGCGCCTCGGACCCCATCGCGTGCTTAGCGTTCCTCACGCTCTGCAATCTCGCGACCCGCCTGGGCCCATGGCTTCCCAACCTCGTTTGCCGCGCGCCCGTCGACGCCAAGGTTCCCCCAAGTCCGATCTACGACTCTGGCAGCCTGAACGACGCGGCACTGCGGGTCCTCCGCGAAAGCATCGACCCCGAGGGCCTCTCCCGCGGCTCAGCGAGCGGCGAGCGCGAATACGATCTTCTTCTGGTCATCGGGAAGCCCACCCCGCGCGCACGGCGCGTCCTCCGGGTCTCCTGGGACGGCTGGCTCGCGCGCGTCGGTCCCGACGCAGAACCCCCGTCCCCGAACGAGAATTCCATCGGCGCCCTTCTCGCCGCGAGCATCGCCACCGCTCGGCTCCACGCGCACCTCATCGCGCACCTCAAGCGCAAGCCGCACGACGACGAAGAGTGGAGCCTGAGCGCATACGCACTCGACGACCACACGCGCGGCCCCGAGCTGCCACTCGCCATGCGCGCCCCTCCGACGCTCATGGTGGGCGCGGGCGCCCTCGGCAGCACCACGACATACCTCCTCGCGCACGTCCCACGACTCGAGCACGCGAAGCTCGATGTCGTCGACGACGACATCCTCACGAAGACGAACTCGAACCGACAACTTACTGCACCCTACGCTCGAGCCGCCGCTGAGAAGGTCCCGAAGATCGACGACCTCAGGCTCGCCATTCCCGCCATCAAGGGCGCGCAACTGAAATACGACGCCTGGAAAAGCGCGAGCGGCCGCTCGGCCGGCGATTATCACATCGCGGTGAGCGCCGTGGACAGCCCGCAAGTGCGTCGAGACATCGCGAGCGATCTCCCACGCGTGCTCATCAACGGCGCGACAGGCAACTTCGGGATCGCCATCCACCGCGTCGACGACCCCGCGCGCGCGTGCCTCCGATGCGAATACCCGATCGTGCACCACGACCTCGTCGCCCAAGTCGCCCGCCAACTCGCTCTTTCCCGCCAAGAGGTCGAGGAGATCCGCGACGGCAAGCGGTCCATCACGCCGGAGATGATCGTGCACGCCGTGCAGAACGGCGTGCTCGACGTCTATCAGCACGAGGCCGACCTGATGATCCAGAAAGGGTGGGAGTATCTCGTGCGCCGAGGCTGTGGCGAGGGGAAGCCCGACAAGGATCTCCCCACGGCGAGCGTCAGCTACGTGAGCGCCACGTGCGGCTTCCTCATGGCCGCGCAGATCGTCAAGGAAACACTCGCAGCGAACGACGTCCCGCTCCGCCGAGGCGCCGAGTGCTTCGAATGGGACGACCTCCTCCGATCGCCCCGCCATGCCGCTATCAGAACACTCGCGGCCGAGCCAGACTGCGAGGAAACGCACGACATCTTCAGCGAGATCTACCGTGAGAAACAGCCGTGAGGTCCACCGAAACGCGATGATATCGGCCGCAGCCCCGTCCGCGTCCCGCAGCCACGCGACGTGGGGGTCGTCTTAGCGGGCGCGCCGCGCAAAGGACATCGAACACGCACCAGTTTGCACATACAGTCTCGCAACGTTCGGTGCCCCCACCTCGTGCTTCATCTCCTCGAAGATGCGTGAGGCACACATGGGAGTCGGACCCGTCCTCGCGGGGCTGCAAGCGATCCTGACGTTCATTGGGCAAATCCTCGCCTTCCTCTGGCGGGGATTCATGGCGTTGCCCGCGAGGGGCAAAGCTATCCTCATCACGGTCCTCGCTGTCATCATCCTGCAGCGGCAGCTCACGTCGTTCGCGGACTCCACCATCCCCACGATGGCCCTCCTCTTGACGATCATCGCGAATCCTGTGACCCCGACGGCGCTGATTACCCGCGCGTTGCGCGGCCCGGTGGCGCAGACGCCGCGCTTTGGCGACGGCTTCTACCCGATTGCCATCTTCGGGGGCATCGTGGGCATCCTCACGATCGTCGAGTACGCACTCTTCGGCCCCCAGCTCTACGCGTGGTTCCAGAGCCTGCTGGGCGGTCTAGTGCATGGCGCAGGGATCGTGAGCGTGACCGTTTACCTCGCTGTCCTCGCGCTGGGCGTCTACTTCAGCGTCTGCCACGTCCACGGGTTCCCGCCGCGCGCTGCAGCCAGATCGCTGCTCAAGTTCCTCGGAATTCTCTAGTCGACTCAAGCTTCAGAGCGAGCAGAGAGGCGGCGTCGAAGGCGGCTTGAAAGCGCACCCGACAGGGAGCCGATAGGCGCCCACACACAGCACTTTCGGCGCACTCTCCCCGACCGTCAAGACACCGCGGGCCTTCCATGCCTGAGGATGGGGAGATGACGCCCCCGGAGAGTCTGCTCAACGCGAGGAAGGTAGCCATGCCGCTCGACCTCGACGAACTGGCCGCGCTTCCCAGTGGCGGGATCACCCGCTATCCAACGCACGTTGCCTACGCGGACGAAAGCCACCACAACCAAGGCGCCTACCACAGCATCGCGCTCGTCACGTTCAGCGCAAAGCACGAAGCCCAACTCGAAGCTGAATTGGGGAGCATCCTCGCTTCCTCAGGGATCAGCGAATTCAAGTGGGCTCGCCTTGGAGGCGCCCGCGAACGCTTCGCTGCACTGAACTTCCTGGACTTCGGCATGCGAAATGCGAAGAGCGGCCGCCTACGCATCGACGTCCTCCTCTGGGACACGACGGACCGCCGTCACCATATCCGCCGCCGGGACGACACTCTGAACTTGGAGATCATGTATTACAACCTTTTCCGCAATGTGTTCACCAAACGCTGGCCTGACGCGAGCCTCTGGCAGCTACGACCAGACGAGAACCTCAGCCTCCAATGGCAACGCCTCCACTTCCTCCTTGAGAGCGGAGACGGCTCAGCGCGCCGTGGCCAGAAGCGTCTCGTCGTCCACGCTGCGCGCGGCCAATCCTTCGAAATCAACACGATCACGGAAGCGAAGAGCCACGAAGCCCCGTTCGTTCAGCTCGCAGACCTCTTCGCCGGTCTCACCGTATTCTCGCGTGCCAACTTCGCGCGGCTCGAGGCCTACAAGCTCGGCCTCGCTAAGCACAAGCAACTCCGTCTGGTGGGGAATTTTGAACATGCCCCGCTCACCCGCAGCGAGAAGGAGCGATTCAACGTCCTCACAACTTTCAGGCGCGCGATGAAGAAGGCCGAAATCCGCGTGCAATTCGAGAGCGCCAAGGGCCTTCGCGGATTTCCCACCGAGCCGATCAACTTCTGGTGGTACGAGTCGCGTAGCGTCCATGACCGTGCGCCGACGAAGGCGAGTTTGCTTCCCAGCGCGTGAAAGCCAAGAACCTCGTCGAAATTACCGACGAAGCAGGCCGCCACGACGCACCGAAAGAATAGGCGCGTCCGGACCCTATCGCGCATCTGTCGGCCGTCGGCCGGGACCGAACAAGAACTTCGGGCTCGAACGCCCGCGCGCGAGTACGCCATCGTCCTCGCACCAGAACACGTTCGCGATCCGCGGATACCCGCGGCCCCGCTGGCTCTTCCGATACACGGGATCCATCGCCTTCTCGCAGGACGGGCATCGGGGGCGAGGCTTGTTGGCCACGTGTCCTGAAACGCGTCCCCTCATGAACGCTGTCTGTTAGCGCTCTTGGCCTTCGTCAGGGTGGTTGGTCGGAGAGAACCTCCGATGCACAAGCGAACCTACCTCCGCAACCTGGTCGTCGCCGGGCTCATCCTCGCCAGCGCGTTGCTGGCGTTCCCGACGGCCGCCGCTGATCCGACCTCCGAGAACGTGACGAAGCTCAAGGAAGGCATCGTCGAGACGCTGGCCACGTGGATCCCGTTCGTGATCCTCTTCGTGCTCATCGGCCTCGCCCTCTCCGCCCTGGGCATCAACCTGTTCCGGAGGTCGCACTGATGACGCGCGTCATGCGCAACGCGAGCCTCTTCGCGCTGGGCATGACCTGCGCCATCGGCATGCTCGGAACAGCGCTCGCAGACCCGACGGCCGAGAACGTGACGAAGCTCAAGAACGGCATCGTCGAGACGCTCGCGACGTGGATCCCGTTCGTGATCCTCTTCATCCTCCTCGGCCTCGCGCTCGCGGCCATCGGGATCGACTGGACCGGCATGATGCGCCGGCACGGTCCTCGGTAGGCTAAACACCGCGCTGGCCCGCCGCGGAACCCGCGGGCCACCTTACCCTATCCGTGAGGCTCCGCCATGTCCACCTCCCACGCCGCGCGCTCATTCGCGCTTTTCTACCTCGTCAGTCTCGCCATCCCTGCCCTCATTGGCCAGACGCCAGTCGCGGAGGCTTCGCATTCGGGCACGCCGAACGCGGACGCGTTCAACGGCCGGCTCGTGTACCTCTCGGGAACGGGCCTCGCACAAAGCCTCAGCTCGGATGGTAACTGGCGCGACGGCAGCGGCACGACGTACACGCGCATCGGCGCCAGCAACAACCAGGCCAACACGTGCGGCGCAGCACAGAGCACCGCCAGCCCCGCGCAACAGAACATCTGGTTCGTCAAGGACAACGCCACGAGCAACCCGACCGTGAACCGCACGAACCAGGAGAACCGCACCATCGACAACCTGTTCGTCCGCGGACACAGGATCTCGAGCGGCAGCAACCAGCACTGCGGATACTTCTACGGCATCGCGCCCGACCAATCCACACTCGTCTTCATCGGCGCCTGCGGCAACATCGGCGGCGGCAATTCGGCGAACGGCGAAGCGTACAACGAGTGCAACTTCGTCATCTCGAACCAAGCCTTCAGCGGGATCCGCATCTTCGTCGCGACGCAGTACTGCTGCTCGAACACGCCGTGGGTCGAGATCGCCGAGCTCCAAGGCAACGGATTCGACATGACGCCGCCGACGACCGCACCGGGAGGCCTCTCGGCCTCGCCTGCAGGGTGCGCCGCCAGCGTCAGTTGGGACCAGACCGCGGACACGCAGGGCTACTACCTCTACCGCGGCGAATCGCCGGGCTTCGCGGCGACGCCGAGCATGCGCATCGCGACGCTCACCGGCGCAACGAGCACCGGCCACACGGACTCCAGCACGGTGCCCGATAAAACGTACTACTACCGCGTGAGCGCCTACAATCAGGACGGCGAAGGCCCCGCCAGCGCCGAGGCGAGCATCACGACGGGCCTCTGCGACGGCACGGGCCGCGGCATCATCGGCTACGACGGCCACATGGGCCCCAACCTCCTCACGCTTCCCGGCGTCTCGACAGCCTACACGACGACGCCCGCGTGGGCCTTCACGAGCACGCTCGCCTACTGCGAGCCCGAGCCCGACTTCCGCAACGCGCTCGCCTGCGTCACGGACGGTTACTACCAGAGCGGCGTGGACTTCAACAGCTTCGGCCAGTATCCCAAGAGCACGACGTGCGAGACCGACGGTTGGATCGAATGGACGTGGAGCGCGCCGCGCAACGTCAGCACGCTCTACCTCAGCGCCAAGACCTACGCGAACGCCAACAGCGCCACCTTCGCCGGCTGCCTCCGCGTCGAAACGAAGAACCTCGACGGCTCCTACACAGAGGCGAAGACGTGGACCGGCCTGGGCCACGGCGTCCGGAACGACCTCTGGTGGAACATGACCGCCCGTAGCTCCGTCGGCATCCGCCTGCGCGTGGGCGACGTCAACTCGGGGTCAAGTTTCCCCAGCAGCGGCGCCACGGTCCACGAGCTCGACGTCTATGACACGAACGAGACGCACTATCCCTACGTGCGCAGCCTCGCCGACACCGTCGCGCGCTACAGCGTACCCATCACGGACCGCACGAGCCTCGGCAGCACTGCGTACCAGGGCAAGCCGTTCCAGCTCGGGAACGGCGTCTGGTACGCGTACATGCTCGAACCTCGCAACCTCTCGAGCGGCATTCAGAACCGGTGGACGTTCAGCGCGCCCGGCGGCGGCTTCAGCACCACGCGCATCCTCACCGGCATCGCCGCGCCAAGCTGGGAGTACCCTGCCGACACGTTCCCCGCGAAGGTCTGCATCGCGAGCTTTTACCAGATCACGATCAGCGGCGGCTCGCGAAGCGTCACGCCGCAAACGACGTACCCCGTGAACACGGATACGGAAATGTGCCGGCTCACGGGCACGAGCTTCATCCCGAGCGCCTACCAGTTCGGCGACTACAAAATCAAGGCCGACCTCACCGCACGCGGCATGGGCACGGGAGAAGAAGTCGGGCGCGTGTACCTCAGCAACGCATTCCCGTTCTACCCCGCGCTCGACTCGGACGTGAGCACCGTGTCCTTCATCAAGGACACGAACTTCACCATCGGCCCCACCCTCTTCGCCACCGGCAGCCCCGGAGAACACGGCGTCCTCAGCCTCGCCGACTACCCCTACGGCTTCGCCGGCAACGGCCTCTTCATCGCTCTGGGCCAAGACGCGACGGGCGACTCGACGCTTTCGAGCACGAACTTCGAGGTCCTCCTCAACGGCCGCCCCATGAGCGTCGTCTATAACGGAAAGAGCGCCCAGTACGAGTACGCGATTCTTTACGTGGACGACCAGGCCCGCCGCCGCAACCTGACCGAGCCGGACTCGAGCGACGTGCTCGAAGGCAACCGTCGCGTCCACGGCCAACCGTTCGAGAGCTACGACTTCTATGTGAAGAAGGGCTTCCGCGCGGACATGCCGATCAGGGTCATGCGCTCGTTCGGCGCGGAGGGCCATTCCGTCATCACGTGCCGCGACTTCTGCTACGCCAACGTCCGCCTGGAGGCGTTCAAGCTCAGCCGCGACAACCAGAACCACATCAACCTCACCGTCCTCGATAAGGACAACCACCCGCTCCAGAGCGCGCGCGTCACCGACAACGTCACCGGCCAATTCTATTTCACGGACGCCAACGGCCGCATCGACCTCGTCGACCGCTACCTCGACACGCTCTTCGTCGTGACCAAGACGGGTTACTACTCGAAGTGCCTCGGCTATGCGTACGTCACGGCCGAAGGCCAAAGCATGGAGACCGTGAGCGAGCGCTGCGGAAACAGCGAAGCCTACCCCCGCGTGCGCGCGCAGAACCTCGTGTACACGATCATCCTGTACACGATCCCGCCCGTCGAGACGAGCACGACCACGTTCAACGAGGTCCCCGTCGAGGTCGTCACGAAGCCCGTGCAAGGCATCGTGTTCCGCGGCAACTTCACGCGCATCGTCGCCGACCAGGTCAGCATCCAAGTCCAGCGCAACGTCAGCGAGGACCTACGCCTGACGGTCTTCCGCTACGACGGCCGCACCGGCACCCTTGCCCGCATCACGGACCCGCTCGACTGGCCCGCCAACAGCCCGGCGAATCCGCTCCTCGTCACGTACCCCGGCGGGCGGAACACGACGAACGATGACGAAGGCGCCTACCATCTCATGGTCCAACGCGGCTCGACCTACGTCACGGGCGTCGGCTTCAAGATCCTCGCCGACTGGAGTCACCTCAACGCCATCGCAACGCCCGGCGAGATCCCGCAAGACTTCGGCGACGAGCTCGCCGCCGACGTCACCACCGAGACGCAAGAAGCCGCCATCGCCGGACACCAGGCCGCCCTCGACCGCGCCGCCGGCAGCGTCGACACCGGCAGCGCGCTCGGCGAAGCCGCGCTCTTCGTGCCGCTCATCCTCCTGCTGCTCTTCGTGGGCTTACTGCTGAGGAACATGACGTAGGCAGGAGTCGCGACTGGGCTCGCGAACGGCCGCCGTCCCAGGTCAGCGCGGCCGATCAAGGATCGGCAACGAACGCCGTTGAGCCCGTTCCGACTCAAGCATGTCGATCCACATAGTACCGCGGACGGAAAGCACTCAGGACCCGTCCAGGCGAGCGGGACGCACACCCGCGGCGTGGCTGTGCTCGACGATGATGCGTGAGTCCCGCAGGAGGCGCTTTCCGAACTCGACGAATCCCTCCGCGTACTCGCCAACAAGCGTGATGGTCGTTTGAGCAGAGATCGCTGCCGTCGCTTGTGCGGGCGCTGCGCTCTCGCGCGCGATGCGGAACAGCGGAACGTCGTTCTCTCCATCCCCGATCGCCCACACATCGCGAGATCGGACACCTAAGAGACGAAGCGCCGTGAGCGCGCCCGTGCTCTTGTCTACGCCAGCGGGGAGAAGCATGACGTGCTCCTCGTTGAATTCGAGGTTGCATTGCATGCCCGCCTTGAGCAGTCTCGCTTCGGCTTCGGCGGCGAGTTCTCGAGGGCCGCTACCAACGATCCGGCTCCACGAAAAGTGGGGCGCGATGTCCCCCAACGCGCGCTCCGCTTGCGCTCGGAAACCTCCACCCGTGATGTGGGTCTCGCGAGTCCGCGAATCCATCACGATCGCGCCATTCTCGACAACGAGCGCGTCCGTGAGTTCACGAAGCCCCAGTTGGACGACGTGCACAAGCGGTCGGCCGGTCGCGAGGATGACGCGAATACCGGCCCCCCGAAGTTCGCGAAGCATCCTGCGCGCGTGCTCGTCGAGCTTGAGGTCTGGGCCCGTGAGGGTCCTGTCGAGATCCGTGATGAGCGTGCGCATTCCCGTCATGATCGTCTCTGGTCCGTGGACGAGTATCGAACGCGAAGCACGCACTGATCTCACCAGCACGCGCCATTCGTCCCGCGCGGCACGGCCCACAGTGCATTCTGTTGCGGTGGTCTGGCCTTCGCGACCCATGCGCTTTGCTTCCGATTCATTGCTGGCGAGGGCGACCATCGCACGCGCGAGCGAGTCGATATCGTCAGGCGGAAAGGCGAATCCGTTCTGTCCGTCTCGCACGAGCTCCGCGATACCGGCCCCGCGGCTGACGATGACGGGCACGCTGCGGTGCCATCCTTCGAGTGGCGCAAGCCCGAAGCCCTCGACGCGCGAGGGCAGGACGATCGCGCGAGAACGCGCGAATGCGACTTCGAGTTCGTCGTCAAGGATCCCGCCAGTGAACGTGACGCGTTCTGCCACGCCGAGATCTTTGGCGAGCTGCGCAAGTTCGTCCCTCCACTCGACCGCGTGGCCCATTCCGAGGCCGCCGCGCCCCGCGCTGAACCCTCCGCCTCCTACGACGAGCAGGCGCGCGTCAGGACACGACTCGACAGCGCGTGACAAGGCGCGGATTGCGACATCCTGAGATTTGATGGGGTCCAAGCGCGCGACGAGCGTGAACACCGTGTCGTCCCGAGCGATACCGAAACGCGCGTCGAACGCGTCGAGCTCTGTATGCGTGATCGCGCGAGCAGGAGGATCCGGCACGTAGGGGTATGACGCATGGATCGGGACGGTGACGCCCATCCGCCTGAGTTCCTGGGCATAGCGCTTTGTGTGTACGATGACCGACCCGAACTCGTTGAGGCACGACGCTAGGTAGGCTTCCACTCGGGGGTCCATCGGGTGGGCCGGTCCGTGCCAGCGGAACGCGGTCGGGACGTTTGCGGGCAAGTAGCGCGCGATGCGCATCACTTGGAAGTCGTGAACGTAGAACGCGTCGAACGGAGTGCGACGATGAGCTTCAGTCGCTTTGGCAGCCATCGTTCGCGCAAGATGCGTGAGCCCTTGGTCGATGGCAGCGAAGTCGACATCCTCAGCGAGTCCGTGGAGCGCGTTCCAGAACTCGCCCTTCGCTTTCGCATACTCTGACTGTTCGAGGCCAGAGAGCGCGACGTGCTCGATCACTGTGCGAGCGCTCAATTGGATGGGGGGCGTTGGGGATGAAGCGAGGCTGATCCACGTTGCCTGCTCGCTGACGCCCGTGGCTTCCCACTCAGCAAGAAGGGCGTGCACCATGCGGGTGACTCCTCCGGGCGACGGCAAGTGATCCGTTCCGGCGTGAAGTTCCTCAAGATCGATCATCCCAGCCGTGGCGTCCATCTCGCGAAGGAACCTCGTGAAGGGCGTTTGCGTAAAAAGACAGACTCCACCGTGTCGCATTTCTTCACCATGACTCGCCCGTAGCGCTCGCGGCTTCAGCTGTCGGCGGCGACATGCGCGCGCTACTCTCGACAAGCTACCCAGCAGCCCACCATACAAGTACGTTCCCCCATCATCATCGACGATCGTGGGCGGACCCGCGGCAGATCGTCGAATATCGACGATTCTCGCGGTCACGGTGGAGGCCGTGGTGGATTCGACCACGGCACGAAGTGACGACGCTCGCGGATGAGGCGCCCGGCGTGGTGGGCGAATCGGCCGATACTTCTGGCCCCACGAAAGGGCGACAATCCTGAGAGCTCGACGTGTAGCTCGCGGATCATGTTCACGTGCCCGCGGACCTCAGGCTCGTCAAGCCCGAGCACGCGATGCGTCGCGTAAAGCATCAGCAGCGCGCTGAGCACGAACACGAAATCGAAGTGACCCACGCGAATCGTGCCGAGCGTGTCCACTCCTCCAGCTCCCGTCCATTGCACGACGAATGCGAGCGAACTCACGCTCGCAAGACCCGCTACGAGACCCGCGACGAGGACGCCGAGTCCGGAGCCCAAGGCGCGCGCCATCCCTGCGACCGCAAGGAAGCCGCCCGCTCGGTTGAACGGTGCGGCGCGTGCGATGAGCTTTCCCAGCGAGATCTCGACGGCCGCCAACGACGCGCCCATCACGATGTGGACGCCTGCGAGCACGACGAGGGACGATGTGCGCGTGTCTTCGACGAGGACGAGGCCCAAGATGGCGAGCCCGCTCGTGAGCGACGCGAACGCGAGGACAGGCTTGCAACCCACCCGATCCGTGAGCCGCCCCCAAGCCGGAGCCGTCACGAGCGCTGCAAGCACGGAACCGGCCGCCAGGATCGCCACCGTGATGAACGGTGCATGGAGATCCGCGAGGAGAAAGATGGGGACGAACGGCACGGCCATCATCGCGCCCAAGCCCCACAATGCGGCGAACGCAAGAGGCGCTCGCTCGCTCGTTCCGACCGCGCGGCGGAACAATTCGACAGGAGTCTCGGGCCCATCCGCAGGATTGAGCGGCACGTCTGGGAGTCTCGCGATGAACGCGAGGCCCACCAAACCAGCAGCGCCCCCGACGATGAACAGGAACGCGAATGACGTGTTCCCCGCGCTGCCCAGCGTGAGGAACGCGCCGGCCGCCAACGTCGCGACGAGCCCGACGCCTGACTGCCAAGCGAACCGCTTCGCAAAGACGGTCCCATACGAATCCGCGGGAACGAGGTCGCGCATCCAGTACGCCCACGAGAATGCACCCACTGCGCCTGCGACGGACGAGAGCGATAGGAACACGATGAGAACGACGAGTCCGACGCCATGGGGCAGGACGACACTCAAGATCCCGCCCAGCGCGAGCAAGATCCGCGAAATCGCGGAAGCCCCCAGGCAGATCATGCGCCGGGTTCGCACGCGGAACGCGAGCGACAACGCCGGAATCTGTGCGGCTTGCGCCAAGAACGGCACGGCCGCCGCCAGGCCGATCGCGGCATCTCCTGCACCCAATGCCAAGAGGAGTCCCGCGAGGACGGCGCCACCCGTGAGCCCTTCCAGCGCGCGGGTCATTGCGCCATCCAACGAGAGGTTCCTCTGCAAAGACTTGGGGATCCCTTCGCCCAGCGTCTCAGTGCCCGCCATCATTTCTCGTGCCCCTCGTCACAGCCGAGACCGTTCCAAGGCGAGCTCGCGGGGAGTGAACAGCGGGCCATCGAAACGAGCACTAGGCGAGCGGGAGTATCCGCCTTGCCTGCGTTCAGAAGCATCATCGCCTCGCTTTGGCCGAGCCCATGGGCTGACCCGACAACACGCGAGCGAAGCCCCTCCATGGACGGCGCCACACTGACGGGCGCAGATGAACCTACTGAAGAATGAAGCGCCGGGACATGCGGCCGGGAAATCGCTCATGCCTGCGGAAGAGGATCGGATGTTGCCCATCGGGGAGGTTTGTCTCCCGTTCCTTGTCGCACCCGGCGCGAGAATGGGGTAGATTCGGACGGCTCGCACACCGGGAGTCTCGAATGCTCGTCACAGTGTCGCACTTGCTGTCGTACCCTTATGCCGCTCGCGCTCTTCGATAGGGCCGAGCCTCATGTTCGGCGTCCTTGATCGCATCCAACACGCGCACCTGAGCGGGTTCGCGCTTCTCCTCGTCATGCTCGCGTGCTTCCTCGTGGGCGCGCTCTGTACGCGCCTGGCGCTCGAGCTCGACGCCAAGGCTCTATGGGCCTTCATCCTCAGCCGGAAGCCCGCCTCCGCCCGCAAGGAGGAGTCCGAGGAGGCTGATCATGAGTGAGGTTCCGCGCTGACATCGCCCGAACGCTCGGAGACCTACTCCTCGATCACTTGTACACGAAAGCCGGCGGCGACGGCCGAAGCCTCGTCACGCTCCACCCCGAGCGCGCCGCATGCCTCCTCGGCGGCGGCCCACGCGCCAGCCGCGCGGAGGTCAGCGTCCTCCGCGACATGCTACAGGTCCTCGCCTCCGAGAAGCCTCGCGCTTATCGCGTACAGGCCTCGGCGCACGCGACCGGCCACTTCGACATCCAGCCTCACCGGAGCGACTCCCCATGACGCGCCCCCCCATCGTCGCACTCTCGATCATCCTTCTCGTGCAGGCCATCAGCCCGCAGGCAATCGCGGCCACGAGTGAAACCTGTACCTCGCAAGGCGTGACGTACAACTGCGTGACCGAACGAGTCGAAGTCCAATCCTTGCGCCCCGTCTACGGGAGCGGGCTCGAAGGCGCCACGAACCTGACCAACGTCACGCCCAGCTACGTCGAGTGGCCAGACCAGATCGCGCCCGGCCGCGCCATCCCGAAGGGCATCCACGTGGCCGCCCAGTATGAGCACCTCGCCAAGCTCTACGCCTCGAACGTCAGCGCGAACCAATCGCTCGCCGAGAATCCATACTACGGCACGTTCACGGGCCTCGAGCAGCTCCAAGCGCCCAGCATCCACCTCCTCCAGTACCAAGTCAACCTGAGCCCCGAGCGCGTCATGAACGGCGCGTCAGACCTATTCTTCAGGTCGCCGCTCCAGTGGAACGCGAACTACACGGGCCACTACGTGCAGATCCGCGAGACGGACAACAACGGGAACGCCGGCACCGTCGTCGCCGCCGCGCGCTTCCTCGCCGCCTGGGACCAAGGGCAAGCGCGTTCGCTCACGAAGGACACGAACGACAGCCTCGTCCTCGACGCGCGCCTCTACTACCAGCTCCACGGCCTCTTCTACAGCGGCAAAGTGTACACGATCGACGAGTATGTCACCACCACCGGTACGCCCCCATTGGCGCTGAGCGAGCTCTGGGTCTTCATCGCGGAAGGCCAAGACATCGCGGAAGACCACATCTCGACGACCCGCATGTTCCCCGGACACGGGCCCGCCGAGCGCACGTACCGGCCGGCGCCGGATGGCGAGACGGCCCAGTTCTTCGAGCTCGGCTGGAGCATGCGTCTCCACACCGGCATGGGCGCGGGAGGCACGGTCAACGTCATCCAAGGCGACCCCACGTACACGAGCCAGACCATCCGCGTCCGCTACGCGAGCACGGCCGCGAGCGTAGACGGCTCGAACCAGCCCAACGGAAACATCGTGGACGTCGTCGTCCCCCTCCGCCTCACGCAGGCTATCAGCGTGAGCGTCACCGTCACTCCATTCCGCGGTTTCGCCGACCGCATGGCGAACAACGGCGCCGGCACGGCCGCGGGCACAAGCTGCACGTGGACGAGCCCCGAGCCCATCACGGGCACGATCAACCACCGCTGCACCTTCCCCGACGTCAACTGGCAAGGACAAGGTGGCACGCACTGGTACGACGTCGAAATCCAGTTCCAGCTCACCGCCGGAAGCGGGTGCGGTTACGCCGTCTGCGGCTACGTCATGTACCCGGTAAGCGACGAGACCCTCCCGGACGGCAACAAGGCGCTCCACGTCCTCGAACGCTCGGGCCTCGGCATCTCGACGAGCCACGCCGTCTTCTCGCAACCCTGGGTCGAGGTCCGCGAAGGTCACCAGGACACGCCGCAGAGCGAGGACCGCAGCGTCAACTGGGTCACTGCGCTCATCGGCGTGGGTGAAGTCATCGTCGGCGCTGGCCTATCCTTCGCGGCCATCGCCGTCGCGCCCTGGTTCCCACCCGTCACGGTGCCCCTTGCCCTTCTTCTGGGGAGCGCTGGCATCGCGACCATGAGCCTCGGCTTCGCCACCGTCTACGCCGGCACGCAAGGCTTCCCGCCCAGCGTCGTCCTCAGCAAGGACTTCGTCGAGCCCTTCGTCAAGTTCGGCGGCCTCCTCCTCGCAGGCGCCGCCTGCGGCGCAATCCTCAGCGGAGCAGGAAACTTGCTCGGCGCTGGCATCGGCCAATCCCAAGGAGCCGTCGCGAACCCCGGCCTCCAAAGCGCGCGCATCGGCGCCGCGACGCTTGGCGCGAACGCGCTCCTTGGAGCCGAATGCGCAGCCGGCGCCGCCCTCGCCGCGGGCGGCGTGGACGGCCTGATGCAGTTCGTGGTGGACCTCGTCAAGATCGTGAAAGCTGCCGTCGAGATCCTCGGACTCCTCCTGAGTGATCTCGCGAGCTTCATCGCCGAGTTTCTCGGCGCCGCCGCCCCCTGGGTGCGCGCCTCGTTCGTCCTGTTCGTCGTTCTCACGGTCCTCTGGTTCGTCCGCGAGGCCCTGCTATGGGTCCTGAACCTCATGTGGCCCATCGTCCAGCAAATGACGCCAAAAGCTCGGAACCATCACCAGCGTCTCGAGAGCACGATCGAAGCCGTCAGCATCCCCATCTGGGACTCGATCATGTACTACAAGCACTGGCGCACGTACCGCGGCCGGTACTGGCGGCAGCGCTTCGGAGGCATGCCGCAGTAGATCGGCGCATACTGCAAGGGGTGCGAACACACCGCCCCCGCCGGTCCCGCCGCCTCGACGACGACCCTCACTCGTGCCGTCCACGTCTCATAGCGCGTGCCCGACGACGACGGCTTGCCGATCACGAACTTCAACAAAGGCGCTCAGCGCCTCGCCGGCACGCACTGGGTCTTTAGGAACGGATCACCTGGTCACGCCGGCACGCCAGGAACGTGACCAGTTACGCCTGCGAGCATTCCGACGGCCTGGCCAACTATCTGCGCGACTTGGACGTGGGCACACATTGAGGAGCGAACGTGCGCTGACTCGCAGCATTCGCTCAGGCGCTCCTCACACGAACTCGCGGGAGTGCCCCGGCGTCTTGAGGGGCGGGGCTCGTTCACCAGCCAGCACGCGCCAGGGACATCGCGTTCCCGCGCTGAACCGCATGTTCGTACCGAGATTCCCGATGATCTTGTCCTTGCCACCATCGTCATCGAGGAATCCAATGCAATGAGATGCTCGAGGCCGAGCGCCGCATTGTCACGGCCAACAGGTGGATCCGCCCCCATGCGCCTATGGTGTATGGAGAACACTCATGAACACCGGGCCCCTTCGAGCAGTGAGGAGGCCTACTTTGCGGTCAACAATAGTGCAGATCGTCGTGCTCGCCTGTGCTGTCCTCCTGGCCGCGCCACTTGGCGCACACGCTGAAGCGCTCGCCACCCCGGGGCCGCGCAGCACTCCCGCTACGCACTTCGCCGACTTCGGCGAATCCACGTCGGTCTTGCTGCCCGGCCTAAACGCGCCGCTAATCCGCGACGCCGCGGACGTCGCCGCGGCCGAAGCTGCGACGCTCGCGCACCTGCTGCCGAACCGGACGCTCGCGCTCGGTCCGCTTGTCCCGACGCCCAACGGCACGGATCCCTCGTCGCGGTGGCTGCGCCCCTACGGGGACGCGGATGGTGACGCGCGCGAGGACTTCCTCGACGTCACCTACGATCCGATCCTCGACCAGGCGCAGCTTTCCGTATCGCGTGGCAGCGATCTCGCGACTCTGTGGACCGACGCGCGTCCCGTAAGCGGGGGGACTTTTCTTGCGTGGGGGGTCGATGCGACTGGAGACGGCGCGGACGACCTGACGCTCACTGAGCTTGTCGTCACGCTACCCCAGGGCCAGGGCGCTTGCGTGACATTCGATGCCTGCGGTGGCGCCCACGCCGCGCTCCTTCTCGCATGGACTGTCACGCTAATCGACGGCCGTACTGGCGGCGAGCTTTGGACACGCAGTTACGACGGACGCGTCGTCAACGTGAACGGCGCGGCGGACGCGGCACCCTTCGCCCATGCGGAGGCCGACATCGTGCGGACGACCAACCATCTCGTGATCGCGTTGCCGGGCGATGGCCATGTCGTCGTGTCCCTAGCATCGACCCAAGAGACGTTTCTCGGGGGCTCGTCGTTCGTGACGGGCTACCAACAGCCCGTCGCGTCATGGAACAACAGCGGCGTCTTCGAGATTCTCGACGGAGCGGAGGGAACAGTTGTGTCCAATGCGAGCGCAAGCGGTCTGTACTACGAGCCGCTCGCGTTCCCTACGGGCGACATCGTCGGCTCCGCGACCAAGGACATCTTCGTGTGGACAAATCCCATCGACGCGCCCTCACCCTGTGGACCGCTGGTGGGCTGGTGCGAGCCGCCGTAACTGGTCACGTTCCTGGCAGTCTCTCGTGGCCGATGGCCGCGCCGGCGAATTCGAAGAACGACGTCTCGCGTAGCTTCGCGGTCTGAGCGACACTTTGGATGACCGCGAGGCGCGCTGCGCCT
>Ga0265292_1001676_pt1 | contig 18441 bp, 16 predicted proteins | sample Munlanlewell296A_FD_189080 | JGI IMG/M metagenome (GOLD analysis project Ga0265292, IMG submission 189080) | Leachate microbial communities from a municipal landfill in Southern Ontario, Canada - Leachate well 296A | ecosystem: Engineered > Solid waste > Landfill > Unclassified | place: Canada... | reverse complement strand
CGGATTTTACCTGCAATGGCTCAATTACGAAAACGAGCGCCGGCAGGATGTGCTGTACGGTTATCCGAATACCGTTGTGTCATATCCGGTTTCGGGATTTATCGTCCCAAGCTGGTTTGCCGAAGGCGTCGCGCAATATAATCGACCGGAACTGAATTATGATTTTTGGGATTCGAATAGGGATATGATTTTGCGTTCGTATGTGTTGGATTCCAATATGCTTTCGTGGAGCGAAATGAGCGTCTTTGGAAAAACATCACTCGGTAACGAATCATCATACAATGCAGGTTTTGCCCTAACAAAATTTATCACCGAACAATACGGACAAGAGGCCATACCGAAGATTGCAAAAGGAATTTCCCGCGTTGATAACATTATGATCGATCAATCAATTGAACGGACGCTCGGAATATCCGGTCAACAATTGTATGATCTATGGAAAGATTCCATCACAGCACGGTATGCAAAACAAACGGAAGGCATTCGGTCGAATCTTGTCGAAGGAGAAAAGTTCTTTCTTGATGGGAATGACAGCCTGACAACCGGTATTGGGTTCGGCAATTTAAATCCGTCGTTTTCGCCGGTGGGAAATAAATTTGTCTTTACCTCGAACAAAGAGAACGACTATCTCGGTCTTTCCGGTGTGTACCTTGGGAATTTTGAAACGCGCAAAGAAACATATATTACTGGCGGAGTACGTTCGCAATTGTCCTGGTCCCCCGACGGAAAAAAAATCTATTACACCAAACACTCACACAACAATCCGAACGGTTCCGAACTGTCCGATATCTACATCTACGACCTGGATGAAGAGGAAGAGACGCGCCTCACATTCGGACTGCGGGCAATCAGCGCCGCGCTCTCGCCGGATGGCACGCATTTTACTTTTACATACCAAAATGACGGAACGGTGAATATCGCCGTTGTGGACAGCAATGGAAAAAATTTTCGTCAACTAACCCCTTTTGCTCACGGAGAACAAACATACCATCCAGTATGGTCACCCGACGGCCGGTGGATCGTCTTCGGATATTCGGTGAAAGACGGACAGGATATTGCACGGATCTCCATCGACAGCGGTACGGTGGAATTTCTCGTTCCGGGGGAAGATGACGCACGCGAACCAGCTTTTGTTGCGGATGGTTCTGCAATGATATTCTCGTCGGACCGGACAGGTATTTTTAATTTGTTTCGGTATGAATTTTTGAACGGTGCCATAACCCAGCTGACGAATGTGCTCGGGGGAGCATTTACGCCGACTGTTCATCGGACCGGTTCCATCATCTATTCCGGATATACTTCTGAAGGCTTCAAATTGCGAATGCTGGATAATCCGCAATCGAAGGATTTTTCTTCATCATCGTATTTGTTTTCCAAACCGCATCCAAAAATGGAAACGGATCTTTCCCCATCTTTTCCGATATTCGATTTTGCGTCGTTGCGCAAGTATAATGACGATACACTGACGATGAGCGACAGCAAACCGTATAAAAATCTTTATACGAGCATTGCGATCATTCCGTTCCTGCGTTTAGATAATTACAACACCAAAAGCAGCGGATTAGAATTCTTGAAACCGGGATTTTATTTCGTTTCGTCCGATGTCATCGAAAAAATGAGTATGTTCGGCGGCGCGGCAATCAATACTATCCTTGAGCGGGATCTGTTCCTGATTTTTGAATATCGGGACAGGCTGCTCGGTTTCCATCAACTTGGCTGGCATCCGACACTGTCGCTGGAATTATATAATGTTTCTCGAAAACGAACAGGGGAAAAGATTACCATTGTGGAGGAATTTGAAGAAACCACCGCGGACATCACCTATAGTTTGTTCGAGATAGATCTTTTCCTGAAACAGCATCTGTTCGCACCGTCAGATCTCTTGACGCTGGGATTTACCTACAGTCAATATAGCAGTGCCCTCAGTTCTTTCCTTGTGAAAAGCAGCGCACTGCTGGTGCCGGCCTCTTCCGAGGATTATTTCAAAGGGAAAAATTTTTCGCTTCAATATTCGTTTTCCGGAATCATTCCGTCCCGTACGATGGAAATTAATCCGGTGGGCCGTACATTTTCACTGCGGCTGGACAATGAACTTGCGAATTTTGTTTCCGAGGATTCGACCGGTGCATCGGAATTCGAAGCAACCGAATCAGGCATTAAGCTAAAGCTTATTCCGTATTCCATTCGCCGCGCGGATGTTCGCTATACCGAACATTTTGCACTACCGTATTGGAAACATACGCTTTCGTTCACACTGCGCGGCGGTACGGTTTTCGGCCGCCAAGTTCCGGACTTTTTTGATTTCTATGCAGGCGGACTTGTTGGAATGAAAGGATACCCGTTCTATTCAATCAGCGGCAATGAAATTGCCACACTGAATGTAGCGTATCGTTTTCCGATCTGGGAGAATATGGATTTCCGGGTTCTGCAATTGTCGTTCAGCCGGCTGTATGGTGAGTTTCATGCGGATTTCGGTAATGCATGGAGCGGTCTGCCGGACATTAAAAAATTCAAAAAAGATGCCGGGTTCGAGCTGCGCGTGGATGCATTTTCGTGGTACGCCTATCCGACCCGTATTTTTATAAACGGAACGTATGGAATCGATTCGTTCACATATAACCGCCGCGATATTACGGCGCGATACGGTAAAGAATGGCGATTTTATTTCGGGATCCTTTTTGGGTTTGATTTCAGTAACGATGTAAAACGATTAGCGAGGCATTTCGATGGATTGTAAATCCATAGTGGTTGTAATGGTGTTTGTTGTAAACTTTATTGCGACGGCAGGTGGACCTGCAGTAACCGGAAATTTTAGAAGGGATGTGATGATTCAACAACTGGATTCGATCACAACGCAATCCAGTGTAATCGTCGTTTCCCCGTATCATCAGAATCCTTTTGTGAATGGATTTTATTCACTCGTACTTCCAGGAGCAGGACAATTTCAATCGGAACGATACACGAAAGCGGCAATTTTTCTCGGAGCGGAATTAGCGTTTATTGCGTATGCCGTATTGAGTGATAAAAATGGAGACAAAAAAACAGCGGAGTTTCAGAAGTATGCGGAAGCGCATTGGAGCGCTGAACGTTATGCACAATGGATCAGAATGTACGGCGTTGCCGACTATGGTCCCGCCACTTCGATTGACATGGACAAAGTACGTCAGAATGACTTTGCCGAGATTAATGCCTGGGAAAGTGCTTCCGGTCCGAATAAAATCGGATTCTCCCATCAGCTCCCCAGATATGGCGATCAGCAATATTACGAATTGATCGGGAAGTATTATCAATTCAAATTCGGATGGGATGCGTATCCGACGGATGCGAAGGGAATTCCTCAATCCGATAACAGAGATTATTTTAATAATTTCACTGCGGATAAACAGATTAAAAATTATGCGGCGGAGCGGGGGAAAGCGAATGACTATTATTATGCTGCGAGTTTTGCCCTGAGTGCATTAGTGATCAACCACGCACTGAGTGCAATCGACGCGTTCCTTTCAACAAAGAGTTTTAATCAGGAACTGAGCGCATCATTGCAACTGACTCCGGTGGACGGAATGGAAGGGAAGAGACTGATGTCGCAAGTGAAGGTGAGTGTGGGGTTCTAACAAATACCAAATTATCAAATTATCTAATCCGGAATGAATTGTTAAGAATATGACAATCTGATAATTTGTAATTTGCAATCTTCTACTTGTTTACTCGTAAGATATTCACGACCCCCGCAGCAAAAAAGATGATGTTTGCCAGCCATGCCGTTAACAGAGGATTTAAGTCCCCGTTATAACCGAACACATTGCTGATTTTCATGAAGACCATATAAATGAACACCACGGCCGCGGAGATACCGACCTGCAATGCAATACCCCCTTTTCGCTTCCCGAATGAGAATGGAATTCCGAAAAGGACAACAATAACGCTGGCGAATGGGAATGCTACTTTGTTATGATAATCCACCATCCATCGCGCAGTATCGTTCCCGCTGTTTTGTTGTCGTTCAATAAACTCTCCTAACTCGGTATAATTCATTTCTTCCGGGCGTTCCACTTTTTTTACAATATCCTTTGGCGAAAAGGTGAGATCCCGGAAAAGATATGAGTCGAACGTAATCATGTGTTCACCCTGCGGCGTTAAGATCCGCTGTTTCCCCTGACTCATGGACCATGTACCGGAGATGGAATCCCAGATGATTTGCTTTCCATCCCATCGTTGTGAAATACTAATTAGAGTAGAATCGCTGAATTCCTGTATTGATGTCCGTGTTCCGGTCCGCGATGCTCCATCGTAATACGAGATATACACTATTCGTTTTTTCCCATCCTGAAGATAGATGTTCGTCCGCGCGGTCGATTCCAGGCTTCTATTAAGGTATTTTCGTTCGATGGAGAATTTCTGCTGATTCGCATAAGGAACAACCCAGCCGTTAAAATAAACGGAGAGACCACTGACGACGAGAGCAACGGTTATCAACGGGGCCATATAACGATAAATACTCATGCCTCCTGCTTTCATCGCTGTCAGTTCATTGTTTGAAGCAAGTTTCCCCGTTGTGAACAGACTGGCAAGAAGTACAGCAACCGGTGTCATTAGTTTTACGATTTCAGGCAGGAAAGCAATATAATATTGTACGATGAGTTCATTGGCAACATTGTTATCCAGGAAATCGTCAAGATTTTCCATAAGGTCGATGACAACGAAAATTGCCATAAACGTAATCAGCCCGAAGACCGTTGTTAGAATAAACTGTTTTAGTATATAGGAATCGAAAATTTTCATCGGTTTAAAATTTCAATCAATCGTTTCGGAACGAATCGGCGCCACCAATCAAAATTCAACTCAATATTCTCTTTTCCCACCTTGTAGGTGAGGAAAACGCCGAGTACACCGATGACGATGTTTGCCCCCCACATTCCAAACCATGGTGCAATCACATGCCGGTCTGCAAGTTTTTCGCCGCCGATCAACGATGACCAATAAAGCAGAAAGAAACCGAGGCTGAGTGATGCGGCAATTCCAAATCCTCCGCGGCGCGCCATCACACCCAGCGGCGCACCGACAAGAATGAAAATGAAACAGGCAAACGGAATTGAATATTTTTTATGAATCTCTACAAGATATTCCCGGATTTGTTTTTCCTGATAGGTAATATTGGATACGTCGTTGTCGATATTATTCCGGTAAAACAGTAATTGGCTGGAAACGCTGGTATATTGTCCGACGTTTTTCCAGAAATCGGTCGCGGGGGATTTCGGAGTGACCGAACCGTAGAACAGTTTCTCATGAAGTCCGTCTGCATAATGATTAATTCGATTATGGATGGTTTCCGTCAGTTCGCTAAGACTGTCCACCATAAATCGCATTTCGGCAGAACTCAACTCACGGTCGCTGCGTGAGAACTGGTCGACTGCTGAACGTTCGAAATCGAAGCCTTCCGAAACTGTGCTAATTCGTTGCCGTTGGAATTGGATAGTCCTGTACATGTTCGGTTTTGTATGGTCAATCTCGTGGATCTCACCGTCATATAAATCCATGATTAATTTCCGGTAGTCGCCGGAGAATGACAATGTTCCCGTTTTTGCCGTGATCACAGTATTTTTGTTAGGATCTGTATGGTTATAAATTGTCACACCTTCAAGGGCATTGGATTCTTCAAATGTCTTTCTTACTAGCATACTATAACCTGGCATATCCTGGTTGAAGAGTCCGGGAACAAGGGTAAGAGTTGGTTTTTTCCGTCGGATATCGATTGTCAGTGTTTTAGAACGGTGGTTGGCTTCAGGGAGAACCTTATTATTAAATTCAATCATCAGATAGGTCACAATCATCGCAGCGATCGCTACCGGGACCATCATCCGAAACAGGCTTACGCCGCCGGCTTTCATCGCTGTTACCTCGTTCGTGGAGGCCATAGAACCGAATGCCATGAGCGTTGCCACTAACACTGCCATCGGCACTGCCAAAACCATCATCCATGCAAGATTCAACAGCATCAGCTCGGCGATCACCGCTCCGCTTAAACCTTTGCCCACCAGTTGATCCATGAATTTCATCACAAATTGCAGGACAAAAACCGACATCAGGAAGAGGAACGAACCGAAAAATGGCGCCGCATGGCGTTTAAGGATGTACCACGAAATTTTCATACTACAAGATACCTCTCATTTGGTTTGACAATCAAGAAAATATTTTTAATTTAAGACACAATTTTCAACCAATTTTCCGGAGGAGAAATGAAAAAAGCGTTTAAGATTGCCGGCTATGTTGTCGGCGTTATCGTTCTTGTAGCAGCGGGACTGGTGATTTATTTGAGCACCGCTTTCCCAAAGGTTTCACCTGCTCAAACAATGACAATAGAATCGACCCCTGAACGGCTGGAGCGCGGGAAATATCTTGCGCACCATGTCGCCGGTTGTATCGATTGCCACTCCACTCGTGATTGGACAAAATTTGCGGGACCGATTATCCCCGGGACTGAAGGCAAAGGAGGAGACAAATTTGATGAGGCATTAGCTGGATTGCCGGGAACAATCTATGCACAGAACATCACTCCATTCTATCTTAAACGGTATACTGATGGTGAACTGTATCGGTTGATCACTACCGGTGTCACCAAGGATGGTCGGGCTTTGTTCCCAATGATGCCGTACCTTGCGTTTGGAAAAATGGATCGGGAAGATGTCCGGTCCATTATTACGTACATCCGAACATTGTCGTCGAAAGATGGTGAATATCCGAAAGCGGATTTAAACTTTCCGATGAATATCATTGTCAATACCATTCCATCGGATGCAACTCCCATGACCAAACCCGATCCTACAGACGCACTCCGCTATGGGGAGTATCTGTTCACGATCTCTGGTTGCGGTGATTGTCACACACCGATGGAAAAGGGGACGCCGATTTCTGGAAAACATCTTGCCGGAGGATTTGAGTTCCGCAGTCCGGCAACGGGGGATATTGTTCGCTCAGCCAATATTACGCAGGATCATGAAACCGGGATCGGAACATGGACGGAAGAGGTTTTTGTCGGCAGGTTTAAATCATATTTGGATTCATCCTGGACAAACAAGTCCGTTAAAGCGGGGGAATTTAACACAGCGATGCCATGGCTTTTATTTGCAGGAATGGAAGAACGCGACTTGAAGGCAATCTTCCGATTTTTACAGACAGTACCACCTGTGACTAATAAGATTGAAAAATTTACAGCAAAACAATAAGGATTTTTTCCTCTTGATTTGTTTTTGTCTTAGCAACTGCAAAATTTCTTAACTCCGAAAGACCGGTGAAGAAACGTTCACCAGTCTTGCTCGGATTTTTTTCCGGGTTCACTCGTTCTATTGTTCTCCGCGTAATTTTTTCTTCGAAGTCGTTCATTTTTTAAACCACGGAATATGAGGACAAATGAAAAAAATCCGTTATGGTATTATAGGTTTTGGTGCATTTGCAGAACGCGCGATAATGCCGGCAATCCGGTCAACCAATAATTCTGAACTCGTTGCGATTCAGAAACGTTCGTTGGACATGGCGAATTGGAAAGCACAGGAACATGGCATTCCATTATTTTTTGATACTGTGGAAGCGCTTGTCGCTTCACCCGAAGTAGATGCTGTGTTCATTGTTTCTGCAAATGCACAGCATTATTCCGAGACGCTTGCCGCAGCTGCAGCCAAAAAACATGTGTTGGTAGAAAAACCGATGGCGGTATCGTATTCACAAGCTCTGGCAATGACCGACGCATGCCGAACAGCAGGCGTACAACTGATGGTCGGTCATATGCTTCGATTTTCACCTCTTGTAAGAAGAATGAAAGAGATTGTCCAGTCCGGAATAATTGGAGAGATTACATACGCCCAATCCCATTTCATTTACGATGTCCGGTTGTCTCAGCGGAAATGGGTGCTAGATAGAAATGAAGCGGGGGGAGGTCCGCTGTTCGATATTGCGATCCATTGCCTCGATTCCTTGCGGTTCGTGTTGAATGACGATCGTGTAACGGCAGTGCAGAGTTTGATGAAACCGGAGAGGACGTCAGGAAAAGTCGAAATGACGAATGTGCTGTCGTTGCAATTTTCTCTCGGCACGCTCGCAACAATTTATTCCTCGTATGAAACACCGTACCGTCAGGGATTTATAGAATTTTTCGGAACGAATGGTTCGATCTCTGCATTTCATTTTACACCGAGCAATACCGATACGGAGTTGGAAATTAAATTCGGTGTGAATGGTAGAATAGATCGCATCGAAAAAGAGCAGATCCGCGTTCCAGATCTTTATGCGTTGGAAGTTGCACATTTCTCCGATTGTCTTCTTCGTAATGAAGAGCCGTGTGTGACGATGGACCATTCTCTGCATAATCAGGAAATCTTGGAACGTGCTGTTCGAATCTGATAAAAAAAATATCTTTTAAAAGATCTCAATTTTTATTACATTACAGTATCAACACTGGAGAAAACTACGGAAACTATGACACAAAAGAAGATCAAACGATTAGGTATATTAACCGGCGGTGGAGACTGTCCCGGTTTGAATGCCGTTATTCGCGGCGTTGCAAAACCGGCTATGAACGATTATGGTCTGACCATCGTCGGTATTGAAGACGGATTCGAAGGATTCGTTGAAGGCAAAATGCGCGAAATTTCGCGCGACGATATCGCCGGAATCATCGGGCAAGGCGGAACAATACTCGGAACATCCAACAAAGGGGACCCATTCCATTATCCAACCGAAGGAATGAACGGCGTGGAAATCGTCGACGCATCGCAGCGCGTGTTAAAGCATTATAAAGGCTGGGGCCTTGATGCGTTGATCACCATCGGCGGCGATGGTACGATGCATATTTCCAATAAGTTGTCCGAACTCGGAATGAACATCGTTGGCGTGCCGAAAACGATCGACAACGATCTTGACGCAACTGACCAAACATTCGGTTTCGACACTGCGCTCTCGATCGCTACAGAAGCAATTGACCGGTTGCACACAACCGCGTCCGCACATCATCGCGTTATGGTAATTGAAGTGATGGGACGGTATGCCGGATGGATCGCACTGCAAGCAGGTCTTGCAGGCGGTGCTGACATTATTCTGCTGCCGGAAAACCCGTTTAAATGGGACAGTGTGATGCGCCGCGTTATCGAGCGCAGCACACGCGGCAACCGTTATAGCATTGTTTGCGTTGCCGAAGGTGCGAAAGCGGCGGATGAAGAGGTCGTTATTAAAGAAACAGATGTGAAACGGACCGATCCAATCCGGTTTGGCGGAATCGGTGAACATGTTGCCGGTCGTATTACACTGGAAACTGGATTGGAAACGCGCACGACAATTCTCGGACATTTGCAACGAGGTGGAAGCCCGACCGCGTATGACCGGGTGCTTGCAACACGGTATGGAACGAAAGCGGTAGAACTTGCCGTGAACGGAGAATTCGGCCGTATGGTAAGCCTGAGGGGATTGAATGTGACCAGCGTTGCGATTAAAGACGCTATCTCTAAACAACGGCTTGTGCCGGTGGACGGCGAAATCGTCAATACTGCCCGTGCAGTCGGGACGAGTTTTGGTGACGAATAGTTCGTTCAAACACTCAACCGTTTCATCAGATCCTTTCAATGCCGAGTACTTCGATGCTGAAGACCACTCGGCATTGGTTTTTCAACAGTGAAAATCTACTCGACATTATCGGACGGTTGCAAGATTATCGACAGTCAGTTTTTACTGAATGCCTATTGCAACGGCATGTTCCCGATGGCGGATGGTCCGAACGGCGAGATCCATTGGTTTTCGCCCGAACATCGCGGCATAATTCCGCTGAATGGGCTGAACATTTCGCGCAGCCTTCGGCAGACGTTGCGAAAAAAAATGTTCAATGTAAAGATCGATACTGCGTTTGAAGAAACGATACGAGCTTGTGCGGAACGAGAAGATGTGTGGATTTCGGAAACCATCGTCCAAAGTTATTGCGAATTATTCCGTCTCGGCTTTGCACATTCCGTTGAATGCTGGTACCAGCATAACCTTGTGGGAGGACTCTACGGAGTATCGATCGGCGGAGCATTCTTCGGGGAATCGATGTTCAGTAGGGTAACGGATGCATCAAAAACTGCGCTCGTATATTTGGTAGAACGGATGAACCGCCGTGGGTATACACTGCTTGATACGCAGTATCAAAATGATCATCTCGCCACGCTCGGGTGTATTGAGATTTCGAAACAGGAATATATCGAACAGCTGGAACGGGCGATCAGTCTCACGTGCAATTTTTGATAGGAGACCACTATGAATGCCATCACAGATACGAATTTCGCCGGTTTGAAATTTCTAAAACGCGGGAAAGTCCGCGATATCTACGATGTTGGAGAACACCTGTTGTTCGTCGCAACGGATCGGCTATCTGCTTTTGACGTCGTTATGCCGCAAGGAATTCCCGGAAAGGGGAAAGTGCTGACACTGATTTCTGCATTCTGGTTTGAGCAGACAAAAGACATCATTCCGAATCATGTCGTGTCAACAAATGTAGATGAATTCCCTGCTGCTTGTGCGCTCCATAAAGAAATACTACGTGGACGAAGCATGCTGGTAAAAAAATCAGTGCCGCTCTCCGTTGAATGTATTGTGAGAGGGTATCTTTCTGGTTCCGGCTGGGCGGAGTATCAAAAGACAGGATCGATCTGCGGTCTTTCGCTTCCGAAGGGGCTTGTAGAAAGTCAGAAGCTTCCCGAAATAATCTTCACTCCGTCCACCAAAGCGGAAGTGGGGATTCATGACGAAAATATTACCTTCGAACAGATGATTGTGCGGGAAGGAAAACAGCGTGCCGAACAGGTGCGCGAAACAGCCATCAAGATTTTCCAACGCGCATCGCAGATCGCCGAGTCCAAGGGAATTATTATTGCCGATACGAAAATGGAATTTGGTATAATGGATGGGAAACTCATTTTGATAGACGAATTGCTCACTCCCGATTCATCCCGGTTCTGGCCCAGGGAAACATATGCTCCCGGAAAAGCTCAGAACAGCTATGACAAACAATTTATCCGCGATTACCTGCTCTCCATTAATTTCGATAAAACCCCTCCAGGACCCATTCTGCCGGAGGAAGTTCTTCAAAAAACTGCCGATCTGTACCATCAGGCGGTATTTCAACTGACCGGAAAACATGTAGTATGAGAAGTATTCTCTTTTTTAGCTTTTTCTATCTTTCATTGGCGTCAGCACAATTTGAACCGCGATCGACCGAATTGCCGAAAGACACCCTTGCATCTATCGGTTCGCGCATTATTACGGCGAAGGATTTTCTGGAACGCTTTGAATTAATGCCGTGGCCCAATAAGGATAAAGTAAATCGTATCGAATATACGAAACTGGAATTTCTCCATTCCATCGTAGCCGAGAAGCTGCTGGCTCAGGAGGCGGCCGCACAGAATATCGGGACAGATTCTTCGTCGCTGAAGCTTCAGAATAATTACGAACGATTATTTGTACGGGATGAGTATTATAAAACCGAAGTGCAATCCCGCATCGTCATTACTCCCTCTGAAGCCTTGGCGGGGATGTCTCGTTTTCCGTATGAATTTGAAGTTGCCGTGCTCGGGATCTTGTCCAAAGAGGAAGGGGAATTGTTGTATAAAAAGGTGGCGAAAAGTAAGAATAAAAATGCTACGGTGAAGTTTTTCAATGATTCGCTCTATGTTGTGATCGATACTGTTCATGTAACGTACGGCTTTCCTGAAGAAGTTGTGGAGGATGCGGTATTCGCAATCGGTAAAGACAGTCTTTCGCGACCCGTTGAAACGCAGGCGTACGGTTGGGTGATGTTTGCACTCCTGAAAAAATATACGAATGTTCAGAATGTGAAATATTCCCATCCGGACCGGCTGCACAAAGTAAACAACGTTATCCGCGAGAGGAAAGAGGATTCCATTGCTGTTCGGACGTTTGCTGCTGTTACATCTCCTCAACGTGCAGAAGCAGATCCGGCGGTCTTTTTCCCTATTGCAGATTCGGTATATGCAATTCTTCGTGCGGATTCGACAGCGTATCTTTCGAAAGGGGTGTATCAATTCAACGCCGGCGCGATCGCTCTGTTAGAACAAAAATTGTCATCACGTTTGCGGGATCGTTTTATTACGATCGAGTCCGGAAATATGACTGTGGAAGATGTGCTGCAGGGACTGTTTAACAATGTTGTCGTATTTCCTTCGCCATTACATCTTGACCATATCCGTATCGTGTTGAATAATAACATTAAAACTGTCATCCAGAATGAAATGCTGGCGCGGGAAGGCCTAAAGAAGAATTTGCATCAAACCGAGAGCGTGCGCCACGATGTTGGCGTGTGGATGGACAGTCACAAAAGTCGGATGTTGTTACGCAATATCATCGACACGCTCCGCAGAACGACAGATACGCTTCAACAAAAAAGATTGGAACGATACATCCAGGAATCAATCGACAGATATATCGGAACTCTGGCAAAGCGGTACAATGTTACCATCAACGAGGAGGCGCTGCGCAGGGTGAGCACGACAACTTCCAGTATGGTAACGTGGAGACATATCGGCTTTGGCGGACGGATTATCGCCGTGCCGCAGACGATCCGTCAGTTCGAATGGAAATATGAATGGATGAAACAGGAAAAAATTAATCAATAAATTCTCACCACAAAGGAAGCGTTCATGAGTTCACTCACTAGTGAAAATATTTTAGAAGCATTACGGGTTGTACGCGATCCGGATTTGAATCGCGATATTGTTACTTTAAATTTTGTGAAAGATATTGCTATTAAAGGCAAGGATGTCAGTTTTTCCATTGAACTCACAACGCCGGCATGTCCTGTGAAAGATGAGATGAAAATGCAGGCCGAACAAGCGGTTCGGAGTTCGATTCCGGAGATTGGATCATTGAGTGTGACCATGACGGCGAATGTCTCGAAACGTTTGAATATGCAGGTGATGCCGGTATTGACCGGTGTGAAGAATACGATTGCAGTCGCTAGCGGCAAGGGGGGCGTCGGAAAATCTACCGTTGCGGTGAATCTTGCCGTATCGCTGGCACGTGAAGGGGCGAGCGTTGGGTTGATTGATTGCGACATTTACGGCCCGAGTATTCCGCTGATGTTTAATATCAATGAAAAACCGCAGTTGCATAATCAAAAGCTTGTACCTTTGGAAAAGTACGGCGTAAAGGTAATGTCAATCGGATTTTTAATCGATTCGACCCAAGCGGTAATCTGGCGGGGTCCGATGGCAAGCGGTGCTGTAAAACAATTTTTGACGGATGTGGAATGGGGTGAGTTAGATTATCTTGTATTCGATTTGCCTCCCGGAACAGGTGACATTCAATTGACGATTGTGCAGCAGATTCCACTCACGGGAGCAGTGATTGTCACGACACCGCAGGAAATGTCACTGGCGGACGCACGCCGGGGTATGGCAATGTTTCAGAAAGTGAATGTTCCGATCCTTGGAGTTGTGGAAAACATGAGTTATTTTGTCAGTGCTGGCGGTGAACGGGAGAATATCTTCGACACCGGTGGCGGGAAAAGAGTGGCGGAACAATTTTCTGTTCCATTTCTCGGCGAGATCCCGATCTATACGAAAATCCGCATCGGGAGTGATTCCGGTCGACCTGTGACCGATTCCGAACCAGATACTGAACCCTCGAAGATTTTTAACACGATCGCAAAAAACCTTGCAGCGCAGATTAGTATCAGCAATTATTCAAAACAAACCGCTCCCATCGAAATATCGCTGGGCAGCAACAATGGACAATGACCATTACCGAAAAAGTTCTGGATTCCCTGTCTAACGTCCGCCCGTACCTTCAGGCGGACGGAGGCGATGTGGAATTAGTTCGGGTGACTGACGACGGATTTGTGGAAGTAAAACTAACAGGATCGTGTGTCTCATGTCCGATGTCCCGAATGACGCTACGCGCAGGAGTAGAACGAAAATTATTGAAAGATGTCCCCGAGATTCGCAGAGTAGAACAAGTGCTCTACTGATACAATAGCCGATAGATTCATTCCGGATAATTCCCTCCCGTTTTTCCCGCATTGCTTTATATTTACCTTGCCCTTTCCCGGGATATTCAGGAACTTTGTATTAGAAATTGCCGCCGGCAATGACAGTATTTTCACTCCAGGGAGAATTGCAATGTCTCTCCGATTGGTTTTTCCCCTTCGTTCTTGCACCAGACACATGGTGTATCAATCTGCTGAAAATGTGAATCGTCATTCTACACTTGTTCTGCAGCTCCTTTCTGTGAAAAATCCTAATTGTGGAATTTCTCCCGGCGATCATAAATCACAGGGTTTTTAATCAGCGAACTCAGCTAATGATGGTTCCGTGTGATTGACTGTGAAAATTATAAAGGAGGGATTATGAAATTTGTGACACTGATAATGTCGCTTACCCTGTGCTCCAGTACAGCATTCTCCGGAATCGATTCACTGTTTGTGACCATCGCTGGCGATACAGCGACGATATGGCATAAAAATACTTTAAGCAATTGTGCCAGTAAATTTGATTTTGAAATTACCCTGAGTACCGATACGATTACGATTGTCGAAACCGACACGGTAGGCCCACTTGTTCATTGCACCTGCTCATTCGATTTGAACGTCCGGCTTCGAAATGTCTGGGGAACGCATACCGTACTGGTGTATCGTCAATTGTTGAAAAAGTATTTTTACCAGAATGATACGATGCTGTTCATTGGTTCAACGCAATTTACCTTGCCGGGACCGAGTGTACTTCCCTATTTCGCTATAGATAATTATCAATCGACATGCGGCGGCGATCCTGTTTATGCGGTGAAACAAAATGCAGTGAAACACTTAGATGGAGATGTATTCAGCTATCCCAATCCATTCAATACCACAACTACCATAATATTCTCTCTTCGCGAACGCGATGATGTCGTGCTGAAAATTGTCGATCTCCTGGGAAGAGAAACAATGCGTCTAGTGGATGCTGAATTGGAGTCCGGTGAGCATCGTATTTTCTGGAATGCTTCTTCGGCTAGTAGTGGAGTATATTTTCTTTCTCTAACAACTGGAACACATTCTGTGATGCAAAAAATCATATTGATGAAATAGTGTCCGTGGCATTCACAGAAAATCACAGAGAATAATCAGAGGGAGGCTATATCATGACAATTTGTAAAAGGGTGATTCGTTGTTTCTTGCTTATCAGTACGTTCATCAGCGTATTGACTGCCCAACAATCTTTTTGGAATCAGTTAAATATTTCTATCAATACGACGATCTATGCAATCACCGTAACTGCCCAGGGAAATATTTTCGCCGGTACTGCAAATGGTGTCTTTTGTTCCTTCGATGCTGGCGCTACATGGAGTGTGAGGAGCTCCGGGTTGCCGTATGGTGCTGACGTTGGCACAATCGCATCAGACATGGCTGGCAATGTGTATGCCGGGATTTATTCTTACGGGGTATATATGCTCAAGAGTGATGATACGGTGTGGAGTGAAATGAAATCCGGTTTGACAAAAACGAATATTAGGTCGGTAGCAGTGCATCCAGTGAAACAAAACGTTTACGTTGGAACGTCGAATAGTGGATCATTTCTTTGGAGAAAAGGAGATACATCGTGGTCGGTTATGGATACAAGCCTGAGTGATATACATGTGCAATGTTTTCTGCTTGACACGCTCAACAATCTGATATTTGCCGGAACGTGGAGCGGTATTTTCCGATCTTCAAATGAGGGAGAAACCTGGGAACGGCTTGGCTCAACGACTTCGTTTCTTGTAACAACACTCGCAATCACTTCGCAAGGAGTTCTGTTCGCCGGATCATCCAATGTTGGGATTTTCCGCTCAACGGATAATGGGATGCAATGGACTCCAAAAAATACTGCAATGTTCGACAGTCTCGTCTCTAATCTGGTAGTGAATGCCAAGGATATCATATATACGAGTACGTCGATGGGGGTATTTTTTTCAACGAATAACGGCGACACATGGATTTCCATCACTGGTACGATGGGGAGAGTAAACTATCTCACCTTAGATGCGGGGCACTATCTTTATGCTGGGACTCAGTCTGGAACAATGTACCGAAGCAAGATTTCCACCACGACTGGCGTGGAAGCTGGATCGATGGGAGCGGTATCGGGTTTCGCACTGTATCAGAACTATCCGAATCCCTTCAATCCGGTGACGGTCATCTCGTATTCATTGCCGGTTGAAACCGCCGTTCGATTAGCTGTTATTGATGCGATGGGAAGAGAGATTGAAGTATTAGTGAACGGAAGGAGAGATGCCGGCTTGCACCGGGTGACATTCGATGCTGCACGTGTTGCCAGCGGGATTTATTTTTACAGGATTACTGCCGGAATGTACGCAACGGCAAAAAAACTGGTGGTGATCAAATAACCAGGTAGTAGTCCGAAGCGCAGCGCGCTTCGGACTACTATTGTTTCAATTGCACTTCGCGCACCTGTCGGTCTTTAATCTGCATAATCTTTCCCTGCGCTTTTCGAACCAGATCGTAATTGTGCGTGGTCATCAGCACGGCCGTTCCTTTGTGGTTGATGTCCATCAGTAGTTTCAATATCTCCATAGACGTTCCGGGATCAAGATTCCCGGTCGGTTCATCGGCAAGGATCAAGAACGGTTCGTTCACCAACGCCCTGGCAATGCAGACGCGTTGTTGTTCTCCACCAGAGAGCTGATGCGGCATGGCGTTACGTTTATGGCTTAACCCCACTTGTGTCAGAACAGTTACTACTTTTTTCTTAATCACAGTTGCTGTCGCGCCGGTGACATGGAGCGCAAATGCAACGTTATCGTATACATTCCGGTCTTCCAATAATTTGAAATCCTGGAATATGATTCCGAGTTTTCTGCGAAGAAATGGAATCTGAGATGCGTTGATGGATTTTGAGGAATATTCGCCGACCATCACCATACCATGAGTGGGAAGAAGATCCATATACAACAACCTGAGTAAGCTGCTTTTTCCAGCGCCAGATTCCCCAACCAGTGAAACAAATTCTCCCGGTTCTACGAGGAAACTAACATCACGAAGAATGGAGTGATGTTCGAATGAGACGCTGACAGTATCGAATTTTACTAGCATTATCGTTTCCGATATTCAATGATCGTGGTTGCTAGTTCGATGGCGGAGATCATGCTTCCTGGATTGGCGATGTTCTTGCCGGCAATATCGAATGCAGTGCCGTGATCGGGAGAAGTACGAATAATTTTAAGTCCTGCGGAAAAATTTACCCCTTCGTCAAATCCGCTCATTTTCAGCGGGATCAATCCCTGATCATGATACATTGCTAGGATGGCATCATACTGTTTATACGCTTTAGAAGCAAAAAATCCATCCGCAGGAAATGGTCCGAACGCATAGATATTTTTATCGACCGCTTTTTTGATTGCAGGGATAAGCACTTCAAGTTCTTCTGTTCCGATGGCGCCGTTTTCACCCGCATGTGGATTGACCCCCAACACGGCAATGGATGGTTTGGCGATACCGAGATCGCGACGCAGTGATGTGCTGACGGTGTCCAGCTTTTCTACAATACGATCGATGGATAAATTTTCTGATACTTTCTTCAACGGAATATGCACCGTGGCCAGTGCAACACGCATCGTTTTTGAAAGCAACATCATGGTAACCCGATCGGAACGGGTGAGCATGGCCAGCATCTCTGTCTGTCCCGGGAAATTATATCCCGCAAAATGCAGCGCTTCTTTGGAAACCGGTGCAGTGACCATTGCATCGATTTCATTATCCATGCAGAGTTTAATCGCCCGCTCAATCGCCAGTCCTGCGCACACACCTGCATCGGGAGCGTTTTTCCCGATCTGAAGATTTTTGGTGGTAACGGTATGGACGCTCAGAACCGGAACGGCTCCGGCTTTAATCTTGGCTGTAGGAGAATCGACCGCCGTCAGTTCTATGTTGATTTTTAGCAGCGTTGCGTAATACTGAAAAATTTCAAATGAACCGATGAGGACCGGTTGGATCTTTTTGTGAATTGCCGGTGAAGTAATACTTTTTAATACGACTTCCGGTCCGATGCCGTTGAAGTCTCCGATGGTAATGCCGATAATTGGTTTCATTAATGCTCAGTCAGTTTATAATTTCCTTGTTTGCCTGGGTCTTCGAACGTGAAGATCTTGTTCTGTGAGTTATATTTCCAGATTTCTTTTGGCGCACCGTCGGGAGCCAATAACCGTTCCGTAGTAGTAGGATTCCCGTAAAGGATATAAATTTTCCCCCGGTCAGTGATCGCCCCGTTCATTTCGCGAAGTGTTCGGAAAGCGATAACGGAAAAATCGACCCGGCGGTAAAATTCATGCATCACTTCATTATACGCGGTGGACGGGGTGGAATCTTTCTTTTTCCAGAATTCTTCGAATTTCTTTATGCGCGAGTCACGGCTTCCCCTTCGCAAATTGGAATAGTCG
>Ga0265292_1001675_pt1 | contig 18441 bp, 23 predicted proteins | sample Munlanlewell296A_FD_189080 | JGI IMG/M metagenome (GOLD analysis project Ga0265292, IMG submission 189080) | Leachate microbial communities from a municipal landfill in Southern Ontario, Canada - Leachate well 296A | ecosystem: Engineered > Solid waste > Landfill > Unclassified | place: Canada... | reverse complement strand
CGTTTACGATATCTGAATATGAGGGATGGGAAAGATATTATTGTTTTGGTTGTCATAGAAAAGGCGATATTATTGATTTTGTTAAGGAAAAGATGTTGGTTGATACTGAATATGCAATTCAGTATCTAGCTGATAAATATCATATTGATATTACGTCTACTCAGAGGAAACTTAATCACGAAGAAGAGAGAAAAGAAAAACAATATGGTATTATGGAGCGCGTAGCCGAATGGTTACACGAAAAATTGGTTGGTGAGCGTGGCAAACCATATGAGTATATGCTCTATAATCGGGGTATTAAGAATGATGGTGTACTTGATAAATTTCTAATAGGATATTCTTCAACAGTAAATGATCTATTAAAGTTTATCAATAATGAAAAACTTGGGCCTATTGATGAACTTGAGTTGGATAGAACATACATATGGACTGATTCAATCGTATTTCCAGTGATGTCTTCTACTGGTAGAATTAATAGATTTTATACGAGGCCTTTTAATCCGATAAGACCAGATACGAAATATGTATCTACATCAAGCAAGCATCCTTTATTTGATCCTTCTGATTCTATGTTTGGATTTTATCAAGTTAAAAATTCTTCGATTAGACACGAGATGGGAATAATAGCTGTTGAAGGGCATATTGACTGTCTAGCCATGCATTCTGTTGGTTTGGATAATACAGTTGCCTTGGCCGGTTCTAAATTGGAACAGCCGGCCATTAATAATCTGAGTAAGCTTGGAATACATCGGTTATCTTTGATATTTGATGGTGATGATGCTGGTAAGAATGCAGCGATCAAGTTAACAACTGACGATATTGATTCGCATTCTGTTGAGATCAGATTAAATACGATGCCTGATGGTTTAGATCCTGACTCATTTCTTCAGAGTAATGACCTGGAGGAGATGACAAAGATCGTCAAGAATGCTAGGTCGGCAAGTATTTATTATGTCGATGTACTAGCATCAAATTATTCTCTTCCTGATTCGATGGAATCACTTACATTTATAAGTGACATAAGCAGGTATCTACAACAGACAAAGAGCGCAAATAGAACACTTATTATTCGTAGAATCGCAGAGTTGATTAAACTAAATGAAGATGACGTAGCAAATTATCTTTCTCTTAATTCATCAGAGGAATCTCTTATTGATCCACATATTGAGTGTTCTCTGATTAGACAGCTAATAGAGGATTCTAACAATGAATTGGTTGGTGAAATAGCTACTCAGGTTGATGTAAGAGATTTTGCTATTAGTTGGAATAGATATTTATTCCAAAAGATTATGGAGCGCCACACGATTAATAAGTCTGTGTCTGTTGAGTGGCTGAAGAGACAAGCAATAATTGAGGATCATAGAGTAATTGCCGAGTTTATAGATAATAGTATTGCGAATGCCAGGATTCTTGATGCAAAGTGGTGTATTGAAGAATTGGTTGATAAAGCTAGAAGACGTAGGACTATACAAGTATCTAATGGTACAATATCTAAGGCCTACGATTTGAAGCAGCCAATAGCATCTACGGTTGAAGAGATGGCTGGTGCTGTATCTACTCTTATTTATTCTGAAGAAAATAACGACAACACCAGATTGGCTTTATTTCAAAAAGCTGAAGTGTTATATGATGAACGTAGGAAGAAAGATTCAATTATACTTGGTTACCCATTCGGTGATAGATGGTTGACAAGCAATGACTTGGTGTCTGGTTTAGAGAAAGGCAAAACTCTTCTTATAATGGCATCTACTGGTGTTGGCAAGACAAATCTTGCACTAAACTGGTCTGTTGATTGGACTGTTAATGTGCCTGAGGGTTTTGACCCCGCCAAAGTTCTCTATATACCAATAGAGATGCAACCAGAGCAGTTACAATTTAGATCATGGGCGATTCATAGTGGTGTTGGGGCGAAGAAAATAGAGCGTGGACTAAATCTAACTGAGGAAGAAGAGTATGAATTGACTATGACGAAGGAGATACTTCGTGATTTTGGACCAATAATAAAACGCCCACGCGTAAATACATTGTCTGCCGTATTATATGAGATTAATTATTGGAAAGCAAAAGAAGATATAGATATAGTAGTTGTAGATTATATACAGAGATTAGCGCCATGCGAGTTAACCGGTAGGCGAGATGATTGGGATAGATACGATTTTACCGCAATGACACTATGTGACAGAGCCCAATTGAGGGGCGATATTGCAATGGTTGTTCTTTCTCAGCAGAGCGATGAATCTAAAAAGGCAGGTATTGAAGCAGAAGGTGGAACTTCTAGAGCCAAGTCGATACCGAATCATTTTGATTATTCTTGTATAATCGTTAGGAAGACGATGAAGCAGATTGAACAGCATGGCGCGCAGTATGGTAATAGATTCATTAAGTGGGACAAAAATAGATTTGGTCTTGATCAATTTACCATACATGCCCATTTATTTAATCATCAGCGTCCGGATCTACCGGACCCTCAATTTGGATCTTTAAGGATGGGTGAAGTCGAAGCCATGAAAAGAATAAAACTTCCAAATGGTAAAACCATGGATTCTGATATTCAGGTATCTGGAACCATGACAGGTATGGCAATATGAAAGCTACACCTTATCAATGTGCTACGTGTAAATTTGTGTGTACTTCAATACATGGTGCATATTATGATTGTAGTGTAAATTGCGATTTGCGTCCTGAACATGTATCAGTTTCTATGTATATGAATATAACAGATTGTCATATAATTAAATATGTTAATAGAAGACAACATCGCGAAGAATTGCATCAATTAGCATTAGATAAATTGGCAGAGATAGATATTGGATGTAATAAGTGGGTGGAGTGGGAGTGATGTATTTTGATGATATGATACGGCTTATTGTACGTGTTGAAGATAGATATAATAAATCGATCGATCGTATTCTTGAAGGAGTTACTACTGTGAAACACATGGTTACGGTTAAAGAACCTGATAAAAATCTATCACAAGAAACGATTGAATTAATCGAAGATAGAGGTGATGTTTACTATAATGAGTATTGTGTTGGTTATGTTTCTGATTCGGAGCGTCGTGGAGATACTCTTTTTATTAGACTTGAAATATATGAGCATATGGAAGACAAATTTAAAGAATTCATAAACACTATGGGTAATCCGATTACTCTATTAGAGGGATCAGATGGGAAAGACTAAAGTTCTGGTTTCGCCAACTAATATTGAATTTATAATACCATTTCCATCTTATATGTCACCAGAATGTAATGTACAGTTAATTAGTAATGATGTTGTGATAGATAATATAGATTCATTTATTGGAAAACCATTATTACGCGATGGTGAAGTTGTTGGTAAGATTGTTGAATGTAATCAAGATGATGAAGGTATCCGTATCAAGGCACAATTAGATAGTAAAGAAATATATAATGAGATATTTGAAACTACTTACACAGAAAAGGTAGCAGGAAAATGGAAAATAGCAGATTAGAATTAGATAAAAGAGGAAATCCTATCTTTGGTAGGTTTAAAGTTCACCCTGATAAACTTCTATTAAGAATATGGCCAATAAAGGCCATTGATCCCAAGTCTGGTTTGTGGTTGTCACCGGCCGCACAAAGGCGTGAGATGACACATAGATGGGCTAGGATCTTGCAAGTTGGAGAGCGTGTTGAAGAATATCATCCTGGTTTATTTAAGATTGGTGAGATAGTGCTTGTTCAAAAGAATGTTGATCAGGTATACGGTAGAGAGGGTAAATTCAAGTTGGGTGGTAAATTTGTGTGTGTGACAATGGCCACGGAGATTTTGTGCGCCGTTGACGATGATGGTTCTCATAATATTCCAGAGTATGTGATTAATAGTGGAGTAAGGAATGAATGATAGACAATTAACATTTATACGTCATCTTATTAATGTTGGTTTGTGGCAAGATCCTGGGTATGATAAATTTAAAATTACTTATCGTGCTGATGGTAGAATTCAGGTTTCTTGGAAATATAGAAATCAAAATGTTTTACCACCATACCCAATATCAGACGAAAGTGGATTTATGTATGTTAATCAGGCCGAAGTTAAAGACATGTTTGGTGAAGTACGCCAAGCACTAGCTGGTAGATTTATTTACGTATAGGAGAACAATGATGCAGGGTTTTAATATTTTATTGGTAGGACCAACTGGTGTTGGTAAGAGTACTTTAGCTGAGGATTTAGTTAAATACATGAAGAAGGAGCGTGAAGGATACTGGCATCATTTAGAGTCGGGATCGATTATTAAAAAATTTGCATCTGAACAAGACCTTGATAGTTTCGCTCAAGGTAATTTATTTAGCGATGAAAGATTGGTTCGTTGGAGGATGCTTAATACTATTAATAATCTATATTATACTTTAGAAAGTAAGCCAAATATTATCATGGATGGTTTTCCTCGTACTGATGAGCAGCTAACTTTTCTTTTGTATGCAGAGGTTCCTGTTCATTTGGCTATTTTTCTTGATATGAAGTTTGAAAAAGTTAAAGAGAGAATTATAAAGAGGAAGCGTGATAGGATTGATACAGTTGACGTTGCTATGAATCGTACGACAAAAGAGAAGCCGGCTCTAATTCAATTATGGTCTTCGGCCATGAACATCGGAATACAGGGACATTATTTGAATATTCAGGAAGAATCAAGAGATGATATCTGTGATTTCGTCGTCCAGAAGATTCGGGATAAGGTCAAAGATGTTGAAATTTGAAAATTTTAATTTATTTAATAGAATAAAGAAATGTGATATTGTTGATTGCGGACTACATCCTAGTCGTGGTAGTGCTATGCAGGTTGTTCCTGGTGATGGCCCAATCAATGCACGTATAATGTTTGTTGGTGAGGGTCCAGGAGCCGACGAGGATTCGTCTGGTCATCCATTTATTGGTAAGGCTGGTAAGCTTCTTACGAAAATGTTGTCTGCTGTTGGCATTGATAGATATAATGACATATTTATAACCAACATTGTTAAATGTCGTCCACCTGGAAATAGGGACCCGATATATCAAGAAATAAAATGTTGTGAGTTTTGGCTTCAATCACAGATTGGTTTTATTAAACCAGAAGTCTTGGTGGTAATAGGAAGGATATCTAAAGATGTATTTATTCCTTCCACACCAACGATTACTAAATGTCATGGAACAGTTTATGATGCTCCAATTACATTAAATCTGATTGATAAAGGTGATGGAATTATAGATGCTCTAAATGTTAAGGTTATGCCAATATTACATCCATCGTATATAGAGCGAAATGGTGGAGATAGAGGCACAATGTTTCAAGATACGATTGGTGATCTTGAAAATCTAATAGATTTAATATATGATCCAGATAATCCTAGTCATTGGACAAGGAAAATTTAAGGAGGTTGATATGCTTCGAGATAAAGTCGTAATGGTTGTTGATGAATTCTCATCTCGTTTGAATGTTTGTGGTGATGCTACGTCTAAACTCATTATTAATGCAGAGGAATTACTCAAAAATGTTAACCAGACATTAGACGAAGATATTAATGTTAAAATACAAAATACTATCGAACTTGACAATCATATTAAGTTCTTATTAAGTAGTGTCCAGAATATGCAGATGATTTTGGAGCAGATTAAAATGTATGCTCAGGGAATTGAAACGCTATGAATTATAAATGTGATTGTGGCTGTAAAGAGGTTGTTTCTAAATGGATTAAAGGACCGTTTATGGCTAATATTGAATATCTAGTTAGTGTAGATCTTGATTCATTAAAATGTGCAAAATGTGGTAAAGATGTAAAGAAGGAGGATATATTATGTATGTTTCAAAAGTTGGATATTCAATAGGTGTTACAATAAAGAGGGGACCAAATTCTTTCAACATGGATAGGCCTGGGGGATATGTAGAAGTAACATTGAATGAAGGTGAAGATGTAGATCGTGCAATTCAGATAGCTAGAGAAGAGAGTATCAAAATTGCTTCTGTGGCATCTAATGATTGTAATACTATCCATTCTATAGTAGAGAAATATGAAGATCAGTATCCAACATATATGTATTACGAACTAGTTGATAGACACAATACATCTCCGGAACCAGGAGACGATGATGTTTGATGAAGTGCTTGGGTATATGGTTATTTTTGATGATAAGTACAAAATCTTACGAATGGAATACGATGTAAGATCAAAATTCACCAATGTAAAACGTAGTATTATATATGCTAGTGAATCTAGTTATACTTATGCTTTTGTTGAAACTGAAGATCCAATTAAAGCCATTAACACTATTTATAGATTGAAAGAGATCTCTCCATTTGTCGGCGTGAATGGATATATGGATGATGAGAGTATTACTCTTATGAAACGAAATAAACTTAGATTTAGTGAGACTCTAGATCCTGTCTATTATTAGTTAGGAGGAATATAATGAAACCTGCTGATTGGATTGCTAATCAATGTACGGATGATGCTGTGGTTGTTTTTAACAAGGCTGGACTACCGGTGGGTCGAGCGCTCGTAGCACCGATAGAGAAAGAGCGCACGGAGTTCATAGAGGGTTCGGCGCTCGATCTAACGGCTTCGAAATTATATACCATTCATGATGATGTGGTATTGAATCCGATACTGGATGAGCAAAGAACAGCTTTACAGATCACTGACAATGATGCTCCACCTGAAGTAATCAATATAATGCCATTTATTGGCACTGATTTTAGAGTTATTCCACAATACAAAGAAGTAAAGGTTGCTGACGTAGATGTTTTTTACTTTCGGAACGATGATGGTAAGATTGTTCAGACGAATCTTTTTGATCTCTGGATACTTGAGCCATTAACATATTATATTTTGGAGACTGTTGAGACTGTGAACATACCGCAACATATTAGTGCTAGGGTTGACCTCAGAACCTCATTGTTTAGAGCGGGTATGTTGGGAGCAACATTGTGGGCTCATCCGAATTATCAGGGTAATATTCATGTTGGGTTATTTAATGCTCTTCCAATAAGAACATTTTTGCAGCGTGGGGCTAGATCTGTTTCTCTCCATTTCTTTGAATTTGATATTCCTACTAGTGTTAGTATTTCTCTCGATACTTCGCCAAGAGATATCGATCTTATGATTGCAAGACAATCGGCAAAGTTAACTCATTCATATAAAGGACAATGGCAGGGCGAACATGGTAGTACCGATGGAAAGTCTGTGAGGCCTTATTAATGGAAGATCCTTTTATGTCATGTATAGCGTGTAAATTTCACACATTACCTGGATCTGATCAGACTCCAGATCATGTATTGTGGGATGAAGTGCATGTTAATTCGAATGGCGACGAGGAAACTGTTGGCGAACATGGTTGTACAATGCCAATATGTTGTGCTCCCGATGTATGGCTTGGTTTGCAAGAAAAAGGTGTAGTATGAGTAACTTTGTTATGCCAGAAGAGTTGCAAAAGGTCGCTGGTACTATTTTTGAAACTAAAATAAAAGAGGCGATGGCAAAAGCGTCTTGGTTACCAGCGTTTAATGAATATACTAAAATATTAACGATATTTGCTGAAAATGCAATTGGGGTAAGAAAAGAGGTTCTTGAACTTTTACAAGGAGAAGATCCAGATAAGCTTATTCAATATTTGAAGAATTTGACAGAATTGTCAACAATAATTCACAACAGTATATTTGATTTATTGAACGCTATTGCTATGGATACGAAAGGTAGAACTCAATGACACCAATTTTGGTTGAAGCTACTACCATACCTGATGCTTGGTTCCAGTTGCTACATAAGCTTATGTATGGTAATGAGGCTAAGACAAAAGGTATAAGATCATATAAGATAGATAAAGGATCATACGAAGGACAGAATCGATTAGAATTTGAATTAGCCATAGCGACAATAACAAGTCCAGGTAGCAAGCCATTCCTTCCTGATATCCCAGCAGATCTAAATCTCCCAGCAATAGCCGATTATACAAATGATCCACAAGAAGCAATCGACCGATATATGCCGTATCTGATGCTTCCAGATAAACAACCTAATGAGTTGTATACCTATGGAGAAAGGTGGCAGATTAGTTGGCAATATGTTGTTGATTACTACAAGAATCACGGTTGGAATACTAATCGTATGGTGTTTGAGATCGGACGTCCAGAAGATATATTTTTATATAATGAAAAGGATGGACATTCACCATGCTTGCGCCTCATTCAACCGCGTATCTACGATGGCAAAATGCATTTCGTGGTGTATTTTCGATCGTGGGATTTGCACTCAGGTTTTTGTGTAAATTTAGGTGGAATTCAGCAGATGAAAGAGGCGATGGTTGTAGAGATAGGTAATGGACTAGAAGATGGTAATATTGTTGCCATTAGCCCTGGCCTCCATATCTATGACCATTCTGAATATTTTGCTCTCATGAGACTTAGGATGAAAAAATAATAGGAGGTATTTTGATGTCTAAAGATATTATACAGATTGTAAGGTCTGAAAAGGCTAAAAATCTGAACATAGATTTTAAACAAGCTCACGATGGTGATGCTGGATGGGATATTCCTGTGTGTTGGCCATCAGAATTGGGGCCGGCAGCCGTTAGTATAGGTGTGTCTGCTGGTGAAATAATGGATATTCCTTCAGGTATACATATAAAGCTCCCAGAGGGATTCTGGGCTGAAATAAAGGCGCGTAGTTCATCATTTTTTGGTAGAAAACTGCATGTTCATGACGCGATCATAGATAATGGATACACTGGCGAGCTAAAAATCGCTGTGCGTAATATTGGGGAAAAAGTTGCTATGATTGCTGATGGCGAGAGACTCGCCCAAATGATAATTCATCGGATCTATCCCGTAACATTCCAAGAAGTGGAAGAATTACCGACGACTTCAAGGGGGAAGAAGGAAATGGGAAGCTCCGGTAAATAAATGAGGTTTGAATATGCAGATTTTGGAATCTTCCAACAAGGCCGGCGCATCAATATTCATCAATGTAGATCCTCACTTCGTTGCATTGATGAATGATGTTCCAGAACAATTGCGAGCAATAGATGGTATAACCAATTTAGATCCGTTTGAATTTAGGAGAAAGTTTCTTCAGTCAATGTCAAATGTGGCTGATAATTCGATTGATCCGAATGCTAATATGGATGATAAGAGTCCAGTGTCTCTAACAGCAGAGATGTTTAAACCTTTACAGAGGATGGACTCTATTTATGTCATATGGAAACATCTCAATAAAAAATATGGGAGGGAAATAGCGGATAGAGCAACTACTAGAATGGTAGATGGTACTTTATATTTTCATGATTCTACAAAAACACATATACCATACTGTATTGCTGCTTCCTCTTATCCTATATTGTCAACAGGCCTTCCTTTTGGCGCAAATCCCAAACCTCCAAAGCGTAGTGATTCATACACCAATCAAACGATTGAGTTTATTATGCAGCTTGCTCAGGAGGTTGCCGGTGCTGTCGCTATTCCTGATTATTTTGTGAACTATGCTTGGTATAGCAAGCGCGAGAATAAGAGCGAATATCTGATTAAGCAAGATCAGGAGAGATTGGTATTTACTGTTAATAACAATTTTCGTGTTGGAGGAGATTCGCCGTTTACAAATCTACCCATTCTTGATAAAACGACGTTTATGAAGCTATTTGAAGAGCTTTATTTTCCAGATGGCTCCAAAGCGACAGATTATTGGGATGAAGTAGAACGTGTACAAGATATATTTTGTAAATGGTTTAGTGAAGGAAATAATGGTATACCATTTAAATTTCCTGTGGTAACAGTAAATGCGGCCATAGATGATAGTGGCCAGATAATTCATGAAGATTTCTTCCATAAAATGATGGTGTACAACAAAAAGCTTTGTTGTTTTAATTTCTATGGTGGAGAGAAGTTGGCAATGTGTTGTAGATTTACCAATGATCTTGGTGAAATGCGTAAAAATGTGCGTTTTAACTCAGGATTTGGTAATGGTGGTATTAATATTGGTAGCCATCGAGTTGTTGCCGTTAATCTACACAGGATAGCCCTTGAGACTAAATATCTGAACGGTCGTAGTTTCTTTGATAGACTCGAAGATGCTATGGTACTATCTGCTCAGACTCTTGACATACATAGAAATTCGATCTTAAAGAAGAGGATAGAACAGCGATTCCTCAAATTCTTTAATCTTGGGTGGCTACATTTAAATATGTTCTTCTCTACTATTGGTATGATTGGTTTTGCTGATGCTGTTGAAGTGATGACCGGCGTAAATACAACTGATCCTGTTGGTCTGAAATTTGGTGAAGAGATTCAGGCCTTTATGGAAAAGAAGGCTAGCGAGTTTACAAAGCAGTATGATGCTGTTTTTAATATCGAAGAATGTCCAGCGGAAGGTGCTGCAGGAAAATTGGCAAAGAAAGATGCTTTCCTGTTCGGAGAGAAAGTAAAAGATTACAATATGCCATATCTACTCAGCAATCAGTCTGTTCCGCTTGAAGATAATGTTACTATTATAGATAGAGCAAAAACCATGGGCCGGCTCATGCAAATGAGTGGTGGATCTATTGCTCATATAAATATCGTTGATGAAGACCCAAATCCAGATTCATTATTTTTGTTTGGGAAACGTCTGCTTGAATGCAAGATTCCTCATTTTGCATTTAATAAAGGAATGAGTGTATGTGCTGAAGATTCTGATCATGTCACATATGCGATGGTTGATAAATGTAAACATTGCGGTGGTGATATTGCTGAGCAATATACGCGTGTAATAGGTTATTTTGTTCCAGTTACGAAATGGGGCAAGCCTCGTCGTAAAGGTTTGTCAGAACGAAAATTTTATCATCTTAATGGGGCGGACAAAGATGCTGCTCCGATGCCGATTTCAGTTTGTAAATCTGCTCAAGCGTAACAAGATTAATCAATTTACCCCCGTGGCCCATTATGCGATAATAAAAGGTGGGCCACTAACGTACTAATACGGGGGTATAGATTATGCATACGAGTTTCTCTAATTTATTTAGTCCAAAGAAACAAGAGCCAGAGTCGAAACCAGAGCCGAAACCAGAGCCAGAAATTCCAAAAGTTATATCAGTAAGTAAGATTCCCGAGAGTAAGCGTATGAAATATGGATTGGACGAGAATGGACAAAAGGTATGTAAAAAGTGTCACATAAAGTTCACACCAAACAAGTTTACACCATATCAAGAATCATGTAATGATTGTTCAAGAGGTGGTAAGAACGATCCTAAGAAGGTTAAATCTTCTGGTGGTGAGTGGATTACTACGAAGTGTAATGCTTGTGGTTGTAGCATTAGAATAAAAAGAGATACCATGTCTGCCTTTTGTTCTGATCATTGTGGCGAAGAGGAACGTAGAGTTAGGATGGCATTAACAGAGAAGTTGATTCAAGAGGAAGTTAATAAAAAAGCTGAGGCCAAAGTGTATGGTAATGGAGCCATGGCTAGTGATTTTTATAATCTTCTTGATATTAATATCGCTGAGGCAGAGAATTTCAAGCAAACCATTGATAAGTTTAGTAAGCAGGATGTGGAAAGTTTCAATCCTTCTATTGAAATAATCTATGTTTTACTTCTCTGTCGTGGATTCAAATTAACAAAAGATTTTGGCCTATATAAAGAGTACGATGTAAAGCAGGGATTATACTCGGTGTCGCTTACTAGGCCACCCAATTTTCTCATGGGATTTTGCGTTTCTTATCCACACATTGAGAAATTGGATAAAGGCAAGTTTGTTAAAAGTAGGAGATCTGAGGTTCTTATATCACCAAACTTCTCAAGGATACCCGATCCTCCAGAAGAATTACAGTCTGATATTACTCCACTACTGGAGTTACGTGTAGCATGGACAAAAGAGATAAAGAAGTAAGGAGGTATTAATATGTGGTTTTACAAGACATTGTTTTTGTGTGTAACAATGGCTTCGTTATATCTTCATTGGACAGCAAATTTAGATGGTGGATACGTGTTTTGGGTATTATTTTTTGGTATGGTTATATCATATTGTGGTACTACTAGCGTTAGTATAAAATAAGGAGAGTCTATGAAGACAATAAGTATGTGTGTAGAACCTGGAGTATTAAAAGATTTTGAATTTGTCGATGGAAAGCCACAGAATTTGATAGGTGAGTTTGTTGAAGCTACATTTAATGATGGGTATAGTTGTATTATTATGGTTTTAGATTATAATTATAAACCTAAAAATAATCAATTAGATTTATTTCCATATCTTTGCTCAAAACAAAGTCTTAAGATGTTGGTTTCTGATTCAACAGAATATGAATATACCACATGGACTATAATCGATGTGAAAACTATTGATAGGAGTATCGTTAGATGATTGACAATAGTAAATTCTGTCATTTACACACCCACACACTATATTCTCTTCTTGACGGCATAATACGTAGAGGAGAACTAATCAAGCAAGTCAAAGAAATGGGATTAGCTGCAGCTTGTGTGACAGAACATGGCAACATGATTAATTGCATAGAATTTGCTATTGATTGTAAGAAGGAAGACGTAAAACCCATTATTGGTATTGAGGCCTATGTTAGTTCAAAATCATTAAATGAAGAAGAAAAAGTGAGATATAATGATCATTTATTGCTAATAGCCAAGAATAGAACTGGATATTTTAATCTGCTTAAGCTTACTACCCTCTCGTTTGAGAGAGGATTTTATATGGGTCGTGGTAGAATAGATTATGATTTATTGAAGGAATATAAGGAAGGAGTTATCATCAGTTCTGCCTGTCTTGCTGGCAGAGTTAGTAGATTAATTATGAGTGATGAATTAGATCAGGCTCGTCAATGGGTCGAACATATGGCTGGTACGTATGGTGAGGATTTCTATATCGAGCTTATCTATAATGGGTGGAAAGAGCAACTAATAGTAAACTCTTATTTAATTGACATAGCAAATACTGTTGGCGTTCCAATGATTGTTACAAATGATGTTCATTATTTAACTCGTGAACACGCATATACGCAGGATGTTGCACTTGCTATTCAGACTGATAAACCCCTTAAATCGGCCGGCAGGAAGATGAGTATCTATGATGAAAATGGGAATCCGATTACTGATGGATACCTTAAATCATACGAAGAAATGTTAGCTCTTGACTTTCCTCAAGAGGCCTATGATAATGTCTTTCGAATTGTTAATCAAATTGAAGATTATGGGCTCGAATATAGAGAGCCTACTATGCCGACATTCAATCTTAGAAGATCATTCGGTCCGTTTGTTAATATTACATCTCGTAGAGCGATAGAAAGCATATGCAAGAGTAATTGGCTTGAGAGGGTTCCAATTGGTAGGGAGGAAGAGTATGCCGGTCGTTTGGCGATGGAATTGGAAGTCATTGATAAACTTGGTTTCTCAGATTATTTTCTCATTATTTGGGATATCGTTGATTATTGCAAGCGTCGCGGGATACTTACAGGACCCGGTAGAGGTTCCGCTTCTGGTTCTCTTGTTGTTTACATGTTGGGCATTACTGAGATCGATCCTATTGTTTATGGACTCTACTTCGAGCGATTTCTTAATCCGGAAAGAATAAGTCCTCCTGATATCGATTTTGATGTTGAGCAGATGTATCGTCAGGAAGTTATTCAATATATAAAAGAAACCTATGGTGAGCTTAATGCTCTTCAGATTGGAACTATAGGTAGGATGGCTATTAAAGATACTATAAATAGGGTTGGCAAAGCTCTTGGTATCGAATTGTCTACGATTAATAGGATTAAAAAGGAAGTTAATATTGACGATGGTACTAAAAATCATGACATGCCAGAGCTAGCAAAGAAGCAGCCAGATATTAAAGAGCAGATGGATACAATTAATGGTGATTGGTGGAAGTATTGTGATCAATTATGTAATCTACCAACTAGTATAGGCGTTCATGCTGCGGGTGTAGTAATTGCACCGGATGGCACTGATGAAATACCTAGATGTCTGGCTGGTAGTAAAGATTCTGGTACGAATGTTGTTAGTCAATTTGATATGCAGATTCTGGAGAAGATGGGATATGTAAAATTCGATTTGCTAGGATTGAAATCGCTTGATGTTATACATGGTACAATTGATCTAATTAAGGAGAGTGGCGATGCCAAATTTTCTTCAGAACGTGATATTTACAATCAAAGCATTATTCCTCTGGACGATATCGATACTTATAATCTTATTGGATCAGGTGATACCACTGGTATATTCCAGCTTGAAAATGAAGGTTTTAAAGGAGTTTGTAGAAACCTTAAACCTGAAACCTTCCAGCACGTCGCCGCACTTAATGCACTTTACAGACCGGGGCCTATTGGTTCAGGAGTGTTGGACGCGTTCGTCCAGCGGAGACATGGACGTGAGCCTGTCATTTACGATTTCCCCGGTCTTGAGAGTGCTACGGACTATACTTTTGGTTTGGTACTTTATCAAGAGCAAATCATGCGATTGTCAATGGAAGTTGCTGGATATTCACTACCAGAAGCAGACAATCTTCGTAAGATTATCGGGAAAAAGCTTGTTGAAAAGATCAAAGGAGAAGGAGAGAAGTTCATACCGAAAGGTGTCCAGTATGGAAAATATCCTGAGAGTGATGTAGTAAAGGCCTGGGAGATTATCGTACCTTCTGGTCGTTATTGTGTGGTTGGAGATACTAAGGTTATGTTAGCCGATGGTACATATAAGACCATGAAAGAACTGGTTGAATCTAAATATGATGGCGAGGTGTGGTCGTTTGATGAAAATATTAATTTTGTGAAACGAAAGGTTATTCACTGGTGGGATAATGGTCCTGACAAGATGTGGAGAATAAAAACAAAAGGAGGAAATGAGATTACATGTACTGCTGACCACGATTTATTAACTGATGATGGCAAAAAATGTATTGCCACTGGTCTAAATGTGGGGGATTCTTTATGTTTAATTAATCAGCCTATTGATATAGAAGATACAAGCATTCTTGAGAATCATGAAGTAATTGGTTTGGCACATATAATTGCCGAAGGCTATTTAAGGAAGAGAAAATATAAAGATGGTAAGGTTGCATATAAATTAATAGTCTTTATTGATTTTTGTACATTTTTAGATATTGCCGACGTTAAATATAATAGTGTAGTAAAACATACTAGAACTGGTGATGTTACATCTATTGTCACTAATAAAAGCGTGCTAGCTCAAAGGATTGATGATTTGGGTTGTGATGTGTTATCAGATTCTAAATTTATTCCAATTGAAGTATTTAAACTTAACAATAAACGCCTTGCCATATTTATTGGTAGATTGTATTCAGGTGATGGTACGATATCTATTGGTGATAAGGGGGCTAGAGGTGTTTCGTATGCTTCTAAGTCTGAAACATTGATAGATCAATTAAGATGGCTATTAGCCTGTAGATTTGGTATTCAAGCTAAGAAACGACTTAATAGAGGAAGAAGATTATCAACATATATTGATGACAATGGTAATATAAAACAACATAAAACTAAATTTAAAGAGATATGGAATCTAATTATTACTGATAGAACAGACATTTTTAAATTCTATCAATTTATTGGCGAATATTTAATTGGTTATAAGAAACAGATTCTTGCCGATATATGCTCTGTTGATATTCCTAATAATGGGATCAAGGCTGATTTATTATGGTGGGATAAATACTCTGAAATGGTTATAAATGGAAGTAATAGTCGTCATTATGATAGACCTGGGTATGCCCCTAAGAAGTATATTAATCGTGTTACATTAATGAAGCATAATAATGATTATTTGATTCAGAATCAGAATATACGATTTGACCCAATAGATAGTGTTGAGTATATTGGTGAGGAGAATTCATACTGTATAACTGTTGATGAGACACATTCATTTATAGGGAACGTTGGTATATGTACATACCAGAGCTGGAATTTGGCGCATGCTGTTGCCTATGGTTATATAACATATTTGATGGCTTATTTTAAAGTCCATTATCGGACGCCATTTTATGTTGCATCGCTAAATGTCTCTCTTGGTGATGCCGTACGTCTATCTGTTCTCATCAAAGACGCAAAAGAATTGGGAGTTCCGATTAGTCCACCGAATGTAAATCTATCAGACGAAAACTTTAAGGCTGTTGGTGATACTATTGTTTATGGTCTGCGTTCAATAAACGGTATTGGTGAGCAGTCTGCTAGAGCCATTATTGAAGAAAGAGAAAGAAATGGTGCATATGAGGGAATTGTTGATTTTATATCTAGGGTTCCTTCATCTAAAGTCAATTCAAAACATCGACAGGCCTTGGTTAAGGCCGGCGCATTGGATGATGTTGATCCAAATTGCTATAATAGAGCCACCCTATTTGATGCTGTCGTCTCTTTAAGTGAGAAGAGAAAAGCCAAGAAATATGTAAGAGCAACTATAGAAAAACGTCTCAAAAATGCTGAAGAGCGTCAAGATTATGGCGAAATCTTTGCATGTAAAAATGCAATGGATGGTGGTTGTGATGATAAAGGCAAATATACAATTTATTCTCCAATCAATGATGATGATGTAGATATTGTTCCAGAGTGGGATTCAATGACGATTTATAAGGGTGAGATAGAGGCTCTTGGAACATCTCTATCTGTTAAGATTGATGATATGTTTGATATCTTTGTTAAATGGTTAAATATCAAGGATATGCTTAAGATTGAAGAGACTAAAGATAAGGGATATGGATGGAAATTTGCAGTAAAAGGAATGATAACGAGAGTCCACAAGATTATCACCAAGAAGGGTGATCCAATGGGATTTATAGAGATCACTGATGATTCTGGCCCATTGGATGTTACGATATTCCCCGATCTATGGGCAGCAACTGGAGACATAAAAGTTAATTCCTCTGTGATTATATTGTGTCGTATGGATCTCAACAAAGATAAGACTGCGAATCAAGTTATAGCATACAAAATGATAGATCTAGACAAGGGGATACCCGTTCAGCTAATTCAGTTGGCATCGGAAATTAATGGAGATGTTTTAACCAGAATTAAGGAGTTGGGAGAATTCAACCATTTTTCTTTGTCAGGAGGAACTTTTATCGTTCCTACGACAGGAAACAATTCGTTTATGATAACCAAACATCTTGGACATATGTTTGATCTTATCATAGGAGAATGGGTTGCTGAGGTATTATAATGGAACAATCTACAATATATTTTTTGATTTTTACTGGCGGTATGTTATTTGCTACCTTCTTAATATTTTGTCTTGTAATAATACTTCAACGACTAGGTGGTAGATAATATGAAAAGAGAAGTAGAGGGATATTTTTCATATAAGTACATAGATTGTTTCATTCACTGTAAGAATTGTGGTAATAGATTATATGCTAAAGTTGGTGGTAGAAGGCCAGATGTTAGATTTACCCCAGAATTTATTGGTAAGAATGTTGGAATGATTTTTGAAGTTGAAGAATGTTATCTTTGTTCAAAGGTGGAAGATAATGAATAGAATATCGGTATGTGATGATAAATATCTATTTTTTGAAGATGAACATGGTACATTAAGATGTACAAGGAACGGAGAACCATGGAGAGATTTTCTTGGCGACAAGGCAGTATCTGCTCTATTTACATATTGTTTAGAGTTAGAAAATCCTGTTAATGATTTATTTCTTGTATATAATAATGAACATAGTGTTGGTATACAGAAGAATCTGATAGGCAATTGTTATAAACACTATAAAGGTAATATCTATAAGATAATAGGATTTTCCAAACACTCTGAAACTTTGGAGGTTTTGGTCTTATATCAAAGAGTTGATGGAGATGATAAGACTGTATGGTCGAGGCCATTTAGTATGTTTTTTGAAATGATAGAAATGCCAAGATTTAAAAAGGTGAATGAAGATGATAGCGTTTGATATAGATGGTATAGTTCTTTTAAGCCACCCCCTTTTGGTTGAAGAGATCAATCGAGCGATGGACATAAATCTTACAGTTGATTCATGGGATAATTATGATATCGCTAAGCAAATAGGGATGAAGGAAGAGGCCTTTATCGAGATTTATACCAAGGTTTTATCTAGAGATGATATAGACTATATGGGTGGAACGACAGAGACATGTAAATACGTGTATCAATGGTCTAATAAACCGGTATTATTTGTTACCGCCAGACAGGGTGAGCCATTAAAAGCAGCATATAGAAACTTATTAAGAATGGCTCCATATGGCGGTATCCCAATTGAGGTATTAAATGGTGGCCATAGCTCAAAGACTGACGTATTATTGGCCAGGAATGTTAAATTTTTTATGGAGGACAATCCTAAATATTGGCGTGAATATATTGATGCCGGCATAAGAATAGGTACATTCCCGTTTGCTTGGTGTAAGAAAGAGATAGATAGACTTTGGGCTAGAAGTATTAATGGGAGTTTTGTTGTGTTTGAGTCGTGGTGGGACGTTTTAAGTTATGTGAAAAAACTTGATAGGGAGATGTTCA
>Ga0265292_1001674_pt1 | contig 18442 bp, 19 predicted proteins | sample Munlanlewell296A_FD_189080 | JGI IMG/M metagenome (GOLD analysis project Ga0265292, IMG submission 189080) | Leachate microbial communities from a municipal landfill in Southern Ontario, Canada - Leachate well 296A | ecosystem: Engineered > Solid waste > Landfill > Unclassified | place: Canada... | reverse complement strand
TTACCGCTTACATCGCGGTTTATCAAAAGTTAATAAACAAAAATATTTTCTATGGTACTTTTTTCTAAAACCAAAATAATTTATTATAAATACAGCAACACAAAATGACTATTATACCCATTCTGAACGGAACGAAGTGGAGTGAAGAATCTAATAATTGAGCAATGTAGTTTTCAGATTCTTCTCCCGATGAATCGGGATCAGAATGACGAGTGGCTGTATTCATCCTTTTTAGAGAGAACTAATGATTAGAATTAATAAAAATATTTCAATTAAGGAAAGTGAGCTATCCTTCAAGTTCATCCGTTCTTCCGGACCGGGCGGACAAAATGTAAATAAAGTTGCAACTGCAGTTCAATTACGATTTGATATTACTTCTTCAAAATTATTAATTGAAGAAGTTAAGACAAGACTAAAATCTATTGCCGGAAGAAAAGTAACTAAGGATGGGATTTTAATTATTGAAGCGAACCGGCATAGAACGCAAGAGAAAAACCGCCAGGATGCAATTGCAAGATTAATAGTATTGATTGACAAATCTTTTCAAAGAAGGAAACGTAGAATTAAAACAAATCCTTCGACTGCCTCAAACCAAAAAAGAATTGAAGTGAAAAAAAGATTAAGTGAAAAGAAAAAAATGAGAAAATATTCTGATCAGTAGTGATAATTCTAGGTGGTTAAAGTCATTACAATGTTAGTGGTCGGCTTTCTTTTTCCCCGAGGTCGTGCCATCAAATATTGTTGCAAAAATTTTGTCCAAGTCTTTGTCCAGATTTCCATTGTAGTCCTTGTGTGGAATTTTCAATTTCTCCAATGCTTTCTTAAATCGTTTATAGCCGTCTTGTGTTCTCAACTCAATCCAATTTATTTTCAAATCGTCAAGTTGGTTTTTATTTTGCTGTGAAAGTTTGTCTGCTACGAAAACATTTGTTGCTCTTGCAATTACTGCGTCCGCACTTTCTGGATTTCCTCTGCCCATCAGTTTTGCTTCGCACAAAAATTCTTTTCCGTCTTTGAGAAAATAAAAATCTATTTCTCTGTCAAACCCTTTTGAGTTATCTTTTTTAAACTTCACTTTATAGTTTTCTTCACTTACTGAATAAAGTTTGCAAAGAGTTTGCATCAATGGATTTTCAACTCTTTTTCCCGCTGTACTCCAAAGTCCGCCACGAAGTTCAGCCCGCTTCACCGCAAGCGTATTGATAACAATTAAACTTTCGCTAACATTTAAATCAACTGAAACACCTTTGAGTTTTATTGTCAATGTTAATTCTAATTCGTGTTCTGTTTTAACAAGTTCTTGTATGCTTTTGTAAAGAATATCGTAATGTTCATTTGATGCGTCAATAATTATTTCTTTCGTTGACGAATTAAACATATTGTGAATTGTCTTTTTGTTCAAACCCGAATTGATTGCGATTTCACTTGCTGGTAAATTCGAATTTAGAAATGCATCTTTATACCAATCAGCTGTAATACTTTTGCTTTGCAATTTTGCGTCAACAATTTTTTTGAAAAAGTCAATTGCGAATTGGAGAAACTCTGCATCGATAAGCGTTACGACTTCAATTCTATAATCGTCCCCTTTTAATAATTTGCGAATAATATTTTTCGCTACTTGTTCGGTTAATGTCATATAATTGTTCGCTGAAAATCTTTTAGAGATAAAAATTGTGTCGGGTGCTCATCAAATATTCCATTTGTTTTTTTTGATTTCATATAACCGAAATATTTTTCGTCTTTTTCCGTGAGAAAAAAATATCTGTCCAAACTTTTTGCTGTCTTGCCGACTGTGCCACTGCCACCAAAAGGATCAAACACTAAATCGCCTTTGAAAGAATAATACTGAATTACTCGTTTGCAAAGTTCAACAGGAAAAACTGCTGAATGAATTTTATCAAAGCAGGGGCCAATCTTCCACACATTATTTGTTTCGTAGCCGTCTGGCACTTTGCTTTCTTTAACTGTTTTCCAATCGTATTGCTTAATGTTCCAATCCAAAAGTTTTTCTGTGCTCTTGCGATAAACCATTAAATATTCTGTAATACTATTCGGTTTGTACCCAAGCGGTTTGCGGTGTTGCATAAAACCACCGACACGATTTTTCACAGATGCTTCTGGCTTCATCCAAACAATATCGTCAATAAATTCCCATCCCATTTCCATTAGGTAAGGATGAATATCAAACGGAATTGGGTAGCGCTTGCTTGAATGTGAGCGGCTAATTCTCGGAATGATAATCGGAGAAGTATTAAGAATTAAAAATCTTCCCTCCTTAGTTATGCGATGAACTTGTTTAAAAACTTCTGCAAGAAATTCTAAATAGCGTTTATATGAAGGATAAATTGAGTAGTCCCTTGCATTGTAATATGGTGGTGATGTGAAAGTAAGATGAACACTTTCATCCTTCAGCATTTTCATTGTTTCAATCGTGTCGCCATTCACAACGACATTTTTCAAATATTCGTAACTCTCTGTGTGCGGTTGATTAGAGAGAGTTTTTTGTGTAGCTAAAAACTCTTTGTAAATCACTGTCCTCACCATTTCATTTTCGTGATTGATGAGTGGTTTTAAGCTGTTGTCAATTTTTTCTTCGCCTTTGAAAACTAAAAGTCCTCTGATTGCTTGGCAAACTACTTTCGGGTCGGTGTCTTGGAGAATTTCAATGAGAATGTTTTTTGCTTTCGGATTTCTCATTCGTCCGATTGATGAAACGGCTTCTCGTCTTACATTCGTGTCGGTGTCAGTTAGGGCAACTTTTTTTAGGGTTTTTAAAAAATCATCGTCTGTCAGCTTGCCCAAGTTCTTTACTGACCAGAAACGAACTTGACTACTCTTGCTGTCAAGGAGTTCAGGCAGAAAACTGCCGTCAAAATTGACGGGAAGTTGTCCTAAGTTTTCAAGAATGTTGAGAACATAGCCGTTGCTTTTCTTGTGTTCACGCACAAGTTGTCCGATAGCGCCGTTGCCATCGTTTTTTAATTCCTTTATTTTTTCCTTTGTCAGCATTTTTTATGCAAAGTTACTTCAAAGTTAGAAATATAAAAAGTAATTTGTCGAAAAATCCTAAACATGTTTTGTTTAATGCAATAAAGTTTCGAGTTTGTGCTGTCGTCAAGGGGTAGTCGCTAACTAGTATAATTATACCAATGTTCGTTTATCCTTTCAATTTGAGGATGTTTATTTTTTATACACTGTATTCTTAGCGGATTAACGATTTCCCCAAATATCCTGAATGTTGATTAGAACATAGAGAGAAAATTATTTCATTGCAAGAAAAAATAATTAATTAGGAACGTTCGGAAGAATTAGAGGAAGCTGCGGAAGAAAGAGTGCGTAAAGAATCCACATTGTAATACACATTGTTATTGGAATCATAAAATTATCATCTGCTCGCATTGCATAAACATTTTTGTTGGCATAGTTTTTCTGTACACAAGCTATCGAATGAAACTATGCCAAATGGGTGATTTTTTCAGTTTCTTTTTCCGATAAATGGAATAAGCATTGGCACTTTCTTTTGATATTCTTCGTATGCTTCCCCATGAAATTTGCGGAGGTCTTTTTCTTCCAGGAATTTTACCGCAATATAAATGTAGATGGTAGTGGTTACGGAAAATATTATATGTCCGAGTGTCATTACAGGCGTTGCCCAGAATGCAATTATGAAACCAAGCATAATGGGGTGTCTCACTATTTTGTAAAAGAAATTTGTTTTAAATTTTGGATGTTGAAATTGTTTATTCAGCAGATTGTCAAAGACCTGCTTCAACCCAAACAAATCAAAGTGATTAATCATAAACGTAGAGAGAAATACCACAAGCCATCCGAAAAAATAAACACCATTCAAAATCATAGCAGCGGCTTGATTTTCGGCTTTCCAGACTATCGATGTCATCGGTTGCCATTGCCAGTAAATTAAAAGTAAAGCTAAGCTTGACAGCAGGACAAACGTACTGCGTTCGATTGCAGGATTAATAATATTTGTCCACCATTTTTTAAACGCAGGCCGTGCCATTATACTATGCTGTATTGCAAATATGCCTAGCAATAATGCATTGACTAAAAATGCTTCCATAAAGGTTGTCTCCGTTCCTGAGTCAATTGATTTCGGAACGATAAAATTTCCTACAAACCCTATTGCATAAAGAAAAGCAAAAAGGAAGACTATGTAAGCGAATACTCCGTAAAGAAATGCTATTGACTTTTTCATAAACGACTCCCAAAAGTTGAATAATAATACATAAAGTCTTATTTAATGACAAGAAATATTTCCCTCTTCTAAAAAAATAATTCATTTGGTACGTTTGTTAAACAAGAGGAAGCTACGGAAGAAAGAGCGCGTAGAGAATCCACATAATAAAAGCCCATCCATACCCTTCTCAAAGGGAAGGGTTTTTAAAATCGACCTTAGTTATAGAATTATAACCTCGAAGCAAGTTTCTAAGAATTTTTTCGATTAAAATCTTTTTTTTTCCCAAGATATTCCATGATCGAATCAATAGAAGTTTTGATATCGTACAAGTACTTTTTAATCTCAAGACTCATACAAAACCGACTTTGTTTGATTTAAACTTTCGATAAAAAAGGATTCGATAATGAATTTTCTGTTACTAAATCTATTTTCTTTTTGAAAATCTCTTGTAGTTTATAATGAATAGTAAAATAGTTTTCAGTATAATCTTCAATCGTAAGTTTGTCTGAGAAACTAATTAAAAAATCTAAATCACTTTCCTCGTTAAATTTGCCTGTAGATGCAGAACCAAACACGTATAGACTTTTGACGCCATAACGTGAGCATAGTTCTTTTATAAATTCCATTTTTTCAGTAATTATTTTGTTCATTTTCAATTATTATAATGTTAAAACAAATATAGGGGTTTTATATAACTTAATAAATCAGGTAGAAGAATATAATAAGAATGAGTTATTGATCAATAATTGACAAAAACAATTACAACCAAACTTATTCAATTAGGTACGTTTGGCAAGACTAACTTGAGTAACAACGGCGTTTTAATGATCGTTGTTAGGCTTGTTAGCAGAAGAGCTTAATAATCATTTATTAAACTGCAACATACTCCGCAAATGATTGAGATTGGGGAATGGGCATATTATCTTCAATCATTCCCTTAATGTGCAGTTGAATTGCTTCATGCATATTCTTTTCGGCTTCTTCCCGAGTTACACCTGTAGCGATACATCCTGGCAAATCGGGGGAGTAAGCTGAAAAATTATTCTCAGTTTTTTCTATAACGATAAGAAAACGGCGCATGGCTATTTCTTCTCCTTTAATTGTGATTGTTTTAATATACTATTTAAAGTGCCAGGTGCCAAATCGTCATTTGGGTGACCGGCAATCGTGACTCTCCCATGCTTCGTTGGATGTTTATATTGCCCATGACTTCCTGTTGTATCAACATGATACCAACCGTCCTGTTCTATTAACTTGATGATTTCACGGACTTTCATTATAGACTCGATTTGTTAAGCATTCCCGCTAACAAGTGTAACTACGCAATATTTAGTATACCCGCCTGCCAAAGAATCTGTTCGGCGGGCAGGTCCTTCCAATTTGGGAGGGATATACGCCATTGATGTTCATTTATTTTTTTATACACTGCATTGTTAGGGGATTAACAATTTCCCCAAATATCCTAAAAGTTGATTAAAACATAGATAGAAAATTATTTCACTGCAAGAAAAATTAACTAAGAATAAAAAATAATTAATTAGGTACGTTCGGAAGAATAAGAGGAAGTTGCGGAAGAAAGAGTGCATAAAGAATCCACATTGTAATGCACATTGTAATTGGAATCATAAAATTATCATCAGCCCAATCTCCGGAAATGTTCTCTGCAATCGCACCTATCGCAACGGCTATAAAGCCAATCAAATATTCTGTGAAATTTCCTTCAATCTTTGGCGTGAGCAAAATAACAAAGCATGAAAAGAAAAAGAATGCAAGGGTTCCTTCTAAACTCTTAAACAAAAATTTTGTCTTACCGAATTTTCTTCCGATTAACGCAGCCGAGATATCACCAATAATTAAAACGGCGAAAGCCGTAACAACAAATACTTTGGAAAATATTAAAATAACTATAACGGCAGAAATTAGAACATAAGTAGCACCGTTAAGATTTTTTTTCTTTGAATCCTTTTCGTGTTTTCTAAGAATGATTCCGAAAATTTTATCTATTAAATCTGCAAGCGATTTGCTGTAATATCTTCCGTAATCCAAAAGAAGTGAAAAAATAGTCAAAGGAATCAGTATGTTTAATGCCAGTTCCTTTGTTATGAAATAATAAATGGTTGGGATAGAAAGAGAAAAAAGATGAATTGCTTTTCGCAGTACTTCACTCTTATAATCTATCGTAGCGCGGTCATTTGCTATCATTACTCTCTGGAGTTTTTACTGATTCTTTTTTCTTTTTATCTACGATCAATTTTTGAACATGGTCCGGAATTTCACTTTCGGCTGCTTTAACCGGATCGGAACCATTCCGTTTAACAGGAGGAAGTTCTTCTCCGCGCATAATTTTATCAACCTCATCACCGTCAAGAATTTCACGTTCCAATAATTCTTTAGAAAGTTTATGAAGTAAATCAATTTTCTCTGAGAGAATTTTTTCAGCACGTTCCATTCCGTTCATTATTATTTTCTTCAATTCCGAATCTATGTCCTGTGCGGTTTGCTCGCTGAAGTCTTTATGCTTTGTAATTTCACGACCTAAGAAAATTTCTTGATCTTTTTGTCCGTACGCAATGGGACCGAGTTTCTCACTCATTCCCCACTCGCAAACCATCTTGCGTGCAATGTTCGTTGATTTTTCTATATCATTTCCCGCTCCTGTAGTGAAACGGTTGAATATCAATTTTTCCGCTGCACGTCCGCCAAGTGCATAAGTTATCATCGCTTCAAGATAATTCTTTGAGTAAGTATGTTTTTCATCAACAGGAAGATATGTTGTAACACCAAGTGCACGTCCGCGTGGAATAATTGTAACTTTGTGAACCGGATCTGCTTCGGGAATCATCTTAGCAACAAGAACATGTCCAATTTCATGATAAGCTGTAATCTTTTTTTCTTCTTCCGAAATGATCAGACTCTTTCGTTCCATCCCCATCATTACTTTATCTTTTGCTTCTTCAAAGTCTTCCATTCCGACAGTCTTTTTATTCTTGCGCGCTGCAAGAAGTGCAGCTTCGTTTACAAGATTTGCAATATCAGCTCCCGCAAGTCCAGGAGTACCTTTAGCAAGTATTTCAAGATCTACATCAACATCGAGTGGAATATTTCTTGTGTGAACTTTTAATATTCCTTCCCTTCCTTTTACATCAGGGCGGTCAACAACAACTTGGCGATCAAAACGGCCGGGCCGTAATAATGCCGGATCTAGAATATCCGGTCTGTTTGTAGCAGCAATAATTATTACACCGCTGTTCTGTTCGAATCCATCCATCTCAACAAGAAGTTGATTTAATGTTTGTTCACGTTCATCATGTCCGCCGCCAAGACCTGCACCGCGGTGACGACCTACAGCATCAATCTCATCAATAAAAATTATACAAGGTGCGCTTCGTTTTCCTTGCTCGAATAGATCGCGGACTCTGCTTGCACCAACACCAACAAACATTTCAACGAAGTCTGCACCGGAGATCGAGAAGAATGGTACACCTGCCTCGCCTGCTACTGCTCTAGCTAATAAAGTTTTTCCGGTTCCCGGAGGTCCTAACAATAAAACACCGCGTGGAATTTTACCGCCAAGTCTTTGAAATTTACCCGGCTCTTTTAAAAATTCTATGATCTCTTCGAGTTCTTGTTTTGCTTCATCTGCACCGGCAACATCTTTGAATGTAACTTTTATTGCAGATTCGGAAATTAATTTTGCTTTGCTTTTTCCAAAGTTAAAAATACCGCGAGTACCACCGCCGCCGGCTCCGCCTTGCATTCTTCTAAAGATCAAAATCCAAACGCCGAAAATCAGAATCCAAGGAATTAATCCGAGAAGAATTGTCATCCATTCGTTCGATTCTTTTACAAATGTGAACTTTACATTTTTTTCTTTCCAAACTTTAATGTTATCCTGAATTATTGCTTGGTCGAATGTTAATGAGAATTTTTGAATATCAACGGGAGTGCCATTGAGATTCTTTTTTTCTTTTTGAATTAATGTACCTTCTAATCTATAATCTGTGGCATCGGATTTAACAACTTTAACTTCGGCAATTTTATTTGCTGCTAAAAATTCTTCGTAAACATCGAAAGTAATTTCGACATTTCCTGAGGAACCGGCTCTCATAAACTGCATAACAATAACCGCTGCAACAATAACAGCACCCCAGCTAAAAACAGTTTTTATAATTTTTCCCCAATCAAATTCACCATCCGGTTTTTGAGGCGGTGTAAATCCTTTCTTGGGTTTCTTCTGTTTAGGTTTGTTATCTTCGTCAGCCATGAATAATTTATTCACAAGATCTTGCATTTTTAATTCTTTCTCCGTTATTCACTTAAAACATAGATTGAGCTTAGATTTCGATACTTCTGTGCGTAATCGAGACCGTATCCAATCACAAATTTATTTGGAATTTTGAAGCCAATATAGTCAATTTTGACTTCATATTTTAAACTCTCGGGCTTCACTAAGAGCGTTGCAACTTTCATACTTGCCGGTGTATGTTCTTTAATAAGTTGTTCGATGTAGTTTATCGAAAGACCGGTATCAATGATGTCTTCAACAATAATTAAATGCCTGTCGTTTATATCTGCATTAAGATCTTTTACCATTTTAACTTTACCGGATGAAATTTTTTCATCTCCATAGCTCGATAATTTGAAGAAATCCATTTCGCAGTTTATTGTAATGTTCTTTAGAAGATCAGACATGAACATAAATGAACCGTTGAGTACACCGATAAATATAGGAAGTTTTGTTTTATATTCTTCGGATATTTGTTTGCCCAATTCAGCAATTCTTTTTTGAATCTCTTCTTCTGATAAGAAAGGAACAAATTTATCCGTTCCCACCCAAATTTCATTTTTTTGATTTTTCATTTCACCCATAATTTATAAATCTTCTTTGTTTTTGAATTCAGTTTGTATCTGTCATCTATCCTTAAACCAACAATCCAGACAATTTGGTTCCGGTTAGTAAGTACAAGTTGATTTTTTCTTTCTGATACGGAGATCTTCGAATCAGTTAGAAAATCAGAAACCTTCTTGAAATTTTTCATGCCAAGCGGTTTGAATTTATCTCCAAATTTCCATGTACGTAAAATAAAATTTTCATTCATTCCTTCAGCAGAAATAAACTCAACTTTTCCATTATTCTTGAATTGGACGTTCTCACTCTTCACTAGTTCTATACCGATTTTTTTAGAATCATATTCTATTTGTCCGTCGGCTTTTAAAGTAACAATTTGATTAGATGTCTTACCGCTTAATTCGATTCTAATACTTTCTTCTTCACGCAAAGCAACAAGCTTTTTAGAAAGCTGAATTTTCTTCCCTTTTTGTTTTTGAATTAGTGAGTTGATCTTAACGTAATCATCATATTCAAATTCATGCTTGAGAAATCTTTTAAAAATAATTTTTAAAATCTCACCCGGGATTTTCCCATCGAACAAATCGGCAAGAAGCAAAGGAAAACTAACTGCATTTGAATTATATGTAACATATTCCGCAATGATATGATCAATCAGTTTATGATTAAGGAACAAAGTGTTCTCAAAATTTTTAGATGAGCGGAAAAGTGCTTCATCAACTGCGGGATTAAGTTTTAACCGAACCAGCGGAAGAATTCTGTTACGGATGTAATTTCTTTTATAATCATCTCTCATGTTCGATGAATCAACACGGAAAGAGATTTTTCCATGTTCTAAATAATTACTGATCTCCTGCTTTGTTAAGCACAAGAAAGGACGGATAATATTTCCGCGTTGGATAGGAATTCCGCTAAAGCCGGAAAATCCTGTTCCGCTGAATAAATTCAATAGGATTGTCTCGGTGTTGTCGCTTTGGTTATGTGCAGTTACAATTTTTGTTGATCGTGTTTTCTCAACAATATTTTGCAAATTACTATAACGGAGTGTACGTGCGGCTTCTTCAATCGAAATTTTATTTTTTTTTGAAAATGATTTTACATTTAGTTTTACAATCTCAACCGGGATTGATCTCTTTTTACAAAACTCTTTGGAAAAAATTTCATCTGTATCAGATTCTTTACTTCTCAACCCGTGATTGAAATGAACAGCGTGTAAATCAACTTTATATTTTCTTTTAAACTTTTCTAAAAAATGCAAAGCAAAAACAGAATCGGGTCCGCCGCTGAAAGCAACTAAAATTTTATCTCCAGCAGAGATCAATTTATTCTGTTCGATAAATCTTAAAACTTTTTGTTCTGTTTTTTTCATTTGTCAATTCCGCTAGTTGTTATTCTGAGCGAAGACGGAGTCGAAACGAAGAATCTTAAATCTATTTTTTAGTTCAGATTCTTCATTCCGATAAATCGGAATTCAGAATGACATACTATGAAAAAAGAAAGTCTCATGAGAGACTCTTCAACAATTATCAATTCTTTGTTGCCCCGGTGAAAAACACCTTCCCCTTTTGGGGAGAATGAGGGGCTTCTATTCTATTTTCAAAATTTCAAACTTTATTAGGCCTGCCGGAACTTTAGCCTGAACAACTTGCTTTGCTTTTGTACCCATCAAAGCCTGGCCGACCGGAGATGTAATAGAAATCTTCCCCTTATCAATATCGGCTTCTTCCGGAGAAACTAAAGTATATTTATAAGTTTTAGAATTGTTCATGTTTTTCACTGTAAGCGTGGAAAGAATATGTGCTTGATCTTTCGGCATATTGGTAATATCAATTACCGATGCTCTTGAAAGGACATCTTCCATCTTGCTGATCCTTAACTCCAGCAATCCCTGCTCTTCTTTTGCAGCATCATATTCTGCATTTTCCGAAAGATCGCCGTGAGAACGGGCTTCGGCAATTCTTTCAGCCATAGCTTTTCTGCCTCCGTTTTTCATTTCGCTAAGCTCTTTTTCAAGCTCTCTAATTCTCTCTTTGCTTAAGTAGACAAAATTCGTCACTCTATAAGCTCCTATTTATTTGTTTGGATAAAAAAAATTGCCACTGCTTTTTTACAGTGGCAACACAAATTTATAAAAATATTGGATTGATTTCAACTAATACAAAGAGGCTGTCTCAAAAGTAATTTTTACAGCTAAAAAGTTGCGTTTTTTAAAACGAAATTAAATCCAACTTACATATTTTTGACACTTTTGATACAGCCTCTTTACTAAAATGGAAATTTCAACCACATTGCATTTGTACGATGAATATTTACAATACGACCTATGAAAGAAGAGAATCCGCAGGAACATTAAACTTTTTATAAAGTTCTTTCATCATTTTCGCAGTTAATTCACGCTTATGATTTAAAATCTCCGATACCCGGTTTTTTCCGCCCAGTGCTTCTACAAGATCTGATTGCTTTAATCCGAGTTGTTCCATTCTAAACTTAATAGCTTCTATTGGATCAGGCGGGGCAATAAAGAAATGTTTTTGTTCATATGCTTCAACCAATGTAGTCAAAATATCCAATAGATCGCCGTTAGAAGTGTTCGGTTTAGCGTCCAACAGTGCATCTATTTTTTTTAGTACTGTTTCATAATCTTTTTTTGTTTTGATCGGTTTGATCGTCATTTTAAATCTCCTCAGCATTTATTTTATCATAATCTGAATGTGTACCTATAAAACGAATGTATATAATCTTAAAATCATATTTGATAACACAAATTAATCTGTACTTATTGCCTTTTATATTAAATACAACTCTGTTATTTGAAATAAAACTTACCGATGGATAGTCAAAAGCAAGATCATTTGGTTTTTGCCAATCGGATTTCTTAGCCTCGGCATACCACGACTTAAGTGCTTGTTCGCCATCAGCATGTTTTTGCCAAAAGTCTTTTAGTTTTTTTATTGATATTACCCGCACATGTAAATATAAGAAGTTCCCGTAATGGGAACAAGAAAATTTTATATTTCAACTAATACTAAACTTTAGCTGCTCACCTCGTCTATTCTGCAGACCGTTCTAAACTGGCAGAAGCGGCATACCTTATTTTCTCTCTCCTCAAGTTTTGAGAGATGGAATTTTCCTTTCGAAATAGCTTCAACATAATTTTTAACATGTTCTGTTGATTTATCAACAAGCTGCTCTACCGATTGGATCTCATCTCCTTTCTTTGTTGATGTAACTCTATCCTTTCCGAAATCATCAACAGCATATTTTAACGAGTAGATGAACATTTCATTTGGAGAATATTTACCATTGAATTTTCTGCTGAGTAATTCACTAGCTGCAAAAAGATAGATCGGAAGCTGAAGCGATATTCCGTTTTTCAGATCATCAAAACTTGGTTTTGCACCGCTCAGTTTGTAATCAACAATGTTGAATGATTTTATTTTATCATTTACCTCAATCCGGTCAATTTTTCCGCGAAGTTTTATGTTGTCAATTATAATTGGTTCCTGATCGCTTAATATCCTATCTGATCCGCGTTCTTTTAACCGTCCGAAGCTTACTTCGAAGAACATGGGAATAAAATCATCTTCGCATTTTCGTTCTGTCTCTATGAACTTGTACAGAATTGATTCTTTTTTATTTCCGTTTAAGCCAAGAATTTTTTCACGTTCGTAAAATGTTAACAGTGATCTAAATGCCGTTAACTGCAGCTGGTTAGTTGCGATCTCAAAAATCAGTTTTTCTGCCTGCTGAAAAATTTTTTCATCACAATTAACAAGTTTGATTTTCTTCTCTCTCAGTGAAGAATAAAATTCATACAATATTGAGTGAAGCAATCTTCCCATTTCTATCGCTTCAATATCTTCTGTCGGTTCTTCAATGGTTTCAATTCCAAGTACGCGCTCAACAAAAAATTTGAACGGACACTTAGCATACGTTTCAAGCTGTGAAATAGAATATTGCTTTGACTTAAATGTATTCAATCTATTAGCAACGACCGGATCTTCGGAACTAATATTTCCGGAATATGGAGATTCAACTAGCGGATCTGCATTTCTGATTCTTTCTATTTCAAGTGCATGCGATATTTTTTCAAGATCAATTGTTACATCATTTTTCATTTTATCACTAATAGATTCTATACCTTTTTTCCCAATGAGAGTTTGCAGATCTTCATTCGAAAAAATTATGTCATCATAATCATTCTCATTTTTTGATGAGATCGAAAAAACTTCTTCAAATTCATCCAGAAAAGTAGAGACAACAACTTCCCTTCCGCTTTCAGTTAACGGGTAAGTCAAAAAAAGTTTTTTCTTCCACGTGCAAAGTGCTTGATAAAAACGGTAACGTTCTTCAGTCTGATGTATCTTTGCTTGTTTCTTAAATGAACCTGAAAAAAATATTTCCGGAGAATAACGCGTGGGCAAATCTCCATCGCATAGACCGCCGATAAATAAATAATTGAATTCCAATCCGCGAATCTCATCAAGAGTAGTGATCTGTACACCATAATCGGATTTTTCTTTTACATTGAAACGTGCCCAATTGCAAGCTGTACGTATTTGATCCATGTAAAAATCAATCGCAAATACTTTTTCATTACCATATTCTTCGGATAAAAGTTGAAATATTTCAGACATTGTTTCAAGAAAATCGGTAAATGCTCTTACATTTTTTTCTTGATCAATCTCGATTCTAAGCAGTCTAAAAGGAATTTTTGTTTTTATAATAAACTCTCTAAACCTTTTATGGAATTCATTAACCGGTAACTTCCCCTCGAAAGGTTTTAGTAATTCCGAAATAAATTGAATATCGCTCAAAGCTTTATTATAAAGGATTTTCTTTGTATCTCCATCAATATCATCATCACCGATGTAACCAAGATTTGCGATTGCATCTTTAAGTGAATTGATCCAATTCTCTTTTCCGGCAACGATTTTTAGCTCTGACGATAGTCTATATAGATTTGAAACATCAACTTCATTTATGTCTATAAAGCCGCTGCTTAATGCGCGGAAAATATTTTTGAAATAAAAATCGTTTTCCGATATCTCTAAAAAATTTACAATGGCAGTAACCGGGTTTGCATTATCAAGCGGTGTTCTATCCGATAGATTGTACGGAAGTCCGTTCTTTTCAAACACATCTTTAATAGTTGATGAGTAATTCCGAATTAAATTAAACGCCAAGCATATTCTATGTGGCTCACATTTTTCATAAGTAATTATTTTTTTTATTTCCCGTGCGATCAATTCTATTTCTTTTTCACGGTCATTAGCAATAATTTTTGAAATGCAGAAAGAATAATCAATTTTGGATGAAAGTCTTTGCGAGTTGAATAATTTATCGCGCAAGATCTTATGAAATTTATTTTGATCCCGAATGTTTTTTTCCTCAATGTTAATAAACCCAAGATGATATAGTTTGTCGTAACATTTATCAAGATGGGAAAAGATCAACTTATTGTTCCGGGAATAATCGAATCTCAAAAATAGTTTTGTGTTGCCCACACCGGAAAGTTTTTGAATGATCTCAATTTCCGGATTTGAAAACTCATTGAACCCGTCAATAATAATTAGATCAACTTCATTAAATAATTTTCGGAAGTTTGCAATAAATTCTTTAGCTGTTAGTTGATTCAGTTGAGCGTAAATATCTCCCGCTTCATAAGCATTTAGTGCAAAACATTTTTTACTGTAATTTTCATAAATGTCCGCAATATCCAATGCCTTTTGTTTCTCTGATTGTTCCAGCTTCTCAGCTTCGCTTCGTAATAAGTTTGGTGTAATCCCTTGCCGCTTGTATTCGGAAATTACATTCTTTATTCTATCCAACGCTCCGAAAGGAATTTCATTTTTATAGAGAGAAAAATATTTCAGATCAATCTCCGCAGCACTTTGTCTGATAAAAACTGTGGCGGCTGCTTCACTCAACTGCTTGAAAGGATGTGTAATAGAAAGAAGTTTTGTTGATATCGTTCCGAGTGTTTCAATGTTTAACCCTGATGTAGCACGGTATGGAATTCTTGATATAAATTCTTTTTTAAGATTTCTTGCTTTACGGTTCGTTGGAACGATCAACAATAATTCGTTCAGCTTAGATGAATCAATCTTTTCACCAATCAAAAGATCAACATTAACATCTCTAATATTTTCTTTTGTCAGTATCATTTACCAAGCATTAAAAATTTATATGAGGTTCTAATTTGTTTTAAAAGATCGAGGTTCAACAATTTTATTATCTCTCTAAAACGCTCTTCGGCATCTTTTCGTGTGGTAACCAAAAGTGTTTCAAGTTCAAGAAATTTTCCAAGTCCTTTAACTTCATCAAGATGAATCCGCGTATTCTTGTATAAATATAATATTCTTTTTTTCTCAACGATTGTATCAATCTTAAAAATATCGCGTAAATATTTCTCCGGATTTTTCCCTTCTAACCGCAGTAATTCATAGTTACTCCATCGTTTCCCTTTTTCATCGCGCAGATATTTTATCAAGGTAAAATTATTCCCTTCTATACGAAGTTTAAGTAATCCGTTCTTGGTCTTGTAGTAAACGTCTTTTTGTTTAAGAATAGCTTTTTTTTCGGCATTTATTCTTCTTAGTACTTTTAGTAATTTCGTATGCGATTCTACTTTTATTTTTAGTTCTAAATTTAAAGGCATTTTTTTGAACCAATTTATGATTTGTGTTGTCTAAGGAAAAAGAGATTATTCCATAGTGTGAACTAATTTCTCCGGTTGATTTTTAACATATAATCCATATCTTTAATAAGAAGCTTAGCAAAAGGAAATATAAGATGAAAGCGTTAATGATTCTTCTGTTACTTGTTCCACTTGGTTTAACTAGCGGACAAAAAATCGGTGAACTTGCACCGGTAAGACCGCCTGAAATATTTCCAAACAATACTTGGGGCGTGGATATTATGTTTGGCGAGGGCGGATTTGGTCTTGGTACTTTTTATAGAAGATTAGTTACTCAGGATCTCACCGGATTTATTGATTTCTCAATCTCCGAAACAAAAGATGAACGCGAAGTTCAATACATTGATTACTTCGGCAACACTTTTACTCCGGATAAAGTAAACCGTTCTTTCCAAATGCCGATAAATTTTGGTTTACAATACAGATTATTTTCAGAATCATTAACTGAAAACCTGCGCCCGTATTTAACATTTGGAGTTGGACCTACTTTAATTATAACCACACCTTACGATAAAGAATTTTTTAACGCATTCGGTTATGCACAAACCAAATATGCTATTGGCGGATATGTAGGATTTGGTGCAAATATGGGAACGAGCAAATCAAATTTGGTCGGTCTGAATGTTAGATATTACTACACGTATGTTTTTGGTGAAGGAATTGAAAATCTTACTAACAATTTTAGAAAAAAATTCGGGCAGTTTGCTTTAACGCTTACCGTCGGGATAATGTATTGAAATTTGAAAATAATTCGTTCAACGGTTTCAGCGAAGAGATCTTTAAATTTCTTCGCGGTTTAGATAAGAACAATTCCGTTGAGTGGTTTCACAAGAATAAAGAACGGTACCAAAAATTTTTAGTTGAACCCGCAAAAGCATTTATCACAGATCTTGCCCCATTCTTAAATCAGCTTAATCCCGCAATTAGAACCGAGCCGAAGTTTAACAAAACAATTATGCGTTTGAATAAAGATATGCGTTTTGCAAAAGGCGATCCTTACCGCGCATTTTTATTAATCCACTTCGGCAGATTCAAATTGGACAGCGAATTTTTTCTCTACTTTGAGCCGGATGATTATCAGATCGGATTGTTCATCAACAACACAAAAGGTGATAATCTTTATTTCAGACAAAATTTATCAAAGTTCAAAAAGGAAATTATTTCCGTCTGCAGCCGTTATAATATAAATGATAACTTCAGTCTATATGAACTTAAGAAAGACACCGAAGAAGTTGTTGGAAAGTTTAATGCGGAAAAACATTACAGCAAGCTGGAAGAAATTGATTGGATAATTCTTCACAAGAAGAAAAAACCAAGTCTAAAAAAACTTTACTCGAGTGTAATAATTCCCGAAATGATGAAAACAATAACAACACTTTACCCTCTTTACTGCTTTGCAATCTCACCTCAACCGACGAAAGAATTACAGAAGATTGAATGAGTCGATAAATATGCAGTTGGCGGTTAGCCGTCTGCAGCATTCAATAATAACTGCTCACTGCCTACTGCTTACTGCACACTGCCAACTGCTAACTAACTATTGACAACAATTTCCTTTTAAGTTAAGTTGAGATAGTACCAAACACCATCTTTAACCGGGGTACTTTGTTTTGAAGTTAGGACAAAGAAAAATAAATCTACCTTTTCTATCTACATTAATTATGAAAAAAATAGTCGGAATGATATCACGCATAAAATTTAGAATATTGCATGAAAACAAAATAAATGTTGGTAGATAACATTCCTCGCCATTGTATCTGTTGGCGGGTTAACTAATAGTTATACAATTAATTGAAGGATAATATGACTTTTAAAAAGAAATATGGCATAGTTATTCTTTTAGATGCCTTAGGCGTTTCGGGATATAATGAAAATCAAATTAAAGAGTTTTTATCTGCTAGGCAAGAAATTAACGAAATAGTCAAAAGCCTTACAATAACAGATACTTTGAAAGAAATTGGATACATAGGAAAATTTTATCCACCTATTATATTCTCTTTTGGAGATACAGTAGTTGTAACTATAGAGTTAAAAAGTAAAAAGTTTATAAAGGATCACATTTGGATAGTGTCATTATTAATGAAAAGGTATTTGTTTCATTCATTGGAAAAGAGAATTTTGTTTAGAGGTAGTTTTTCAATAGGTAATTATATAGCAGATTCTGATAGTAATACTATAATGGGTGAAGCATTAAATGATGCTGCTAGTTGGTATGAAGCGTCAGATTGGATGGGAATATTTTCAACTCCAAAAACTAATTCGTTACTTGAATATCTTTATTGTGATTACAAAAAAGTTAATAATATGAAACATTTTCATGACAATGGTATAACGTATTTGCATAGCTACAGTGTCCCATTGAAATTAGGTGGTAATATGAATTCATATGTAATCAATTGGCCATCCGCGTTTTTTGATAAAACGTTATTATCAATTGAGGGTAAAGAAAATCCTGAAAAATATTTTTTAGAAATTATGAGTTCTTTTACTATACCAAAGGGAAGTGAATCCAAGTATGAAAATATTAAAAAATACTTCTATTATATTGCCGAAAAAAGATTAAAAGATAGCCAAGAGAATAATAAATAAAATAAATTGTATAACGAGACTGTCGAAAAAGTATAAGAAGGTTCAGTAAAAAGTTGGAATATGAAAGAAGTTTAAATAAATTCCTGAAAACAATTTCATAAATAGTTTT
>Ga0265292_1001673_pt1 | contig 18445 bp, 21 predicted proteins | sample Munlanlewell296A_FD_189080 | JGI IMG/M metagenome (GOLD analysis project Ga0265292, IMG submission 189080) | Leachate microbial communities from a municipal landfill in Southern Ontario, Canada - Leachate well 296A | ecosystem: Engineered > Solid waste > Landfill > Unclassified | place: Canada... | reverse complement strand
TGACGAAGCGATTTTGTGGTGAAGACCTTTGGGTAAAAAACCGCATTGCCGACCACGCCAGCGGGGTCAGAGAGGCCAAAGTGCGAAGGTTGGGTTAAGGCTGAATTTCAGGCAAAAAAGCGTTGCCAAGGAGAAGGCAGATCGTGTATATTGTTCCCTGTTGTGCCAGAGAATGACACGCATGGGGTTTTGTTGGACCGTGCTTCAGGCTGGATTAAAGAAATCATTACAGGTGCCGATGGTGCCTTTATACACAGGAGATTTTTGCGCATGAGTGAAACTACGATTGTTGAGCAGGATCAGGTCACCGAGAAGATGACCCAGGAACAATATGTCGATCTAACGGACAGTTTGGACGCCATTGCCCGTCATTTAGACGACTTTACAAAGCTGGAGGCAGTGATTAATTTCTTCCGGGATCGGAAATGCCTGCACATGCCCTTGGGGGAGATTCTCCGAGAACTCCAGGATGCTTCACCCACCCAAAACCTGTGGCATAACCAGGCGATGCACAAACACCGGGATCTGACGGGTCTGATTGCCCATGTGCGGAATCTCTGCGAGGATCGGCTTGAAGGACCAATGAACAAAGAAAAAAGAAAAGACGAGATTGTTTCTCCGAACTGTGCCGCATAAGGAGTCCGAGCATGAAATTACTGGCGTTTGTCGGAAGTCCGCGAAAAGAAGGAAATACTGCCGTCCTGGTCCATGAAATTGTTAAGGCCGCTCAGAGGCAGGGGGCCGAGACGGCGATCATTTACGTCAACGACCTGACTATGCGAGGCTGTCAGGCTTGCATGGGCTGCAAGAAAAAGGGCAGGTGTGTCCTCAAGGATGATATGGCGCCGATCTATGACCAGATCATCGCCGCCGATGCCGTGGTGCTGGCTTCGCCGATGTACATGGGATGTATGACCGGCCAACTCAAGCTCTTCATTGATCGGATGTATCCCTTCCTCAACCTGAACCTTACCAGCAACCTGCCGAAGGGCAAGAAAGCTGCCCTGGTCTTTACGCAAGGTCAGCCTGATACCGAAACCTACAACTTATATTTTCAGTCCGTGATGGGTTTTCTGAAGTGTCTGGGATTTTCGGTCTGTGAGAATGTCCTCGTCGGAGCGGGCGTTCAGGAACCTGGGGCAATCGCTCAAAACGCAGCAACCATGCAAGCAGCTCGTGCCTTGGCCAGACAATTGTGTGGCGGGTGATCCAAGAGCCGGACCGTTAATCGCATAAAAAACCCGCTAGGTGGAGAAAACCAAGCGGGTAAAGGAGAATGTGTTGTGTTGATGGTTTTTTTCAACTCATTCAATATAGTTTACCATCGAAAATGTTTCGGGTTGCACTTTTTTCCGAATAAATTCAACACCCGCCTGCCTGCACCAGTATAAGCATATTGATTAATCGAAATGGAATCAGGCAATTTACAAGGGTGAAATGCCCCAATCCTTAATGGTAAGGCCGTCGATAGTGTGAAAAGTATATGCGCCAGTTTTAAATTTAAGGTCATCAACGAACCTGTGCTGGTCAGAGACGTCTTTATGTGTTTCACTCCGATCATTCTATACCGGTCGATGTAAGTTTTCAGAAGTACCGATGAACTGGCGGCTCGGATTGAATGCAGCACGCGACAGGTCCTGCGGGATTTGAACATCCTCCAGCAGGTGGGGTTTCCGGTTTCTCACGAGATCCGTGACACCCGCCGAAAGTTCTGGAAACTCTCGCCGAACTTCATCGAAAAAGAGGGGCTGATCCTCTCGATGACAGAAATGCTGAGCCTGTTTTTGAGCCAGCAGCTTTTGGCACCCTTGGGCGAACGGAACTGGGTAGCGGCTTGGCTCCCGCGCTGGAAAAGATCAAGTCCCCGCTGCCTCGAAAGGCTCTGGATTATTTCGGGAGCCTGGACGACAAGCTTCTTGTCAAAAATGCCGGTTTTCACGATTACTCCCAGCAGCATAAGGAAATCCGTATCCTGAATCAGGCGATCATGGAAAATCGGGTGATCCTGATTCGTTGCCAGTCCCCGGCCAAGGCGGAACCGGAGGCCAACAAATTCCATCCATACGGGATGGTCGGATCCCTGGCCGGGGGGTTTATGGACCTTATGAAGATGGTCCATCATGGGAATCCATTCTATTATCGGTACATTCCCGTTTGGACATTTGTCTTTCAACTAGCCTCCCTGATCCTTATGTTCCGAGTGTATCGCGGATGGCAACGTTTGGGGGGTGACAAAAATTATGTACCTCCGGATGTCAGCGTCAATATACACAAATAAATCCCGGTCGCCGGACTATGCCTGGCCTGGGTTTTCCAAAGAAATATTCCCTGCAAAGCCCAAGTTCACGCTTTTGTCGATCACGGTAAAACCGTGTATGGGTTGGAAGAAACGGTTACAACATTGTGTGTTTTTTACCTTTCCCCACCCCAAGCCCACACTCCGAAAACCATCTCCTTTGCGCATCGAGCAAGGGCTTTTCAGACCCACGCTCCAAGGACGAAATGCAAAACACCTCCTGTCGGTGAAAGGGGGATCTTCGCGTACTGCTGAGCGAGGCGAAGAAAGACACCTACGTTCGATCCGGTTCGAAAAAATCCCGAGATTGGCCGCACAAGAAGACGGAATCGTCGCCGGGCGCACCGAAAATTATCGTGGCTACACTTAATGAAAGACTCGATGCGGAAAGGATGTACAATGCAGCATGAAAAAAAAAGTTCACGGCGTTGCGTGGCACCCAGAACTCAGATACTTTTCTTTCCTCCTTCTAGGTCGAAAAGTTTGATTTTAAATGCCGGACCGGAGGGTGCGGAAAATCCGCCGATTGAGCCATCGCGGTAAACAATTCGATGGCAGGGGATGACCAGGGGGATCGGATTGCCTGCTAAGGCGCGAGCCACCGCGCGAAAAGCACGAGGACGACCGATCTTTTTCGCCAGATCGCTGTAGGATACGGTTTTCCCATAAGGTATGCTTATCGCCGCCCGCAGGACTTTTTGGGTAAACATCGTCAGCGAATCCAAGTCCAATTCGTGCTTAAAATTGGCCGGTTTACCGGAAAAAAATGCCTTCAAGTCTTCCGCCAGCCGGGTCAAAAGTTTTGGATTTTCCGAAAGGATGATTTTTTTCTTCCGGGCGAAGGCGTCAATTTCGGAAAGTTGGGACGCAATTTGTTTTTTTTCATCCTCGCGGGAGAAGTGTTCTTTCGGCAAATCCGGGGGAAGAAAAACTTTTACAAGCTTGTTGTTCCTGACCACGTATGCTACCATACCCCACTTGGTTTTGACGATCCTATAATAATACACAGGTTTCCTTTTAAAAGCTGATAGCTGTAAGCTGTTCGCTGTCTGCTTCTTTATTATGGATGGAATCATCTTAATTGACAAGCCCGAGCGTATGAGTTCCCATCACGTGCTCGTGCGCCTTCGCTATGGCGGATTCGAAATTGATAAAATCGGGCATGGTGGAACCCTGGACCCGCTGGCTACGGGTCTGCTTGTTGTCATGGTTGGCAGGGCGGTCAAACTATCGGAATATGTGACCGGACACGATAAGACTTATACGGTAACCGGAATTCTTGGCAAGATGCGAAGCACCTTCGACGAGGAAGGACCGGTAATAGCCGAGGACAATACCCCCGTGACGCGAGGGGATATCGAAAAGGTTCTGTCGGAATTTCCCAGCGAATACGAGCAAATGCCCCCTGCTTTTTCGGCCATCAAAATCAGCGGTGTCGCCGCTTATAAACATGCCCGGGAGGGAAAAGCCCCGGAACTTACCGCCCGGACGGTAAAAATCTCCCCAATGGAATTGATTGATTTTCACTACCCGCGGTTCGACCTTCGAGTTACCGTGTCCGCCGGAACCTATATTCGCAGCCTGATTGTGGATATTGCCCAGAGCCTGGGCACGTTGGCCTATGTCGGTCGCCTGCGCCGAATCGCCAGTGGGCGATTCTTAATCGCCCAATCCCATCCCATCAGCGAAGTCTTAACATGGTCAAAAGAACAATTCCAGGAAAACCTCCTGCCGATGGAAGAGGCGGTGATGGATTTTCCTGCCGTGGACATTTCTCCCGAACAAGCCAAAGTTTTGGTTTGCGGTCAATGGCTGAAGGAGGAAAGTCTAACACTGCCCACCGGTCAAAATCCGCGATCTGGAAAAATGCTCTTCAGAATCCGATGTAACGAAAAATTTATCGCCCTGGGTTTCTTCGACGCCGGCCACCTGAAATCCGAAAAGGTTCTCCTACGCTGGTAAATTATCTCTTCTTTTTTTCCTCGAAAATTGTTAAAATAGAATGTTGTGATAACCTTATATGTTTCATTTGTCGCTATAAAAGAACTTTAATAATGCAAGGCGAATCGGTGAGCGTAAAAATAGGTTTCTCCGGTATAACCATTGGTGGAAGTGGGGGATTGGGGTCGCTCAAGTTGGTGTTCCTCTCGATCTTCATTATCGCATTAGCAATTCTGACATTATCGGACTTTGAACGGGGGCAAAGAAATTACAACTTGAACCTGGACAAACTGGTGCCGTTTAAATGCATCAACTGCAATACGGTCGTCCTGTATAAGATTCGCGATTTGCAGAAACTTCAGACCCCTAATGACATCGGTTTCATAATGGGGCCCGTAATCCTGGATTGTCCATATTGCCGGACAAAAAATCTGACACAGGCGGTGGAATGCCCGAGATGCAAGGAGATATTCATTATTAAAATGGATACCATGAGGGGATTCTTCGACGATCGATGCACCATGTGCGGGGAAAGCTATTCCAAGGCCTGGCAGGAAAAATATCGCAGCATGCAAAACGATTAAAAAAACATAACCGTTCAGTCTCCCCCATTGTGCCACAGTCGGTTTAAGACACGGCTGGACAAGCCAGCCGTGGCACAATGACAGTGGGGGTTACACTCCTTGAACTTATTTTTTACGGGGGATGGTCAGCCATTCCTGGACTCTGGCGGCGAGAATTTCGATATTTTGTTTTTCCATGATCCTGGAAATAACATCGGAAGGAATTTTTAAATTCACCATCGCCTTTTGCGCTCTTTCCCACAATCGCTTTTTCATCTCCGGACCCTCGGCCAGATATAATTCGGTTACCAACTCCTGAAGCTTCTGGAGCATGAAGGTATCAAGATGGCCATAATATTGGTTGATAATGCCTTTCTGATATTTTGAATATTCTTTACTCATTTACTATTTTCCTTCCAGATTATAAGTCGGTTGCCAGCCTTCGGAGGAACCCATGCCCTTAAAATCGGGCCAATTGGTTTCGAGGAACTTTCGCACGTAGATTTCCGCATTACCCAGGTGATCGATATCCGGGGGCCAAACCCTCATCATTCCCTGGATGGAATTTTCCCCGATGTTCGCTTGGCTGACAAACATGGCCTGCATTCCCTGGGTGCCCTGATTTTTCCGCAGTTGGCATCGGATGGGCAGGTTTTCGTTCTTCCAGGGTTTAAAGGCAATTAGAAGGTCGGCTCCCGGGCGTTTTCCGATCCGCCGAAAGATCGCGTATTCGATTCGGTTGTCGGCGGAATTACCGGCGGGGTTGCGGATTTTACCGATCACCGCGTCAAACCCCCGATTTTTATTGACGGTAACCCCGATGCCCAGTTGATTGGACTTGCTGTTTTGGGTAATCGACAGCAAAATCAAACCATCGGGGTGGATATGGTAAGTAACGATTTGGTTTGCTGGAAAACCATTCGGATATTCGCCCATTATGGTGATTTTAACATTCTGATCTTTGTCCGTGCCGGTTAGCGCGGTTTGAATATGCGCGTTGCGGAGCGTTGCGATTTGGACTATTTCGACGCCGTTTGCCGATGGGTCCAGCAGGTTATTGCTCCGTGGGCGATCCGTCGAAAGATCGTACCACGCGATTAGTTTATTCTTGTAAAACACCAGCTCGAACCGACCATTGGCTCCGACGCGAATCTGCCGGCCGTCGATCAACGAATAAAGACTTCCGGCCGGACCATCCACCAGCCCGCGCACCTGTTTTCGATAATCGACGAGGATGAGATCATCGAGGAATAATTTCGTTTGGCCGGTTTTTTCAAAATGAAACAAAACCTGATTTACGCAATTTAAGTCGATATGCTCCCCGGCTTCCCCCAGATCGACATCCAGTTTGTTCCATGATTTTTTATGAAGCTGAAATTTATGTAAAAACGATTTTCCGGCAGTATCTTTAAGCTCGATGACCGCGGACTGATCTGTATTTGAAAATACAGCATAAAGAAAAAGATTATAATCCGCCCATCGCTGAATTGGAGTCGTGAAGGCAAGGGTATAATCGCCGACCGTGTCAAGGGATAGGCCAAGCGATCCTGTACCCGTGGCTGAAGATGATTCACTTTGGAAAATCCGCGACCGACCGTTTTTTCGATTTAAAGTGAAATCGTCCAGTTGGGCGGGGGATTCAAAATCCTTTAAAACAAGGTACGCGTTTTCGTCCAGCATCGGATAGGCTGCCAGTTGCCGATCCGATAGCGTGCCGGACTTTGTGCCGTCAACGGTGAGAATTTTCTGGCAACCATTGATGATCATTATCATTAACACCGGAATAGCAAATTTGTTCATCATGTTGTCTCCATATTAGTTTTAACGCAACTCGACCCGTGGGTCGACTAGCGCATAGCAGATATCGGTAACAATCAGACCGAAAATATACAACAAGGCTCCGATATACGTCATGGCGTTAATGACGGGATAATCTCTTGAACTGATGGCTTCGATGGTTAAATACCCGAGGCCCGGGATTCCGAAAAATCGTTCCAGGAGCAATGAACCCAGGAAGAGGAACGGAATAGCCAGCACCACCTGTGTGATTACAGGGATCATGGCATTTTTCAGGACATGCTTGAACAGCACTCGCGTGCGCGACGCGCCTTTGGCTCGGGCGGTGCGGACGTAATCGGCATGAATTTCATCCAGGATGACCGTTCGATAAAATCGCACGGAAGACCCCAGCCCACTGACCACACCGATCAGAACGGGCAAAGCGACATATTGAACGGCCCGCCATCCGGGTTCATAACCAAAAACCGGAAACCTTCCGAGCTTGTAGGCAAAAATATACTGACCGATCAGAATGTACGATAAATACGGAACACTCATACCGAGTACGCAAATAATCACCAGCACTTTATCGACCCTCGTGCCTCGCACATAAGCGACAATCAGTGAAATGCTCAGCGAGGTAATCAATCCGATGATAAACATCGGGACGGTAATACTCAGGCTGGGGATCGCTCCTTCCTTGATAATTTCCGTGATGGGCTGGCGATCGCGAAGTGATTTACCAAAATTAAAAGTAAGTGAATTCCATAAATGGTGGAAAAATTGTGAATCGAAAACCCCTGATATATTTTTTGCGTGAACGTCGAAAAATAATGGTTTATCCCATCCGTATTCGTGGCGAATTTCGGTGATCAACTCGGCGGTGGCGTATTTACCGGCAATCTCTCGTGAAATATCACCGCCGACGATGCGGAAAAGGACGAACGTAATAACCATCACTCCGAAAACAATCGGCACGACGTTTATCAATTTTCTTATAATATAACCCTTCATCGTCCGATCAGTTCCTTCCGCGACTTCAGGTCGATATTTGTATATTTGGCTGTGCCATAAGCAAAACCATTGGGTTTATAATTCCTGAGATATTTATAATAGGGAACAAACCTCACATTGTGGAGATCCAAAATAGCGGGGCAGTCATCGCAAATCATTTTTTCCATCAGGCGATACAATTTCAGACGTTCGGGGGTATCGCTCATGACTTCCACTTTTTTGTAAAGGGCATCAAAAGTCGGATTACTGTAGTTGAAGTTATTTGGACCGGGGGAGCTGTTGGGGGAGTAAAATAATTGCAGAAACGTCTGGCCGTCGGGATAATCCGCCACCCAACCCATGGCAAAAATCTGAGCCTGCCGTTTATTGACCTTGTCCTGAAATGAGGGCCAGTCGGAATAATCAATTTTTACGTTGATGCCGATTTTGGTCATTGAACGCTTAAAGTATTGCCCCATTTGCCGGACCGTGGTATCCGTGCCGGGAAGGGAAAGCGTAACGGTGATTTTACCGCCGGCGATTTTTTCGGCATCTTTCATTTGTTCCTTCGCCTTGTCCATGCTAAATTCCGTCCAGGGATTTTTAAGGGTTTTGTCATATTCTTTGAAATCGGGCGGGAAAATTCCCTTGGCCGGGATACCTCGACCATTGGTGAAGACATCGATATATTCCTGTCGATTCCATGCCATGCTCATCGCTCGGCGGAGGGGTCGATTTTTTCCGACGGCGGGGTCGTCCATATTAAAACCGAACCAGTACGTATCCGGATCGGCCTGAATGATCAGTTCGATTCCTTTCTTTTGCAGGAAAGGGGTCAATGTACGATTGGGAGAGATGGCTTGGTAGTAAAAATCCTTAGGGATGCCGGAGGCATCGATTTTCCCCTGCATGAAAAGAAGCCACCGCGGCTGATCCTCTTCGATTACGTCAAAAACCATTCCGTCAATAAGCGGCAAGGGTTTGGCGGCGTCATCCAGAAATTTCGCCTTCCGATCACCCGGTTCGCCGTCGCTGGGATAAAGTTCTTTTCGGAATCTTGGATTGCGAACGAAGACCATTTTTCCGCCTCGCTGCCACTTTTTCAGCATGAGCGGTCCGGTACCCACCATGACGTTAATAATCTGATCGCCATAATAATCGACCGCCTCTTTCGCCATCGGGGCTGTCGGCAGGTGGGCTAAAAGATACGTGATCTGAGGCCAGGGTTTTCCAAGTTTTATCTGGAGCGTGAAATTATCCAACGCCTTTAACCCTTCGACCGAACGCGAGTAATCGACCTCCCTGGCCGATTTGACCGTCTTGGTATATTCACGAAATTCATCCAGTCCGACGACCTTCCCGGCAAAGACCCACCAGTTCTTGCTGAGATATTTGATGTTGGCGATCCGTTTCCAGGTGTAAATAAAATCATTAGCGACCAACTGCCTGCCTTTTCCACCGCTAAAACAGGGATCGTCAAAGAAATAAGCATCCTGGCGAATTTTGATGATATACGTCAAACCGTCCTTGCTGACCTGCGGCATGGATTCGGCCAGGCAGGGGATCAATTCATAGGGCCGTTTCAGGTAATGATACTGATATAAACATTCATACGACTGACTGGCGACCGAGGCGCTGGTTACATCGCCGATGTCACCCGGATCAAGCCCGCGGACTTTGGACCCAAGCGCCGCATACCGGATTTTAGCCCCTGGTATATCCAGCGGTTTATCGGTGCTCCTACCGCAGCCGGTAAAAATAATTACCGGCGCCAGACACAAAATGACAATAAAACCTTTTTTCATATTTTTTTATATTACCCGTATCGCAAATTGCGGGCAACTCCGTGCGCAATAACCGCAGAGAATACATTTGTCGTGATTAATTTCCGCTTTTTGCTCGCCCAGGAAAATCGCGTGCTGGTCGCAATGTTCCAGGCAGGCACCGCAGCGTTTGCACAGAAAATTGACGATGGTCCGTCGGTCGGCGGCGATTATCTTTTTTGCCTTTTCGCGGTCGATAGGTATCTTGCCGTCGGAAAACAGCGAGACATTTACCTGGACCTCATCGACGGTTTTCATGCCGATGCAAACGGCATCGATGGATTTATTTTTCCGCACAAACTCAATGGCCGAGGGTGCGTCGTGGCGTAAATGTCCTCCGCCCAGCGGTTTCATCGCGTAAATTCCCAGCCCGACATTTTTGGCTTGGTCTATGCTTTTCAACCCGTCCTCGACTGTCCCGTCGATAATCCCCAGCCCGCGTTGGTTGATAATTGGAAAGAGAATATCAAGTTCATCGGCATGATTGGCGGCGACAAGATTTCCGGCGACCCGATGTGAAGACAAACCAACCGCCCGAACTCGGCCATGGGCTTTTAAATCGAGAAGATAATCCAAAACCGGACGACGCATTTCAAAGTCTGCCTCGCTGTCCATCTGGTGAAGCAGATAAATATCGATCATGTCGCGTCCCAGGCTGCGAAAGCACAAGTCAACTTGTTCCCTAGCCTCGGTCAGGTCTTTCGCGTCGGTTTTCGATGCGATCACGACGTTACCAATCTCGTTACCCAGCCCCAGCCGCAGATGGTCATAAGTCGAATATCGATGCGCCGTATCAAAAAAAATAATCCCCAGTTCCAACGCCTTTTGAAAAACAGGAACGGTAATCTCCGGGTCCAAATCCGCCTGCAGCCGCGACATCGTAAGCGTGCCGAAACAAAGTTCGGTTACCTCAACGCCGGTTCTTCCAAGAATGACCTTTTGTAACAAATTCATTTATGCTTCTCCATAACTAGCCCCTGATGGTAATCGGGGGTTCTTGATTGTATTCTCATGCGATTATTTGTTCACTTCAGTTTATCCGCCAGCAGATCAAAAAGCACGCACGTCATTTCGACCCCGCGGTCAAAATCGTCGAGATGAAAATATTCATTCGGGCCGTGGGCGGCGCTGTCGGGCCGGGCCAGGCCGATGATCAAAATATTATCGGTAAGCATTTTTCGGAAATGGGACAAAATAGGCAGCGTTCCGCCTTCGCGAATGTGGACCGGTTTATAGCCGAATGTTTTTTCTATGGCGACGCTGGCGGCATCATCGGTGGGTCCGCTGCGCGGTCCCAGGTACGGCTCGGCGGTGCCGAGGGTCGAAATTTGCATTTTAACCCCGGGCGGACATAACTTTTGAAGGTGTGCGTCTATCAGGGCGGAAATCTCTTCCGGCTGTTGATCGGGAACCAGCCGCATGGAAATCTTGGCGCTGGCCTTGGCCGGTAGGACGGTTTTTGCCCCTTCGCCGGTATATCCGCTGATCAGTCCGTTAATGGTCAGATTAGGCCGGCACCAGATTTGTTCCAGCACGTTAAAATCTGGTTCATGGATAGTCTCGCGGATACCAAGACTTTCGCAAAATTTCTTTTCATCGAATTCCAACGCGCAAAATTCCTGACGTTCCGCGGACTCGATCGGCCGGACTTGATCATAGATGCCGGGTATATTGATTTTTCCGTTCGCGTCAAAAAGACTGCCCAGAATAAGGGCCAGAGCGTTCGCGGGGTTTTGAACCTCACCGCCGAACGTACCGGAATGCAGGTCCTGTTTCGGTCCGTAAATGTCTATCTGCTTATAAACGATTCCTCGTGTCCCGTAGGTGATCGCCGGCCGTCCCGGTAAAAATCCGCCGGCGTCCGTGCTGATGACCAGATCGCATTTCAACCTTTCCGATTGAAATTCCACAAAATCAAACAAAGCCTTGCCGCTCGATTCTTCTTCACCTTCCAAAACGATTTTTATATTCAGAGGCAAACCGCTTTTCTTCTTCATCAGCTCGATGGCGGCCAGAAAGATCATGAATGGCCCCTTATTATCCGACGACCCGCGAGCGATGAGTTTCCGATCCTCGGTAATCAGTGGATCAAAAGGGTCTTGATGCCACAGTTCCCGATCACCCGCCGGCTGAACGTCATAATGCCCGTAAAGCAATACCGTCGGCAATTTTGGATCGACCAAAAATTCGCCATAAACCACGGGTTTGCCATAGTCGGCAATCTGGCTGACCTTACCGCCGATGCGCACAAGGTAATCCCCCAGCCAGTCGGCACAGGCTTTCAGATCGCCATTAAAAGCAGGATCGGCGCTGACCGATGGAAATTTCAAAACCGTAATCAAGTTCTGTAAAAACTGCTCACGGTAGTCTTGCAGAAGTTGATGATAATTTTTCATAAACGAACTCCTACACCGCCCGACTACCGTCGGGGGCTAGTAAAGACAGGGTGCCAACAAAAGATCATTATGGTGTAACCGTAATACTTATGGTGGCAGGGGCGCTATTAACGATGCCATCGTTGACTTTGAAGGTAAAGTTGTCAGAACCGGAAAAACCAACGGTGGATGTATAAGTGACATTGGGTGGGGTTCCGGTCAAAGTGCCATTTGCGGGGTTTGTCGCAATGCTGTAGGTGAGTGTGTTGTTATCGGCATCACTGCCCGTGAGGGTGATGGCTGCAGGCAGGCCTGAGGCAACTGTGATCGACTGGGCGTTGGCAACCGGGGTGGTATTGGCGGCACTAACGGCGAGCGTTACCGTGGCCGTTACGCTGTCCTTTGTGCCATTATTGACCAGGAAGGTGAAATTGTCGCTTCCTGTAAAATTGTCGACAGAGGTGTAAGTGATATTGGGAGCCGTCCCCGACACGGTCCCATGAGTTGGAGTGGTTACAATTCTGAAGGTGATCGCGTGATTGTTCGGATCGCTGCCCGTGAGGGTGATGGAAGTCGCCTGGCCTGATGTCGCGGAAACCGACATGGAATTAGCGACCGGAGTCGTCGATGTATCCAGATGGAGAATATTCGTAAGTGCCTGGGCTAGACTTTGGAAAAATACAGTTTTGACGCGATCATAAAAATCGGGTTGTTCTTCGGGAACGGTGAACATAGTTCCGAGAAGAATGGGTGTTCCCGCGCGAGCCGCATTGACTTGTAAAGCCGGACTATTGGTAAAACGAACGAAATTAATGGCATCTTTGCCCAGAGGAAGCCCAGTTGAACCCGTCCCGGTCGTAGTGGTGGTTCCAGTGGTAGAAGTCCCCGAAGTAGTACCAGCAAACTGATTTATTAGGGCATCTTGCTGGTCCTGGGGCAACGTCTGCAAAAGAGTTAAAATTTGAGAGATATTATCCTGACCAAAGGCTTTAGTTCCATCAGCCAAAAACAAAACACATGCCATAACAACAATTACAAGAAGTTTCGTCGTTGACTTAACTGTATTATTCATAAATTCAACCTCCTCACTTATTATATAATCGTCATTTTTAAATGCAACGGTGAACGGAAAAATTCTCCATAGAATAGAATTTGGATTTTTGATGGACCCTTTATTCGTTGGTCGTTAAAATGACGATAAGTATGATTCAATTATATAAAAACTTTTATGCATGAAACAAATATAAAAACTGAGCAGTTGAGCCGAAACCCTGGTGAACTTTATCAGATCGTGGAAACGGAAATGCTCGCGGTTCGCCGGCGGATATCGTCGGAACTTTCCAGCGACATAAAACTTGTCGATACCCTTTGCCGGTATGCGGCCCAGTATCAGGGGAAGATGCTTCGTCCGGCAATTTTACTTTTGGCAGGTAAGGCGTGCGGAGATATTACACCTAGGCATATCGATTTTGCCGTGATCCTTGAACTGGTGCATTTGGCCACGTTGATCCATGACGATGTGCTGGATGAAGCAAAGACCCGGAGACAGTTGGCGACGGTCAATCAACTCTGGGGTAACGAGTCGAGCGTTCTTTTAGGCGATCTGCTCTTGAGCCAAGCCTTTGACCTCTGCAACCGGACCGGCGATTTGGCGGCCGCCGGGGATCTGTCGCACACGGCCAAGACAGTTTGCCAGGGAGAATTGTGTCAGTGCCTGAATCGTAAAAATTGGGAATTAACGGAAGAGCAATACTTGCAAATCATCGAAATGAAAACCGCCAGCCTTTATCAGCTTTCCTGTCGGCTTGGCGCGAAATTCTCAAACGCTTCGGCCCAGGACCAAGCGGTCCTGGAAGAATTTGGCCGGCTTTTCGGCTGCGGGTTCCAGATCGCGGATGATTTACTTGACTTGGTCGGTCGAGAAGACCAGACCGGTAAAACTCTGGGAACGGACTTGGCCCAGGGCAAACCCACATTACCCATAATTCATTTCTGTCGCCAGGCAGATCCGGCTGCAAAAAAAGAATTTTTCAATTTATTCCGAGCGGAAGAAACTCCCACAAAAGAAATTCTAAGTCTACTGGATCGTAGCGGTAGTTTAAAATATGCGTGGCAACGGGCTGGAGGTTTTGGTGACCAGGCCCAAACGGAACTGCTAAAATTGAAGGCGGGTCCTGCCAGAGACTCTCTGGCATCAATCGCCGAATTTGTAGTGAAACGATCATGCTAGAACTTGCACGTAAAGAAAATCGTTCCAGGGCATCCGGTTTCTTACCGGAAAGTTTCATCTTCATTTCCTTTACAATATTCGCCTTGATCCTCAAGCTGTGCGGATTGGCTTTGCTGGTGGTGAGTCTTTTGCGAATCGTCCGGAAAACGGAGGAATATTCCATAATCTCTCCGGAAGGGGATCTCTTTCTCGGCCTGATTCTCATCGCATTGGGAACCATTATCTTTTCGATGGTCCGCCTGATTCGGATGACCGCCGAATCCGAAAGGATTCGTGAAAGCTTTAACACCTTGCTTTCCCAGAACATCAAATCGATCTCCGGACCCACTGAACTGGTGAGCCAGGATACTGAACGCTTACAACTACAATTGGATCAGGCCAATAAACTTTTACAGGAAATCAATGAAAATACCCTTCTGGATGAGACCAGCCGACGGCAGAAATACGAATTTCTGGCCCACCAAGAGCGCAAACGTATTTTTAACGACATTGATCGGCTCGTTCAGGATAGGGAATGGGCCCAGGCGAAGGTTCTTTTGGAAGGAATGCTTACCAAATACCCTGCCAATCCCGAAGTGCTGGGATATATCAATCGGATCGAAGATTTACGAAAGCGGGCCTTTAATGAGGAACTTATCCAGACCCGGAAAATCATCACCGATCTCGTCGCCATCAGCGCCTGGGACAAGTCCATTCGTCAGGCGGAAAGCTTGATGGAAAAACATCCCGATATGCCCGCGGCCAAGGAACTTATGCTCCATGTTCGGGCAGAACGAAATAAATTCCGCGAGGATCAGATTAAACGCATGTATGCGGACATTCAGCGTTCCATCGGAAAGAAACGCTGGAACGACGCCCTTCAGATCGGCCGGCAATTGACGGATAAATACCCCGATAGCGTCGAGGCCGAAGCACTCCGTGAGCAGTTGAAAACCCTGGAAACCAACGCGGAAATTGAAAGGCGACAGGAATTGGAAGAGCAAATCAAGGACCTGGTCCGCCGGAGAAATTTCATCCAGGCTTTGGAGTTGGCCAGGTATGTGATCGAGCATTATCCCACCAGCCCCCAGGCTACCGCACTGCGAGGCCAGATCGATAAATTGGAAGAACTCTCCAAACAACAGGAAAAAGAAATTACTCTGTAATGTAAAAGAGCCGCGACCGTAAGGGAGCGGGTATAGCAGGTTTCTCGCCATGAATCAGGCCCAATTGATGGACCGAATTTACCGTTACCAGCGGCATCTTTACGATGCGACACGACTATTTTTTCTCCCCGGGCGCGATCTTCTTTTACGCCGCATGAAATTTCATGGTGATGCATACATCCTGGAAATCGGATGCGGAACGGCAAGAAATCTGCGGTCCCTGGCTCAGCGACATCCGCGAGTTCATCTCTACGGCGTGGACATCTCACACCAGATGCTTCGCACCGCTCAAAAAAAAATCCTTGACGGCGGATTTCATCAGATTCAACTGGCCCAATCCAGTGCTGAAGATTTTAATTCCCGCAAAACGTTCGGGCTGGATCGGCCGTTCGATGTGATCTTTTTTTCGTACTCACTTTCGATGATCCCCGGCTGGCAAAAGTCCTTACAGACCGCCATCGCCAATCTCCGACCCGGAGGAGAAATTTATATCGTGGATTTCTGGGACCAGCAAAATTGGCCCGGCGTTTTGCGGTGGTTGATGAATCGCTGGTTGGCGATTTTTCATGTCCGGTATGACAAAAAACTCATTGAATATTTGCAGGACCTCGATCAAACCAACCGGTGGAAACTTCACCTTGAACCGATCGGAAAACGATATGCCTTTTTCGCTCAACTTTCCAACATGCCATAATGTATTTTGGGTGGCATGGCTACATTCTTATTTAGTTCCTGTTGCGGAAAGGTAAAAGCCGAAAATGTCATACCCGCGAAAGCGGGTATCCAGACCCAAAAACTGGATTCCCGCTTTCGCGGAAATGACAAAAGTCTGTTTCCGCAACAGGAACTATTTAGTCATGTCTTTTGATCGAAACCAAGACATGACTTAGCGAAGACGCGAAGCCATGCCACCCGTCGGTATTTATGCTACAGTCGCAATTAAAATGTTATTTTTGATTTTGGGTTAAAGAAAAAATCCTAATTCGTGTTTTTGTTTTACACCAATTATAAAGTTAGAATTGGAAAACTCAAAAGAAAGGCCCGCTTACTTACGTGCGCGGGTCTTAATGGAGTTATGAACTGGAAATAATTACAAGGCATTGCGGGAGCAAGTTTGCTAAAATATAACGAATTCGGAAAATAACGAAGGAACAACAATATGATCGTTAGAATTACGGGAAAATTAGTTTCGGCCAATGGTGATGGAGCGATACTGGATCGGGACGGTGTCTGTTATGAAGTTTTTGTGCCCGCCTTCGCGTTGAATGCACTCTCGAATAAACTCGGCCAGACGGTAACGTTGCATACGATAGAATATTACGAGGGTTCCGCCATGGGGGGCAACATTTATCCCCGACTGGTGGGTTTTCTCGAACAGGACGACCGATTATTTTTCATCGAATTCATCAAGGTCAAGGGCTTGGGCTATCGCAAGGCATTACGGGCCTTCGCCCAGCCGGTAAAAAATATTGCCTCCGCCATCGAGCAGGGGGACATAAAACTTCTTTCGACATTACCGGAAATCGGCAAACGAACAGCCGAACAATTGGTGGCGTCGTTGCGAGGGAAATTAGACCGCTTCACCTGGGCTAAGGGAACCGTAACTTCAGGACAGATGGAGAACCTCGACCAAATACAGCGGGAAGCCCTGGAAGTCCTCTTGCAACTTGGAGAAAAGCGAAGCGAGGCGGTCGATCTGATTCAAAAAGTCTGCCAGGCGGACGAGAATTTAAAGGACCCGGCACGGATTGTGGAAATGGTTTATAAATGCAAATCGGGAACAATTTGATGGCACGAGAACGGATATTATCTTCGGATTCGCACGGAGTGGAAGACGAGCAGTTTAATCTGTCGCTACGGCCGACCAGGCTCGATCAATGCATCGGGTTGCATAAGTTGCTGGAGAAACTACAAATCGCCCTGACGGCGGCCAAGCAACGAAGCGAGCCGATGGAGCATGTTTTGCTTCACGGCCCGCCGGGCCTGGGTAAGACGACTCTGGCTCATGTGATCGCCAATGAACTGGGAACCAATATCCGCACCACCAGCGGTCCTGCCCTGGTCAGGCCGACCGACTTGATGGGTATTTTGACCAACCTGGAACGAGCGGACGTTCTGTTTATCGACGAAATCCATCGCCTGCCCGTGACGGTGGAAGAATTTCTTTATCCGGCGATGGAGGAATTCAAGGTCGATTTTACCGTCGATAGCGGGACGCATGCCCGGTCGATTAATATTCCTTTAAAACCTTTTACGCTCATCGGAGCTACCACGCGGGCGGGGATGATCAGCGCCCCCATGCGAAGCCGCTTTGGCCTGATCGAACACCTGGATTACTGGAATGAAAAGGACCTTTTCGAGCGCGTCTGCCGCAGCGCAAAAATGCTTTCCATCCGTTACGACGACGAGGCACTGCACCTGCTCGCCCGCCGATCGCGCGGGACACCGAGAATCGTCAATCGTCTCCTTCGCCGCGTACGAGATTTCGCTCAGGTCAAAAGCGATGGGAAGCTGACGACCGATATTGTGGAACAGGCATTAAAACTGGAAGGCGTGGATCATCTCGGGCTGGACGACCTGGACCGGAAATTCTTAAAAATCCTGATCGATATCTACAAGGGCGGACCGGCGGGAATCGAAACTCTGGCTGCCACGCTGGGCGAGGCTCGCGATACCCTCGAAGATGTTGTGGAACCCTTTCTGCTGCGAATCGGTTTGCTGGCCCGGACTCGCCAGGGACGAATTGCCACACGGCATGCTTATGAGCATCTCGGATTAAAATACGTGGAAAAAGGATTTAACGAATTAACCGAACCATCGCTTTTTAACGGCCAGGAATCGAAAGACTAAGATGGCGAAGGAGACGAGCAAAGAATTGATGCGTCTGGCGGACCTTGCCGCCGGGAGTGGTTTATCGCGACAAACCGTCCAGTATTACCTGCTCCTGGGTTTGATCACAGAGGCCAATCGAACCGCAGGCGGTCAGCGTCTTTTTGATAAAGATAGTGTTCGGCGGGTAAAATTAATCCATAAACTCAATCTCAGCGGATACACTCTCCGTGATATTCGAGAAATGTTTTTGCAGAACAAATAAAAGTAATGCTCAGGCCCCCCCTTGTCATCATCCGGCTTGACCGGATGATCCAGGGGTGTTCTTCCGAGCATGAAAAAAGAGGGTGTAGTTTCCATTTTACGTTGAAAATTTGAAAAACAGACCCCTTCTCTTTAGGATGTAACTTTCTGAAACAATGGAGGTTACAGGCCCAAAGGAAAGGAGTCCGAAATGATTGTACCACGGAT
>Ga0265292_1001672_pt1 | contig 18449 bp, 17 predicted proteins | sample Munlanlewell296A_FD_189080 | JGI IMG/M metagenome (GOLD analysis project Ga0265292, IMG submission 189080) | Leachate microbial communities from a municipal landfill in Southern Ontario, Canada - Leachate well 296A | ecosystem: Engineered > Solid waste > Landfill > Unclassified | place: Canada... | reverse complement strand
GAACAAATAATGTATACAAACCATCTTCAATCTGTTTGGAAATTGACTCTGGCAAAAGATAGGTAAATGTCAGGACGCCAGTCTCTCCCGGCTCAATGGCAATAAAAGCGCCGAACCATTGCCGATCCAAATCCGTACCCATATCCACTGTGCCTGGTAATTTGCTCTGATCATTCTTCACTGCCCCTTCCACGCTTATCAACTCTGATCCTTCGAGAACAAAAACGCGGGCGTAAGTTCTATAACGGGTCGTTCGCCAATCAAATTTTCCTTGATGCTGATAATTCATGCTGGCGCGGGCAACCAGCTTTCCTTCTTCGTTCTTGAAAAAAGAATAAGAAAGAGTGCGGTCTATCGCTAAATCGGTTTTTAATGCCGCCAAATTCGCGTCTACCCACATCAGATAGTCTCCGACTGCCGGTGAAACTTCGCCGGTCAAATTTAATTCGCTTAATTTTTTTTGCAAATCCGCTTGCGGAGAATAAAACATAATCTGTTTCTCTTCAATTAAATCGCTGGCAAGATCAACGTACTGATTTAAATTGGTTAGCATGGTTTGCTTAATTTTGGCAGACACCATCTTGGCAAAAGGCTCCATAATCTGTTTGCGCTCTTTAGGGCTCAGATCCTTATCAACAAATCCATACTCTACTTCGTATTCCAATTTCTCTGTCACATCTTCTGCCGTGAAAGTAATGCCGTCAATCGTTACTGGCCCGATAATTTCCATAATTTTTTCTAAAACAGTTGGTGTAACCCCTGCCACCAAATCTATTTTATCTGCCGACAAACCCCTCTCTCCTTGATAAAATTCTAAACCTTTTTTACTGCTTTCCATAAAATCAGGCGACCAGTTGCTGTCGCGAAAATACCATTTGTCCACGCCCAGATGATCCGTGAGAACGCTAGGCGCGGCTGGCTGCCAATCAGCCGGTGTGTTTCTATCCAAAATTTCAGTGCCTTCCACTTTCAAAATCTCCACTGCTCCTTTATTTACGTTCACTACCGCATAAGAGCCGATAAATCCGCCTCCGGGGCGCAGTTCAGTATTATTTAAAAATAATAATAAATAATTCTTTGGTTCATTCAGACCAAGCAAATCTGGCAATAAATCCACCAGCTTTTTTTCTTCTCCCATAATGTTTTTATCAATATAATTCCGCACTGTCTGATTGTTCCATATCTCTATCGGATCCAGATTGATGAGCCATCTATAAGTCCAAAATCCAGCGGCTATTAGTAAAAGAAAAAATACCAAAATAAAATATGGCCAGAGTCTTTTCTTTTTTTTATTAAACAAAATCATAAACTTACAACTTTACAACTTACTGCTTACAATTTACTGCTTGTTCTCTTCTTCTGCGAAATATTAAATCCCAAATACTTTCCCAGCATAAGACGAGTTACCGCGTCAATCGCTGGAATTGCTCCTACAAAAATCATTGTGAAAGGCAGCATCGCCCATTGCAAAACCATAATAAAATAACGATGCACCGGGTGAGATTCAGGCCGCTTGGGCAAGAGTGGAATGCTCAAAATTGCGGAAAGAAGCAAGCCAGACATTGCCATAATCATCAGATTTTCCAGAACATGCGGGGCGTTAAAAAATAAAGCGCTTTGACGGACAGACTCTGTGGCTAGCCACAGCGGCAGACGCCCTAAAATTGTGATAATCAGCGCCACCAATGCCCACGACCACTTCCCCTCCCATTCAACAAAAATCCATTTCGCTTTTTTCCACCAAGGAATCAACCTGCCCTTTTTTCTAAACTCCCATAACAAATACGGGATATGTTCCACTCCCCATGCCCATCTTCTTTGCTGAAGATACAAATTCTTCAGACTCTTCCACAATTTGTCGTCGCGGACAGTATCCATTGACACCGGAATATACATCGGCGTTACCTCATATTCTCCATTATACGCCAGAAAGCATTGATAGAAAATACGCGAATCCTCGCTGACGATTCTTTTTTCATGGAATCCAGCGTCAACCAATGCTTGAAAACTCATTGAATGAGAAGAAAAAGTCACCAGAGAATCCTGCCGGGCGAGAGATGTCATCATCCAAAAAGTAGTGCCGAAAGCCATTACTCGAAGCGCGGCTTGCGACTCCCACATATTGTTGTTGTAAAGCGCGATCGGCTGGTAAGAGCTGCGCGTGGGATTGGGATGGGTGCAATAAAGATAAGTGAGGTAAGCAAAATATTGCGAATGGCAAACTGTATCAATATCAAACACCGTGACAATAATTTCTTTGTAATCCCAGCCCCTCTCATCAACATACTTTTTGACCTTTCTTTCCGCATAATTTAGATTGGATCCTTTGCCGGCAATTTCCTCCGGCGCTTTCTTTGGATGCAGAAAAAAAATTACATCAGCGAAACAACCTGAAAATTCGGCTTTTATTTTTTCAAAAATCATTTCACAATGTTCTTTTAGCATCTCTTCTCCCGCTATTACAATCGTAAACTTTTCTTTATCATATGCCGAATCGCATACGCTTTGCACTGCGGTTTTTACCACGCTCCACTCCTCATTGAAAACAGTTAAAAAAACAACATGCTTCTTATTTTGATAATCTGCAATCTCGCGTCTCAATTTATCTTTCCAATCTATCCTCCTCACTGTCCTAAATCTTAACCATGCCACAATCAAATAAAACGAAAAATTCATCACCTTCAACACCCAATAAATATCAAACAAAATAATAAAATAAATCATCCAAAGCGGTTTTACGAATGACAGAACGATAGCCAAAATCAAACTGGCCCAAATGGTTAGACCGGGGAGAATTTCGTAAATTCTATACCGCTGGTAATCGGTGATCATAATAATTCACCTAATTGTCTAATTCACCTAATTCACCTAATTCACCTAATTCACCTAATAAAATGTCAAATTCAAAAATTTAGACCGTTGAATAATTGATATTTTCTTTGAATTACGAAATAGGCGTAAACTGTCATTCCCGTCCGCCAGCTGGCGGACGGGAATGACATTTGAATTATTCAACGCTCTCAAATTATAAATTGGACATTGGTAATTTTATTAGGTGAATTAGAAATTAGGTGAATTAGGTGAATTTAATAACATATCTCAAACCTCCCCAAACTAACCCCACCAACCTCTGCCCACTTTTCCTCTACCTTAGTAACGGAAGAAAACTCCGTCCCTTTCTCGCAAAACTCCAGCAGTTTCTTCAAAGCACCCTCTTCTCCCTCCGCGACAACCTCCACCGTCCCATCCGGCGCGTTTTTTACCCAGCCAACCAAACCTAAACCCCGTGCTTTTGTTTCCGTGGTTTGGCGAAAAAACACTCCTAGCACCCGTCCGTGAATTTTCAAATTTAAACGTTTCACAAAATAAAATTCAATTAACTTGCCTAACCGCAAAACCGCGGGGCCGTCATATCAGTTTTAATCCATTTTAATCAGTGTAATCAATGAATTCAAACCTCGCCTTAAAATGCCTCAAAGTCAGGTCCTTGCCGTAAACCGGAACCGCTTTCGGCATCTGATCTCTTTGGTCATAAATTCCCTTGACGCAGTCGGCGACGTAATATAAATCCTGAATTTCGTATTTATTGCGCGGCACGGCGCAGCGGACGAAATTATAAGGATGACTTTCGCCAAAAGCAAAAGCCCCCAGCTCGCAGAGCCGCACGCCCTTCAGCAGTAATAGTCCCGTTAATGAGATCCCGCCATAGTCCTCTCGTTTCAATTTTGTATCGGCAAAAAATCGGTCCGTGTCAATATAAATCGAGTGTCCGCCAAATGGCTCCAAAACTGGGATACCCAGCTCTTTGAAATAATCGCCAAACGCGCGCACCTGCCCCACGCGGCTTTCCAGATACGCTTCGGTAATCACGGTTCTCAAACCCTCGCCAATCGTCATAATGTCCCGCCCGGTCAGACCGCCGTAAGTGGGATGTCCTTCGATAAGAATCTGATGGTCGCGGATATCGTTCGCGATCTCTTGGTGTGCGCGCAAAAGCGGACTGTCTTTTTTCAATACCAAGACGCCGCCCATGTTGGCCAGCCCGTCTTTTTTTAGAGAAATGGTAAACCCGTCGCACAAAGCAAAAACCTCCCGCGTAATTTCAGCGATGGTTTTGTTTTTGTATTCCTCTTCCCGTGTTTTGATGAAATAACTATTCTCCGCGAACCGGCAGGTGTCAAAAAACAACGATTTATTATATTGGTCGCATAATTTTCTTACTGCTTTCATGTTCGCGAGCGACACTGGCTGGCCGCCGCCGCTGTTATTAGTCAACGTCAGGTAGACCAGCGGGACGCCGTCCGCGTCTTGAGCCAGCAGGTCCTCTAATTTTTTTATATTCATGTTTCCTTTGAAAGGCGCGTATCCCGGCTTATGTAATTCTTCGGAAAAACAATCAATCGCCACGATACCATTGCTTTCAATGTTGGCGCGGGTAGTGTCAAAATGGCCGTTGCTGGGAATTTTCAGCGACGAGCCCAGCCGGCCGATCGGCGTAAAGAGGGCGTGTTCCGCGGCCCGGCCCTGATGAAATAAGTAAATCTCGCAATTTTCTACCTTGATTCCCCAGACCTCTTCAAACGCTTCCAATAATTTAAAATAACCATAATTGCTGCCGTACGCCTCGTCTCCCAGCATCATCGCGGCCATCTGCTCGGCCGTAAGCGTGGTCGTGCCGGAATCGGAGAGCAGATCCCCTCCTTTTAACATTTCCGAGGGAAATTGAAAAACATTCCATCCCGCCCGTTCGGCCGCGGCCAGACGCTGTTCCATGGTAAATTCATGATGAAACCGAACGCTGGCGTTCACATACGCCCGGGGCTGGTGTTTGGTGAAAAAATTGGCTAAATTGATCGGGTTCATAGGAGTTCATCATACTAAAAAAAGGCGGGGTTGTCCACGCTCTTGACAATCATGTTGCAAATATGGTTTAATACGGATAGAAGATAAGTCCTTAGGGTAAAGCGTTGTGGAGGGCGTTCTCCATCAGGAACATCCCTATGAAGCGACGACATTCCCAAAAGGCTCTTTCCAAGAATCCACTTTAGAGTGGATTTTTGATTTGGACAAACCGCAACCCGAGCTCTTCAAACATATGCTTTGATCCTTGCTGATATTCTTTATAAAAAGTATTTGAAACAAAATCAGCCAATTCAACTAAAACATCCAGATACGATGGTGTCAATTTAAATGAGCGTCCGTGGCATGGATGCGCCGTCTTGATTTAACATAAGGTTTCCGAATATCCTTCCAGCGTTTTCTAAGAGCTTTTTCGTTTAACACCGCAAAACCATTGATGCTTATAAACATCCTGCCTTTGTCTTTTTGTAAATTGTATGATTCATCAAGATAAATATACATAGGATTACTCTTTCCGCAACGCCACAATCGGATCCAACGCCGCCGCTTTCCGCGCCGGATAAATGCCGAAAAACAAACCCACGGCCGAAGAAAATCCCAAGGCCAAAACAATGGAGAAAAGCGACACGGAAAAACTCCAGTTCAGCCCGTAGCTGGTCGCGCCGTAATAAACGCCGTACGAAATAATGTAACCCAAAATAATGCCGACAATGCCGCCGGTAAAAGTGAGCATCACGGCTTCGCTCAAAAATTGCCACAAAATATCTTTTGACCGCGCGCCGACGGCTTTGCGCAAACCGATTTCAAACGTTCTCTCCGCCACCGTAACATACATGATGTTGGTGATTCCCACGCCGCCGACAATGAGCGAAATGCCGACGAGAGCGACCAAAAGCAAAGTAATTCCGCCCACGATGGTCTCCAATGTTTCTCTGATTTCGTCCATGGTCGTTATTTCAAAATCATCCCGGTCCGGATCCGTGATGCTGTGATTCTGCCGCAATAGATATTCCACGTCGGCTTTGGTTTGTTCAATCTTCCCCAAATCAATGACTTTCGCCATCGCGCCCATTACAAAGTCGGTACCCAAAAGCTTTTTTTGCAGGGTCTTGGTGGGAATATAGACAATGCTGTCATAATCAAAACCAAACGAAGCGCCGCGGGGCACCACCACCCCGACGATTCTAAACGCCTTGCCGCGCAAATACACGTTTTTTCCCACGGCGCTGTCTTCGCCAAACAATTCCTCTTTTACCTTGGCGCCCAGCGCCAGTACCTGGGCCAGCGAGTCCTCTTCGGCGTTGTCATAAAATCGGCCTTCGGCCAGTTCAATTTTTTCCACCTTGATCGCGTTCGCGCCATAGCCAAAAAGAATTACGGTTTTGTTTTCCTCTTGATATTTAATCACCTCTTGCCCGGTAACATAGCCAAAAGCCGATTCAATGTTTGGATGTTTTTCAATTTCGTCAATGTCGGTATTTTTGAACGTGGTAATGGTAACGCCGGTCGCCATGCTGGTCATGTTGCCGACATGCCCTTTGCCCGGCACTCGGACCTCAATGTTCAGCGCGTCCGGAGTGTAAATATCAAGTTCGCCGACGATCATCCGTTCCAACCCCTTGCCGGCGGACAAAATAATCACCACCGACGCGATGCCGATGCCGAGAGCGAGGATGGTCAAAATACTGCGCAGTTTCTGACGCCGCAGAGCAAAATAAGACATTTGCATTCTATCCCTAAACAACATAATTGAATAAGTAGTTTCATTAGATAGAAACACGAATTAAACGAATTTAACGGATCAGAACGAATCAAAATCCGTTAAAATTCGTTTAATTCGTTCAATCCGTGTATCTATCTAACCAACTTAATTAATAAAAACTTATTCGTAACGAAGCGCCTCAATCGCGTTCAACCGACTTGCCCGGCGGGCGGGAATAATCCCAAACACCAGCCCAATCCCAATGGAAACAAAACAGCCGAGCAGAATGGACGGGATGGTGATGACCAAATCCCACTCGTATCCCAGATACTGCGCCACTTCGGCCACAATGACGGAAATGAAAACTCCCAAGATAATGCCGATCAATCCGCCCAAAAAAGTAATCACCACCGCTTCCACCAAAAATTGCAAAGTAATATCTTTCCCCTTGGCGCCCACGGCTTTGCGCAGGCCGATCTCGCGCGTTCGCTCCTGCACATTGGCGAGCATGATATTCATAATGCCAAAGCCGCCGACGACGAGAGCAATGGCCGCGATCGCCGCCAAAAATAATTTGAGGGCGTCGGTAATGCTGGACAGCGCTGCCAAACCCTGCGCCATTGAACGCACGGAAAAATCATCCTCCTCGCCCGGGTTAATATTATGCCGTTCGCGCAAAACATTTTTGATGCTTTCTTCCGCCGCTGCCACGTTTTCCGCGCGGTCAACTTTGGCGCGGATAAAACTGACATGGTCAATGCCGAGCAAAAGCTTTTGCGCCGCGGTGATCGGCACAAAGATCTGATCATCCTGATTTTGGAATCCGCTCACTCCCCGCTTTTTCATTACGCCGATAATGGTAAAGCTGGTTTTTTTGATTCTAATTTTTTCTCCAATCGGGTCAACCTCGCCAAACAGTTTTTCTCTCACCTCGTCGCCCAGCACCGCCACCCGCGCCATCCCTTTTTCTTCGTCTGCGGTAAAAAATCTGCCCGCGGCCACGCTGGTGTCTTCCACCTCCAGATAACTGGCCGTCGTGCCGGTAAAAGTAGTGTCAACTGTTTTATCATTCAAATTAATGGCGTCGTTGCCGCTCACGTACATGGTGAGGTAGAGCAGACAGTCGCATCCTTCTTGCAAAATTTCTTTGCCGTCTTCATATTTTAAAGTGGTAACGACAATGCCCAGCGCGGACGCCGGCGGCCCGTCTTCTTCCGACGCGCCGGGCAATACCCCCACCAAATTCGTCCCCACGCTTTTCACCTGATTCAAAATCAAACTCTGCGCCCCGGCCCCGACCGACAGCACAATAATCACCGCCGCGACGCCGATAATAATCCCGAGCATAGTTAAAAACGACCGAATTTTATTCCGGCGCAGGAGAACGATTGAGCTGTAAAGCGATTCTTTAAAATTCACACTATTTTTGATGTCATTCCGACCGAGCGTCGCAGCGAGTGGAGGAATCCCTTTCTTACCTCTATCTAATCATTAGCGAAGCGTATTGTCAAAAGATCGACAGTGCATTAAGTTGGTGCTTGATGATTTCACGTTTTGTGGTATAGTATGGCATAGTTGAGCTTAAAAAGATAGGGGGGTAAGATAGTATAATATGAATAAAAAAACAAAAGAAAATATTAAAGATACAATACTGGTTATAGGCGCCATTATTGCTGCAGTCTCTTCTATTTATGCTATTAAATCCTTTTTTGAAGCAAAAAAAACTGGAAGACCATACTTAAGTATAGTAGAAAGGAATGATGTCTTAAAATTTAATACCGATTATCAGTATAATATTTTAAAAGCAACTATAAAAAATACTGGCAACTTACCTGCTAAATTTAATACTAGCCTAAATGGGTGGCCGTGCTCAAGTACACCCCTACGTGCAGACAGTGATTATATTTCACCAAACCAAGAAATCGAATTGGGGTATAATCTCTTATTTAATTGCAAATTACCAAGTGATAACATGTGTGGTGTCTATGAAAATATAAAATTGGAGATTAATTATAAAACGCAAGACCTAGATGATTTTGACTACTCCACGTCATTTAAAATGAAAATTATCCCCGGAACTAAAGACATGATAGAATTGGACTCGACATCGTCAGGTAAGTATGATTTTGCCATAATAAGATGTGGGGGCAATGACCAAAGAACAAATTTAGTTGCCACCTGGTATATAGATGAAATGAAATAAAATCGGTATCCTTTTAAGATCCATTTGTTAACGCAAAAGGAAAATTTTGCCGGCTCCACAGTCCCCGACACAGGGGCTGTGGAGCCAAGTTGCACCAGTCGGGCGGCGAAGCAGGTTGGTTCCATAGCCCTGGAGCCGGCGGAGGGTTATGGAATAAAATATAGTTTTGATTTCAAAACAAAAACATTTAAAATTGTTAATTAATTATAATTTCTACTATGGAAACTAAAGAAACAAAAAGTGGCAATTTTATAAAATATGGCTTGGTAATAAGTTTACTCATAGTGGCATTTTCTATATTCTATTACTTAGTGATATTTTTACCTAAAAAACAAACTAGTGATGCCCAATTAAAAGAATCGCAACAACAGCAAGTGGAAAAACAAAAAAACGAACAGAAAATAAAATTGGATGAATGCTTGCAAAATGCTAAAACATATTATGATCAGCTACTATCTGCTAACGACACAAATCCTAATGATAATACTTATACACTTCCTTTAGAAGTTAGTAATTTTACAAAAGATATTTATGATGAAACAGTAGCTGGATGTAACAAGCTATATAACGATTAAATTATGGATGAACAAACATTTGACCGCTGGAATGAGAGAAAGAAAATAACAAACTTTCACGGCTCATATCCACACTTTTTGCCTGGACAGATCTGGTGGGCGCAAATTGGACAAAACATTGCCACAGAAGTTGCTGGAAAAGGTGATGATTTCCTTCGTCCGGTTGTGATTATGCAGAGAGTGTATGGCAATGCCTGTCTGGCAATTCCACTCACCACAACTGAACGTGAGGGAGATTATTATTTCTGTTTCAAAGATTCCAAAGGCAAACCACAATACGCCCTGCTCACGCAAATTCGATATTTGGATGGCAAGAGACTGAAATATCAACGAGCGGATATAAAAAAAGAAGATTTGGAGAATCTTCGAAACGCTTTCTGTAAATTGATAAAAAAATAACCCTACCGAGGTAGGGGGCTCCTTTCGGAGCAAACTTCTATTTAGAACTATACACTACTGACAAAAATATGTCAAGTAGAGACTGTGGATAGTGAAGAAAAAGCCAAAACTTCGCGTATCGGCGACATTAGCGAAAATAAATTATTTTTTCTCGTTCGATTTTAACGATTTTATTCCATTGGTGGATATGGAACGACTTTGGCTGAATTACAAACCAATTTTGCCAGTTATATGACAATGTACAATGACGAACGACCGCATTGGGGGCTGAAAGGGAAAACACCATTACAAACACTTAATTTATTTTTAACTAAAGTGTGTCAGATATCTTGACCCCATACATATTCTTGTCTTTTTTTGAATAATATGATATTCTTTTTACATAAGTTACCCAATCCCAAATTATATGGCTAACGGACATAATGTTCAAAAAACAAAAGAGGCAATGATAAAATTACCGCTATCTGCTTTGCGTTATCTTTCTCGTTATCCGCGCGAGAAAAAGATCGTGGTGGAAATAGCCACCGACGATATCGTGCGAGTTAACGACGCCAAAACGCTCGACGAAATTATTGGATCGGCGCGGCTTGACTACGCGCTTGGCAACTATGCCTCGCGCAAAACCGCGCGCGGTTTAATCGCCGCTTTACGGGCATAATATGGTAATAAATTTCTCGCCGCGTTTTAAGCGGTCTTACCAGAAATTACCCAACCGCATTCAAACCGACTTCAATAAACAATTAAACTTAGTTTGACTCCAGAATCTAACGCAACACTTGTATAATAGGTGGAGTGTCAAATTGATCCGCCAATCGGCGGAGAAATTTGACCCTTTTGCTGATTTGCCAGCCGAATTTCACTGCGACGTTCAATTCGGCGCTCCTTATGACAATTACAGATAGTATTGTTGCGTTAAAAAGTTGAATCCAAGTTATATATTTTTTTATTTTACTTCTACCTCCACGTCATTGCTGTATTCGCCGCAAGCGCCGGTTTGTTCATCCGCGACTACGCACATTCTATAGTGCTGGGTTCCAGCAGGTTGAGATCCCCAGACCGCGCTTCTTAGGGTGCCGTGCTGGCGGAACCAGTAGCGTGTGCCGTCGTGCACCGGGTTTTCTTCCGGACCTCGCACCAGAACAAATTGATCGCTGCCGCCGGGTTCGGTCATAGTTTCCCAATCAAATTTTACCAGGCCGTCCCCCTGCGCTTCTCCGCGTAAAGTTATCGCCGCCTCTTCCTCCGCTTCTGCCGCGGCTTCTTTCTCTTCAGTCACTTCCGCAGCTGGATTCGTCTCCTCCTCTATTATCGCTGACTGTGTTTTGCTGGCGGGTTCTGTGGTTGGGCGGGTTTTGAAATAATAGACCCCGACCAAGACGACAACCACCGCAACCAGCCAAAGCGCTGTGTTTTTTTTCATAGTGATGTGGTTAAGATTAAGATTGAGATTGAGAAAAGTATAACACAGGGTTATTTTTGGCGCAAATAGGTGTATTGTAAAGTTGTTGCCGTAGAATTATCAGGTTGACACAGCTTGAATTTTTGCTATACTGGATAAGTTCTTTGAAACTCTAATTTAATCAACTGCCCAGGTGAAAACCGATTTTAGGGCTTTTTGTGTTTTATTGTAAAAAATTGACACTGTGACTTTATGCAAGAAAAAATAATAATCAAAGGCGCCCGGGAACATAACTTAAAAAACATCAACCTTGAGCTCCCGCGCAACAAAATGATCGTCTTTACCGGACTGTCGGGATCAGGGAAATCTTCGCTGGCTTTTGATACCATTTTTGCCGAAGGCCAGAGGCGGTATATTGAAAGTTTATCCGCTTACGCGCGGCAGTTTTTGGGCGGAATGAGCAAGCCGGATGTGGATGATATTGAGGGTTTGTCGCCGGCCATTTCCATTGACCAAAAGGCGCATTCGGCCAATCCGCGTTCCACGGTGGCGACGATTACCGAGATTTATGATTATCTTCGCGTATTATTCGCGCGAGTGGGGAAACCGCATTGTCCTGTTTGCGGGACAAAGATTGAATGTTTGACTATTGATCAGATGATGGAGAATATTGAGAAGAAACTGGAAACTGGAAATTTGAAACTGGAGGAAAAAAATAAAGATAATCAAAAAATCAGCAAATCAGGATTATCCGTTATCCGTAAGCATAACGAGCTGGTTGTTTTATCACCAGTGGTGCGCGGGAGAAAGGGAGAATATTATCAAATGTTGTATGACATTTATAATTCGGGTTTTCTGGAAGTGAGAGTGGATGGAAAGATGAAGAGCTTGAAAGACAGGATTGAATTGTCGAAAAATTTTAAGCATACGATTGAGGTGGTGGTTGACAGAATCACGATGCACGATTCACGCAGCACGACACAAGAATCAAAACAGCGATTGGCCGAAGCAGTGGAGTCGGCCGTAGATCTTTCCAACGGTTTATGTACCGTCATTTTTCCTGATGGCGAGGAATCAATTTATAGCACAGAATATTCCTGCCCCAAAGACGGTTTTAGTTTTCCGGAGATTGAACCGAGAATGTTTAGTTTCAACAGTCCTTATGGCTATTGTGATTATTGCACCGGATTAGGAACCAAGGAACTATTCAGCGAAGAGGATTGTCCCAAGTGCCAAGGTAAGCGGTTGAATGAAAATGCTTTGGCAGTAAAAATCAACAACAAAAATATTTGGGAAGTAACCAGTATGACTATAGAAGCGGCGGTTGATTATTTTTTGAATACTGAAGATCAACTTAGTGGTAAAGAAAAAGAAATTGCCGGAGCGGCTTTGCGGGAAATAGAAAATCGTTTGCAGTTTATGCTGAACGTCGGTTTGCATTATTTGACTTTAAACCGCAAAGCCGGAACTTTGTCAGGCGGAGAAGCGCAGAGAATTAGATTAGCTTCGCAAGTGGGCCAACGTTTGGTTGGCGCCATGTATATTTTGGACGAACCGACTATTGGCTTGCATCAACGGGACAATGCCCAGCTAGTTTCTACTTTGCGCAATCTTTGCGACCAGGGCAATACGATTATTGTGGTAGAGCATGATGAGGATACGATTAGGGTGAGTGATTGGATTGTGGATATTGGACCTGGCGCTGGGAAGCATGGGGGAGAGATTGTTTATTCCGGGCCTTTGGACGTCATGTTGAGCGAAACGGAGCCCTTCGGCTTTGCTCAGGACAGGCTCCGCGGAGTGAAGTCAAAACATCCCCCGCTCAACAGCAGTCCGATGGGATCCTTTGACTTCAGCCGCAATGCGGCTTCCGCCCAGGATGACGTAAAGCAGATTGGCGATGCCAGTAAATCTCTCACTGGACAATATTTAAGAGGCGAGAAAAAAATTGATCTGCCGGAAAAACGCCGAAAAGTTGATCAATATACTCCTAAAATAAAAATCAAAGGCGCTTCCGAACATAATTTGAAAAATATTGATGTGGAAATTCCTTTGCGCCGATTTGTATGTTTAACCGGCGTGTCCGGATCAGGCAAATCAACCCTGATGAATAAAATTTTGTATCGTACATTAGCAAACAGAATAAATTATTCCAGCCGAGCGCCGGAGGAAAAAAAGAAGCAAGCGGGCAAGCACAAGAGCATTGTTGGTATAGAATACATTGACAAGATAATTCGCATTGACCAGAATCCGATTGGACGAACTCCGCGCAGCAATCCGGCGACTTATACCAAAGCTTATGACGGCATCAGAGAATTATTTGCCATGACTCCGGAAGCAAAGATTCGCGGCTATAAATTGGGGCGCTTTAGCTTCAACCGTCCGAGCGGTCGATGCGAGCATTGCGAGGGCAGAGGGTCTTTGGAAATTGAGATGCATTTCTTGCCCAGTGTAGAAATTGTTTGCGATGTGTGCCGGGGCAAGCGGTTTAACCGCGAGACTCTGCAAGTTCATTATAATGGGAAAAATATTTCTGATGTTCTCACGATGACAATTGAAGACGCGGAAGATTTTTTCAAAGACATTCCGCAAATTTATGACAAGCTGAAAGTTTTGAATGAAGTAGGTTTGCATTATTTAACACTTGGCCAATCTGCCAAAACACTTTCTGGCGGCGAGGCGCAACGGATTAAGCTCTCTCGCGAGCTGGCAAAACGAAACACTGCCAAGACTTTGTATTTACTTGATGAGCCGACAGTCGGCTTGCATTATGATGATGTAAAAAAGTTGATTGAAGTGTTACAACGTTTGGTATCGCAAGGCAATACCGTGATGGTGATTGAACATAATTTAGATGTAATCAAATGCGCGGACTGGGTTATTGATCTTGGTCCTGAAGGAGGAGACAGAGGCGGAGAGGTGGTTGCGGTTGGTACGCCAGATGAAGTGGCGAGAAGGAGCAGTTTGAGTTATACTGGGAAGTATCTTAAAAGAGTAATTTAATATCATTATGCCAAAGACGCCAGATAGAATCGAACATGGTTCAATTCCAAACGGAGATACGGTGATTGAAGAAAATAGAGAAAAAGAGAAAGCATTGCCCATAGTTGCGGGAGGACGTTGGGAGATTACCGAATGTCTGCATGCCAAAGCAAAGGGCGAATTATATGAGGGGCGGAGGTCTGTGCCGGCTGAATACAATAGAGAAACAGATCCTGACTTTGAGGTGATTATCAAGACGTATCCATTAGATGTTCCGGGGAAACAAAAAGAGCGGTTAATAAATGAAAAAGACGCGCTGATAAATGCTGGTAAAAATCCCTGGGTAGTAGATGTGCTTGATGTGGTAAAATTAGAAGACGGCAGGGAAGCGATTGTGATGCCAAAAATTAAAGATTTGGATTTGCGATTCGTGAAAAATAGGATGGGCGTTGAGAGACACAATGAAAGATTTGTGGCGGATGTCGCGGCGCAGGTTTGTTTTGGTTTGGCGTCCTTGCATGAGCAGGGGTTGGTCCACCGAGACATAAAACCGGAAAATATTCTTGTGCATATCATGAGCAATGACCGCACGCCGTATGTGATGATCGGCGATTTGGGCCTGGTGGGGAAATTGGCCGAGTCGCCGCTGGCAAAGGATGTTTTATTTGATTTTTCCGCCGCGGGAGAATCAGTTGGCGCGCTTCCTTATGAGGGGATTACTCCCGCTAACACTGCCCTTGGCACGATTCAATATATGTCGCCGGAACAGTTGTGGGCAGGCCAACTTAGCGTCCAATCGGATTTATTTTCTTTGGGGGTTATGATGTACGAGTTGCTGGTCGGAGAAAGACCGTTGGACGCGGTTGTGGGGCGCAAGAATTACAATTGGGATCCGATTTTATCTGATTTGTATAAAAAAATTAAATCTCCGTCAGAGATGTTGCATGAAAAAGAGACTTTGTTGAAAAAAATCGTGATGCAGTTGTTGGCAGTGGATCCTGAAGACAGGAAGTTTGTTTCTATAGATGGCGGGGAAAGATTGGATATTAGCGACGCGATGAAATTGGCGGCGGCGATTAAATACGCCATGGTTAAGGACGGCCAGGCCTCGCCCCAAGATTATCCATATCTTCATGCCTGACTAAGTAGTTTATTCAAAACCCGCAACAGAGGGGCTCTCCAATCGTCTTCCAACTGGCTTTTGACAAGTTTAACTGTAAATTTATCCTGTTTAGAGAGTTTGTTTTTTTCCAGCATTTCGCATTTTTCAAGAATTTCGCGATCTCTTTTTGTGGGCAGAAGGTATTTTTTCTTTGGCATAAATTTAAAATAAAATTTTGTCTAATTTTGTTTAATTTTTACTCACGTCAGGATGCCAATTCTGTTCATTCCATTCTTGAGTCGTGGCAGTCATGATCTGTTTAATTTTTTCTGAAATTATTTTTTCCGTAAAAAAAGTATATCCGCTTATTTTGTTTTCTACTATCAATCGCGGTTCTATTTGCATGAATTTTAAAATACTAAATCTGAACCAAACTAATTGAGGTCCTTCTCTGGTTTCTATTGGCATATCCTGAATATTACCCAATCCGAAGATCTCGCCGGTTTCAATATTAATGCTCCCGTTAACTGCCGCTTCAGAACAGGATCGTCCATCTACAGTTTCAGAATAAGGATGATGAGATTCGTTTTTTAAAACGTTAAACATTCGTTTATTTAATAAATCAACATTAAATTCCACCGCCTGCGCCTCTTTTAAGTATTCAGGATCAACAATGACTTGTTCCCCCATAGTGTTAGTTTAAATGAATAATCTGTTGGTTGTTGATAAGAGTTTTTATTCAATAATTTTGTTCAATTTTGTAAAATTTCGTCCAATTTTAATAACTCGTTCACTCTCCTCAACACGCTCAATTTTAATGTTGAGTATTTTTTTACTCTCAAGCAACGAAACAAGCTTCTCCGGCCATTCCACCAAACAGACGGTATTCTCATCTCCGAGATAGTCCTCGGCGCCGATTTCAATCAACTGTTCTTCGTTTTTCAGCCGATACGTATCTATGTGTACCAGCTTTCGTATGTCGTATTTCGTATGTCGTATTTCGTACACTTGCATTAGAGTAAATGTTGGACTCACCACATCATTCGGATTAATGCCAAAATATTCGGCAATGCCTTTGACGAGCGTGGTTTTTCCCGCGCCGAGATCGCCAAAGAGCATAACAATGTCGCCGCCTTTGAATTTGGCGGCGATTTTTTTACCGATTTTAATAGTTTTTTTGGTTGAATGGCTGACGTATTTCATAGCGGTTCGTCAGAGCAAAGGCAGGAGCTCTTTTTTAAGTTTAGCCAGCTGGTTTTGTTTCAGATTTAACTCTTTCACCGCGGTTGTCTGTTTAAGCATGGTTGGTAATTCGGCCGCCAAGTGTTTTAATTGGAAATTATTAAGCAGAGTTTGATAAAATTTCCAGTCAATTTGTTTTAAATTCAGCAAACTCAAAATGTCAATCTTGTCTTTTTCTCCTTTGGGCGAACCGGCGCGGTCGAGATAAGCGATTAGTTTTAAGATTAACAAGATTTCAATTTTGGGAACGATAAATCCCGCGCGGGTGAGCGTGTGTTTTTTGATTTCTTCCGCCGGCAGCCCTAATTCCGAGTAATGCGGCAGGTAAATGTCAATGTCAGTATTGTCTATTTTTATTTCGTATTTTTTTAAGCGGTCGTTTTTGCTTACGGTAAATTTTTCTTTCAACTTCGCCAGCTCATCGTAGTCAACGATCAGGTCAATATCTTTGGATTTGAGCGCGCCGGTGTATAAAAAAACCGCCCAGCCGCCGATGAGAATAAAATGGCGGTTTTTTTTGAATTGCTGTAATAACTGCCAGCTTTTTTCCGTGATTAATTGGTGGTAGTATTGCATAACTATGACAACCGCGAAAGTCAAAGAATTTTTTCTTTCAAACCGTTTAGAAAGTCCTTCGCGTACCATTCCGGCAGGTTCCAGAGATCCGCGTATAACTGCGTCGCGGGAACAGTCGGTCCGTAATTTTTTAAATAAACATCAGGTTTCAGAACAATCAGATTGGCATAGCCCTTTTGGGGAGGAAAGCGTTTTTTAATTTCCGCCGGGTTTGCGGCGTAAACATACACCTTGTCATAATCGGCCGGGGCGTCGGAGAATTTTTGGCGGTAAGCCGAGTAGGCGGTGAAAATCGCGTCCGCGGGCATTAGTCCTTCTATTTGGAGGGCGGGTGCGTCCACGCGTGTCTCATAAATAATATCTTTGGCCAGATTTCTGAAAGTGGACCAGATATTTAAAAATTTTTCCTGGTCGCGGACAGTGAAAAACTTGCTTTTTACCTCAACGGCGCCGCTCGCGCGGGGGATTTTCAGAGCGTTAAAAATCGTGCTCAAAGAATAGCCGAATTTTTTTGCCAGTTGTTTTTGGGTGAATTGACGGGTTTTTTTGTCTATTGACTGGCATAAAATCTCCCGCCAGACAATTTCTTTCTTTTTAAGCATAAGTTTCGTTTTTTATAGTCAAAAAATGGCTATGTTTCTATTATATTAGAAACACATAAAAATGTCAATCTTTTTATAAAAACTCTTTCAAACCAGAAATAGTAGCCAATTTGAGTAGGAGATCCTCCGGAATCGGCTGTTTATCATCCAGTGCTTGTCGCAATCGTGTGAGTTCTTCCGGTTCAAGATTTTCTGCTATTTTTTTCCAGAATTTTTCAATATCAAGCGATTCAAGAAACGGTTCTTTTTCATCGTCATTGCTTGGCCCGATGTCCCGGTTGTAATCCAGTTCTCTTCTTACGGTCGGCAGCTGACGCATTTGTAAGCGAAAGCGCACGTATTCTATACCTCGCGGATCTCCTTCTATTGTTTGCTTTGCCACGGCCGGAATTTTGGAAATTGAGAACCATAATATCTCCGGATAAGATACAACCAGATCCTTTACAGTCATATTTTTGTTCTTACATTTGTCCGACACATTAACAAAGAGCGCGTTGAATTTTCCGCGCACAGTTTCCGGGTTTTGCCCCCACAGACTGGGTTGCGTTTTCACCACCTCCCGCGCCATTGTCGGCGCTTCCGGACTCTCGCCCAGCAACGCGGCGATGTTATTTAAGTTTGTCCGCATGGTTTCCGGGTTTTGCGTCCACAGACGGGGTTGCGTTTTCACCACCTCCCGCGCCATTGTCGGCGTTTCCGGACTCTCGCCCAGCAACGCGGCGATGTTATTTAATTTTGTCCGCATAGTTTCCGGGTTTTGCGCCCACAGACTGGGTTGCGTTTTCACCACCTCCCGCGCCATTGTCT
>Ga0265292_1001671_pt1 | contig 18452 bp, 11 predicted proteins | sample Munlanlewell296A_FD_189080 | JGI IMG/M metagenome (GOLD analysis project Ga0265292, IMG submission 189080) | Leachate microbial communities from a municipal landfill in Southern Ontario, Canada - Leachate well 296A | ecosystem: Engineered > Solid waste > Landfill > Unclassified | place: Canada... | reverse complement strand
TGGGGCGCGTGCCTATTCCTTCTCCCTGACCTATGTTCTCGCGAGCTCCTGCTTCCTTCCCGTGCGCTGTCCACGATGCGGCGCGCCGGAACTGCTGGTGGCGGGGAAGGATGCCCTCGGGTGCCGTTTCTGCATGCCGGGCCGTGAAGAACTCACCGTCCCGGTTGTGGCAAAGGAGCCCAAGAGGCAGGCGAAGCCCGCCGGCGCAACCCCACCGGCACCGCCCGAGCCGCCCACTCCGGGGCCCGGACCTGCAACCCCGCCCGCACCCCCGAAGGCACGCGCTCCCTTGCTCATGCCCGCAGCCCACCCGGCACCACCCAAGGCGCGGGCTTCCGTGTCCACGTCAAGAGCCGGGCTCAGACCTACGAAAGCCGCCACCGCTGATCCTGGCAAGATCCTGAGAGCCGGGGCAAAGCTCACGGAGTCCCTCTGGATCCGGGTCGCCACCGGTGAGCGGTGGAAGCCCAAAGAAACCGCCCCGAACTCCCCAATGTCGGCACTCTCCCGGCTGTACGGACTCTTCGGGCCCTCGATAGCCGCCGGACTCCCACCCGGCGCCCGACTGCGCGATTTCTCGACCAAGACGGCCGCGGGCGCGGGAGGCCTCCCCAACGCGACCACGGGCCACGTGATAACGGATAGCGGCTCCTATCCCTACACACTGCGCTGGCGGATCGACGCCGGTGTTCCATCGCTTGGGGAGGTGCTGCCCTACTATGAGGCGGTGGGTGAGGCGCTTCGGAGCGGAACCGCCCTCCAAGTGGACGTGGCGAGGCGCCTGCACCACGATGTTCCGGCGCCGCGAGTTGAGCTCGACGCGATCGGCCAGAGGCTCTGGGAAACGACGCTGCCGGGCTACGGCCTTCCCGTTGTGGTCCGCTGCCTGTGTTGCTGGTGGCGCTTCGAGAAGGACGACGAGCTTCAGCAAGATCCATCGGTCGTGGCCGCTTCACTGACCGCGGTCATAGCCAGGCGCGCCGGGGTCCAGGTCACCAATCGCGACGTATCGCTGATGCACGACTGCGATCCTGAGGAAACCGCGCGGCTTGCCCGGGTCCTGAGCAGCTTGCTCGGCCGTCAAGCGGTCAGGTGGTTCTGAGGAATCTGCGCCCGAGGGCTCGTCCTTCGCCTACGAGGTGGGAGTCCGCGCCATGGAGGCGCAGTCCCGCCTCATCGACGCCCTCGACACAAAAGCGGCGGTGCTGTTGGCGGTTGACGGAGTGCTGGCCGGCCTCCTCTTCGACCACGGCGCCGATGCCGCCCCCGCACCGCGGCTGCTTCTCACCGTGATGTTCCTCTCACTGTTCTCGTCCTTCGTCCTAGCCCTGGCGTCGTTCTGGGTGCGCCAATACGCCACCGCCCCGGTCCTCGGTTCCGTCGTGCGATTCATGGAACGAGATCGGGAGTGGTTGAAGTGGCGGTCTCTGGGGAACCTTCAGCAGGCTTACCAGGCCAACGAGCGCAAGCCGCAGCGGAAGGCGCGACCCATCGCCTGGGTGAGCCTCCCGTTGCCAGACGAGGGCCAGCAGAGAAGGGTGTCGCCGGACAGCGACTTTGTCCGCATAGCCGGACAGCGACTTTGTCACCGGCGCGTGTGCAGCTTAGCGCGCCAAGGGTGGTCGGGGGCAGGCCGATGTGGCGTTGATCGCGGAGGTGGTGTCTTGACCGGTGCTGGCATCTCAGGGCCAACCTGCACGTCGGTCATGTCCTCGCCGTTGTGACAGTTCCTGCGCGCCCGTAGTAGCGCCGCAGTAGGCGGCGCCAGCTTGAGTCGATAGCACTCTCCCGCATGTTCCACCCACAGGCTTGCGTCCAGGCGCTCCTGGACCGTGACCGCCATGCCCGCCCAGCTGCGTGCGTCCTTGCGCTTGGGAAGGGCAAGGTCTTGTTCCCCCCAGCTCACCGTTGAGTCCTTGGCCACCCTGCGGGGGTAGTGGAAGCAGAAGACGCCTTTCGCCTCCAGGCCTTCCGGCCAGTCCCGCCAAGCCGGCATCTCGTCCACAGCCGGCACCGCGAAGCGGGCGTTGTGACGAGGAAGGTAGCGGGCCAGCACGGTGTTGGCCTGGTCGATTGTGGCCGCCCCCGCCAGTCTGAGTTCGGAGACCAGCCGGTCCTGGAAGGTTCCCCATAGCCGCTCGATGCGTCCCTTGGCCTGGGGAGAGTTGGCCGGGATCCAGCCGATGCGGGCCTGCTCGAGCGCCCGGCCCACCTGGGTCTTGGGCCTGCGCCCGGAAAGCTGCACCGCGATGGAGGGCTTGGTCTTGGCATCCCGGTGGAAGATGCCGTGGCGGTCGGAGTAGAGGGAGACGGGAAGACCGAAGCGGCGGGATGTCTGAGCAAGTACGGTGAAGTAGCCGGCCGAGTCTTCCTGCTCTCGAAACACCGCGGCCGTGACCTTGCCGGTCGCATCGTCGATTCCTCCGACCAGGCTGAGCGTGGGGCCTCTGCCTTCCAACCAGTCATGGCGGGAGCCGTCGACTTGAAGTAGCAGCCCTTCTTTGGGCATGCGCTCTCTGCGGGAGCGGTGTGGGGGTGGTCGCCTGGTGCGCACGGGTGGGATGCCGGCGGCGTCCAGGATGCGCCTTAGGGTTCGGTCCTGGACACGGATGTCTTCGTTCTCCTGGAGCAGTTCCGAGAGGTGGGTTCGGTTGACCCCTACGTACTTGGTCGTGGCCAGCCCTACCACCCGATCCACGAGTTCGGGGTCGGATCGATTGGCGGGTGTCCGGCCACGGTTGGAGTGCACAAGGCCCGATTCACCCCCGGCCTGGTAGCGCACCAGCAGCCTGCGCACCTGCCTGATCGAGCACTCCAGCAACCCCGCCGCTTGGGCGGCCGAGATCGCTCCGGCAACAACGTGATCCAGAACGTAGCAGCGTCTCTCGCTCTGAGCGTCCACCGTCTCTGCTCCCCTCGTTGGCCAATGCCCGAGGGTGACAAAGTCGCTGTCCGCTTAAGGGGTGACAAAGTCGCTGTCCGACAACAGGGCCAGCAGAGAAGGGTTGACTCCCGTGTTTACATATGTCTAAACTCATGCGTCACGTCGCATACCAAGGTCCCCATAGGACGATTCTCTGGGCTCAAGATGCGGCGGACAAACTGCAGATGGAGCGCGCGCCGAGGATTCGGATGCAGTACCTGGAGCGTAAGGGAGGCAAGTGATGCCCCAGGAACACAAGCCCCGACGAGGGACGCCCGAGTATGAGCGGATCCTCGAGGAAGAGCGCCTCATCCTTGCGGCCACTGAGCTCGTCTGCGGGCTGATGAAGAAGCAGAACGTCTCCAGAGCCGATCTGGCGAGAACGATCGGTCGGACACGTGGACATGTCACTCAAGTCCTTGACGGCAGCCGCAACATGACTCTGCGGACCTTGGCGGACATCGCATTCGCGCTCGGACACCGCGCCGAAGTTGCTGCCCGGCCGCGGACGGCCTGAGCTACAGGGGTGCCCGAAGTCCCCGACCCCAACTTGCGCGACATCGCCGAATGCCGACGATAGAGGATGGTTGGGAGAACCCGTCTCAAGACCAAGTGCTCGTCTCTGTGGGCCACGGCCCAGACCACATCGCCTCGCCATCCGCGGAACCGGGCTCGACCTTCGCATCGTTGCCGGCTCAGATGAGTGAATTGCAGACCCGCGTATCCACTGGCGCCGAGACAGCGGGGGGTTGGACAGAAGCCAGCGTGGAGGCATGATGTCGAGCCAAGTTCGCCGGCGCCCTGAATACGCACCCATTCCGATCACCGACCTCGCTGGGCGGGTCATCGCCTCCTGGAACGAGGACCGCGATCTGTCGGTTCAGACGGTGCGCCGCCTGGCCGAGACGGCATCCCGCTTCGGCACGTACCTTGAGCAGGGCCAGGGTCTCTCAAACGCCCACGAGATCACACGGCCCCATGTTGAGGCGTTCGTCAACGCCTCAATAGGCACAGCGCATGGGTCTCGCACACCTGCGATCGCCACGATGCACCTTCGCCGCGCCACGCTACGGCTGTTGTTCCGCTCCGCCCGGGAGCTCGGTCTCTTCGAAGGTGACCCAACTCTCGACGTCCATCTGCCGCCGCGCTCGTCGCTCCGGTGCCGGCCGCTCACCAACGAGGAGATCGCGCTTTGTCGCAGCTTCTCGCTTTCCACCCTGACGGAGAGCCGGCGGCCAGCCGCCTGGGCACTGGCCGAGGCAACGGTCCGTACCTCCGAGATCCCCGCAATCCGTGTCTGTGACGTCGACCTCGACCGTGGTCGCGTGTGGATTGCCGGCAGCATGAAGACCGAACCGCGTTGGGGTGCTCTCACCCTCTGGAGTCTGAAACAGATCGAGCGCCGACTCGGGTACCTGGGCAGGCGGGCCGACGGTGACACCCCTCTCGTCTATCGCGGCAAGGGATCTCCCGAGAGCCAGCAAGCGTCCTCGTCCATCGCGATCTCGGAAACGCTGGTCGCAGCCGGGCTGGGAGACGAGCCGGACGTTCGTCCCGCGTCGGTGGCGGCCTGGTCCGGCGTGCAGATCTTCAAGGAGACGGGGCGCATTGAGGAAGTCGCCAAGCGGCTCGGCATTCGAAGCCTTGACCGGGCGGCCCGGTTCATCGGTTGGGGCTGGAGGGACGGCGTCGAAGATGCCGAGGGGAGTGAGGGCTGATGGCCCGGGCACACCTCGGCGTCGGGGTCCTGGAGCGAGTTGAGGCGATCCTTCGAAACCCGGCCATCTACGAGCTGGCTTCGCTCATTCCTCATCCGACAAGAGACAAGGGCGGACGCAACCGCACCTACCCGGACTTCATGCTCTTCGTCTACGAGGCGCTGCTGAGCGTCTACCGCAGCGCCCGTCAGGTCGAAGCCGAGCTTCGCCATCCCCTGGTGTGGGAGTTCATGTCCCGGATCGTGCAGGAGATCTTCCCCGACGACCGCACCATGTGGTTGCCCGAGACCCCCATGCGCCGGCATCACTACATGTACGGACGCAACTGCTATCTGGCCAACCCGCAGATCCTGACTCGCCTCCAGGACCTGCACCGAAGGGTCGCTGCCGATCAGGCACGGTCGATCGGGCTGCTCGACCCCGACGGACCAGGCTCCTGGACCCACCCCCATCTCACCCGCATGCTCTACGCCGACGGCAAGGTGATCACTCCGCTGTTCAAGGGCAAGGCCGGAGACACTCGCGTCGACAAGAAGACCGGCGAGATCAGCCAGGTCAGATTCGAGCCCGATGCCGGCATCCACTTCGAGGGCGACGGCGAAGCGGCATTCGGCACCAAGTTCGTCATGGTGGCTGTCCGCTCCGGGGACAAGCGGGGACGCATGATCCTCGACCTCGATTCGGTACCCAAGCCCGGGGCGGAAGCTGCCGTGGCCATGAACTGCTTTGCCCGACTCGCGCCTCTGGTGCCCGGCGCGCAGGGCGTGATCTACGACACAGCCTTGCGGGGCATTCACCACCAGAAGCTGCTTCGCGAACAAGGACTCATCCCCGTGAACAGGGTCGCGGCGGCAGAGGCCGGATCAGACAAGCCGCGCCGGGGGGATGGCAGGCGCGTCGAGAAGAGCGTCCATGTCGAAGACAAGAGCGTGAAGCTCGCCGACGGCTCAACGGTGACGGTCCGACTGTACGCGCGGGGCGGAGCCCTGGGGATCGGCGAGCTTACCGACAGAGGCGAGATCCACTTCGTCGAGCTGAAGCGGATTCGGACCCACCGTATCCCGGACAAGAGTGGACTCTACCGCTGGTACAACGACTACCGGCTGCCCGAGAGCCACGGGGGTGGGATTGTCACCGTCCGGTTGCACGCCACCGACGAGGACGCCGCTCGCAAGTTCAACCGGACCGAGAACGTGCGCGTGATCCCGCCGACAGACCCGGACTTCAAGACGATCTACGCGCGGCGCAACGACGCCGAGTCCATCAACCGGGGGCTGGACGACACGCTCTGGCTCGCGCGGGCCCACAGCGTCGGGCACACACGCCAGACCGTGAACCTGCTCGGCTACGCGCTGATGGTCAATGGGCTCACGCTGCTCGAGCACCGACGAAGGCAGGAACGGCTGCCCTCAGCGGCCGCAGCCTGAGCGCCCCGACCACGCCGCATCCCACCGCCAAGCGGTAGTTCGGCATGCCCGCAGACGGGCGTGGCGACCCCGCCTGAGCCGGGACTGCGCAACCGACCCCCTTCTTGGCTAAACTCGACCACGTAGAAGGCCTGTTGGAGCCCTCAGACGACCCAACATGGCCCCGGGAGAGCCCATTTCAAGGCTCGACCGGGGTCCGCCGGGGGTTTTCTGCCAGGTTTTCTACATGTCCCGCCCTCGTAGCTCAGGGGACAGAGCAGCGGTTTCCTAAACCGCGTGCCGCAGGTTCGAGTCCTGCCGGGGGCACCGATCCATGTCCTGTTTCGGGTGATGCTGGTCATTCCGGCGTCACCCGTCGCTTGACACAGTCTCATCTGATCTTTGACTGGAGTCTCCGCCTGATCTTTGACACTGGCTTCGGGTGATGCTTGACGGGCCTCACTCTCCTCGTGGCTCACAACAATCAGCCGGAAACCCGCCTGCCCGACACGTCCGAGGTGCAACTGCCGGACACGGTCATGGACTTCCCGCCTGACTCGGAGTGGGCGGTGCTTTCGAAACCGAACTGACCCGCCACCTTGACACCGTCAGAGGACCGGCTGAAGCGAAGCTGCATGTGCGGCGTTGCTCCCGCCCATCCACCAGCGCCGGCCATACCCACGGATGCGCTGACAGACATCGTGAGGGTCGCCTGGCCGCCGGAATCGATGGCGCCACCGTTGAAGCCCGGTGCCTGAACCCGATTGTTCTTCACCTGCAGCGAGCCACCCGGGATGCTGGGGTACGAAGCGCCAGCGAACATGCCGGTGCACCGCATTGCCGAGACATTGAAGCTATAGACGCCGTCCCACGTCTGCGAACCGCCGCCGCCGAAGATCGCCCATGGCCCGGTGATCACTCTCGGGACAAGGTTCATCTCCGGGCAGCCCCCATTCCCGCCCATGTACCTACCGCCCGAGTACGTCATGAAGTCCCAGCACGTGTTCGCGCCGCTGGGGTACTCGCACGTCCAGCCGCCTTCCGTCGTGGGAAGCCGGGTCTTCACGGAAGTGGTGGCGGCCCGGCCGCCCTTGGCTTTGCACTCCGCCCAGAACTCGTCCAGAGCGCTCGGCGGACGCTCCTCGGGAGTACCCGGGGTGATCCCCACTCCGCCGATCGGATACCCCGTGATGTCCTCGAACTGCTGCCAGGACTCGTTCCACGTCTCGGTGGTTGCCGCCTCCTCGGCCCGGTAGCCATAGGCCGACCTGATCACGGGCCCGAGCGCTCCCGAGGCGTCACGCGCGCAGCGCACCCACCCTTTGCCGTTGCTCCATATCGTGACGCAACTCCCCACCTTCGCCGAGGCAGAGACCGGCGCCTCGACTCCGAGCGCGAGCAGAGATGCCCCGCGGGGGGCGACCCTGCCCGCGTCTTCCGTGTAGTTGGGCAGGGCCAGCCTGGCCAGCCAGTCCTGCTGCGCAGCGATACGAGCCCCTACATAGGGCATGACTCCCGCGTCCTTGCGGGCGATCGCGTAGGAGCCGAACTCGTGAAGCACCTTGAGCTTCTCCAGGCTCCGTTTCACCTGGTCCGCTCCCGACCCGGGGATCGTGAAGGAAGGCGCGGAGACGGAAGGCTGCGCCGGCACCGCCGTCCATGCCTCGCGCGTGGTGGCGGCAGCCATCTGGCCCGCCCAATCGGCTACCGAAGTGAGGTAGTCGGCCATTCCCTTGCGCACCTTCAAGGCGCGGATGTCCGAGACAACGCGCGCCGCCCATTCGCTCAGGCTCCGCAGCGTCATCGAGGTGCTCTTCCCGGTCGCCGCGCTGCTGGCAAGGGACCTGATGACAGCCGATTGGGTCAGGTAGTCCTGGATGAGTGCCGCGTCACGCCTTGCCCGCGTTCTCTCATAGGCCCCGACATCCACGGCCAGTCCCACCGCCAGGAGAGCACTGACCATGACCCAGACCACGGCAACCTTCCGCCTCGGTCCCGTAGCGAGCCGGACGGCTGCCACAAGGAACAGAGCCACCACGCACACCGAGGCGACCATGAGGAACGCCCAAACAAGTTGCTCCCAATCCTTCCCAAGGCGGTAGCCCCAGAGCAGTAGCGCGGCGACGGCGGCGGCGAACACTGGTGCGAGGACTCGAAGCTGGATGGGTATCACCTTGCGGCCCTTCGGGATCCCTTCGGTCGATCCCGGAGTGGGTGTCTGGTCGGGACCCGGCGGCTGCGCGGGAGGGGTCACATCTCCGGTCGAGGGCATCACGGGTGCCGGAGGGAACATGTCCCCGGTCGAGGGCATCACGGGCACGGGAGGTGGCAGCGTTTCCGCGGAAACGCCCATGCTCTCCGGGGGGGGCGGAGGTGCCGGTGGAGAGGGTGGCATCGGGCCGGTCGCCGCTCGCTCCTCGGAACCCATGACCGAACCTGTCGAGGCGGCCAGTCCGCAGCGAGGGCAGAACCTAGCCCCCTGAGGAAGAGCCGTCCCGCATCCGATGCAGTACCCGCCTGGAGCACCGCTGTCCGGGGCAGAAGCGCCGGGGTCCTCCACCATCTCCCCCTCCCAGTTTCGACGCTGCGAGATATGCGACTCTTCCGACGCGCGGCACGCACTTGCTGTCAACGTGGTGTCGGACTTGCAGACGGCGACTCCGCCGTCGCCGCTGTCAACTCTCTCTTGGGGATTCTAGACCGACTCCACGCGGGGCGAGCCTGATCCGCAAAGCCAGTTTGGACCACACGCAGCGCCAGGGCAGCGGAAGCTTGGCCGCCCGGCCTTCGCAGCCTACCTGCCTTCTCCGGCCGCTCCGCGCATCTCGTACGCCCTGGCCCAAGGTTTCAGTTCCGACTTCCATCTCGGGAATCCCACGCTCTACCCTGAACGCTGTCTCCGCGGCAGCGGGGCAAGGCAGAGGGCGACACCTCGACCGCTAGGGGGAACGATGGGTCATCTGGGGAGCTTGAAGCCTGAGTACCGTCAGTTGCTCGCGCGCCTGGACGCGGGCCAGGTGGGAATGCCCGAGCCAAAGAGCTCCAAGGCACGGGAAGGCTGGCGGGAGATCTTGGAGATCCTGTTCAGTCCGGAGGAAGCTGCCCTCGCAGCGCGCATGCCGATCAAGCCGGCCAGCCTGAAGACCCTCTCTGCCCGGATGGGCATCCCGCCGGAGGAACTCGAGCCACGCCTGGATCGCATGGCGGACAAGGGCATCGTGATGGATCTCGTGCACCCCTCCACGGGCAAGACCGCCTATTTCCTTGCCCCGCCGGTCGTGGGCTTCTTCGAGTCGACGATGATGCGGGTCACCGACATGATCCCGAAGAAGCGCATGGCCGAAGCCCTGGAGGCCTACACGCACGGAGACGATGCCTTCGCCCGAGAGGTCTTCGGAGGCGACACGGTGGTGGGGCGAGCCCTGGTGCACGACACCACACTGGGGGACGACGAGCTCCCGGACGTCCTCGACTGGGAACGGGCCGCGGCAATCGTGGAAGGGGCAAGCAAGATCTCCATCGCACTCTGCTACTGCCGGCACAAGGCGCAGCATCTGGACAGGCGTTGTGACGCCCCGATGGACAACTGCATGGGACTCAACATCGGAGCCGACTTCCTAATCCGCAGGGGCTTCGGTAGGCAGGCGGACAAGGCAGAGGCGTTGGACATCCTTGCCGGCGCCCGTGAGCTGAGCCTCGTGCACATCGCCGACAACGTGCGCCACAACGTCACCTACATCTGCAACTGCTGCGGCTGCTGCTGCGGCCAACTCACGTCGATCAGCGAACTCGACCTTCCGGGGGTCAATCCGAGCGGGTTCCAGCCCGCGACGGACCTCGATGTCTGCAAGGGCTGTTCACGTTGCTCTCGCGCCTGTCCGATCTCGGCCATCTCCATGGTGGCCCAGCGGATGAGCACCCAGCGCAAGAACAAGCTTGCTCCGCGTGTGAACCTGGACCGTTGCATCGGCTGCGGGGTCTGCGCGGACACGTGCCGCACCAAAGCGATGACCATGCAGCGGCGACCCAAGGCCACCTACGTTCCGGCCAGCGGCATGGAGCGAATGATTCGCATGGCGCTCGAGCGTGGCCGCCTTCCTCACCTGCTGTTCGATGCGGGAGCCAGTCGCGGCAGCCGCTACCTCAACGGCCTTGTGCGTACCATGTGCGCCCTGCCCCCCATCGAGAAAGCACTGGCCACCGAGCAGGTCCGCTCCCGCTTCGTGCGCGTCGCGCTGAAGAGCGTCAGGAACATCGACATCGCCTAGGCCTGGGCACGGTCTCCGCCCTATTCGTGGACTTGCCCCAGAGCGGCCGCAGTCCAAACCTACGCCGGACGCGGTTGACCCCGGAGGTTGACCCCGGCCTGATCTGGGTAGATGACTGCGCCGCCGGCCCCCGACCGTCCAAGGGTCGAGTCGCCGCGACGGAAGTGTGCGCCGCGACGGGGTCGTGTCACATCTCCAAGCCAGGGCGGCAATGCCAATGTAGAGCCGCCGGCGCTCGGCGACGCGCCGCCCCAGCGCTCGAGATGGTCAATGGGGATCCTTGTGTAGACTTGCTGCCACCAGTTCGTACAGAAGGGGAACCTCGTGCCTCACGATGCCGCCAACAAGCCCGCGCGCCGGACCGTTGCTCGATCGGCCGGAGACGACCTGCAGGGCGCAATGCGCAAGTTCCTGGACGCGAAGTCCTTCGCTCTGGTTGGGGCCTCGGCCGACCCGCGCAAGTGGAGCTACCACATCCTTCGCAACATCCTGCGCGTTGGCTATGAAGGCCACCTCTACCCGGTCAACCCCAAAGCCACGGAGATCCAGGGCGTGAAGGCCTGGCCTTCGATCGGCTCACTGCCCGAGGTCCCTGATGTGGCGCTGCTGGCCCTGCCGGCGAAGGTGGCCGCCCAAGGTCTCGAGGAGATCGCCCAGGCCGGAGTGCGAACCGTGATCGTCATCACGTCGGGCTTCGCCGAGACAGAGAACTTCGCCGGTGAGGAGGAGCTGGTCCGGATCGCGCGCGAGTGGAACCTGGCAATGGTCGGTCCGAACTCTATGGGCGTCTACTCCAGACCCGCCAAGCTCTACGCGATCATGGCCCCTTCGGTTCCGGACCCGGGCGGGATCTCCCTGGTCACCCAGAGCGGCAATGTGGGTGGGGAGTCCATGCGAAGAAGCCACCTGCACGGCACCGGCTTCACGATGGTGTTCTCGGTTGGAAACGGCGCCGTGCTGGAGTGGCCCGAGTATCTCGACTTCTTCGCCAAGCACGAGGAAACGAAGGTGATCGCCCTCTATATCGAGGGGGTGCGCAGCGGGCCGAGGTTTCTGGCATCGCTGGCCCGTGCCACGCTAACCAAGCCCGTCGTCGTCCTGAAGGGAGGCGGGACCGGACCGGGCTCCTCGGCTGCCCGCTCACACTCCGCGGCCCTTGCCACCCCGGAGGCTCTCTTCCGCGGAGTCGTCAGGCAGGCCGGCGGTCAGGTGGTGGACACCGCGGAGGAGATGCTCGATGTGGCCGCCGCGCTCGAGCTTGCCCCTCCGCCCAAAGGCCCTCGCGTCGGAATCGTGACCGCCGGTGGCGGCTGGGGGGTCTTGTGCGCCGACGCCTGCGCCAGGGCGGGCCTGGAAGTGGCTCCTCTGTCTCCCAAGACCTTCGCGGCCCTGGACGCGCTACTTCCGCCCTTCTGGAGCCGCGGCAATCCGGTTGACCTGGTGGCGCCTCTGGACTCGGCCGTCCGCCTGGGTGCTCTCAGGGCGGTCGCCGAGGCCGAGGAGTTCGACGCGGTGATCGCGCTCGGGCTGCTGTTCTCGGAAGACCCTCGGTTCGCTTCGCTTGATGCCGCGAGGACTTCCGCCTATGCGACCACGACCGAGGAATGTTCCCTGGAGATGGCGCGTCTGGTCCGTGAGACCGGCAAGCCCATCATCGGCGTCACCATCGGAGGGGGTGCGGGAGTCCCAGCCGAGGTCGTCGGCAGGGTCCCCACCTACCCCACACCGGAACGGGCGGTGCAGGCGCTCGAGCGACTTCTCGAGTACGGTCGCCACCTCAGCCGGCCGAAGACGGACGAGGCCAAACCCAAGGCCCCCTCCCACAAAGCAGCCGGGATCCTGCGAGGTGCCCCAACCGGAACGACGCTCTCCGAGAAGGAGTCTCTCGAGCTACTGGCCTCCTACGGGATACCCACGGTCGGATGGGAACTCGCAGGGTCGAGGCGGGAAGCCCTGGATGCGGCCGCTCGCCTCGGCTTCCCGGTGGTCTTGAAGGCAACCGGGAGAGGAATCGCTCACAAGACCGAGCGCGGCCTGGTCGTTGCCAACCTCGACTCCAAGGCGCGACTGGCCTCCGCCTGGAGAACGATCCATTCCCGGCTGCGCCCCGAGGACAAGTTGGACGGCCTCCTCGTCCAATCCATGCTGTCGTCTCGCCGAGAGTTCGCGGTGGGGATGGTCAGGGATCCCGTGTTCGGACCTTGCGTCATGTTCGGTCTGGGCGGCATCTACGCCGAATCGCTGAAGGACGTCTCCTTCAGGGCCGCCCCGCTGACCACCGCCGATGCGATGGAGATGATGGAGGAGATCCGAGCGGTCGCCTTGCTGGCTCCACTCAGGGGAGAACCGGGAGTGGATCGCAAGGCCCTTGCCACCGCCCTGGTTCGCCTGGGTCGCCTCGCGGCCGACTTCCCGCAGATCGCCGAGATCGACATCAACCCAATGCTCGTGCCGGGCGGAAAGCCAGTCGCCGTGGACGCCCTGGTCGTCATCGGCTAGCGAGCGAAACGCGAGGCGCTGACCAGCACGGTGAGAGGCGTGCCTTCATGCTGGCCGGGCGAGGTACGCGTCACTGGCCGGCGCGCCAAGGGGTACGGCGCGCCGCCTGCTCGTACGGTGAGAGGCACGCCGGCGCTTCCCCCGGGAGGGAATCCCGCCTCGACGTCGCCCGTTGATGCCGGGCGGCGAATCGCCACATACGCCACCAAGAAAGCTTGGGAGCCGGGCAATGCCCGGCTCCCAAGACGCCCGTTCTCGATCTGATTAGGTAAGGCGGCGGCGCAAGACGGCTCCGGCGCCAAGAAGAGCGAGCCCCATCAGCGCGGCGGCCGGCGCCGCACCCGTCCGCGGGAGTCGCATTCCCAGTACGGCGGGGCTCGGCGGGGCGAGGATGGAGTTCGCCGTCACGAGCGGACCGTTGGTGTACACGGTCGCCGATCCGTTCGTTGCCTTGATCTCGGCGGAGTCGGGCAGCCTGGCGCCTACCGTTGCCGAGTCGCTCACCTTGACGGTCACCACCACGTCACGACTCTCCCCGGCAGCCAGGTTACCGAGATTCCATGTGACCGACTGCCCGGAGTGAGTGCAGCCGCCCGTGCACGACACGAACGACACCGCGGTGGTCAGGGTGTCGGTCACCGTCACGTTGTCGCAGCTCTGCCCGCCGCTGTTGAACACGTGGATGTAGTAGTTGAAGGTTTCGCCCTGCTTCACTTCGAGGTGGCTGGCCGCCTTGTTGGATCCCGAAAGAGCGCAGCCCTCGGACGGCCTGGCCATCACGCTGGGCCCTGTGATGTCGGCCCCTTTGTCCCAGGTCTTCGACTCGCAGACCGCCGACACGTCCACGTGGTTGGTGTACCTGGATCCGACGGATGCCGAGTCCGGCACCTTGACGGTTATCAGCAACGTCTTCGTTTCGTTGGGCGCCAGTGGCCCGATGTCGTTCCAGGTCGCCGTCAACCCATTCACGCTCGAGGCCGCGGGGCTCGTCGCCACGATGGTGCTGCCGGCTGGGCCGGTGATCGTGTCCACGACCTTGACCGACGTCAGGGTGCAGGCCCCGCGGTTGGGAACGACGACCGCGTAGTTGAACGTCTGACCCGCCTGGACGGCGATGGCGGAGAGATCCTTGTGCGTCTCACGCAGCGGGTTCTCGTCACTCGCGCAAACCACTCCGCCAACCGGCACCTTGGCCGAGACCGTCCCCGCCGCGATCGCCACCCTCGCAATTGGATCGATCGGCAACGGCGTCGTACCGAGGATCACTTCCAGCAGGTTGGCGCTACCCGATGCCGAGGTGCCGTCGGCCGCCTCGGTCTTGGTGAGAGTCCCCAGCCTCAATATCACGAGCGGCGAGAGATCCAGCTCCTGGTTGGCCGTTGCGGCGTTCAGCTCGCCCAGCACCGTTCCGCCCTGGACGACCTGGAGGATGGGCTCCGAGTAGGTGACCTTGGCACCCCCCGGGAATCCGGTGGCCACCGCCGTGACCACCGGCGGGGCAAGGACGTTGATGTTGATCTCGTTGGCTGAACCCTTGAAGAGCGTCACCGATGTCAACTGGGTCAGAGCCTCCGAGACGACGGCCCTCGTGGTCTGGCCAGTGATGGTGGCCAGCGAGATCGTCGTCTTGGTGTAAACCGTGGCGCCCTGAGCGTTGTCGACGGACACCAGCGCATCCCCGACCGGCTCACCTATGGTCGTCAGCACCTTGAGATCGGCCACTTCCGACATCGCGGTGGCGATCGGGACATTGGGAGCAGGACAGCTACCGGGGAAGGTCCAACGAGCGCTGGCGTGTTCCTTCACCACAGTCGCATTCAGCAACGGGTCGAGAGGCAGACCCAGCAACTCCTGGTTGTCGGCCGTGGGGTTGTCGGGCGGGGCCGACTGCTTGGCCTCCAAGATGAGGCCGGTCAGCGGCAGAGTGCCACTGAGTACGTCCACGTCCACATTGGCCGCCCGGGCATAGGAGTTCTTGCCCGCCGGATCGGCCAGCCCGGCGCTGTTGGCCGCCGCCCGCGCCGGGGAGACGGACGCCTCGGCGATCTGGATGGTCCCGGGGATGTTGACGGCGTTGAGATGAACCAGATCCACCGCCGCGCTCGCCTCGAAGGCGTTGTCCGCCGCACCCGAACTCGGGACCGCAAGCCCGATGGCCGCGAGCGCCGCCGCAAGTACCATGCCCAACCCCGCGAGTCGTCTATTCATGCCTGCCTCCCTAGATCCAATCGACATGCGACTAGTCAATTCGCACCACTACACCTTTAGTCATATAACGTTTGCGTCCGCGAATAGTTGCGCTTCTGAGTCCTGCCAATTTGGCACGACTGAAACGCCCACTTTATGTCTGTCAATGCGGCAAACGTCACCTGCGGTCACGGATTGTGACAATCCACGGGGCGATCCACTGGACACCACTGGCCACTATTGTGCACACACAGGCGGCAACGGTGCGACGGAAAGTGATTCGACGCCCGGCCGGCAACGTGACCCCCCGGCAACGGCAACACTTGTGACGGCGGCGCACTCGAACGGGGCCCTGACCGGCAACCCGGCGCGGCTGGTCCGGCGTGGTGATTGCCTGGGCCGGGCCACTCGCCGTGAGAGGTGATTCCCTGGGCCGGGTTGCCCGCTGTGGGGGGTGATTGCCTGGGCCGGGCCACTCGCCGTGAGAGGTGATTCCCTGGGCCGGGTCGCCCGCCATGGGAACGGATCAACCGGCGACCTGAAGGCGCTTTTCAGATAGTGTCCATGCAATACGCACCTGCCCGCGGGCGATACGCGCCGGCGGTACCTAAGGCAGAAGGGGGCTGGTTGGGATGTCCGTCAATATTGGGGCCCTGCTCGCCAAGCGAGCCTTGCTGAGCCCAGGCAAGGAAGCGGTGGTCTGCGAAGGTGTGCGGCGCACATGGGTAGAGTGCAATGCCCGCGCCAACCGCCTCGCCCACGCGATGCAGAAGCTCGGCGTGAAACGAGGCGACACGGTTGGACTTCTCGCGCTCAACGAGGCCGAGTTCCTGGACATGTACTACGGTCTGGGCAAGATCGGAGCCATCTTGGTCCCGGTCAATTACCGGCTCGCGGCTCCGGAGATCAGCTACATCCTCAACGACTGCGGCGCCAAGGTGTTCATCTTCGGCAAGGAGTACGCGGAGATAGCGGACACGTTCCGCAACGACATCCCGGCCAAGCACTTCGTCGCCATCATGGACTCACCTCCCGAGTGGGCCAAGCAGTATGAAGCGCTCATCCAGGCCGAGTCCGCCGAGGAGCCCGAAGCCGCCCCGGGTGGCGACGACGTCATCACCATCCTCTACACCTCCGGCACCACGGGACGGCCCAAAGGCGCCATGCTCACGCACACGAACTTCTACACGATGTCCATCAACTTCGTCACCACCTTCGGGTGGCCCGGCGACACCGACATGATCGCCCTTCCCCTCTTCCACATAGGCGCCCTGGCGCCGCTGGCGTCAGGCGTGTACTACGGCATGCGGTCCGTCATGCTGAGGAGCCTCGATCCCAAGCGATTCCTGGAACTGCTGGGAGAGGAGAAGGTTGACGTCTTCGGCTCGGTGCCCGCTCTCCTGATGATCCTGAAGATGGTTCCGGACTTCGAGAAGTACGACTGGAGTTCGGTGAAGCTGATCTTCGTGTTCGGAGCCCCGGTGCCCGTGTCTCTGCTCGAGGAGTACGCGGCGGCGGGGATCGAGGTCCGCAACCTCTACGGCCTGACCGAGTCAACCGGCTCCGGAACGGTCATCGACGGCGAATACTCTATGGCCAAAGTTGGCTCCTGCGGCCTTCCCGAATTCCTGGTCGATGCCAAGGTCGTGGACGAGGACGGCAACGAGGTCGGCCCGGAGGAGCTTGGCGAGGTCGTCGTCCGCGGCGAAACCATCATGAAGGGGTACTGGAACAAGCCTGAGGAGACCGCCGCGACCATCAAGGACGGCTGGCTGCACACCGGCGACGTCGCAAGGAGGGACGCCGACGGCTTCTTCTACATCATGGACCGCAAGAAGGACATGATCATCTCGGGCGGCGAGAACATCTACCCGGCCGAGATCGAAGACGTCCTCTCGCGCCATCCCAAGATCGCCGAGGTCGGCGTGATCGGCTACGAGCACGAGAAGTGGGGCGAGGCAGTCAAGGCCATCGTTGTCTTGCGTCCGGGCGAGACTCTCACCGAGGACGAGCTCATGGAATGGACCAAGGGCAAGATCGGCAAGTTCAAGATGCCCAAGAAGGTGGAGTTCACCGACGCGCTGCCACGCACCGCGACCGGCAAGATACTCAAGCGCCTGCTGCGCGATCAGTTCAACAAGTAGCATCCCAGCAAGTAGCCTGAAAATGAATCGGTCGGCGCACGCGCTCGGATAACCGGGGAGGTAGGCATGCATTCAGGCTCGCCGCCTCCCCAATCGAGATCCGTCGACGTCTCGGTGTTGGACCGAGCGCGTCGTCGCGATCCGCAGGCCATCGCCGAGATGTACGAGTGCTTCTCCGGGCCCGTGTACTCATATCTGCTGCACCAATTGCGCGACGTCTCCGACGCCGAGGACGTCCTGGAGACCACGTTCGTCGAGGTCCTCGAGGGCATCCACGCATACTCGGGCACGACAGACAGCCTGCGTGCCTGGGTGTTCCAGATCGCCCGGCGCAACGTCCTCGACCACCTGCGATCGCGCAAGCGACACCCGACGGTGCCTCTCGACGAGAGCTTGGCTCAGGTCACGGACGCGACCTCGTCGCCGGATCCGCAGGAGCTTGCCCTGGAGAGGATCCGGCGACAAGCCCTCCGGGAAGCGGTCGCGGGGCTGGCGCCCGACCAGCGCGAGGTGCTGCTGCTGCGTCTGGGCTCCGGGTTGACCGGCCCCGAGATAGCCGAGGCGACCGGCCGAAGCGTCGGGGCCGTCAAGGCCCTGCAGCATCGCGCCCTGGTCGCCCTCAGCCGCATGCTGGCTCCGAAGGAGCCCGACGCCACCCGTACCCTTCGCCCCGGCGGCGGCGCCTTGCACACTGGAAGCGATTGAGGGAGGCGTCATCGTGGACAGGGAAGGCTCCCTGGAAAACGAGGGAAGACTCGAGGCCGGGCTGGCCGCTCTCTTGGCCAGGGACGATGCACCCCTGGGAACAGGAGAGGTTGCGGGTCTTGTCGGCCAAGCCCAAGACAAGGCGGCCCCGATTGGCGGCGAAGCGCTCCGGGAATCCCAGGAGACCGCGGATCTGATGGCCATGGCCGCTGAGGTCCGGCGATCACTGGCCAGCTCACCGTCTCCTGAGGCCCACGCCCGCCATGTGCGCAACCTTCTGGAGCAAGCTCGCCACGTCCCTGCCCCCGCTACAGTGACGACACGGGTAGGGCGCGCGCGAATGCTGCACTTCCCCTTCCGTGTCGGCCGTCGCGCAGCCATCGTCACGGCCGGAACGGTGCTGGGGCTGATGCTCAGTGGCTCGGCAGCCGTCGCCGCGTCCGGGAGCGCCCTGCCCGGGCGGCCTCTCTACAGCGTGAAGACCGCCACGGAGCACGTGCGGCTGGCCTTCGAGCGTGCTCCATCCGAGAGAGCCCGGCTACACGTCGAGTTCGCCCTGCGCCGGCTGGAGGAAGCTGGCAAGCTGGCGTCGCGGGGTGAGG
>Ga0265292_1001670_pt1 | contig 18470 bp, 17 predicted proteins | sample Munlanlewell296A_FD_189080 | JGI IMG/M metagenome (GOLD analysis project Ga0265292, IMG submission 189080) | Leachate microbial communities from a municipal landfill in Southern Ontario, Canada - Leachate well 296A | ecosystem: Engineered > Solid waste > Landfill > Unclassified | place: Canada... | reverse complement strand
ACTGCTCACGTCCGGTGAAGACCCTGAAAGTGTTCGAGTCTACCCCGGAATCAGTGTTCGAGTAACTCCGGATTAGGTGTTCGAATGATTCCGGAACGGGTGTTCGAGTGGGTCCGGCGCTATCAGGTAATTTTGTTTCACGACGTTGAACGTTTTCAATTGACTGTCATAAAATCGTCATAAAATTACAATAAAAGTCTCCCAAAAATATAAAAAGAGGGTAAACTATCATTGTGGTTCAAAGCCTTCATTTACAAGGCTTTATCAAGTATTTACAGGCCTTTGTAATATTACATGTAAACTTCCGGATTCGCGCAAAGGCGCAAAGAAATCTAAAGACCTATGCCGCTTTTCTTGTGGATATTTTTTTGATAATCCCCTTGTTTTTCTGCCAGGCCTTCTGCAATTCGTAGTTCTTCTGGGCATTGAGCCAGAAATCGGCGCTCATTGCGGCTGCATGAGATCATGCCACAAAATCTCTTCGGGATGTATGGGTTCTCTTTCGATCATAATCATCGTCCTCCTCCTCATAGGCTTATAGACTTCTTGCAAGGAGCTTAGGATAAGGAGTCCCCATCCAACATTCCTAAGAACAAGTTCTTCAACTTCAATTTAAGCAGGCAGGATTCAGCTTCAAGTTGTCAAAAAACTCAGAACATTATGCCTATTTGCCCACCGAATCTCCAGTTGTTAAAATCTTTCATAGAATCTTTGAAATGCTCAGTTCGTTGATATTTTGCATTGACACCTATGAAAAATTTATCTATTGTGTAGTTCAAGTCTGCGAAGAATTGTATACCAAATAGCCAATCGTTTCCACTGTGTTCTTCTTCAACATAATTATAAGAGCCCCCAGCACCCAGGTCGATGACAAAGTCAGGTGTAGCCTTTATTGCGTATTTTAGGTTTAACTCAATCGGAACAAAAATATCTGTCTCACTAATAGAATTGGCATAACCAACCTCTGCACCGAGGTATAAGCTCGGTCTGATTTCGCCATATCCTTCAAGTCCAACATAGATGCCTGTATCATCATCTGCAGTGAAGCTTATATAATTCAGCTTCACTGCGATATTGCCAAGGCCGAGAGGAGATTTCTGCGCTGCATAGATAGATGAAGATGTTAAAACAACTGCCATAATCAACAAAAAGAAAATTATTTTTTTCATGATTCTACCTCCTTAAAAAATTATTCTGCTCTTCAACATATATTGACCTCCACCATTTTCCTAACAATTACCTCCTTCCATGAAAAGTTTTCAAGTTACTAAAATAAGCCTTCCTCCAAATAAATGCTGTTTAGTTCAGGCAACTTTCAAGCATTCATCTTTGCATTAAAGAGGGTTTTCTTTGGCAACATAGCAAAGATTACCCTGATCAGTTTGTGGGCAGTGGTCATAAGCAGGCATATAGACCTCCTTATTGTTCGATGATTTATGGTTGTAATAAACATAATTATATCAATTTTTGATTCTTCAGGAAGTAATTATTACAATAATATTTTACAAGTGAGGCTCTTGCAAAAGTCACAGATTGTCATTCCGAACGAAGGTGAGGAATCTTACACCCAATTGATTATAAAAGATTTCTCCTTTCACTCGAAATGACAAATTGGCCTGTTTTAGGACTTTTGCAAGAGCCTCAAGTAAAATATTATTACTTACTATTTGGGTTTAGCTGATTGTTTTATTATGCTTTCGATTAATTTAGTAATTATTTCTCTCTGCTCATCATTTAAGTCAATAAACATAGTACCCATCCCGATCCCAGGCTGACAATACTGGACTTGTACTTTAAATGTTACTTTCCCCCCTTTATAAGGTATAGCTACATCAATGACACTATTATCTTCACAAGCTTGCATTGCATCAATATATAAACCACCTTCACTTACATCAATAATCGTACTCAGCTTTAAACCTTCTATCAGAATCTCTTTCTTAAAAGGATGTCTTTCGTGTTCCCTACGTTCTTTTTTATCTTCATTATTCATTGTGTTTCATTATACTCTGAAAATACTAAGTTCGCAAAGAAATTATCAGAAACTCATTTAAGCGGCCTCACGCCACACAGAAACCCTGATCTTACGCGTCTGAAATATCACGTCCTGTCCATCATTAATGAAAAGTCACGAAAACATTTCAAACGAAATGGGTGTAACTATAGGAAAAATAATTATAAATGCAGTAAAAATGTTTTCTTATAAGATAAAACCGGCATTATATGAAAGCAAAGCTTTAGAAATATTCAAATTGTTAAACTTAAACTGTCGTAAAAACATCCGATTTAAGCTCATGCTAAATATATATTTTACAAATTATTATTGTTTAAATTTAAAGCGTTACAGATGCATATTGAAGATAAATATGAATATAAATCAGATAATCGAAGGATGATGCATCAAAAGATTAAAGTAACACTTAATCATCCTTAGCGCATACATCGAATTTGGTCTTTCCTGTTAGCTCGGATTATGAATAAAATTGGTAACAGCAACTGAGGATAGAGTAGTTGAACGGTTTTTTTTGCCGATAGTCAAACAGGGTGCATACATAAAGCTTAGGCTATATTATTTAAAGGAAAATGGAAATATTGCCTAAAAATAGAAAGCAAGACATAAATAATTGAACCCATTATTTTACATAATATATCTTATCAGACATTATGTATAAACATGCTTTGTCAGTAACATGTTACTAATCCTGTTTAAAACACTGTCTTTTCTATGATTAGTATGGGATTAAGCGCATTTGATTAGGATTTAGGCAAGATAAATTATGAGCATTTATAATAAGTTATGACTCATCTATCGGAGTTCCCAGCAAAACAAAACCATCTGCCTGTGTAACTCTAATGTTCATGCATGTTTTTTTCGTTGCTCCGCATGCGGATGTCGATATTTTGAGGTAATTACTGGATGTGCCGAGGCATGAAGTATCATCATGCTTGTCCTCTACGACTATTTCGAGGGTTCTGCCGATCTGTGACGACATATAGGATATTTTTTTGACCTGATTAAGTTCATTGAGTTCGAGGAATCTCCTTTTCTTTTCACTATCGGCAACCCGGTTTTTCATTTGCGCTGCTAAAGTTTTCGGTCTTGGAGAAAACGGAAAGATATGCAAATACGATACCGGAAGTTGCTCTATTAATTTCTTTGTATTTGAAAATTCTATTATGCCTTCGCCTGGAAATCCTACAATAACATCAGCGCCAAGGCATATATCCGGTATACGACTTAAAATTTTCTCAACGGTAGATATAAATTCTCTTGAACTATATGTCCTGTTCATCAATTTCAGTATTGTGTCGTCACCGCTCTGGAGCGGGAGGTGCATGTGTCTGCATATACGTTCGGATTGCAGAAGCTCGATCAATTCATTGTCAACCTCTTTTACTTCCAAAGAGCTGAGTCTTATTCGATGAATATTTGTTTCTTTCAGGATAGCTTTAATAAGATTTGAAAGTTTTAATTGAGGGTCAAAATCATAACCGTACGAGCCGAGATGTATGCCGGTCAAGACTATTTCCTGAAAGCCTGATTCAACAAAGCCCTTAATATGTCTTAAGATAGTTTTCGGCTCTACGCTGCGTGATTTTCCCCTTGCCAAAGGCACAATGCAATATGAACAGGAATAGTTGCACCCGTCCTGAACCTTTACATGAGGTCTTGATCTCGAGGAATAACTTATATCATTACATGATGTTATACTGAATAACGTATTGATATGATTTATTTTATTAGCATTATGCACGATTTCGATATTACTATCTATCTTAGCTATATCCTCCGCGTGTAGCTGTGAGTAACAGCCGGTCACAATTACCTTTGCGCCTGACCTGACAGCCCTCCGTATCAACTGTCTTGACTGATAATCGCTCTTTGCAGTAACGGAACAGGTATTGATAATGCAATAATCAGGCTTTTCGGACAGACCTGCAATTGAAAAACCATGGCTCTTCAGATTCCCTTCAATGAGCTCGCTTTCAGACTGGTTTACCCTGCATCCGAGGGTGAGTATGGCAGCTTTCATTACCCGACTAATTTCCCTTCGAGGGAATGCCTTCTTCCTTTTATTATCTCAACATCCACAAGAGCGCCCTTGATTATATCGTCAGCCCATATATCTACGATTTTATTCGTCCTTGTTCTGCCGGTTAAATTTCCGTTACCGTTTTCTGACGGACCTTCAATAAGCACTTCCTGAATAGCGCCTACGAGCGCATTGTTTTTCTTTTCCGTTATCGTGTCTTGTAAGACTAAAATCTCGTATAGTCTTTCGGATTTCATTTCTTCAGTCAGATTTCCTTGCATTTTTGCCGCTTTTGTTCCGGGTCTGGGCGAGAATTTGAAAGCAAAGGTCCCGTCAAACTCAATTTCGCGTAACGCTTTTAACGTAAGCCTATGGTCTTCATCGGTCTCTCCCGGAAATCCGGCGATTATGTCAGATGTTATAGAAATATCGGGAATTTTAGCTCTCAGCGCTGCGACTTTTTCTATATAATCCTCAAAGGAATAGCGTCTGCTCATCATTTTCAGAATAGCAGTTGAGCCTGATTGCAACGGGAGATGGATGTGCTCGCAAATTTTTGGTAATTCCTTAATGGCATTGATGAGGGCCGTTGAAAGGTCCTTGGGATGGGAGGTGACAAAGCGTATCCTCTCTATCCCCCCTACTCTGTCAAGTTTACGCAGCAGGCCGGGAAAATCAACATCACTTTCATATGAATTAACATTCTGCCCGAGCAGCGTTATTTCTCTATACCCTTCTTCTGCAATTTTAGAGACCTCTGCAACTATATGTTCACTCGGCCTTGAACGTTCTCTGCCGCGAGTATAAGGAACAACGCAGTAACTGCAGAAGTTATTGCATCCGTACATGATCGTTACCCATGCGCTGATACCCGCGGACCTTCTTGCAGGAAGGTCTTCTATTGCGATCAAAGGATTTTCTTCTATCGCCACGGGGACATAACCATCCGCAACAAAATGCTTAAGCGCACTGATATTTTGTGGTCCGAATACAAAATCCACATGGGGCGCCCTTTTGAATATGTTCTTTCCCTCCTGTTGCGCAATACAACCTGCGACGGCTATTTTAAGGCGCGGATTTAATTTCTTGTATGATTTTATCCTGCCGAGTTCGCTGTAAAACTTCTGCTCCGCCTTTTGTCTGATGCTGCATGTATTAAATATAATAAGGTCGGCGGACCGCGGATTATTGGTCTGCAGGAAACCTTCCGGTTCCAGAACGCCGAGTATTTTCTCGGAGTCGTGAACATTCATCTGACAGCCGAACGTATGGATATAAACTTTTTTTCCCATAAAAAATGTAACACCGGGGATTATGTTATCTCAAGCCTTGATTGATAGTTTCTTGAAATATTAACCCTCATATTCTATTATAAAACATGCTTGGAACATTACTCAGTAAATTCTTCGGAACAAAAAACGACCGTGAATTGAAGAGGCTCTGGCCTATTATTGAACAGGTCAACTCCTTTGAATCAAAGATTTCCGGCCTTTCGGAAGACGGTTTGAAAAGAAAAACGGAAGATTTCAGAAGAAGTCTTGAGGCAGGCAAAGCGCTTGATGAAATACTCCCGGAGGCTTTTGCCGTCGTCCGTGAAGTGTCAAAGCGGATAATGCACATGAGACATTTCGACGTGCAGATACTCGGCGGCGCAGTGCTTCATGAAGGGAAGATCTCGGAGATGAAGACCGGCGAAGGAAAAACTCTGGTTGCGACACTTCCGGTTTATTTGAACGCTATCGAAGGAAAAGGAGTCCATGTTGTAACGGTCAATGATTATCTCGCAAAAAGGGACACCCAGTGGATGGGGCCGATCTATTATTTCCTCGGTCTTTCCATCGGCGTCACCCAGCATGACTCCTCGTTCCTTTATGATCCCGCGTATTATTCCACCGACAAAAGGATGGACTTTCTCAAGCCCTGCACAAGACAGGAGGCATATGCCGCAGACATTACGTATGGGACAAACAACGAATTCGGTTTTGATTATCTCAGGGACAACATGAAATATGACATCTCCGACTACTGTCAGAGAGAATTAAACTATGCCATCGTTGACGAGGTTGACAGCATCCTTATCGACGAGGCCAGGACTCCTCTGATTATCTCAGGCCCTTCCGAGGAGTCGACCGATAAGTATTACAGGATTGACAAGATCATCCCGCGTCTTCAAAAGAATGTTGACTACACAATAGATGAAAAGGCGAAGACCGCGATTCTGACGGAAGAAGGGAATATTAAGGTCGAACGTTTGCTCGGGGCGGGCAATCTGTATGATCCGGCAAATATCGAACTGGTTCATCATGTGCTTCAGGCATTAAAGGCGCATACTATTTTCAAGAGAGATGTTGATTATGTCGTTAAAGACGGTGAAGTTCTCATTGTCGATGAATTCACCGGCAGGCTCATGCCGGGGAGACGCTGGTCCGACGGGCTTCATCAGGCCGTCGAAGCAAAGGAAGATGTTAAAATAGAAAGCGAGAACCAGACCCTTGCGACCATCACCTTTCAGAACTATTTCAGGATGTATAAAAAACTTGCAGGCATGACGGGTACGGCCGATACGGAAGCCGAAGAGTTTGCAAAGATATACAATTTGGAAGTTGTTGTTATGCCGACGAACAAACCCATGGTGAGAAACGATTATCCCGACACTATTTACAAGACCGAAACGGGAAAATTCAATGCGGTTATCAATGAAATAGAAGAACTACATAAAAAAGGTCAGCCCATGCTTGTAGGCACCATATCCATAGAAAAATCGGAGGTGCTCAGCATGCTCTTAAAAAAGAGAGGCATTCCCCATTCCGTTCTGAACGCTAAATATCACGAAAAAGAAGCCGAGATCATCGCCCAGGCCGGAAGAAACGGTTTTGTCACTATTGCAACCAATATGGCCGGAAGAGGCACGGACATTGTACTCGGCGGCAATCCGGAAGGTTTTGCCCGGGAGCTTTTAAAAGATAAACCTGACTATACGGAAGAAGACTGGAACCGCTCCCTTTCCAAAGCCGTGGAAATCTGCAAAAAAGACCGTGAAAACGTTTTGTCAGCCGGAGGATTTCATATACTGGGGACTGAGAGGCATGAGGCGCGAAGGATCGATAATCAGTTAAGAGGTCGTTCAGGAAGACAGGGAGACCCCGGATCCTCGAGATTTTATCTTTCCCTTGAAGATGACCTTATGAGGATCTTTGGCTCTGACAGGATTTCCGGACTTATGGGCAAGCTCGGCATGGAAGAAGACATGCCGATAGAAAACAAGATGGTCTCAAAAGCGATTGAGAATGCCCAGAAAAAAGTCGAGGCCCACAACTTTGATATCAGGAAGCATCTGATCGAGTATGACGATGTAATGAACAAACAGAGATCGGAGATATATTCTTTCAGAAAGGAAATACTGAAGGGCGAAAACCTGAGAGAGCGTATCGACGACATGGTCGAAGACATTATTGATGAGCTTCTCCTTATCTATTGTCCTGAAGACAAATACTTTGAAGAATGGGACATTAAAGGGTTAAAAGACGCTTTTTACGGAGTATTTTTCCTATTGTCTGACATCTCATCAATGGGAAGGGATGCGCTGAAAGAATTCCTCCTTTCAGAGGCCAGGAAGGCATATGAAAGGAAAGAAACCGAGGCCGGAAGCGACGTTATCAAATACCTCGAAAGGGTCATACTCCTTCAGGTCATTGACACACAATGGAAAGACCATCTGCTCGGTATGGACCATCTGAAGGAAGGGATAGGGCTCAGGGGATATGGACAGAAAGACCCTCTGGTGGAATATAAGAAAGAGGCTTTTGATGTATTTGCGGATATGTCATCAAGGATATCCACGGAAGTCATCAGCAGACTCTTCAAGATCCAGATTCAGGCAAAAGAATCCATAAAAGAGCCGGTAAAGCAACAACGTTTTCAATATAACAGGGGTGAGGGTTCATCTTCCGCACAGCCAGTGAGACGCTCCAAAAAAGTAGGCAGGAATGATCCGTGTACATGTGGCAGCGGGAAAAAGTTCAAAAAATGCTGCGGCATAAATGCTTAGAATATTTTTAATCGGCAATATTAGTTCAAAAAACGAATATGAAGATATTCTTGTTTCAAGCGGTTTTTACGTCAAAAAGACGGATTCTCTCGATAAGGTCCTGCAGGAATTAAGCGACAAAAAGGCCGATGTGCTCATTATTGACAAAAGTATGAGTTCCGATTCGTCTTTCAATGTTTTCCAGAAAGCATCAAAAAATATTCCCAAGATAGTTATCTCTAACACCCATTCTTTTAAAGGGTTTTCACCCTGGATGAAGGAGCCGCTGGTCTATCCGCTTTATGCGCCCGGCTCAAAAGAGATCGTTTATTTCGTCAGAAGGGCATATAATGAAGCGAATCTTCTGCATGAAAATACAAGGCTGAAAAATGAGTTTTCTTCCTCAAAGAAGGAACTCGATTTTTATCAGGAAGTAAGCAGAACACTGACCTCTTCCCTTGAACTGAGCTCTATCCTTACCAAAATCATGGACAAGGTAAAAGAAATGACAAAGGCGGAGGCATGGTCCGTTCTCCTTGTTGACCATGAAACCGGAGAACTTTATTTTGAAAAAGCAAACCGGAAAAAGGCAAAAGAGATACAGAAATTCAGGATGAAGATAGGAGAAGGCATTGCCGGGTGGGTTGCAAAGGAAGGTTTGCCTGTTGTGGTGCCGGATGTATCGAAGGACGAGCGTTTCACCGGCAAAATAGACAGGGCAATACATTTTCAGACAAAATCTCTCATGTGCGTGCCGATAAAGATCAATGACCAGATACTCGGGGTCATCGAGCTTGTCAATAAAACCACAGGGGAGCCTTTCAGGAAAGAAGACCTTGAACTATTAATGAGGCTTGTAGACCAGACCGCGATTGCTATTGAAAGGACGTCCCTTTATCAAAGGATGACGGAACTTGCAATTACCGATGATCTCACAAAGCTCTTCAACACAAGATACCTGAACAGGACCATTGAAATAGAGATACAAAGGGCGAGCCGTTATAATAATTCGTTGTCTCTGATATTCATGGATGTAGATCATTTCAAGAGGATCAATGACACTTACGGTCATCTCATCGGCAGTAAGGTGCTGGTCGAGATGGGACAGCTTCTTTTAAGGAACCTGAGGACCATTGATATTGTTGCACGCTACGGCGGAGATGAATTCGTTATAGTCCTTCCCCAAACCGCTCCCAAGGCTGCCGTGCATATTGCCGAAAGAATGAGGAAATCCTTCGAGCAGAATACCTTTATGAAAAAAGAAGGTTATGCGCTAAAATTGACCGCAAGCTTCGGAGTGGCCTCCTATCCGGAAAGCGCCGGATCGAAAGAAGAACTTATTAAACTGGCGGATGAGGCTATGTACAGGGTGAAGCATCAGACAAGAAACGCGGTTTATGCTATAGTATAAAACATGGCTCTCTTCAACTATGCAACAAAAGAAATAACCATTAAAATCGTTTATTATGGTCCCGGACTAAGCGGAAAAACAACAAACCTCCAGTATCTTCATTCAAAATTTGATCCCTCAAAGAGGGGAAAACTATTATCTCTCGCAACCGAAGCGGACAGGACATTATTCTTTGACTTTCTGCCTGTAGAGATCGGCAAGATAAGCGATTTTTCCATACGTTTTCAACTATACACGGTGCCGGGACAGGTACGTTATAACGCAACGAGAAAGCTTGTGCTAAAAGGCGCAGACGCCGTAATATTTGTTGCCGATTCACAGCGCGAGATGAAAGAGCAGAATATCGAGAGTCTGATAAATATGCGTGAGAACCTGATTTCTAACAATATCAATCCGGATGATATACCGGTTTATTTCCAGTTTAATAAAAGGGACTTGTCCAATATTCTCTCGATTGAAGAACTGAACAGAGATTTAAACCCCGACGGTAAATTTGAGCATCTCGATGCAGTCGCCATTAACGGCATAGGGGTTGAAGAATCCTTCCAGCGCATTACCAAAATCGTTATGAAGAATATTTTACTGAAACATAAAGTAAAAATAAAAACGTCCGACGAGATCGCCGAACATCCAACGCCGTCCAAAAAACCTTCCGAAGAAACGATAATAAGCAAAACCGGTTTGGAGGCGCCTGAACCTTCAACGCCGGTTTTCGAGACGTCAAATTACGAATCTTCGGAAATGCCCATAGAACGGTCGCAGTATGAAATCCCCAAAGCAATAAAGCAGCCCGTTCAAGAAGTCCTGCACGATGCCGTTTACGAGACGTCTGCCTTGCCTAAGGAACCTCCTCTGAAGCAAGCGCATGTTATCCCCCTTGAAAAGCTTGAGGCAATTATCAACGGCCTGACGGAAATGACGCAAGCCGTAAAGAATATGAAAAACGTATTGTCGGGCGTTCATTCAGAGATTAGTGATGTTAAAAAAGAACAGAAAGAAATCCGCAGTCACATCAGAAGCATAACCGATAATTTCGAAAATCTGAAAGAAAAGAAAAGCTGGTTCAGGTTTTCTTAATCCGTCAGACGATCTCTAAAGTCCTTATTAAAGCCTCCGCCTTTTTCAAAGTTTCAAAATATTCCAGTTCAGGGTCTGAATCAGCCACCAGCCCGGCGCCTGCCTGGACATAGGCCATGCCGTCTTTTATTACGAAAGTCCTGATGATGATATTCAGATCCATATTTCCGGAAAATCCGATATATCCTATTGATCCGGTATAGGGCCCGCGTCTAACAGGTTCGAGATCATCTATGATCTCCATGCACCTTACCTTCGGGACGCCTGTTATCGTGCCTCCCGGAAAAGCGGCCTTAATGGCGTCAAAACAGTCTTTGCCTGCTGCAAGCTTACCGGTTATATTTGATACGATATGGATAACATGCGAGTAATCTTCAGTAATCATGAGTTCATCAACTCTCACGCTCCCGTATTCCGAGACGCGTCCGAGGTCGTTTCTCTCCAGGTCTATGAGCATAATATGTTCAGCCCTTTCCTTCTTGTTCAGGAGAAGCTCCGCACGCATTGCCTCATCCTCTTTTCCGTTCTTTCCTCTCGGCCTTGTGCCTGCGATCGGTCTTGTCTCGATAATCCCGTCCTTTATTCTTATAAGCCTTTCAGGCGAGGAACTTACTATATGATATTCTCCAAAATCAAAAAAGCCGGCAAAAGGAGACGGGTTAATTTCCCGCAATATTTTATACAGGTCTAACGGCTTCTTATCATTTATACGCGCCGAAACCCTCTGCGATAAATTTGCCTGGAAAATATCTCCTGCAGCGATATATTCTTTAACCCTTTCGACAATATCAATATACTCGTTTTTCTTCATCTCATACTTGATTTCTATTTTTGTATCTGACGCCAACGGTTTTGGTTCTCTACATCCCTTACTCTCCGACAAGACTCTTCTTATGTTTTCTATTTGACATTCCGCCTCATCATATTTTTCCTTCCAGTCAATAGGCGTAGCGCCTTCAATTGATTCTATGACGCCGGGACAGCAAATAATCCGGCAATTTTTCAAAAGATGATCAAATACAATCAGTTTATCAAACATAAAAAAATGGGCGTCGGGAAGGGAAAGGTCGTCGGATGCGGTATGCGGTATTTTTTCAAGATACTGCACAAAATCATAGCAGAGCATCCCTGCAAGACCTCCCTGAAAAGGAGGCAGAAAATCGAAGGACTTCTGTCTATATGCAGCTACAAGTTTTTTTAGTATTGCAAGGGGGTTACCGGAGGGAAAATATTTTCCCCCGGATGATATGATTTCAGTTTTTAAGTTTTTTACCTTAAGAGTAAGGCAGGGGTCAAAGCCGATGAAGGAATACCGCGCAATTTTATCCGGGCCTTTTACGCTCTCAAAAAGAAAGCTTTCCGGACGGGCAAACAATGCATATATTTCACATGGAGATGCATAAGGGATTTCTTCATAAAGCGGCGGAATCTCCGACCCCTTTAAGCTGTCTAAAAATTCTTCTTTAGAAGGTTGAACCATTATTCTCGATTTAACTCATTATGACGTCAACGCAGAAAATTTATTATATATTAATTACGGCAGGAGAAAGCGGAAAGGTCTTTAATCGTAGTAATAATACTACATTAAAAAAGTTTATTTTACTACATGATAATTTTAGCTTTACCGATATTATTTATCTTTGATTTCTGCTAACGTAAAATATACAGGTTTACTAAGGTAATATTTTCTATTTTTGGGGTTTAAATTGGAGGCATTTAGTCATGATAAGACTCGATTGTCCGGCATGTAAAAAGGACTCATACAGCGCAGCAGTTGAACCTTTCAGACCCTGTCCTTATTGCGGAACGGTTTACAGCGGCAAGTACGGGCCTGAAAAAAGACGTGAGCTGCGCACACATAAGGAGGTACGGTTTACTTTTTCCCATAATGATTACTCCTTTGAAGCAACAACCGTTGATATTTCTAAAAAAGGGGTCTGCTTGAAAATTTTCGGCTCTATCGCAATTCCATCCGGAGACGTCATAGATCTGAATATCAATAATCTATTCGCAAAAGCGCAAACAAGGTGGTTAAATAACAACCTTAATTTGTCGATTACCACGGCTGGTTGCAGACTACTGAACGGAAATCTGGATATATAACCTGATTTAAGCGGCCAGTATTTCAAGAGATATGAGTTCGACTGCCTTAATCGGGTCCGGTTGTTGAAGTACAGCCCTCCCTATTACAAGATAATCCGAACCTTCGCGTATTGCTTCTTTTGGTGTCAGGGTCCTTTTCTGATCATCAGGAGGAGTCCATGAAGGCCTGATTCCCGGCGTTACAATAATGAAGCCCTTACCGCAATGATTTCTTATTAGCTCAACTTCTCTGGCTGAAGCTACGACCCCGTCAAGTCCTGCCTTGAGAGCAAGACTTGAAAGGTGTCTCACATGTGTTCTCAGACCATACTGAATCCCAAGTTCATCCGTGAGGATTTCCTTTGAAAGACTGGTCAGTACGGTAACTCCAAGGATTTTTGGACGCTCAAGGTTTTCTTTCAGACACATTTCAACGACGCTGTCTCTGCATTTCCTCATCATTTCAAAACCGCCCGAGGCATGTACATTAAACATATAAACGCCGAGACGTGTTGCAGAAAGGGCTGCCTTGGTAACTGTGTTTGGTATATCGTGGAATTTAAGATCAAGAAAAACCTTCTTCCCTCTTTGGTGAATCTCATCGACAACCCTCGGACCGGCAGCGGTAAATAGTTCAAGTCCAACTTTAAATATATTAATGTAATCCTTGAATTTATCTACAATTTCCAATGCATGGTCAGACTCTGCAACATCGAGGGCGAGGATCATCTTATCTATAGCAGCCATTATTTCACCTTGGCCAGAGTTATGCCCTTCTGCGCCTGATATTTTCCTTTCTTATCTGCATACGACGTTTCACAGACTTCAGAAGATTGAATAAAAACTAGTTGGGCGATGCCTTCATTGGAATATATCTTTACAGGCAAAGGTGCTGTATTAGAAATACTCATCGTTATGTACCCTTCCCATTCAGGCTCCAAAGGCGTGATGTTCACCACTATGCCGCAACGCGCATAAGTTGATTTGCCAAGGCAGATGACAAGGACTTCTCTAGGAATCCTGAAGTATTCGAGTGAACGACATAGAACAAAAGAATTCGGAGGAATGATGCAGACTTCTCCCTTGTAATCAATAAAACTATACTGGTCCGGTTTCTTAGGATCAAGGCAGGTAGTATTGGCGGTTGAAAATATCTTGAATTCATCCGCGACCCGCATATCATAGCCATAGGAACTAACGCCGTAAGAAATAACACCCTTTCTTACCTGTTTTTTATCAAAAGGTTCTATCATCCCATTGGCAGCCATTTCCTTTATCCAGCGGTCGCTTTTTACCATAAATACCCTTTCTTTTTGAAGTTAATAAACCGTAAAGGAGATTACCATAAAGGGATGATACAAGACAAGAGTGAAAGGAATGCAAAATATACCAAAAAGACACGGAGAACCATTCTTACAACTCCGTGCCTGTGTTTCTTCCGACCACGGGAATGTTCGGAAGAAACTATAAGTTATATCTATTGCTTATTTTAGGACCGCTTTGCTCTTCTTTTTGGTCTGTTTTCGTTTTTTTGGTTGAGGGGGCTCTGCGCTGTCTGATAATCCCATTTGCATATTAATATCTTCGAGGTATTCGTCAAAGAGCTTCAATGTCTCTTTTGCATCATCTTCCTGGAGCTTCTGAATTGCAAAGCCCGCATGTACAAGCACGTAGTCTCCGATCTTTACCTGATCCTCAAGAAGCATGGTGCTTATGTTTCTCTGCGCGCCGTAGACGTCGATGATTGCCGACGAATCCTTGATGCTTATTATCTTAGAGGGTATCCCAAGACACATTCCTTATTCCTCCATGCATTGGATATTTATACTTTTACTATATCATATTGCTCCAAGTAATTTGCAATAGTAATATCGGCTTTATAAAAAATCTATAGATAATCGGTTACACATAGATATTAACTATTTGAATTATAGGCTTTTCATATCCGATAATTTAAAGAGAAAAGGCGAACTAATCCATATGTCAATGAAGAGAAAACACATCTTATATATTTTTTCTGTTGCAGCAAGAGTTGTTCTTGGGGCAGTGTTTGTTTATGCGGGGTTTATTAAACTTATAGACCCGAAAGCCTTTGCCGTATCCATTTCACGGTATGACATTGTTCCTCAAATTCTTTTAGCCCCGGTAGCTATTGGATTGCCTGCCCTGGAGTTTCTTGCAGGACTCGGTCTGATTATAAACATACGGGGCAGTCTCACGGTTATTTTCTCCCTTCTCTTCCTGTTTGTATCGGTTCTGGGATATGGAATCCTGAACAATCTTAATATAGACTGCGGTTGTTTTTCCGAAGAGGATATAAAAGGCTTCAACAGTCTGAGGATCGCCTTTTACCGCGACCTTATAATGATCGCAATAGCGTCTTGCATCTATGCTTACAGAAGATTTACGGCACGGCAAATTCAGCCGCATTTTCCGGCTGAAAAATAAATATCAGGAGGCATAAAGATGACGTATCACAAGAAGTTGTTGGTAACAGGGTTAGTATGTCTGGTCTTTTTCGCGGCCTTTATCGGAAGTTCTTATGCTGCATGGGGGAGCAAAGAACTTGAGACGGAAAAAATCGCGGTACAGTTTGCAAGGGAAGTTGTAAAAGGCGGATACAAAATTGTTTCTACCGAGGAACTGAAAGGATGGATAGATCAGAAAAAAGATATGCTAATTGTTGACACCATGCCCTATGAAGACAGCTACAAAAAACAGCATGTGCCGGGAGCAGTTCAGTTAGAGTTCCCAATAAAAGAATTGTCATCGCTTGATGACAAGACAAAAGCCGATCTTGAGAAGCTCCTCGGAAAAAACAAGGACCGTTTGATCGTGTTTTATTGCGGATTCACAAAATGCGGACGCAGCCATAACGGCGCTATGTGGGCCGTAAAACTCGGATATAAAAATGTTTATCGCTATCCGGGCGGAATAACAGGGTGGTCAGAGGCAGATTATCCTGTTGAAAAAAGTCAATAAATAGATAATTCACCTCCGGAGGGTAAGGGCTTAACTTCCTTACCCTCCCCTTATACATCTTTTGTGACCCATTCCATATTATCTTCCGTAAAACATATTGCACTTTAGCAGGTCGATAGTTTTAAATATCTGTATGTCCGAACTTACACCACTGATGAAACAGTATCAGAGCATTAAAGAAAAACATAAAGACGCCATTGTTTTTTTCAGGCTTGGCGATTTTTATGAGATGTTTGGAGAGGACGCTGAAAAAGCATCAAAGATTCTAAATATAGCTCTTACCACAAGAGATAAGTCAAAAGAAGACCCGATACCGATGTGCGGAATCCCCTATTTTGCCTCCGAGTCTTATATAGCCAAACTGATAAAAGCAGGATGTAAAGTGGCGGTCTGCGAACAGATGGAAGACCCTAAGGAAGCAAAGGGTATTGTTGAGCGGGATATTGTCAGGGTTATAACGCCTGGCACCCATACGCCGGAAAACCCGAAAGAAAACGCCTACATTGTCAGTCTTTTCCCCTCGGGAACCAGGCACGGTATCGCGGTTGCCGATATTTCTACGGGTGAGTTTATTGTTTATGAGACGGATAAGGCTGTTGAGGACGAAATGTACCGTTTTGAACCGAGAGAAATTCTTCTGCCCCTAAGCTTGAAAGACGATATCCACTATAAAGAGACCCTTAAAAGTTTTTATGTCTCAACCTATGAGGATTGGTATTTTGACTACCCGGAGGCATATAAAACATTACTGAAACACCTTAAAGTCTCTTCTCTTGAGGGATACGGGTGCGCCGGCATGAATGCGGCGATTTCGGCTGCAGGAGCATTGGTAAGCTACATTGAAGATACCCAGAAAGAGAGTTTTACATTAAAAAAAATCTCACCGCTGCGGCAGGAATCCTATATGTTCCTCGATGCTTCCACACAGCGTAACCTCGAATTGACCCATAATCTCAGGGACGGCTCCCTTGAAAGCACGCTCTTATGGGTCCTGGATGAAACTCTGACACCGATGGGCGGACGATTCCTCAGGTCATCCATCCTGAAGCCTCTCATCGATGTTCAGGAGATCGGGCGAAGACAGGAGGCTGTAGAGTATCTCGCGGATGATTTTGAAATGCTTGAATCTCTCAGGACCTCTCTGAGGAGGATACAGGATATTGAGAGACTCGCCTCAAGGGTCAATTCAAAAACCGCTAATGCGCGCGATCTTATAGCAATAAAGAATTCTTTAGTTCATTTCCCTAAGATAAAAAAGGTCCTCGGCGTTTCAAAGAACCCTTTTTTAAAGTCACTTGCACTGGAAATTTATGAATGCATCGGCATGAGGGAATTAATCGGGAAAAACATCGTTGAAAGCCCGCCTGTAAGCCTAAATGATGGCGGGATCATAAAAGACGGCTGCCATGCAGAGGTTGACGACCTCAGGGAAATCTCTAAAAGAGGAAAGGATTTTATCGCGGATCTCGAACAAAAGGAAAAGCAGCAGACAGGCATCAATTCCCTGAAGATCGGTTACAATCGGGTATTCGGATACTATATTGAAATTACAAAAGCGAACCTGCACATGGCGCCTGACCGTTATATAAGAAAGCAGACTCTGGTAGGCGGTGAGAGGTTTATCACCCCCGAACTAAAGGAATATGAATCCAAAGTGCTCGGGTCGGAAGAGAGGCTCAAAAACCTCGAATACCGGATATTTCAGGATATCCTTGAGGAGCTCCGGAAAGATTCCCTCCAATTGACCGGGACCTCGTTTGCCCTTGCGCTGGTTGATTTCCTGGCATCCCTTTCCGTGGTTGCCAAGAGGCATAATTATATAAAACCGGTTGTAGATGAAAGCGGAGTCATAGAAATAACCGACGGCAGGCATCCGGTTCTTGAACGGATGCAGACGGATGAGCGGTTTATTCCGAACAATATATATTTAGACACCGATGATGAGCGCCTTCTCATCATTACGGGTCCTAATATGGCCGGTAAATCTACATATATGAGACAGGTCGCGCTGATCGTCATCATGGCGCAGATGGGAGGTTTTGTCCCTGCTGCAGAGGCAAGGACGGGTTTGACCGACAGAATTTTCACAAGGATCGGCGCATCGGATTTCCTCACAAAAGGCCAGAGCACTTTCATGGTCGAGATGATAGAGGTCGCTAATATCACCCATAATGCAACATCGAAAAGTCTGATCATCCTTGATGAAGTCGGCAGAGGCACAAGCACCTTCGACGGCATAAGCATTGCCTGGGCTGTTGCTGAGCACATACTGAATATAATCAAAGCAAGGACGCTCTTTGCGACCCATTACAATGAACTTACCGAACTTGCGCTTACCCATGACGGTGTGCGTAATTATAACGTTGCCGTGAAGGAATGGGGCGATGAGATCATCTTTCTGAGAAAGATTGAAAAAGGTCCTGCAGACAAGAGCTACGGCATACAGGTGGCAAGACTTGCGGGACTTCCCGACGGCATTATCAAAAGGGCAAAAGACGTGCTTGCCAATCTGGAAAAAGAAGAGCTGAATGAGACCGGATTACCGAAGCTCGCAGGCAGGAAATCAAAGAAAGGCACGGTACAGCTCGACCTCTTCTCTGCCGTAAGCGACCCGATTATTAATGAAATCAGGAACCTTGATGTAACAAGCCTTACGCCTGAAGAAGCGCTAAAAAAGCTTATTGAAATAAAAATGAAGATGGACTAAATATCTTACAATAATACATGTCATGAGGTAAGATGGAAAAAGTGGACACCAAAGTCGGATAAAATAGAAAGACGGAGGTGTCAAGATGAAAGGGATTCCGCAAGGAAGGTACACGAAGGAGTTTCGAGAGGAAGCAGTAAAGATGGTTAA